>Ga0137403_10006020_pt1 | contig 13937 bp, 11 predicted proteins | sample CZOMad2_1_16fung_FD_122057 | JGI IMG/M metagenome (GOLD analysis project Ga0137403, IMG submission 122057) | Vadose zone soil fungal communities from Angelo Coast Range Reserve, California, USA - CZOMad2_1_16fungal (Hybrid Assembly) | ecosystem: Environmental > Terrestrial > Soil > Vadose zone... | reverse complement strand
CTGATCGGCTACGCGTACGCGTACGAGCAGGCGACTCGCATTCGCCAGCCGCCGACCAGCGCGCCGCCCTTGCCCAGCGACTTCGTCGAGCATGAGCACGGGCGCGACTAGCCGGCCAGGCATCCTGGGGCGGACGATCCGGTGGCGACCGAGTCGTCCGCCCTCCGTGGTCACCCACAGCTGCCGAAATGAATGTCGCGGTGACCCTCGCGCTGCTCTCAGCGTTTGCGTCTGCGGGCACCAATGAGTTCTGATGATCCAAGGATGACAACCGACCCGCTCTCAGCGCTAATCCGGCGCAGTTCTGCTGTCACTGAGGAGCGGGAGAAAATGAGATGGACCGTACTTCGGCGATTGGCGTAGAAGGCGTTTCCAACGACACGGGTTTGCAGCTCGTGCAACAAGTTCGCGCCGGTAGCGTCGCGACGCCACTTACATTCTCCGGCTACCCCGGTCCCATCGAGCAATTCGCCGGCGACGTCTATATCGTAATCGCTCGCTCATATCTTCCCGACGGTCTGCGCCACCGCGGGCAGTCGCTCGGTTGCATAGAACCGGACCCATTGTCGGCAAATGACTTCGAACCACTCGCCCATATATGCGTCCAAATGGGGCGCGATAGCGTCCCTATATACAGCACGAGCGTGGCCTGCCTGGATCGCGGATAGATTCGGCAACACGAAGCGATAGTGGAAGGCCAAAAATGGGTCTTCGAGGTAGTAACGCGCGTTGCGCCGACGTTCAGGGTCCCGAACGTCAAGGGAGTGTACTGCACTTACGAGCCGCAGACCTTGCAGCGTTGCGAGATATGAAGTTAACGCGCTGCCGCTTTCACTCGAGGGAAGCACGCGTCCGGCAATGTCTTTGAGTTGCGTGCAGCCGTCGGCGATTGCTCGCAAGATGCTGGCATAACGAGCGATTTTGTTCAGTTCAGCTTGGAGCAGGTGTGTCGGCTCTTCCCTCAGTGGTGCGCCGTCATCGAGCAGAAGGCGATGAATGTTCGCCGCGAGTGGCGCCGTTGGATCGAGCAGTGACAGGTAGTAGGGCATGGCTCCGAATACGCCGAACAACCGCAACCGGTCCTCAACCGGCCATCGTGGAACGAATTCAGCTGCTTCGCGATACGTTAGGGGTTGAATCGCGAACTCGGCCGACTGGCGGCCGTGCAAAGGGTTGCGCTCAGCCAGCAATGTTTCCATGAAGCTGATTCGCGAACCGCACAGCACAAGGATCAGGGGGATTCGCTGCTCACGGATATCATCCCAGACTTTTTGAACAATCGACGGTATGCCGTTGTTTCCCTCGCATAGATAGGGAAACTCGTCGAGGACCACGACGAGCGCCTCGCTTTACGCCAGCATTGCATCGCGGTTCATGGAGAAGCTCGGCTCAGGCCCGGATCGGCGCAGAGAATCCCTAGGACGCAGCTACTTACTATACCGTGCGAACTCTATTCGGAGGTGTCGACGCCTTCGCGCAGGCGGGCGGCACGCGCGAGCTCGACGCGGCCATCGTCGCGTAGCGTTGCGTCTGGGAATTGCGCAATCCATTTCTCGGCCGCCTCGGAATCGTACATGGCCCACTGGCTCACAACCGCGAGGGCTGCGTTGCGTTGCGTGGCGCCCGGTATCATTTCGTGTGCAACAAGGTCCGCGGCCCGGGCGGGATCACGTGCAGCCTCGACGGCTGCGATGCGCGCCAGCAATTGGTCACGCCGTGAGTCCGATGGCTGAGCTTTCGCCCACTTCAGGGCATCCTCTAGATGTTCCTCAGCCCAGATCTGGGTGATGTGCTCCAGCGTTCCGTCGTCGCGGCCTATGTTGAACAAATCCGAGATCTCGATGGCAGCTGCTGGATCGGAAGGGGCAATGTGACTCACGGCGTCCGCTGCCGCAAGCTTCCGTTCGCCGTCATCTTCGAGCGTTGTGACCCAGTTGATGGCCGCGGCGCGATCTGTTTCCATCCATAGCGCTACGAGGCGTGCGCGAAATTCATTGCGCACGGCACCGGGTTGAGAGCGCTCGAGAAGCCGTGCTGCGCCATGTGCATCGATGGCGATCAGAGCAGGTAGCAGTTCCGCGAAGGCGCGTTCGCGCTCACGCGGATCTACGCAGACGAGCGCGCGTTCTATCTCCCGAACCAGTTGCGCACTACGATCCAGTGCAGCCGTCCCGACTGTTGCCGGGATTATGCGTTGCGGCGTAGGGGCGTGCCGAATCGGCTCTTGTAACGATTCTTGAGACGGTTGGGCAGGCACGTCGGCGGGCTTCGGCGCCGCGAGCAACATAAGCCCCGCGGTTGCGCCGAATGCGATCAACGATATGACGATCACTTTCATGTTGGGGACACACGGCGGCGGGGAGTGACCGCCGCCGTGCGGTCCCTGGGATCAATTGCTCGCGGTTCCCCCGGTGCCCGAGGGAGTGTCAGTTCCGCTCGTGACATAGACCTTGTCGAGCTTGGCGCCATCTTCGCGGTAGCCGAACGTCAGGGTGTGAGTGCCAGCGCTCAGATTGAACGTGCTCGGATATTGCGCCCATGCCCATGAAGTCGCGACCGGAATGTTGTTCCAGCTCACGAACGAGCCATTGTCCATGCGCACCCAGAACGAGTCGTCGTTCGCGGTCGGTGTCTCCCCGCGGATCCACACGTGATAGGTGCCGCTTTGACTCAAACTGAACGGCAGTTGCACCCATCCCGCAGTCGTCGATGGTGCGCTCGCCGTGCTGTTGTTGCCGGGCTTAACCGTAACGTACTGGCCCGCGGATGCAGACGCGTCCGCCACATTGTCGTTCCAGGTCGACCCCACCGTACCCCGTTCGGCTTCGAGCCACACGGCCGGCCCTCCAGCGCCGCCGCCAGAGACGAACCCCTTGAGCCAAGTCATCGCCGGCCGCTCTGTGCCGTTGCTGTTCACGAGCCCTGTTCCAGCGTGCCAGGTTTGTCCGACAACGTAGCCCCAGACGGTGACCCCTTTTACGCTGCTGTGATTCCATATCACGGGGAACAGCTCCTGATATTTAGCGAGCTGCCCTGCGTCGCTGCCACCGCCGGTGATGTCGAGCTCCGTAATGTACACATCGACGCCTGTGGCGGCGTAAGCATTCAGCGCAGTTGTCATCTGGCTGGCGCTCGTGTTGTCCAGATTGAAGTAGTGCGCCTGCACTCCAATGCCGTCGATGAGCCCGCGGCTCTTCAGCAGGTTGATGATGCTGATGTACTGACCTCGTGCCGTCGGATCGTTCTCAGTGCCGTACTCGTTGATGAAGAGCTTGGCGTTCGGAAAGAACTGCCGCGCGAGCTGGAATGAGGTGATCACCCAGTCCCAACCTGTGGCGCCGTCACCGCCCAGTGCTGCCTTGAACGGTAGAGCAGTTTTGACTGGCTCGTTTACAACATCGACCGCCCAAGCATTCGGATAGCGCTGGCTGACCAGCTGCATCCACTGCTCGATCTGCGCCCGTTGGTCCGCCTGCGATAGCGACGTGAGCCAGGAGGGAAATTGCGAGCCCCAAACGAGCGTGTGTTCCTTGAACTTGAAACCATGCTGTTGTGCGTAGCTGTACACAGCATCGAGCTGGCTCCAGTTCATGACATCACGTGTTGCCTCGACCGTACCCCACTTGCCGGCATTCTCCGGCGTAATCTGATTCCAGTATGTCGCGAAGTTGGACGGCGGATTCGGGCTCATCGCGCTGCCGAGGAACTTGGGTTTGCCCGCGGCGATCTGCGCCGCGGCGGTCGGCGGCAAGGTGAGCCAGATGCCGACAGTCAGGATGCTCCACAGCCATCGCCCTAAGACGAGGTGATTTGCCTTCATTCCCGTTTCCTCCATGAAGTGTGGTGCAGAACGATAGCGGGATGATGATAACGCTACCATTCGAGATTGCGGAAATATCGATGCTTGACGATCGGTGCCTGAGCCGGGGCTTGTGGCGGCGGAACTGCCGCCGCCACAAGCGTCCGTTACGGCACTCCCGTCCAGAGCCTGTTCAACAGATTCGTCTTTCTCTGATCGAATGGCCGCCACTCACCCCAGCCTGCCGTATTGGTGACTGGATCGTAGGCGTGTCCGTACCACCCGGCGGTGTCGCCGGATTCCGGATTGATCGACCAGTAGCAGCCTTCAATACCTCTGGAGGTCATGTAATCCACGAAGGCGTTCTGCCACTGCGCGTCGACCCCGGGCGTGATGTGACTCCATCGGTTGCGATCGCGAATGCTGGCCTGGCCGGCTGGCCAGTCCAGGTTGCCGCCGAACTCGCCGACCACCACGGCGTATCCCTGACTCTTCAGATAACCGAAGTGCTGCTCCCAACCCGCTTGGAGCTGTGTCGGGTTGATGACGATATTGCACCTGGCATCACCGGCCGCATCACCTTCCAGCCCTGCGCATTGAGACTGTGCCGGGTCCATGAACATCTTCTGCACGAACACCGACGGCCCGTACGTGTGCGGTGAGAACACCACTCGATCCTTCGGAATGTTGATCGGGTTGGTGCCGGCTTCGAACAGGTTCTCGCCCCAGTTTGGAGTAGATGCGGGATCCCCGTGCGGTACCTGGGTGATGGTGTCGGGTGTTCCATCCTGATTGTTGGCCGTTGCCGAAATACCCTGAACGAAGATCAGCGTATTGGGGTTCACGGTATTGATCGCCTGGTACGCCGATTCCGCCAGTGTCTTCCAGTCCTGCCACGTGTAGTCCCAAGGCTCGTTGAAGATATCGATGCCGATGATGTTGTCCACACCGAGCTGCTGGCTGAGGCCCGCCACCGTTCGCAGGGTGTCGAGCCACATCGCCTGGTTGTAGGGCTGGATATGGGTCACGGAGCTCGGGTTGTTGGTCGCCGCGCACGAATAGGTCTCCCGCGTGAAATCGTAGTTGTTCCGGGTAGCATCGACGTAAGGCGGACGCGCGTCGAGACGCCCCTTTCTCCAGCCGACATAGTTGGAGCAGGAGTGCACATCGAGCAGGACTTGGATGTTGTTGGCAGCCGCGGCCTGAATGATCTGTTCCAGCGCCAGCCGCGAGTTGGCCACGCGGACGGACGGATGATTCTTCAGCACGTTACCGGTGCCCTGCGGGTCGTTGGGATTGAGGGTTTGCGGAACGAGCGGCAGGCGGATCATGTTGATGCCCATGCCCTTGATCTCGCTCATGGTCTGCTGGACGGTGCGTCCGGTGCCCGCTCCACCGTTCGCCCAGAAGGTATTGCCGATGTACTGCTCCATCGGCGCACCGCTGGGGTTCGTCGGATCGTTGGAGGGCTCATGCCGTCCTTCGAGTCCGAACCAGGACCCGCAGTGGACCGGGAACACCTGCCCGTTCTTGGTGATCCGGCCCTGGGGATTGACGCGGAATACCGCGCTCTGCGTGATCCCCTGAATCGTGAAGGGCACCGCAGCCGTCGAGGCGCTCAGTGCAGGACTGCCGTTGTCGAAGGCAGTCGCCTGCGCGGTGTGGTTGCCGTTGGCGAGCCCTATTGCATTGAAACTGTAAGGCGCGCTCGTATCGGTCGCCACGAGATTGCCGTCGATGCGGAATTCCACGCGAGCAACTGCACCGCCGGCATCGCTTGCGGTCGCAGCGAGGGGCACAGTCGCGCCGGACGCGAACGACTGGTTGGCAGTAGGACCCGTGAGACTCACGGTCGGCGGCGTGTTCTGCGTGCCGCCATTGCACGTAGTGCCGTTGAGCGTGAATTGGGTCGGCGGATTGTTCGAGCCGCTCCACGTCCCATTGAAACCGACCGTGAACGTGGCGCCGCTGCCAATGCTCTGGTTCCACTGTGCATTGCTTGCTACGGTCACCTGCGTGCTGCCGGGCGGCTGCGAGAAGGCGACCGGCCATCCGTTCTGCAGGCTTTGACCGTTCGGGAAGGAGAACAGCAGCGTCCAGCCGTTGGTGATGGCGGATCCGGTGTTCGTGATCGCGATGCTCGCGCCGAAGCCGTTACCGCCCTCCCAGTCCTTCGTGTAAGTGACCTGACAGCTCGCGGACTGCGCGTACGCATTCGTGGCTGCGAGGCAGGTGAGGAATAACGCCGACAAAAGCCAGCGCGCAGCGCGCGCAAGTACGTTGTTCATTTGCGGATTCATATGCAAGCCTCCTTATAGTGGCGGGAACGCATTGCGCAGCAGTTCCTGGAACTGCTCAGGGAACCAGTGGCCCGAGAGCGGCGCGTTAGGTAGCGCACCCGTCATGTTGAAGTTGTTGCGTGCGTTGCCGCCGTACGTCGGATCGCACATGCGGTCAAAGCCTTTGCCCTCGTCGTTCGGTATCGCGGTGCTCGAGCCATCCGACTCGCCGGGCGGCTTGATCCACACGTATGCGTCGATTCCTGGGGCAGGCGCGGCGCGCGGACGCTCGCCGAGGCCGGCTCCGGCCGCATTGCACCAGTTGCCCTTGTGGATGCGCCGGTCGATGCGCGAGGCGTCGATGCGCTGGTTGAGATCCGCCAGCGTGCTCGGACCCGTTGGCCGGTTGGGGCCACCCCAGCCGTTGCGCGACGTGTCGATCAGCATGCCGATATTCGAGGCGAATCCCACCTGAACGGCGCGCGCGCGGAATGCCTGTGCATACGTCAGCTCGTCATTGAACTGATTGAAATCGATCCAGTGTGACTGACGTGTCTGGTCGTCCACGACGATGTACGGCTCCTGCAACGCGGACGTGTTGGCCGTGTCGGTGATGAAGCCCTGAACGTTTGCCGGCGTGCTGCCAGCGGCCGTAGCAGCCGTCATCATCATATCGACCGCCGTGTTGAAGTTGCTCGCCCAGCCGAGCCAGCCGTGGTGGCCGGCGTCGATGTAGTTGTACACGTTCGGTATCGCGCCGAACGTCGTGAGTGCATAGCCGACGCCATCGACATAACCGCGATTCGCGAACATCGTGTCGCAGAGCGCGGTACCTGTCGGCCGGTCCGTGCGGTTTGTCACGAGATTCGGCAGCGAGTCGATCTCGATGATCAGCACAATGCGCAGATTGGCGTATGCCGGACGCCGCAGAATGCCTGCGATGACGTCGATGTACTCCGTGCGGTATCGCGGCAGGTCGTTCGGCCCGAGCTCGCCGTTCGAAGCGAGCGCCGCGCAGTCGCGGCCGGGCAGGTCGTAGATCACGATCTGAATGACCGTCGGCGCGCTGCCGTTCGCCGCATCCTGTCGAACCGCTTCATCGAGATGGTCGGCGAGCCCCATGCTGCCCGTTGTCGAACTGCCATTGCCGGCAATTGCGCTGATGCGGTCGAGCCATACGGCCGTCGGCTGCATCGAGATGGCGCTGCCGCCGTTCGCAGCAGCATTCGCGCGCCAGAGCGGATTGTTGTAAACGCCGGCGCCTGCGTACGGATTGTCGACGCGCTGAATGATGACGCCGCTTCGCGTTACCGAAATTGTCGCCGATGTGTAGCCGGTCGCCGCAGCAGTGAACGTCGAAGTATCTAGCGTCGTGCCCGCGGTGGCCGTAAACGTCACGTTTACACCGGTCTGCCAGTTAGCGCTATTCAATGTGACTGATGTGGGCGCAAAGTTGATGGCAGTACTTCCGGAGCGAGCAATCGTCACCGTAACGCTGCCCGTGGGTGCTGCGTTCAGCCGTATGCTCGATGTCCCGCTCGCACCGCTGGCGAGCGTCTGCGAATTCGGGACGGCCACGATCGCTGGCTGAACCGCTCCCTGAATCGTGAAGGGCACGAGGGGCGACGCCGTGCTCAGTGCAGGAGTTCCATTGTCGAATGCCGTCGCTTGCGCTGTGTGCGGCCCCGAGGCCAGGCCGCTGACGTTGAAGCTGTACGGCACTGACGTAGCGCTATTGACGAGATTTCCGTCGACTCGAAATTCGACGCGACTTACGGCACCGCCCGGATCGCTTGCGCTGGCGGCGAGCTGCACCACCGAGCCGCTGGGGAAGGACGCGCCGCTCGTTGGGCTCGTCAGGCTCACGATCGGCGGCGTGTTGTTCTGGCCGCCGCCGTTGCAGATCGTCCCGTTCAGGGTGAACGTCGAGGGCGCGTTGTTCTGGCCGCTGAATGTACCGTTGAAGCCCACCGTGAACGTTGCGCCGCTACCGATGCTCTGGTTCCATGCGGCGTTGCTGGAGATGATCATCGTGGGGCTGTTTGGTGGCTGCGAGAATGCCACGGGCCAGCCATTCTGCAGTTGTTGTCCGTTCGGAAAATCGAACTGCAACGTCCAACCATTCGTGATCGCAGGGCCGGTGTTGGTGATCGCGATGTTTGCGCCGAATCCGTTGCCGCCTTCCCAGGCCTTGGTGTAGGTCACCTGGCAGCCCGGCGTTTGCGCCCGTGCGTCTGGCATGGCGATCAGGCATAGAACGGATGCGAGCAGATAGAGCGGCGCTCGTGCCGTGAATGCCTTCAGTGTGGCGAATGATGACGAAGACATGTTGCATCTCCTTTGCATCGTTTTCTCGTGGGTGGACTTCCTGTCTCGCAGCGCTCGCGGTGGGTCAGAACGTTACGATTTGTGTGCGCGCCACGCCTTGGATCGTGTACGTCTGCGTGTATGTGGGATTGGCGTTGTTGTAGGTCAGTGAGCAGAAGGGAAGGTTCTGCGGATGGCGGATCCGGAATGAGACCGTGACTCGCTGCGCCCGAAACGAAACCGAGCAGCACGCACGCCGCAAGCGTGCGGATGACGCTGATTCGCATGATGCCCCCTCATCCCTGTGGCCTTCGCCCCATGCCGCATGTCCGCTCCGCCTCGGGCGGCCCGCGAGCATTGGTAGCGCTAACGCCAATCCATCGCCTCGCACGTATACACGGACTGACAGCGCTGTCAAGGGGGCGTAGGTTGCGGGTGAGCGACGAAGGCGGATTCTCTGTTGTGTGTCAACGAGCTGCGCGCTTTTGACGATGTCGGTCCGCAGGCTCGCTCTGGTGCGCGCTGTTGTAGTCTCAAAGCAGCTTGCGACGACGGGTTCTCACACAAGTAGGTGAGGGGCTGTTCGATCGTGGAATGCGGGGAGATGGCACGAAGCACGAAGAAAAATCCACTAGTGAATGCACGTGAGCTCTCGCTTGGAGGTCTGGTGGCCGTGTTTGCACTCGTTTCACACATGGCTTGTGCGGCGGGCGTGACGATTGTCACGCCCAAAGCCTGACGCGCGCGACTACCGCCGCGATCCCGTCCGCCCTAGCCTGTGCATCACACAGGAGGGCACATGAATTCGACGAAATCACCTGCAGCGATGCTTGAGGGCGTCGTCAAGCGTTACGGCGCAAACACGGCGCTGGATGGCATCAACCTCGGGATCGAGCGCGGAAAGGTTACGGCACTCCTCGGGCCCAACGGCGCCGGGAAGAGCACCGCGATCTCACTGTTGCTGGGACTCAGCCTGCCCGATGCCGGCCGTGTCGAGATCTTCGGGGAATCACCGCGGCGATTGTCAACGCGGCAGCGTATCGGTGTCATGCTGCAAAGCGCGACTCTGCCGGAGACGCTGCGCGTCGGTGAGTTGCTTCTACTCACCTCCAGCTACTACCCGCAGGCACGGCCGCTCGACGCGCTCGCAGGTCTTGCCGGTATTGGCGAGTTCCTCAACCGCCCCTACGGCAAGCTTTCGGGTGGTCAGCAGCGGCGGGTGCAATTTGCTCTCGCGATCTGCGGTGCCCCCGAGCTGCTGTTTCTAGATGAGCCCACTACGGGGCTCGACATCGAAGCCCGAGAGTCTTTGTGGACTATCGTTCGCACGCTGGTCGGGGAGGGTTGCGCAGTGCTGCTCACCACGCACTACCTTGAAGAGGCCGAAGCGCTCGCCGACCGCGTCGCGGTGTTGATGCGTGGACACATCGTTACCGAGGGCACTGTCGATGAGATTCGTGCTCAGGGGGTATGCCGGCGCATCAGATGCATCAGCCGGCTCCCTGCCGACCAGGTTCGCCAGTGGCCCGGTGTCAGCAAGGCCGCACGACAGGATCATTGGTTGGATGTCGAAACGCGAACGGCCGAGCCCGTCGTGCGCCGGTTGCTCGATGAGGACCCCTGCCTGGCGGAGCTCGAAGTACGGCGCGCCGGCCTTGCGGAAGCGTTTGTTCAGATCACAAAGGAGGCCGTGTAATGACTGCGCAGGTTGACTCTGGTGCCATCTCAACGGCGCCGCGTATTGCGGCGATTCGAATTCCGAGCGTTCGTATTTTTCTGCTCGAAGCGCGAATGGAGTTCCTACGGCTGCTTCGCACGCCTTCGTTTTCCGTGCCCATCCTCGTGTTTCCGCTGATGTTCTATCTCTTGTTCGGCATCTTTCTGGGGTCGCGGTACGGCGGTGCCAGCGCCGGGCGACACCTGCTCGCCAATTTCACGGTCTTCGGCGTCATGGCGCCCGGGCTGCTGGGCGTCGGTGTGACGCTCGCGATGGATCGGGACCGCGGCCTGCTCGAGCTCAAGCGTGCGTTGCCCATGCCGCCCGGCATCTACCTGGCCGCGAAACTGACCATGTCGATGGTGTTCGCCGGAATCGTATCGATTCTGGTCATGGTGCTGGCGGCGGTACTGGGGCAGGTCGTGCTGCCGCTCATCCAATGGGGCATGCTGTTCGTTCTTGCCGTATTCGGAGTGTTGCCGTTCAGCGCGCTCGGATTGTTGGTGGGCACGCTGGCGAAGGGGCAAGCCGCTCCCGCCGTGATCAACCTCATCTACCTTCCCATGTCGTTCCTGTCCGGGTTGTGGATGCCGCTGCAGTTGCTGCCACACGTCATCGCGCAGCTGGCACCACTGTGGCCCGCGTATCACCTGGTGCAGCTTGCTCAGAGCGTGGTCGGAGCCCCCGAACGTTCGGGCGTCGGAGCACATCTGCTCGCCCTCGGGGGCATGGCGGCGGTATTCTTCATTGCTGCTCGCCGCGGACTGGGGAGGTTCAGTTGACCCGCCCGAGGAAATCGGGATTGCATTACGCGTCGGCCATCAGCAACGTGATTTCCCGGCAATCCGGGCGCGCCGATTCGGATAGGCTTGGGACAAGGAACTTGCGGTGAGTGCACGGAGTCATTCGATAAGCCTATGAGCCCGGCGGACCTGCTGACCCTTCTGCGAAACTGTGTGCGGCCGAATCAGGATACGGGTTGGCCGCCGTTCGTGTGGCTCCTGTATCTGGCCTTCCTGTTCATGCCGGCAATTTCGCACGAGGAGGATCGGAGGTGGCTCTGGCCTACACTGCTGACAATACCTCCATTTCTCGTGCTGTATTTCCGACATTTTCGCAGACGGGTGTCCGGCAGTAGCGTCGAGCTCCTCGGAATCGCGCTCCTCTGTTACGCGCTGACACCGGTCAATCCTTATGCAAATACTTATCTGACCTACTCGGCTGCGTTTGCGCCGTTTACTTTGAAGGGACTGATCCGGCCGCTGTCGTTGACGGCTGCACTTGTCGGCATCCACGCTGCCGAAGTACTTCTGCTCGGGGGAGATTTCCTCTCAATTGCCATCACGGTGCTGGTGTGCGTGGTCTGTTGTGTTGGCAACTCTTTCGTGGTCGAAAAGATGAGCAAGAATATCGCCCTGAAGCTTTCCCAGGAGGAAATCCGCCGCCTCGCGGCCGTGGCGGAGCGAGAGCGCATCGGCCGGGATCTGCATGATCTGCTCGGGCATACGCTGTCGCTGATCGCACTCAAAGGCGAACTGGCCGGCAAGCTTCTCGACCGCAATCGAGATGCTGCTGCCCGCGAGGTTGCGGAGGTGACGAACATTGCGCGCGAGGCGCTGAAACAGGTGCGCATCGCCGTTACGGGCATTCGCTGTGTCGGCCTCGAGGCGGAGTTGGCATCGTCCCGGGCATTGCTGGAGTGCTCCGGAGTGATGGTCACGTGTCATCGTGACGGAGCCATGTTCCCGGCCGAGATCGAAACCACGCTGGCGATGATTCTTCGTGAAGCTACGACTAACGTGCACCGCCATGCCGGCGCGACGCAGGCAAGGATCGAAGTGGCTCGCGACTGCGAGGCCGCGCTGCTCGTCGTGACGGATAACGGTCGGGGTGGCCTCTCGAAGCGCGGCAATGGGCTTGAGGGCATCGGTGAACGCGTGCACTCCCTCGGCGGCTCATTCGAAATCGAGTCGCCGCGTGGCCAGGGCACCACCCTTCGCGTCCGTCTGCCGATGGGGTTCTTCGCCAGCGGCGCTCCGATCGCGATGTCGGCCGATGCGGTGCCGAGCGCGGGTCTCGCGAGCTGTCCGTCCGTTACGTCTGAGCTGAACATGCCGCGCGATGAAACTCCGTGCAGCGCAGGTAGTGGGGCCGCACACACATGATCCGAGTCCTGCTTGCTGAAGATCAGGCGATGGTGCGCGGTGCTCTGTCGGCGCTTCTTGGACTCGAGGATGATATCGAGGTGGTCGGCAGTTGCGCAGACGGGCTCAGCGCCTGGACGGAGGCGCAACGGCTGCGCCCCGACGTCATTGTCGCCGACATTGAGATGCCGGGGCTCACCGGTCTCGAGCTCGCCATGCGAGTTCGTGAGCATGCGCTGCCAAGCAAACTTGTGATTGTCACGACATTCGCACGTGCGGGCTACCTGCGCCGAGCGCTCGACGCCGGCGTGTCAGGCTACCTCCTGAAAGACGCTCCCGCCGACCAGCTTGCCGACGCTGTACGGAAAGTCCATCGCGGGGGGCGGGTGGTCGATCCGCAGCTAGCCGTCGAGGCGTGGACGGAGGCCGATCCACTCAATGAGCGCGAACGCCAGGTCCTCCGGCTCGCCGGCGAAGGACTGTCTTCCGCCGACATCGCCACGCAGCTCAATCTCTCCCATGGCACCGTACGCAACTACCTGTCAGAGGCGATCGGCAAACTGAACGCCGGCAATCGCATCGAGGCGTACCGCTTGGCGCGGCAGAAGGGATGGCTGTGAGTGAGCGATTACTGCGCAGTGTACGGTAGGGACAAATACAGCTTTCCGAGGTCGGTCAACTGGCCTGTGGTGCTCAGCAGGCTGGTGAAGTGGACGTCGTTGTTCCAGCGTCCCGTGAACCAGGCGTAGCGAAATACATCGGACCGCGATTCGCATGTTGCGACCATGTCCGTCATCTGCGCTTGCTGCTTCGCCAGGCTGTCGATCTGTGCGCCATCGTTCTGCGAGTGCCAGTTGGCAAATTCGGTAATCCAGAACGGTTTGCCATACTTCTTGAGCCGATCGAGCTGACTGGCCAGACCGTAGTCGTACCAGTGAAACCCGAGATAGTCGATTTTGGGATCACGGCCGGCATTTGCAGCCTGGTAAGCAGCGATGAACGCGTCCATCCAGGTGACGGGATCCGCGTAGTTGGCCATCGTTCCCCAGGTGATCTGCGGGCCGACGATCTTGACACCCGTGTCTGCTGCGATGGTCTCGAAACCCGGCCAGAGTGCCGCCGCTTGTTGAGGTGTGACATTCGACTGGCTGGTCAGATTGGGCTCGTTGAGGACGAGCAGGTACTTGACGCCGGGATTTGCCCGCAGGAATGCTTCAATGCTCGCGACGTTGTAGTTGCCACTCCACAACATCGGGTAGTAGTCCATCCCATACTGCGCGACATAGTCGGCCGGCACCATCTTGTTCGGTTGCGAGCTCCAGTTATACCACCAGCTCACACCGCTGGAGAGAGCGGCAAAGTCGAGTGGATCCGCAAGGTCATAGGCTACGCCACGCTTGGCGCTTCTCGCCACGGGCGTAACTGGTGGTGTGCTGGGTGGGGCTGCGGGCGAGTTGGTCGGGACATTCACCGGCGTAGTCGGCGTGCTTGCCGCTGGCGGACTTGCCGCCGGCGGACTGCTGGTGCTGCTGGGCGGGGCTGACGTGGAGGCCGCGCCTTGCCCATTGGCACCGGATCCACCGCATGCACTTAACAGAAGGGTGAGTGTCACGGCCGAAGCGGCTGCACGTAGGTAGTTGCGAAACATCTAGCCACCAAACCAGGGACGGGAGCACAGGCCCGCACCATAG
>Ga0137403_10006019_pt1 | contig 13937 bp, 12 predicted proteins | sample CZOMad2_1_16fung_FD_122057 | JGI IMG/M metagenome (GOLD analysis project Ga0137403, IMG submission 122057) | Vadose zone soil fungal communities from Angelo Coast Range Reserve, California, USA - CZOMad2_1_16fungal (Hybrid Assembly) | ecosystem: Environmental > Terrestrial > Soil > Vadose zone... | reverse complement strand
CGACGACTACCTTCGTCACGGACGCTAGAACAACCTTTCCGCAGCGCGAGAGTTCCAAGGCCAGATAAGCCGCCGGTGTTGTTGCTGTTCGTGTGGCCGCGCCACGAAATCGCGTAGACAGAGTTGCGGTGGTTGTTTACCGTAAGATCGTGGCCTACCCAACCTAGGGCCTTGAGGGTCGACCCCTCTGAGGGGAAATCATGAAGAGGTTGTCAACGGCGGCAGTCTTCCTGCTGGGAATGTCTGGCGTGCTGCACGCGCAAAATGAAATTCCTGGCGCGATCGCCCGCGACAACGTGGCCCTGGACTTTGCGCAAACGTCGGCTGCGGGTCAGCCCATCGCCTCCCAGCCCGATCTGGCCGCGCAATTTTTCGTTACATCAACTCTGCCCTCAAGCTTTTCGGGTTCGTTTGGCTGGCCCGTTCGGCCCGCTAACCCTAGGCCAGAAACGTTTGCGTCGCAGCCCGCGGCCGAGCCCCCAACACCGGCAACTCCGTTTCCCAGGTATGATCCCACCGAACGCTACCAACGTTGGACCATTGGTTTGGGTTTTGCGTTTCTGAGGTTTCGCTCCTCCGTCTATACCGCAAGCGCCATCGGCCTGAACTCTTCCCTCGCCTATTCCGTCAAGGATTGGCTCGCGATTGAAGGCGCCGTGACCTCCGCGTTTGCGCCCACCATTTATCGCAACGAACACATAAAATATGTGGGCTACGGCGCCGGGCCAAAAATTTCGTTGACCCGCGATCAATTCGAGCCGTGGGTTCATGTGTTGGTCGGCGGAGTACACATCCTCCCGCAGACCGCGTTCAGCGGACAAAATGGATTTGAAGTCTTAGCCGGCGGAGGAGTCGACTACAACATTACTTCTCAGTTTGCCGCGCGTCTCGAGGCAGATTGGGTGAACACCCACGTCTTCGGTCAATCGCAGAACAACGGCCAAGCGTCGCTTGGCGTCGTCTTCCGTTTCTAGTTACCTACACCGTCAGATGGTTTAGCGGCGTTGCCAGTGCCACGTATCGCGCTCTGTCCGAACCTTCGCAAAGTACGCAGGCGTCTACTTTGCAGTAAAAAGTACTTGACAAAAAAGAGCAGGCCCCCTACGTTACTCAAGTGGGCCTTATCTTTTGGAGGCGCTACCGTGGAAACTTCATTTCCAACACCGTCACCATATATTGGCAAATCGTCAGAACCACCTCCGTCAAAACCTTGGTCCGATGCCTGGCGCTTCTGGGAGCCTCGTCGCCTCATCTATAACTTGGTTCTCGCCGCCGTTGTTCTGGTCTGGATCATGGCCACGTGGCCCCACTTCCGCCCGGCATTCACGCTGCCCGACCTTCTGCGTCTATCGATCCTCGGCCTGATCGCCAACGCCCTCTACTGCGCCGCCTACTTTGTCGACCTCCCGCTGCAACTCTCCTCATTCAGCGCCACTTGGAGATCGCGACGTTGGGCCCTCTGGCTCATCGGAATGCTCCTTGCCTTCCTTCTAACAAACTATTGGATCGCGGACGAAATCTACCCCTTCGTCGGTTGAACCCACTGTTCGAATAAGAAGCACCCAGGAACCTGAAAAGTTTCGGCGATCACGCGCTAGACCCAATTTGTGAGGTTAACAATTTAGCAAAAGTATGAGACGATATACCTATTAGGAATTGCGCCTCGCTTTCCCGCGAATCAAACACGAAGCCCTAAGCACTGTAGAATCAGCACTTGTGGAAGTGTTGATTCGACAGACTTTTAACCTGTTTAGAATGAACACTTACGCAAAACGGCGGGGAGTACACCTCTAATGGACCACCGTCCCGTAGTAAACGTTCCGGCCGCCGCGCAGATCCCGTCCGTACGACAAAACCACCGTCATCGTTCCCAGCACCCGAATCTTGCATTGCGCTCCGGTATCCCACAGCCACCGCTGTGATCCGAACAACCCCGACGAATCGGCAATCGCACCACTGTCGACAAACGGTCCCAGCTTCACCGTGAAAAACCCGTTCCCATAAACATTCTTGTCCACTTCCCAGTTCGCCAGGAAATAACGCCGCCCCAGTGGCGCCGCGCCCTTCCGGCCGTCGTGGGTGCCGGCGTGGCCGCGAAGCCACAGGTCGTTATCGCGTTCGATGCCCAGCTGAAACAATTCATCGAAGGGCACGTAGCCGAAGGCCCTGCCTGCTCGCAGCCGGAGCTGCATTTCGTAGTCGTCGCCCCCGGCCTGTGGCAGCCAGCGCCCGCTCAAGGAACCGCGCGCCACGCCATACGAACCCAGATTATTCGCGAATTCGCGCCCTACCCGCGCTTCCGCGGAGCCGTCGATGGTGAAGCGGCGTTCTGGAACGCGCAGCAACGACCGATCGGCGCGCACCCAGTAGGCGAGTGAGTTGCCATCGGAGAAAAACGACTTGCCCGCCGCACTGGCCTCACTCGTCAGGTTACGAAACGACCGGTTCGCGACTTCGATTCCGGTGCTCCAGCTCCACTTCCCGTTCACCACGGAGCGAAGCTCCGCGCCTCCGGCGACGCGCCGTACATTTAGATCGCTTAGCGCCGCGCCAGGCCCGAAAAAAGTATTCGTCAAATTCCAATTCTCATTGCGGCCGTCAAAATAAAATCTCAAGCTAAGCCGCGGGTCGCGCAGTAGCGGCGTGGAAATTTCCGCGAAAGCACGCCGTTTCTCGGAATCCCATCGCAGGACCGACGTGACGTTCACGGCCTCATGATTGAGGTTGTAAATTTCCGGATAAACCGTCGCGTAAGGCAACCCGCTAAACCACGAGAGCGCACCTTCCCACCAGGTGTCACCCCAGAGGTTGCGTTCCGGGAGGTGCAGAGTCGCGTCGTAGTTTCCGGCGGTTGCGGGCGACAATTCTACGCGGCGATGCGGGAAGATACCCAGGTTATCGAGCTTCGCTTCTGCGCCCAGCAATCCATCGGTCGTCAGAACCTGCGGCGCGTTGAAACCAATCGCATGTTGCAGGAGCGTTGCGTCTAGTTTGGGCGTTGGCTGGACGGAAACATTTCGCAATCGCGGCTTGTCGATCGCGTTCCAGTATTTCAGCGCCGCTTCCAGATTGCCGTCCAGAAAATAGAGTGTGCCCAGAAATTCCTGCGTGTAAGCGTCGCGCGGGTCAAGTTTCAGCGCCGCCCGTAGTTCGCGTTTTGCGGCGCGTGTGTTCTTCAGCTTGTAGTCGACGCCCGCAAGTTCCACCAGGAAGCGTGCTTCCTGGGGCGCTTTGCGATGGCCCGCCGAAAACGCGACGCGCGAATCACTCCACTGCTGCAATTTGGCGAGCGACAAACCGGCGAGAAAATCCAGATCGGTCAGCTGCTCGTCGGACCCACGGGCGAGCCGTGCCGCATCCTCATAACGTCCGGCGTCAAAAGCCTTCTGCGCCGCAGCGAGTCGCGCCGCGTCCGAAGAAAAGTCCTGCGCCGATGCTGAGTCCGTATTGGCTTCCCGCGTTATTCCGGCCGCCGCCGTTCTGGCCGCCGTTGTGGCGGCTGCTTTCGGAAGTGGCCGCCTTTTCGCCCCGCAATTCACCGGTGCAAGCAATAGAGCAAAGAGAATTATTCCGAAGGCGCGGGCCCCGGTGCAGATGGATTTGCCGGGACCGCAAGAAGCATCCATTTTCGCGCAGCAAACCATTCTTTCTCGAATTCCGCACGCTCAAGCCGCAAAAGTTTGCCGCGCGCCGGATCGTTCACGAACACCGCATCGCGCTGCCAATCCATTCCGGTAACGACCACATAGTGTAATGGAGCGCGCGAACTCCCGGGTTCCAGGCTGACAATTAGCGGCCGCCCCTGCGCCAAATGCTCGCGCAGGTCACTCCACTCTCCGCGCAGCGCAAACACCCGAAAGCCGGACTCTTTCAGATAGCGTTCCATGTCGGAAGCGAAAATCCCGCGGCCCTTGCGCGAATAAAGGTGCTTCTGGATCGCGTCCGCATCGTCGCGACCCGCGGCTAGAGGCGTTCCATGCCCGCTCCAATACTGCAAAAGCATCGCGATCGAAGCCGATCCGCAACCTTCCGTACTCTGTTTGATGAACGGAACTTCGAGCCAAACTCCGGCTTTGTCCGCAGCCTGCGCGAAAAGCCCCAGCGCTGCAAACAAACTGAGCAGTAGGCCTGCGAAAAAGCGATACATGCGCTTCGGTGGTGTCTTAAGTCGCCACAAGCAGGCTGGTAGCGCCGGCTTGTAGCTGGCTCCACGAAAGAATTCGAGGGCAGCCCCTGGCAACGGATTCTAGTGCAGCGCCGCGATCAACGCGATGATCAGCACGGCGATAATCACGATCACCAGCAAATCACGGTCGGACAACCTGCCCGCCGCAAAATCATGCTGCACTTGCCGCGAGCGCCCTGCCAGCTTGGCCACGTCCTCATCGCTCAGTTGCCCGACGGCCCTGTCGACTTTGGCGTAGTCGATGTTTGCCGACTTCAGGGCCTTCTGCCCAGGCTCCGATGCGAACAGTTGCCGCACCGCGGCCTCGTTGGCTTGCCGCGTCTCGGCCAGCGTGCCCGAGTCCTTGCTCAGCTCATTCAGCGATACTACATGCTGCCTGTCTTGCGCTTGCGCCGGGCCGGATATGCCGGTCAGCGTGATCACCAAAGCCACTGCCAGGGCCCGCGTCAACGTCCTCGGGAACATGAGGCTCATGCCAATCCTCCTGAATTTGAGTCATCACTGGCTGGGAGTCTTCAGTCTACGAAGCATAAGCTGTGTTGCGTCTCTTTTTCTGCTCGCGCTGTGCTCGTGTAGGAACTATTTTTTGGATGCGAAGCGCGCTAGAAAACGACCGACAGCACCACAATTAAAACTACGATCAGCACGATCGCGATAATCAGCGTGCTCTTGAATCCACTCGCAGCAAAATCGCTTTCCGCTTGACGCGAACGATCCGCAACCTTGGCGAGGTCTTCATCGCTAAGCTGCCCGATCGCTTTGTCCACCTTCTGATAGTCGACCTTCGCAGACTTCAGCGCCTGTTGTCCGGCCTCCGAGGACAGCAACTCGCGAACCGCAGTTTCGTTCGCTTGCCGAGTCTGCGCGGGACGCGCCCCGTCCTTACTTAGCTCATCAAGCGAAACCACATGCTGTTTTTCCTGGCCTGACGCGCGCATCGGCCAACTAGCCAGCCCCGACACCAGAACGATTCCCATTACGCACGTTCCCAGCGTTCCGCGCATTCTCATTTACTTCCTCCGATCGGCTCGCAAGTCTTCGCATCCGCTGGAAGTCTGGGACATTCCAGTTGACGAATTAGACGACGAGATGATGAGAAAGGTTAACCCAGGGCGAGATCAGAAGTTGCTACGGCCGGCGCGGCTACTTGGCCGGAACGGGAGCCGAAACAGGAGTTTGATACTTGGTCAGATCGACTTGCCGCCAGTCGCCGCGCTCGATCCCTTCACGAATCTGCGCCGCCGTCTTACCCTTGCGTGTTTGCTCGTAGGAATACAATCCTTCGCGGATGCAAACCCCGCACTCGGCCGCATGCTTCCCCGCAAAGCAATCGAGCAAACTTCCATGCCCCTGGCTACGATCGCAGTGGCAGTAACACGGCTGTTGATACAAGACTTTCCGAACGCGCGCCGCCAGGGCATACGCATTCTGCACAACCGCATCGGTAAACGTCTCGGGACTCAGCGTCGCCGGCAGCGGACCCGCCGGAACCTGCGAATGAAATGCAGGAATCGGGTCCGCGTCGCCAGCGCTCTGCGGCGCCGTCCTGGACGAAGCGTGTTGCGGGATGGCCATGAGCACTAGCGCCAAACCGACCAAGGAGATGACGCCCACCACGATTTTCTTCCGCGCCATAAAAATCCCTCTCGGAATGTCTACACCAATAAAGGTCTAGGAGCCACGTACGGCCGAGGCGCCGCCGACACCGGCCGCATCGAAATATGCCATATGCCGCTCCCGTAAGTTTCGCTGCACCCGCCGCCCCCAAGTCCGCACAAACGAAAAATTCAGCGCCCCGCCAATCGCCGAGCTCGCCAAAGGAATCAGGCGTCCGACCCATTTTTCGGCCGCTTCCGCACCCAGCCGCGCCGCCAATCGTTCCACAATCCGGGGCCCCAATTTTTCCATCATCTGCTTCTCGGCCAAATCCTTGCCGTAGTCCACGCCGGTAGCCGCTGCCGCCGCCAGCCACAATTCCATGCGATCGTCGGGCCCACGCGACTCAAATCCGTACAGCAAGCACAGACGCTGGATCAGCCGCAGCGTGATTGCCGTCAGCAAGCCCGCGTCCGGCAGCAGCGTCATCATCCCGCCAAGCCCGAATCCCGCGCCTTCCGCCAGCGCCAGCCGCTCCGCATCGCGAATCAGCTTTCTGGCGATCTCGTCCAGCTGCTCCAGCGGAACATCCTGCATTCTCCCGAAATTCGGTACCCACAACCCGTGCTTATTCGCCAGCTGCTTCCGAAAATCCTCAGGATCGATTTCCACTGAGCGCAGCCCGCGCTTTACGCCGAATCGCAACATCCTGCCGACGCCCCGCCCTGCCAATGACCGTTTACCCATATCGTGAACCCTTGTAATGAAACCTTATTATGAAACCTCGACCATCTTACAGCATCCTACGGCGGTTAGAATCGCATGGCAACCCCGGCGTTGTACCGGATGGAAACGCTAAACTCGGTGACCGTACCAAACTGGCAGTTACCCGCCACGCGACACTATAGCCACCGTACCACTTGACGCGGAGGCGCTTTTCGGTAAACTGCATTTTTCCTTATGGCCTCGATTGCACAAATCGTTCCGGTGGAAGTCGCCACAGACTTCGCGTTTCCTCAACGCGAGGCGGCATTTTTCTACGGCCTCTTCCTGCGCGGCCATTCCCCGGAACAGCTCCGTCGCGATATCGAAGTGCCCCCGGCGGTACTGCTGAAGTGGCACCGCGACGCCGAACGCGACCCGGAACTCCGCGACATCTTCTACCGCATGGTCGAATACCGCCGCCATGTCCTCGCCATCTTCGACTCGCTCGTAGGCTGGGACGCACAGAAACAACGCGTCCAGTAATTGCTCATCGGCAACTTCGCTCGGCGAGGTTCCAGCAAGCTCGGTCAAACGTTTGAGCACCGGCCTGATCCCCCGCGTCACAGACCTCTAATTTTCCAAGTATGGTTCCTGTACAGTCGTTCAGGTCAAAAAATGTCAGGCAACCCCTTGCGCGCCCGCGCATCCTACCCACTCTCGGGGGACAAGTGTCACAAAACGCAGGACATTCACTGATTGACGGCGCACTTGCGCGCAGAGTAGAATCCCTTTGTCCTGTCGGAAGTTGAGGTAAGCCTATGTCACGGGTAGTTCGCGCCCTGTTCGCGTCACTCTTTTCTCTTTCCATCACCATTCCGCCGGTGAACGCCCAGTCCGAAGCAAAACAGCCGCAGGACCCCGCCGCTGCACCCGTTCAGCAAAAGCTCGACAAAGAGCAGAAGAGAAAGCTTAAAAAGACTTTGAAAGAGCTCGACACGCCCTATAAGCAGTGGTTGAGCGAGGACGTCGTTTACATCATTTCGCCCGCGGAAAGACAGTCTTTCCTCCAGCTAGAAACCAACGAAGAGCGCGAGCAATTCATCGAACAGTTCTGGCTACGCCGCAGCGCCACTCCCGATCTGCCTGACAACGACTTCAAAGAAGAGCACTATCGCCGGATCGCGTACGCCAACGAGCACTACGCTTCCGGAATACCTGGTTGGAAGACCGATCGCGGCCGGATGTACATCATGTGGGGCCCGGCGGATGAAATCGAATCCCACCCAACCGGCGGCACCTACGATCGCCCAATGGATGAGGGTGGCGGTTCTACCACGACGTATCCGTGGGAAACCTGGCGCTACCGCTACATGGAAGGCATCGGCGAAAACGTGATTTGGGAATTCGTGGACCCGTCAGGTTCCGGCGAATACCACTTGACCATGGATCCCGGCGAGAAAGACGCCCTTTTGCACGTGCCCGGTGCCGGTTTGAGCCAGCTGGAGTCGATGGGCATGGCCTCGAAAACCGATCGCTTCACTCGGTCGGACGGCATGACCACGCCAAGGTCACTCGGCGGAACGCCGTCGAGCATGGACGAATTCAACCGCCTCGATCAGTACGCCAAGGCCTTCAAACCGCCGGAAGTCAAGTACAAGGACCTGGAAGCCATCGTTACCGCGCGCATCGTCCGAGATCAGATGAAATTTACCTGGCGCACCGATTTCATGAAGGTGACCAACGACACGGTTTTGGTTCCCGTCACCGTTCAGGTCCCTAACAATCAGCTGTCCTTCGATAATAAGGAAGGCGTGCACTCTGCTACGCTGAACGTGTTTGGCCGCGTAAGCTCCCTGACCGGCCGGGTCGTGCAAACGTTTGAAGATCCCGTCAGCCGTGACTTCCCGGACAGCCTTTTCCAGCAGTCCGTAAAGCTCCAGTCCATCTATCAGAAGGCTATTCCGTTGCGCCCGGGCCTCTATCGTTTGGATATCGTGATTAAGGACGTGAAGAGCGGCAATGTCGGCGTGATCAATACGCGCCTCCAGGTGCCCCGCTTCGAGGACGACAAACTGGAGACCAGCTCGCTGATCGTGGCCGACGGCAGCAAGCTCGAACACGTGCCATCCAAGCAGATTGGCACCGGGCAGTTCGTGCTAGGTTCCACCAAAGTCGTGCCGCGACTCGACGGTGATTTTGCAACAACCGAAAAACTCGGCATCTACATGCAGGTTTACAACCTGAAGCCCGACGACAAAACCCACAAGTCCAACGCCATTTTCGTCTACACCGTCAAAAAGGGCGGTCAGCAGGTGATGCAGTTCAAGGAAACCTCCGAGGAAATGAAGCAGACCGGCGAGCAAGTAACCATCGAGCGCCTGCTGCCCTTGGCTACCCTTACCGCAGGCAAATATTCGCTGGAAATTGTGGCCACCGACTCCAATTCCAACAAGACAGTTTCGAAGACCGCCGAATTCTCTATCAAGGCCCCCGCCGATACCAAGACGGCCGCCAATGCAGGCAAAGCCGCACCGGGGAGGTAGCGCGAAGTGAACGAAAGACGACTGCGAATCCTGAGCGCTGTGATTCTGGCCGGGACCTGTCTGTCGATTGGTGTCACGTCTTCTCGCGCTCAGGTAAAGTCCGGCAAGGTGGCCGGAGTCGTGAATGACACTTTGGGCGTTCCGCAAATGGGCGCCACGGTGCAGTTGATTTCAGAGTCTACAGGGACGCTGTCGGCCGTCGATTTTCTGACCAATACGCAGGGCGTTTTTCGCGGCGAGCGTCTCTCGCCAGGTTTCTACACCGTACGCGTAACCCTGGCTGGATTTCTCCCCACTCTCGAGCAGCACGTCCGCATCAATCCCCACGTGACGACGGTGGTTCGCGTACAGCTCGAATCCATGTTCGCTTCGCTCGATCAATTGCGGCGCGCCCCTTCTGCGGTGACCGTGGAATCCGACGACTGGAAATGGGTCCTGCGTTCGGCTTCGGCCACCCGCCCGGTGCTCCAGTGGATGGATGACGACAGTTCGGAAACTGCGGCGAACACCAATCTCGACAAGCAGGTTTTGCACCCCAGGGCTCGCCTGGAGTTTTCTGATGGCGCGCGCCGGCCCGGTTCGGCTTCCGGCGTACCTTCCGCACCGGCTACATCGTTCGCATACGACCAGAAGCTAGGGCGCACCGCCCGGCTGCTCATGGCCGGTCAGATGAATTACATGGATTCGGCTCCTGGCGGGGGTATCGCCACCGTCTGGCTACCCACGGGCGCACTCGGTTCGGGTCCTCGGTCAACCCTGGTTCTTCGCGAGGCGAAATTGGGACCAGATGGACAGACCTTCCGCGGTGTTCGCATGGAACAAAGTGGGTCGCTCGGTTTGGGGGATCGCGCCAAGCTTCTCTACAGCGGAGAGTACGTCTTGGTTGGCTTGGACAAGGCTGCCACTTCCCTGCGCCCGCGTCTGGAACTCGATGCCAAGCTAACGGACGCGTGGCACGCGGCTCTTATTTTTACCGAAGAGCCGGGAGGCTCGGTCAACCTCGATCCAGACGATCGCGAGTCAGGCGCTGCGCTAGCGGCCGCCGTCAACGCTCTGGATTCCTTTCCGACCCTGCTTTGGCGGAACGGAAGGCCTGTACTGGAAGGCGGGTGGCACGAAGAAATCGCTGCGGACCGCAAGCTGGGGACGCGTGGTCAACTGCAAATCGCTGCGTTCCACGATGACGACAGCCATGTAGCCGTGTATGGCCGAGGCGGCGATTTGCCGTCGTCCGACTACCTCCAGGATTATTTCTCCAACGCGTTCGCCTACGACGGTGGCTCCATGAACAGTTGGGGTACGCGAGTGGCGCTGCGTGAAAAGATCTCCGATGATGTCGAGATTACCGCGGTCTATGCGTTTGCAGGGGCGCTCAGTCCTGCCGATTTTGTCGATGGCGCGCTGCGCGAAATGCTGAAGACATCCATGCACCATTCCGTCGGCGCTTCGGTCAGCACGACGGTGCCGCGCACCAGAACGAAGGTCACGGCGGGTTACAAATGGGTCAGTGGTGATGCGGTGTCTCGTTTGGACGGCTTCGGCGAGTCGCTCTACCAGATGGATCCCTATCTCCACCTAGGCATCCGTCAGACCCTTCCCAAGTTTGGCCCGGGCCATTGGCAGGCGATAGCGGACTGCGACAACATTCTTACGCAAGGGTATGTGTCTTTGAATAGCCAGGACGGGCGAACCATGCTGGTCCCGGCGTTTCGGACGTTTCGAGGTGGTTTGAGCGTTCAATTTTGAGCCAAAATTGAGCTTTGAAAAGCTGTAGGCCGCCTTCCATAAAGTGTATGCCTTCGGGTCGGCTCCAGCGGCGGTACTGTAAAGTATTGAATAGATTAGAGTTCGCCGCGAGCTCATCTACCAAAGATTGGACACTGATTTGCACTCTATTCGAAGAGTATCAGTGTGTCTTAGCCGGGTTTAGCCATGAAGCAGAACCTCAGAGTCAGTCTCGGTGCGGTCGTCCTGGCGCTGGCGACCTTGGCGGCCGTTATCTATGCCTGGATCAACTTCCGCCAGCGCGAGACCTACGAGATTCCAGACGATGGAGTCGCCTGGCTAGATACTTCCCACGGCGCGCAAGCCTGGAAATTGGCACCCAACTCTCCGGCTACCCGGGCCGGGATTCGCCCCGGCGACATCCTGGTGGCCGTCAACGACACACGGGTCGATACCCAGGTTCAGGTCACCAAGCGGCTTTGGCGGGCCGGACTTTGGACCCAGGTGCACTACAAACTGGTCCGCGGCGGCCAGGAGTTTGAGACCCCGCTAGTCACTGCTCCCGCGGACAAGCCCGCCTCCCTTGAGAACTACGAACGCGTTGTCGGCCTACTCTACCTGTTCATTGGCCTGTTCATTTTCATTCGCCGGTGGAATGCGCCGCGCGCCGTGCATTTCTTTGTGTTCTGTCTGGCTTCCTTTGTGCTGTTCTCGTTCCATTACAGCGGGAAACTGGACGCCTTCGACTACGAAATTTATTGGGCCAAGATTGCTTCGTTGATGCTGGCACCAGCGCTGCTGTTTCACTTTGCGCTCGTTTTTCCAGAGCGCGCCGAAGCCACCGCGCGGTACATCTCGAAGCTCGCGCTAGTTTACGGTCCCCCAGTGCTGCTGTTGCTGTTTCACGTTAGCCTTGCGCTCAACGCCTTGGGTTTCGTTCCTTGGCTCGGCTCGCGCATTCTGATCGACAAGATCGAGTACAGCTATCTCGGCGTCTACTTCCTCGCTGCTGCCATTGTTTTTTACAAGAGCTTCCGCGAAGCTCCGTCCGGCGTCCTTCGCCAACAGTTGAAATGGCTTACGGGCGGCACCCTCGCCGGGGCTTTGCCGTTCGCTCTTTTGTATGTGATTCCTTTCGTTTTTGATGCGGTGCCACCGTCCTGGACGAAGTTCTCCGCATTGAGTCTGGTGCTGATTCCACTGTGCTTTGGCTACGCCATCATTCGCTACCGGTTGATGGACGTGGACATCATCTTCAAGCGCGGACTGGCGTACACCGCAGCCACCGCGGCTATTGCCTCCGTCTATTTCGCGCTGATCGCGTTGATCGCCGAGATTTCTCACGCACAGACGACTGGGCCCGTCGGCGGCATGATCGCCATCGTGATCGCGGCGTTCCTGTTTCAGCCGTTGCGCGAGTGGATTCAGGCACGCCTCGATCGCTTCTTCTACCGCGACCGTTTGGACTATCGGCGCACGCTGATCGAATTTGGCCGCACGCTCACCAACGAAGTGCGCTTCGACCCGATGCTAGGCTCGGTGATGGACCGCATTTCGCAGACCTTGCTGGTCGATCGATTGGCGATTTTTATGGAGGACCCACTGCAGCCGGGGCAATTGCGCCTGGCGCGGTCGATGGGTGTGCGTCTTTCCGAACCTATGGATCTTGGCTTCCTCGAGCCGGCCCGGCCCGAGTTCGCCCGTGGGGCGCTCTTTTTTGAGTCGCCCCGCGCGGCGAGAGAAGTCACCGACTCAGTCCGGCAGACTCTCGAGCAACTGGATTTGAATTATTTCATTCCGTGCCGCATACGGGAACGCACCGTCGCGGTGCTGGGCCTTGGCAAAACGGTTGACGGGGATTTTCTGTCGAGCGATGACGTCGAGCTGGTGCAGACCATCGCAGGTTACGTCGCCGTAGCGCTGGACAACGCGCAACTTTACGACTCGCTGGAACAAAAAGCGCTGGAAATCGCGCGGCTCAAGGATTTCAGCGAAAATATCGTTGAGTCGCTCAACGTTGGCGTTCTTGCCGTCGATCTGGGCGGAATCGTGGAATCCTGGAACACGCGTATGGAGCAGCTCTTCAACGTTTCGCGGCAGGATGCGGTAGGCCATCAGTTGCGCGCTTTGTTGCCTGAGGAGTTGGCTTTGGAAATTGCCGCGCGTAAGGATGAAGAGCAGATTACCGGCATTTACAAGCAGCGATTGCATCATCAAGGGCGGTTGTTGACGTTGAACGTTTCGATTACGCCGCTGGTCAGCAAATCGGGGGAACGTATTGGCCGGCTGCTGCTGTTTGACGACGTTACCCAGCGCGAGCGCATGGAAGAGCAGATGTCGCAGACCGAGAAACTCACTTCGCTCGGACTGCTGGCTGCGGGCGTGGCCCACGAAGTCAATACGCCGCTGGCAGTGATTTCGAACTACATTCAGATGCTGGCCAAGCAGATGCCGGAAGGCGACCCGCGGCAGGGCATCATCGAGAAAATCGTCAAGCAAACATTTCGTGCCAGCGAAATCGTCAACAACCTGTTGAATTTTTCGCGCACGAGTGCGACCGAGGTTGCCGACATCGACGTGAACCGCATCGTGGAAGAAACGCTGTCGCTGGTCGCGCACCCGCTGAAGACGTCACAAATTCAGGTGGTCAAGCAGCTGGGGGTTACGCTTCCCGCAGTGCGTGGGTCCGCAAACAAGCTCCAGCAGGTATTTCTGAATTTGTTCCTGAACGCGCGCGACGCCATGCCCAGCGGCGGAATGCTGGAAGTGCGCACTGCCGCGCATAACGGCAGCGTGGAAGTCGAAGTCGTCGACACTGGCGCGGGTATTCCACGCGAGCACATCCATCGGATTTTCGATCCATTTTTCACCACCAAAGCCAGCGGGCGCGGCACCGGCCTGGGGCTTTCGGTCAGTTATGGCATCATCAAAGAGCACGCTGGAAAAATTGATGTTCGCTCCGCTCCCGGCAAGGGCACATCCTTCCACGTCGAATTCCCCGCGGTGAGGAAAGCGGTCCATGTCTAAGGGCTCCATCCTGGTAGTTGATGACGAATCGGAAATCAGAGAAGGCCTGGAGTTGCTGCTAGCGAGCGAGGGTTATGGTGTCACCAGCGCGGGCACCGGCGCCTCTGGTCTTGCGAAGCTCGAGGAACATCCCTATGATCTTTTGCTCCTGGATG
>Ga0137403_10006017_pt1 | contig 13939 bp, 11 predicted proteins | sample CZOMad2_1_16fung_FD_122057 | JGI IMG/M metagenome (GOLD analysis project Ga0137403, IMG submission 122057) | Vadose zone soil fungal communities from Angelo Coast Range Reserve, California, USA - CZOMad2_1_16fungal (Hybrid Assembly) | ecosystem: Environmental > Terrestrial > Soil > Vadose zone... | reverse complement strand
TCCATCATGACCACGTTGCTGGAGATATCGGTTTCAGGATCTTCTGTTTCGCGAACTGTGAGCAGGAGCTCATCCACGGGATAGGCGAGATCGAGCAAATAGAGATACGGCTGCAAGTGGAAAACCGGATCTTCGCCCAGGTTGGCAAGCTCCGCCTGCGTAAGCACAGGATATTCAGCGGCATCAAAAGCTTCGATATCAGCCCACTCCAGCCGGACCATGTCCAGCGCCATGTGCTCGTTGCTGGAAATAAACTCTGGGTGCGCTCGTAGCCAGCCTTCCAGCCGCGAACCAAGATCGCGCAGGGTGTATGACACCGAAGGCATCTCGGTCAGGTAGCCGAGAAGAACTTTGTCAAAAGCTTCCTGCCCAATGACCTCGCGCAATCCGGGAAAGTCGTCGGCAAGCGAAGAGAGAAGCCGGAACCAGTAAACGCGATTGTATATTTCCAGGCGCTCGACCGAGGTAAGGCGGTCATTCGGCTTTACGATCTCTTCCGCAATGGCCTTGGTGGAGCGACCGTCGAGCGTGTGTTCACGCATGCGTTCGTCTTCGGTAAGCGGCTGCCGAACCACGTCAAAGACCGCGCGCTGGAGCTGGTCTAAGTTCAAGTGGCCCCCATTCATGTGGCCCGGGTTCATGACGCCACCGCCGAACTGGCTGGAACGTATTGTTTCGCCTTCAAAGCTTCCTTGTGTACCTCATCGAAAGATGGGATGTGGTCATCCCACTCCAGCAGCGTTGCCGTGGGACCGACCAGTTCAATGGCCTTGGCATATAGCTGCCACACGGGATCGAGCACCGGATGGTCATGCGTATCGAGAATATATTTTTCAAAGTTGGAGTGCCCGGCTATGTGAATCTGGGCCACACGCTCGGCGGGAACGCTCCGCAGGTATTCAAACGGATCAAAACTATGATTGCGGGACGAGACGTAAATATTGTTGACGTCGAGCAGAATACCGCAGTCGGCGTCTTCCACCACTTCATTGAGAAACTGCCATTCCGTCATTTCGGAAACGTGATATTCAGCATAACTGCTTACGTTTTCCACGGCGATGGGCACTTCCAGGAAATCACGCGCTTCGCGGACTTTTTGTGCGGTGCGCCTGGCTGCTTCAAACGTGTAAGGCATGGGAAGCAGGTCATGCGAATAACGGCCGTCCACGCTGCCCCAGCAGAGATGGTCAGTGAGCCAGGGAGTATTGGTGCGCCGCACCAGTTTCTTCAAACGCCGCAGGTGCTCGCGATTCAACGGTTCGGCCGAGCCAAAATACATGGAGACGCCGTGCTGCACCACGCGATAGCGCTCCAGTATCTGGTCAAGAACCTGAAGTTGCCGGCCGCCTTCCACCATGTAATTTTCGGAGATGATTTCAAACCAGTCGACGACCGGCTTCTTCTCGAAAATATGGTTGTAGTGGGGAATGCGCAGCCCGATTCCTACGCCGAAGTCCTTGTATCCGTTAAAGCGATTTGCGGGCATAAACCTGTGATGATAAATACGGGGAATTTGAAATATTCTGGAAAATAGAGGACCAGCGGCGATCCACCGGTCCTCTTCAACAATTGAGAGGACCAGTGACTATTTCTTGTCGCCCTCTTTTTCCATGGGCTTGCCGTCTGTCCGGCACTCACCCTTGCCTTTGCAATCGTTCTTGCCTTTGGTTGATCCGCAGCCACCCTTGCCTTTGCAGGAGTTCTGGCCTTTGCAAGCGTGCTTGTCTTTTTTGCTGGCCTTAGTAGCTTTTTTGCCGCTAGCGTCGTCGGACTTCTTGGTGTCGTCCTTCTTGGCAGGTTCCTGAGCGAAGGCATTCTGGCCAGCCACAAATCCTGTCAGAGCCGCACCCATAAGCAGTAAACGCACAGACTTCGTCATTTGTAGATCTCCCTTCCGATTTTTTGATTGTCTGTCGAGAGCACATTCAGGCCGCATACGGAGCCCTTAGCTGCTTCCGACAAGCGTCCTTTGAAGTACGTACAGCAATACAAAACGGATTGTTTGGTGTAAGGCATCGTGCGGCGGAACATACCGCCGGTAGTTGGTGAATTGGTGCACATGTTCCAAGGGACAAATATGCGAGGGAATACTAACATGCGGGTGCAGGAGGAATGAAATACTTTTCACTTCGTCCCAGATGCCGCTTTAGATTCGGCTAATTTTTACGCTGTACCAGAAAGTGGGCCAGGTCTTTAAGGGTCTGGGCCCGCTGGGCAAATGAATCGAGAGCGCTGCATCCGGAAGAGACCAACGAGTCTGCCCGCCGCAACGATTCCTCAATCCCAAAGAGAGAAGGGTAGGTTGCTTTTTCTGACGCGGTGTCTTTTCCTGCGGTCTTCCCCAGTTGTTCTGAAGACTGGGTGACATCCAGCACGTCATCCACGATCTGAAATGCCAATCCAATGGCGCGGCCAAAGTCGCGCAGGCGCTGCACCTCAGCCAGCGAGCCGTTGGCATACATACCACCGCTGACAAGGCTTGAAGTGATGAGCGCGCCGGTTTTCGAGCGATGGATGTATTCCAAAGTGGCTGCATCAGGACGCTGGCGTTCGGCTTCCAGGTCTTTGACCTGGCCGCCAATCATTCCATCCACCGTTCCGGTTCCGCGAGCAATCTCTTCGATGATTTTCACACGTGCTTCCGCCGGACACTTCAGTCGCGCCAGCACTTCATAGGCCTGTGTCTGCAACGCATCGCCGGCGAGGATGGCCAGCGCCTCACCAAAAACCACGTGGCAGGTCGGCTTGCCGCGGCGCAGATCGTCATTATCGAGAGAGGGCAGATCGTCATGAATGAGCGAATAAGTGTGCAGCATCTCCAGCGCGCTTCCCAACTCATCCACGCCTTCGGGCAGGCGGCCGGCAATCATGCGCGCAGCCTCCATGCACAGAATAGGACGAAGGCGTTTGCCTCCGGCAAAAACACTGTGCCGCATTGCCTGATGGATGGATTCAGGCCGCTGTGCGGCGGCGGGCAAAAGCTTCTCCAGCGTCGCATCAATGGTGCGCTGGCCTTGTTCCATGATCTCTTTCAGCATGAACATTGAGTATAAAACAAGAGATCGGATGATCCGGAAATCGGTGATCGGGTGATCTCAGCTCGGATACCCCGCGATCTTTCAACGAGCAACGCGGGAAAGTCCAGGTACCGAACGATCGCCGTGCTTGCGAGGACGTTGAAACGTGTGAAAAAAGGAGCATCTTGTCGATGCTCCTTTGGACGGAGGAGGGTACACAGATATTTTTTCAGGCTGCGTGAGCGTGAGCTACCAGCTTGGTATGGCCCGCGGCCAGAACGATGGCCCGCACATCCGAGGCATAGCAACAATCGGCTGCGCCCGCTGCCAGTGCATCGGCCCACATCTTTTCATCGGCCAGGCGATGCGTACAGACAATGATGGTGTGGGAAAAATCCCGCTTGAGTTGCTGCACTTCCACCAGCGCGGCCAGCTCAAGGTCGACGATCGCCACATCAGCCCGGTATCTGGGGATGGCTTGACGCAACTCATCCACATCGCCGGCCAGATGCACCACACGGAAATGGTTATACAACGATTTCGCCAACATTTCCGCAGTTTTGCTGTTGCTTTGCGCGACAACCACACTCAGCGGTTTCATGAAACACTTCCTCATTGGCTGTGCGAAAACACCTTGGGCTGCTTCCGCTTAGACTCTCATGCTGCGGGAGTTCCGCAGGCTGCAAGGGAACTATTTCTTGACCGACTGGGCCCGTTCGGCAGGTTCGTAGGGCTCAGGCTGCAACTTACCATTCTGTCGGAGCAGAATCTCGACTTTGCCTTCGGCTTCCTCCAGTTCCTTGCGACAGGAAGAGGAATGCTTCAACCCTTCTTCAAAGAGCTTCAATGCCTGTTCGAGCGGGACATTACCTCTTTCCAGCTCATCGACGATTTGTTCCAGACGCTGAAGGCAATCTTCAAACTTAGGCACAGAGCCGAAACTCCATGGCACATTCTAACCCGATAAGCCGGAGCCACTCTGCCTTTTTTTCCACAAAATACGAATAAAAATGAAAACCATTCATATTTAATCCGGCAATTGAAATGGTTGATCTTAACCAGCTGCCGTGGCGGATCCAATCCCATCCAGCACATCAATCGCGGAACTGTAGCGCCCCAACGGTGCAGCTACTTGCGCTCCCTGTACCAGACCGCGAACCTTATACAGCATTTCGCGGGCGATCAGAATTCCCTCGGCTCGGGCAGCCTCGGCATTAGGCGCACGGGCCATGCGATCAATGATTGGGTCGGGCACGGAAACGCGCAGCTCATTTTTCATGAACTCAGCGTTGCGTACGCTGGTGAGCGGCCAGATTCCGGCCAGCACGGGAATGCGATGATGGTCGACGCGGCGCAGGAACTGCTCCAGTAGCGCAACATCAAACACCGGCTGGGTCACGGCGAAATCGGCCCCGGCTTCAACCTTGTATTCGAAGCGGCGCACTTCCTCGTCAATATTCACAATCCCCGGGTTCGCTCCCACACCGATCATGAACTTGGTGCCGGAGCCGATCGGGTTACCGCCGACGTCCAGCCCGTGATTCAGGTTGCGGACGATGTTCACCAGGCCAATTGCATCCACGTCAAACACCGCGGTGGCGTCCGGGTAGTTGCCGAGTTTCGGAGGGTCGCCGGTGATGCAGATCAGGTTATGCAATCCCGTGGTGTAAGCGCCCAACAGCTCAGACTGCATGCTCAGAACGTTGCGGTCACGGCAGGTAAAGTGAAGAACTGTTTCTATCTCGGCCTGTTGCTGCACCAGAAGGCACAATGCCATGTTGCTCATGCGGGCGGAAGCGCGCGGGCTGTCCGGAATATTGATGGCGTCAATGCCGGCAGCCTTCAGGAACCTGGCGCCTTCCACTTCCTTGCGGAAGTCGACGCCCTTGGGTGGCACGATTTCCACCAGGGTCACAAACTCTCCCGCAGCCAGCTTCTTGCCCAGGTTGGAACGTTGCGCGAGTGGTGGTGGCGTAATGCTGGATTCCCGCTTGGCTTCAGTGATTACTCGAAAGCCTGCGGTCTTACCTTTGGCATCGGCCATGCGCAGGGCGGAGTTCATTGCCTTGATGTGCTCCGGCGTCGTTCCGCAGCATCCACCCACCAGGTTTACGCCGGCGTTCACAAACTTGCGCGCGTAGCTGGCCATGTATTCCGGCGAGCACAGATAGATGTTGCGTCCTTCAATGCTGCGGGGAATACCGGCATTGGGCTGGGCTGCCAGCGGCTTGTCCGTCAGGCGGCGGATCCGTTCAATCGCTTCCAGCATTGCCACCGGACCAACGCTGCAGTTGCAGCCAATCACGTCCACGCCCCAGTCATTCAGCTTGGCGGTAAACGTTTCCGGGCTGGCGCCATCCAGGCAGTTGCCGTCTTCGTCGATCGTGACTTGCGCCACCAGAGGTTTGTCCGGAGCGACTTCTCGCGCCGCCAGAATGGCCTGATGCAGTTCTTCCAGATAGCCGAAGGTTTCCAGCATGAGCACATCAACGCCGCCTGCCACCAGAGCACTGATCTGTTCGCGAAAGGAAGCGCGGGCTTCCTCGCGCGACGTTTTGCCTAAAGGCTCAATGCGCAATCCCAACGGGCCAATCGATCCGGCGACCAGAACATTGGCGGCCTTTTTCAGGTTGAACGCGTCCGCGGCTTCGCGGGCCAGTTCCGCGCCTCTGCGATTGACTTCCTCTACCTTGTCGGCTAACCCATGGCGGCCCAATCGAAAAGAATTGCCACCGAAAGTATTGGTTTCAATAATCTCAGCGCCGGCATTCATATATTCCTGGTGGATATTGCGGATCAGGTCCGGCTGCGTAAGATTCAGCTCGTCATAACACTTGTTGATGAACACACCTTTGGCATAGAGAAGCGTGCCCATTGCTCCGTCACAAAGTACGGGGCCTTGCTTCAACCGGGTTAGGAGATCGTTCGCCATCGCTATCTTCAAGGATACCTTAGCCCGCTCTGTGGATGCCACGGCCCGTCAGGGAGTGGCAAGATTTCCTGCATGGATCGCATCCCGGTGCGTTCTATGGATTGCCCGGGAGAGCCCTGTCCTGCACAAAGCCGGCGGCAAATGTCGCAGGTGTGCAGGTAGAAGGCCTTCGGGGCGGTTGAAAGTGCCTCTGTTATAATCGCGATTTCAACACCACTGGCGCGGCTCATAGAGGAAACGGTCTAATAAAGAATGCGGCGAAACAGCTATCTTTCACAATTTTTGGTTACGGGTCTGGCACTTGCGATGGCCAGCTGCGGTTCCAGCAGCAGTAGCAACACACCCAAGCCAACCGGTTTGAAAAAGCGCGTATTGCTTTCCAACACGGCAACCAACAGCGTGAACGTGATGGATGCGCAAAAGGACGTCTTCAGCACCAAAACTCTTGGCGTTCCGTCTCCCACCAAAATGCTTACGGCCGGCGGGACCAGCATTGTGATGGACAGCTTGAACAGCGAAATCACGGTCATCGATAATCCTACGGAAGCGGTAACTTTCGCCGCCCCCATCGGTGATCAGCCATTTGATATCGCCATTACGCCAGACGGCAAAAATGCCTGGGCCGCCATGCGAAACTTTGGCTTTGTGCAATCGGTTGACACCACTACAGGCGTCGCCAAGCCCGTCCTTCGTATCGGCAATGCCCGTCGGCTGGCCATGAGCCCCAAGGGAACCAAGCTGCTTGTTTTCCCCGATCCGCAGGCGCAGGTTCCACCCAACACAAGTACGTTTTTTGTGGTCGATACCGCTACCGCGGCAGTCCAGACCATTACCGACGCCGCGCACCTTGACCAGCCCTTCACCGCCGTATTCAATGGCAGTGAGACGCAGGCATTCATTCTGAACTGTGGCGCCGAATGCGGTGGTACTGCCGCCAGCGTGGTCTTCGCAGACTTCACCAGTGCAACGGCCGCCTTCAGCGCTCCGATTCCTGTTTCTGGCGCAACCGTGGGGCTGATGAACGGCGCCAATCTTTATGTTGCAGGAACGCCTAACCCGGCTCCCACCGGCCCGACTGCGGTCTGCCCGCTTTCCCGCTGCGGCGCCTTAACGGTGATTAATGCCAGCGCGCTGACTGCCGGAGCTGCCATCCCCATCACCGACGGGACCCATGAAAAGATGGCTTTCGCCAACAACCGCATTTACGTCGGCGCCAGCGGATGCACGGTTGACCCGGGCACGGCGGCCAATACCGTCCGGGGCTGCCTGAGCATTTTCAATACGGCCACCCCCGGAACCAAGTTTCCGGCAGAGTCGTCCTTCCGCCAGAACTTTGACGTGACCGGCCTACAGCCTATCTCCGGCCGCAGCATTATTTACATCGTCCAGGGCGCGGAACTCGATATCTTCGATACCAACACTGACGCGCTTGCCTCCGGCGTCACCCAGCTCGACGTGGTGGGCAAGGCATTCGATGCGGTGCTGATCGATCCGTAGGGGAGAGTGGCCATTGGCTTTTGGCCGTTAGCTAAAACCGCAATCTTGAGATGATTGATATCCCCTGGTGTCACGCGAGTCCCAGATTACCTTTCTGCTCAGTCCACCCGATGGACCTCATGCCCGCACTTGGGACAGGTCAGCTTGTTGGTCAGGGCTGCATTCTCACGCAACCCCGGAACTAATACATGGCCACAGCTTGTGAAATTGTTCAGGAGAATTAGAGCTCAGGAACCGGAACTGGAACCAACTCCCATAAGTTTTCATCAACCAGACCTGAATTTTGTAGGTCAGGAATTTGAAAGTAGGGATCTGCCGTTCCTACGGTAAGTGGTTGCCATCCGTACGGATCTACTGGAATGAAAGCCAGCCTTCTTGGTCCGCCTTGGGCATGATCGGTGACCGAAGTAGACGTCTTGCGTTGTACTTCAAAATGCAGATGAGGAGGAACACCGAACTTACCAGTGCAAGAGCCGGCATTACCTGAGTTGCCTATCAATTCTCCTGCCGTAACATGGGTGAACTCGGAAACTGTCTCCGCATTTTGTACCTTGGGAGCGAAGGACAGGCCGCTACGCACCGCTCGCAGGTTGTAGAAGCCTTCTGCGAGGCCGTCCAATTCATATGCCCCCGCCGCCGTGGTTAGGGTAACCGCAGACACGCAGGCTCCGCTTGTTGTCTCTCCGAACAGTTGGATTGCGACATGGCTCAATGGCTCCCCATTGACTGTTACACTGCCGCTGATGGAAAGAATACCGAAGTGCAAGGGTGCGCCGGCAGCCTTCAGGTCCGAACTAAACCGCTTGTCTGGTGTACCAACGAAATCCTGAGTGTCCAGTGATCCCGTCAAATGCTTGGAAATAGCACGGGGATGAGTGGAGAGATGAAGATAGAAAACCTTTACATCATTCGCTGCGTCCAATTCCAGAACTTGGAAATTGTCAGGATCTGCGCCGACCGTGACGCCCTCGGTGACCAGATCTTCCGTTGTGGGATAACGGACTGTGCCGCTGGCAGCCGCATAGACTTGATTGCTGAAGTGGGATTGATAATCGAAGCCAGGGTGTCCATCATAAAACAAAATGTTGGGAAATCCTGCACCGAGATAATTCCCATTGACTTGGAAAACATCTCCACTTACTTGGGAATAACCCCTTTTACAGACGGACACCTTTTGGGAGGGTTCTGTATCTCCTACTTCATCGAGAAAGTCAGTAACGACGTTATCGCAGCCATAGATCTGGTACTGAGCGGTGTCGTTTTGCATCGAATGATCGAACACAGAATTTATTCCAACTGTGTGGGCCGTGAGCCCAACGTCAGAGTTCCTGTCAGAACCCTTCAATGGAAAACGTAAAGCTCCGAACCCGCCCAATTCGATCTGGGGACTTGTCAGCGACCCTTGACCAGTGATTGAGATAATTCCATTTCGTACCCCTAGCGTTCCGGGTGTGAAAATAATGTTTACTGCGCACGAGCCACCAGGCCCCAGACCGCTCGTACAGTTGTCGGTTTCTGAATAATCTCCAGAAATGTGAAGCGACGGGCTTACGCTCCCGCCGCCACTGTTCATTACCATGACAAGCTGACTATCGGTGGCCAGACCTACAGGTTGCCGGCCGAAATCCAAAGCCGGTGTAGAGACAACAAGTGAGGGAGGAGCAGTAACCGTTGGTTTGGTTAGAACGGCCATATCAAAGTACGAGCCTCCGCCTCCATTTGATACGTGCGCGGCAACCACGTTCGTACCCTGGTGTAGAAGTTTGGTCGGGATTTGTACGGGAGGGACGTCGATATCAAAGCCTTGTCCGCAGCCAGGAATGTTCACGCATCCCAGTTGATGGCACACGCTTGGCAAGAAGGGACTAAACGCACCCACACTCGTGCCGTTGACGAAGATTTCAATGCTGTCGTCGCTTACGAAGAATAAGAAGATTGGTTGCGTGGCGGAGCCGAGGGCAAATGTCCCCCGATAAAACCTGTCAGCCGGGCCAAGCCCAGGAGTATTGAAACTGCCCGCGTCCGGAGGGGTAATGGTTGACCAAATAGAATCGTCGAACGTCGGATCGGTCCAAGTGCGCCCGAGCGTGTCCGTAAAGCCGCCACAACTTGAAATAATAGGAGAGGCTTTCCAGGTGGCAGAAAGGCTTTGGAACCCTGGAGGGACGGGGTTCTGGGCTTGACTGTGGAGCGACGCAACGAATAGGAGCAGTAAAACGAATAGGAGCAGTAAAATGAAGCTGATTTTCACCGACGACCTCGTCATCTTGAATCTCCTGTGACAGCAAAGGGTTTGGTGGCTTTCGCCTAAGTACAAACCCCCCAGTTGCCTATTCAGCCCGAAAGTACTAGGCTTCTCAAGTGGTAGAAGCTGGCGGAAGCTGACTCTTGATGACATCTTGCAGTCTCAGACAGCTTTCTATACGAGTTCATTTTGCGTCCTCCGCGCTAGGGATGCCTAGATATACGGCACAGTGGTGGCGAGCGGCCACCAGGAAGTTCATTCCCATCAAAAAGAGAGCAGCTGGTGACAAGCGGTTGAAACCTAATGCCCGGTGGAACTGGCCATGCACCAGAAAGCAGAAACCGCGAGTGAGCCCGCATCCTGGGCATTCGTGATGCGTCAACGCTTTCCAAATGCAGAAGGTGGGGCCTTTCAGGCAATAGGGATAGTAGAACCAGGCGATCAAGAGCACGGCAGGGAACAGCCATAGGTCAACATGGTCGACGAGGCGTAACAGGACAGTACTTGGCCTCGTCGCGAGGGTTACACGGTAACTAACGTTTTCCCGGCCTCGGGATTTCGCGGCCTTGCCCATCTTTCATTCGACCTCGCAGGAGCAATATCACATCTGCCACCCACCATATGCAGGCACCGCCACACGTCAAAAATTTCAATATACCCAGTCCCGGTCGCCCAACGTAGAAACGGTCAGCCCCGAGTAAGCCAAGGAATGCGGATAGCGCAAAAGCGATGTCCCAGTCCTTTCGGCTGGCCACTCGTTCCCGTTGAAGTGCGTGGAGCCATTCGTCGCCTGGTTGCATGCAAGCAGTCCCTTTTGCTACGCGGGGGCCAGTTGGGCTCCACCGATGGCCGCGAAGAAGGCGTCGACCATTTTCTGCGCGTGCGGCGGGTACGTGACCACAACTTGGCATCCGGAATCCTTGGGAGTTGTGGTGACCACGATATTTTGCAGACCGCGCATCTTGCTGATCACCACTACGTAATAGATCACGCCGGGAATAATGAAACACATGGTGAGCAGGATGGCCAGGATCAACTGGAACCACGGAACTCGGCCGACGCCCACAAATGTTGCGATTCGGTTAGTCTGGGACTGGGCGCGCCACTTTTCGTTGGTAAAAAACTGGACTGCGCGGACCAAGACCTCCTCAGGTGGCAATGCCACATAGGTGCTGCCTACCAAGTCCGCCATTATGCCTCCATCACCTAAGTATCAACTCAGTTGCCTATTCAGCATGAAAGGACTAACCTTCCACAAGTGGCAGAAGCTGGCGGAAGCTGACTTTAGCTGACACCCCCTTATTTGCAGCCAGTTCTTCGGTGCCTGTGCTGGAAGCCTTTCCGGCCCTCGTTCATCTCTGGCTCTTTTGTAACCGTAAGGTTTGTAAGGTCATGCAAGAGAATCACCCTGTTCTCGTGCGACTAGACTCCTGGAAGGAGATCGCCGACTACCTCAAGCGCGACGTCCGTACAGCCATTCGTTGGGGTAAGGCGAGAGGTCTGCCCGTCCATCGGGTGCCGGGAGGGAAGCGGCAGACGGTTTTTGCCTACCCGCATGAGATTGATGCCTGGCTACGGAGTCAGGACCAGGAGACAAGTCTCACTGGCAGCAATGAACAGCATCAGAAGCGGGGCGACGGGCCTGGCACGGTATTTCCAAAAGACCCAGCCAGAACTTCTGTAGCTGACTCCGTTCTCGCAAAAATCAGCTCCAAGAAGAGATTGCTGCTGGGTGCGGTAGCGGGTGTCCTGGCGCTGGTCGGGCTGATTGCGTTCATGCCGGTATCTCTCCATCGTTCCGCAGTTCTGCAACCCCAAGGTCTAGCGCAACTGACGGATGATGGCCGGCCCAAGACGAATCTTCGAACGGACGGTAAGAATTTCTATTTCAACGAGCTTGAAGTTTCTCGGGAGGTTTTGGTTTCCACCCCCGTTGCTGGAGGCCCTATCCAACCGATCGTTACACCGTTCACCAATCTCGACCTGCAGGACGTCTCAAATGACGGGCAACGGTTCCTGGTCACCGCCTACGATGGAGCCGAGCCAGAAAGGGCCCCTTTGGATTATTCCCGCCCGCGGAGGACCGGGCAAGCGGATGGGCGATGTTCTCTGCAAACTGGCTCGCTGGTCTCCGGACAACCAGCGCATCGCCTGCGTCAGCGGGACCGCCATAACGCTGCTTAGCCAGGAAGGGATGCTGCAACAGGTTCTCGGGCCATTCCAGACTACTATAACCAATTTGATTTGGTCGCCGGACAGTAAGCATCTGAGGATTGTGCGACAAGACCCCGATACCAGAAACTTGTCCGCGTGGGAAATTCCGGTGGGACCGGGCGATGCAAAAGTAACCGCCTCAAGCACTTCCTGGGGAGAAAACTGCTGTACGGATTGGGCCTGGACAAACGATGGAAACGAATTTGTCTATGCCCGGTATGAAAACAGGCCGGCGCTGCACGTGCAATCCGCCAAAGCGCCGGTTCACGAAGACTTACTTCCGGTCAAGATCGGGACAATTGCCTCGTTCGTCGCGGGCAAAGACGGCACTGCGCTTTACCTTTTAATCCAAAACGCTAATCTGGGTGCGCTGTTGAAATTAGACTTCAAAAGAAAGGTGTTTGAGACGATTCTTCCAGGTCTGTCAGCTGTCTACTTATCGTACTCGAGAGACGGAGAGTGGATGACTTACGTCAACTACGAAGATCTGTCGTTGTGGCGCAGCCGCGCGGATGGCTCGGAAGCTCTCCGGCTCATCGGCCGTCCGATGGAAGTGGAATTGTCTTCCTGGTCTCCTGACGGTCGACAGATTGCTTTCATGGGGAGAGAGCCGGGACGAAGATGGAAAATCTACCTGGTGAGCCGTGACGGTGGCACGATGCAAGAGGCGGCCTCAAGCGAAGACAGCCAGGGAGCGCCTACGTGGTCACCGGATGGCAGCAGGCTGGCCTACGGAAATGTCGATTGTTACCAAACCCAAACCTGCTGGATCCGAACCCTGAATCTGAAGACCAAAGAGGTTACCAAGCTTCCCGGCTCACACGGCTTCCGCACCGCGCGCTGGTCTCCGGATGGGAAATATATAGCCGCATTTCAGCCCGAGTCGCATGAGCTTATGCTGTTTGACCTAAGTAAGCGCCGGTGGAGGACTTTGGCAGAGTCAGTTACAGGCGACAATATGAACTGGTCGCACGATTCAAAGTATATCTTCGCTGACAGTCCACAACTGGAAAAGCCGGTGATCGAACGCTTTCGTGTAAGCGATGGGCAGAGAGTTACCGCGGTTAGCCTAACCGCTCTGCAGAAGATTCCTGGCCAAATAGACTTCTGGTTCGGGCTCATGCCGGACGATTCACCCATCCTCCTTCACCGTTTCACGGCCAGTGAAGTTTACGCCCTGAATTGGACGGACCACTAGTACTTGCCTGCAGCTTGAACTTACTTTTCCGGCTCCAGCCTCAGTCATTATGCCTTCGTCGACTGCTAGGCGTTAACTGCGCGAAAAACGAATCGCTCCGCAGGGTGGCCTTGTCAAGGCCATGTCCTGATTCGCAATTGATTTGAGCGAAGAAAAGCGCTATACTCCAGCAGCGCCTCAGGGTGTAAGCGGTAAAGGATCATTGAAAATTTAGCCATTAGCCGTTGGCTAGAAACCCAAAACCTTGGGTTGTCTTGGGTGACCTTGGGTCGAATTGGGTCGACATAGGGGGGCAGGGGTGGGTGGTTGGCTGAAAGGTACGAGCAGAGGGCTGCAAAACACCTGAACGCTACGCCAATCGATACCAAACGCCGAAACTCACGCCAATCTGTGATGACTTGGGATAAACTCTCTGAAATCCACGCCAAAATGGGGTGACATGGGATGAATGGGGAGGGGTAGGGGTGAGACGTAGATGCTAAGTCTCTACGTGAAGACCACGCCAGGGGTCAAAAAAAGAGCTCGCAAGCGAAGGCGGCTGCGCTGTCCCGCTACTTCGGCTCCAGCCTTAACTCATGCGCCTTCGCCGCCTGCACCCCAGCATCGGTGAATGCCAGCGGGAACGTCTTGTTGTTGTACCAGACGTCCCAGTGGTCCATGTAATGCGGACTGAAGGGTTGGCCGGATTCTCCCAGCACAATATTGAAAGTTGAAGCATCCAGGTTGGAAAAGTCCACGGTCATGCGTTCTGACGGTCCGAAGCCCCGGCCAACCTGCTTGACGGTATAGCCGCCGCCCGATTGCGGCTGCACGCCGGGCCCGGCAACGCTCATGTG
>Ga0137403_10006016_pt1 | contig 13942 bp, 14 predicted proteins | sample CZOMad2_1_16fung_FD_122057 | JGI IMG/M metagenome (GOLD analysis project Ga0137403, IMG submission 122057) | Vadose zone soil fungal communities from Angelo Coast Range Reserve, California, USA - CZOMad2_1_16fungal (Hybrid Assembly) | ecosystem: Environmental > Terrestrial > Soil > Vadose zone... | reverse complement strand
AACCTGAACGCCGCGGCCACCCAGCCGACGATGGAAAAAGCCATCGCCTACTCGCGCAGCCTGTACGAAGTCGCCGCCCAAACGAACGGCGAATTGGCCAAGTTTCTGGAAGCGCAAGCCGCCGAGTTTAACAAGAACCTGGTCGGCCTTCTCGACAAGGTGTCGAAGAACGCGCCGGCCGGCTCCGACGTCGCCGTCGCAGCCGTGAAGTCCGCGCTCGCCGCGGCCAACACCGCCTACGAAAGCTTCAACAAGGTCGCAAAGCAGGCCACCGAGATCGCCGAGGCGAATTTCGCCGCAGCGACTTCTGTCGCCAAGGAATCCAAGAAACAGCGCGCGGCAGCCTGACCTACCGACTCCTCGCGTCCACGGTCCCCTCCTCCTCTCCGTGGGCGCCCTAAAGCCCTGGCGCAAGCCAGGGCTTTTTGTTTGTACTAAGGCTTTTCCTCCCACCTGCCGCCGAGCGCGGCTACCCCGACCTTCATCCGCTCGATAGCCGGCGTGACTTCTTCCGGCGCGCCCCGCACCCCGAGCTCGATGTGGCGGCGCACGCCCTGTTCGCCCATGCTGGGCAGGCTGAAGGACTTCAGCCTGCGAAAGCTCGACTCGACTTCGAGCATGAGCGGCGTGATCGTCGATTCAGGCAGGTCATAGACGATGATTGCAGCCTCGGCTTCGGGCGTGAGGTGAAACAGTTCCGCATAGCGATGGTCGAGCACCCACTCGACCATGGGCCAGGCCATCACCGGGAATCCGGGGACGAAATGGTGGTCCTCGAGGGAAAACCCCGGGATGCGGTTGTACGGATTGGGAATGATGCGCGAACCGCGCGGAAATTCGCCCATTTTGAGCCGCTGCGGCGTGATTTCCATGTCGGTACGCGAGCGAATCGCCGCTTCCGCATCCGGGTGCAGCACCAATTCGAGGCCGAGCGCGTCCGCCGCGCACTGGCGCGTGTGATCGTCCGGCGTCGCGCCGATGCCGCCGAAGCTGAAGACCAGGTCTCCCGAAGCCAACGTGCGCTTGAGCGTCGCAGTGATGAGGTCCGGCATGTCGCCGAGGTACTCGCACCAGTGGAGCCTCATTCCCCGCGAGCCGAGGATCGAGATCAGCTTGGCGAAATGCTTGTCCTCGCGCTTGCCGCGAATGATTTCCTCGCCGATGACGATCGCGCCGACCCTCATACCCGCCTCGCCGTACCCTCGATCGGTTCGCTGCGCAGCTCGCCCAGTCGCGCGAGGCCGTAGTGGATGAAAGCCAGCCCGCCGTACACCGGCATGAGAAACCCGACCAATGGTATGTGCCCGATGAGCGCGAGCGCCACGCCCAGCAGGAACAGCTCGCCGCGGCTGCGCCGGATAACCGCTGAAATTTCGGCGGCGGTCGCGTGTTCGGCAAGCGCGTCATAGCGGAACACGCGCTGGTTGAAATAGCCGAACAGGAGGACAGGCAGCACCGGCCACAGCAGCGGAACCAGCCACAGCGGCAGGCTGACCGCGAAGAGCAGCGCGAACAGGACGAGCGCCGCGACCGCGTTCCAGACGCTGCCTGCCAGCGTGCCCCCCTTTCTCCGGGCAAGCCCCGGGTAATCGCGCTCGCCGACGTGAGCGGCCATCGCCGGCATGGATACGACGCTGATGATCAACACCGCCGTGATCAGAACCACGGGTACGAACAGGAGCAGCAGCAGAAGCCATCCGAACCACGCGCCGACCAGCGTAAGTGGCCAGATAGAGACCGCCCATTCGTAAACCGGCCACTGATGCAGCTGAAAGTCGATCCACCTCGCGGCCTCGCTCCAGTACAGCGCCGCGAGCGTCACCCAGATGCCCAGCGCGACGAGCACCGGCCACACCATGAGCCAGAGCATTCTCGGATGCATCAGGCTCACCAGCGCACGCGCCAGGGAATTGAGTATCGCGTTCATATTGGACCGCCCGAGGCGGCAAAAAATCAGCGCTGAATAGTTTGCCACATCTTCGACAGGCGCTTCACCGAGACCGGTACGGAGGTCTTCAGCTCCTGTGCGAAAAGCTGAACGCGCAGCTCCTCGAGCAGCCAGCGGAACTGCTCGAGCTGCGGGTCGCGGTTGCCCGACTTGAGCTGCCTCGCCTGCTCTCGCTGCCACTGGGCGGCGAGCGGCGCAAAGTCCGCGGCGAAGCGCGCGTCGCGATGCGGATCGGCGCGCAGCTTGTCCAGCCGCAAACCCGCCGCTTTCAGATAGCGCGGGAAATGCTGCAGGCGCTCGTAGGGAGTCTGTTCGATAAACCGCCCCGGCATCAACCGGGCGGCGCTTTCCTGGACGTCGCGGCAGGCTTCCGGAAACGCCTTCGAAGTCTGCTGCAGTTTTTTCAGCAGCGCGGCATGCTCGGCGAGAATTGTTCCGGCAAGCCGTGCGATTTCCTGCGCGAGCAGCGTGACGCGCGAGCGCGCTTCGTCGCGGCGCCGCTCGAACTCGGCGCGCGAGCGCGGCCAGGGCTCCTGCATGCAGGTACGATCGAAAGCCGCAGCGAGCAGCTGCTCCTTCAGCTCGCTGACCTCGCCGAACGCGGCGAACTGAAGCGCCATCGCCTGCGGCCCGGGCAGATTCTTCTCGATGTGGCGAGCCTGCTCCTTCAACTGCAACCTGAACAGCCGCCGCAGCCCCGCGCGATGCGCTTCCCGCGCCCTGTCAGCCGAGTCGAACACTTCGAGGCTGACCGAGTCGACATGATCGACGAGGCCCGGATAGCCGATCAGCGTCTGGGAGCCGCGCCGGATTTCCATCACTTCCTCGAGGTCGCCGAATTCCCAGGCGGCGACTTTGTCGGGCGGCGTATCGGCCCGCGCAAGCTCCGCGAGCTGTTCGCCGGCCTTCTGCCCCAACTCGGCGCGCAGCTGCGCGAGATTGCGGCCCGTTCCCAGCTGCCGGCCGTGCTCGTCCACGACGCGGAAATTCATCGAAAGATGCGCGGGGAGCATTTCCGACCTGAAGGCATCGAGCGGAATCGCGAGATTGAGCTCGCGCCGCGCGTAACGGGCGATCGCCTGCGCGAGCGGCGCGCCCCGCATTTCGCCAGCGGCGAGGAATGCGTCGACGAATTCCGGCAGCGCGCCGAACGCATGGCGGAGCTTCTGCGGCAGCGACTTGGCGAGTCGCGTGATCTTCTCACGCAGCAACCCCGGCACGAGCCAGTCGCACTGGGCCGCATCGACCTGGTTCAGCGCGAGAAGCGGCACGGTAAGCGTGACGCCGTCGCGCGGTGAGCCGGGCTCGTGGTGATATTCGAGCGCGAAGCTGCGTCCGGCTATCTCCAGCTCGTGCGGGAACTGCGCAGTAGTTATTCCAGCTGCCTCGTGACGCATCAAATCCTCGCGCTTGAGGAAGAGGAGTCTGGGATTTTTCGCCTCGGCGTCGCGGCGCCAGCGGTCGAAATCAGCGCCGTTGTGGATCCCCTCGGGGACGAGACTCTCGTAGAACGCGTGGATCAGCTCGTCGTCCACCAGCACGTCGGGCCGGCGCGACTTATGCTCGAGCTGCTCGATCTCGCGGACGAGCCTGCGGTTATGCAGAAAGAACGGCGCGCGCGTGTCGTAGTCGCCCTCGACCAGCGCCTGGCGGATGAACACCTTTCTCGATCCGGCAGGGTCCGTCGGACCGTAATGCACGCGCCGCTTCGAATACAGCAGCAACCCGTAGAGCGTTCCGCTCTCGAACGCAGCGACACGTGCCGGCTGCTTCTCCCAATGCGGTTCGTACTGATGCCGCTTGACGAGATGCGTGCCTACAGCCTCGAGCCACTCGGGCTCGACGGTGCCGACACAGCGCGCGTACAGGCGCGTGGTCTCGGTCAGCTCCGCTGCCATGACCCAGCGCCCGGCCTTCCTTCTTACGCCAGAGCCGGGATGAATCCAGAAGCGGATGCCGCGGGCACCCAGGTAACTCCCTTCCTCGGTCTTCGTCCCGACGTTGCCGAGCAGGCCCGCAAGCAGCGCCCGATGCACTTGCTGATAGGTGGCAGGCGTCTCCGAAATGCGCCACCCGAGCTCGGCGACAAGCTCCTTCAACTGGCCGTGGATGTCGCGCCACTCGCGCATGCGATTGAACGAGAGGAAATGCTCGCGGCAGGCCTCGTGCAGCTTGCGGCTGGATTTCCCGTGATCGAGCGCTTCCTCGAAGAACTTCCAGAGCTTCAGCCAGGAAAGGAAATCGGATTTCTCGTCGTTGAACTGTTTCTGCGCTTCGTCGGCCGCGGCAGCCCGATCGCTCGGCTGCTGGCGAGGATCCTGCACCGAGAGCGCGGCGGCGATGACGAGCACCTCGCGGAGCGCGTTCTCCGATTTCGCCGCGAGAATCATGCGGCCGATGCGCGGGTCCACCGGCAGCTTCGCAAGCTGCCTGCCCGTTTCGGTGAGCTCGTTTTCGTCGTCGACCGCGCCCAGCTCGGCGAGCAGCGCATAGCCGTCCTGGACGGCCTTCGGAGAGGGAGGATCGATAAACGGAAATTCCTCGACCGTGCCCAGGCCGAGCGACTTCATCCGCAGGATGACGTTGGCGAGCGACGAGCGCAGCACTTCGGGATCGGTGAACGCCGGGCGCGAGTTGAACTCTTCCTCGGCGTAGAGGCGGATGCATACCCCGCGCGCGACCCGGCCGCAGCGGCCGGCGCGTTGCTTGGCCGAAGCCTGGGAGATGTTTTCGACGCGCAGCTGCTCGACCTTGCTGCGGTAGCTGTAGCGCTTGACGCGCGCGAGACCCGTGTCCACCACATAGCGGACCCCGGGCACGGTGAGCGAGGTCTCCGCGACGTTGGTCGCGAGCACGATGCGCCGGCCGCCGTGCGGCTTGAATATGCGCTCCTGCTCCTCCGCCGAGAGCCGCGCGAACAAGGGCAGGATCTCGGTGTGAGGCGGGTGGTGTTTTCTCAGCGCCTCCGCCGCCTCCCGGATCTCGCGCTCGCCCGGCAGGAACACGAGGACGTCGCCCTCGCCCTCGCGCGCCAACTCCTCCGCCACGTCGCTGATCGCGTCGTTCAGATCGTAGTCTTCGTCCCCGGACTCGACCGGGTGGTAACGGACCTCCACCGGGTAAAGGCGCCCGGAAACCTCGATGACGGGAGCGCCCTCGAAGTGCTTCGAGAACCGCTCGGCATCGATGGTCGCCGAGGTGATGACGAGCTTGAGATCCGGCCGCCGCGGGAGGAGTTGCTTCACATAGCCGAGCAGGAAGTCGATGTTGAGGCTGCGTTCGTGCGCCTCGTCGATGATCAGCGTGTCGTACTGGCGCAGCTCGCGATCCCCTTGAGTCTCGGCGAGCAGAATGCCGTCGGTCATGATCTTGATGTAGCAACGCGGGCCGACTTTGTCCGTGAAACGGATCTTGTAGCCGACGGGACCGCCCGGCTCGGTCTTCAGCTCCTGGGCGACTCGGGTGGCGGTGGCGCGCGCGGCGATCCTGCGCGGCTGGGTATGCCCGATAAGGCCGTGGATGCCGCGGCCGATGTCGAGACAGATCTTGGGCAGCTGGGTGGTCTTGCCCGAGCCGGTTTCGCCGCACACGATGACGACTTGGTTCGAGGAAATCGCTTTTGCGATTTCCTCGCGCTTCGTGCAGATCGGCAGCTCGGGCGGAAACTCCGGGTGCGGCGCGAGCGCGCGGCGCCGCTCGATCTCGGCTGGTGAAAATCCCATCAGGAGTGCGGTCGCGGCGCCCTCGCCACTGCCTATTTGCGGCGGAGCAGGCGCTCGGCGTACCGTGCGAGAGGGTCCACTTCCAGGTTGACGCGGTCGCCCGTCCGAAGATGCCTGAGCGTGGTCACGGCGAGCGTGTGCGGAATCAGGTTGACCTCGAATTCCGCACCGCGCACCGCGTTCACCGTCAGGCTCACGCCGTGCACCGCGATCGAGCCCTTGCGCGCGATATAGCGCGCGAGGGCTCGCGGCGCCCGTACCCGAAGAAGGCGATTCGCCCCCGCCCGCCCGAAATGAGTCACCTTGCCGACGCCGTCCACGTGCCCCGAAACGAGATGGCCGCCGAGACGGTCGGACATCCGCAGCGCCTTCTCGAGGTTGATTTCGCCCGGCTCGTCGAGCCCCGCGGTGCAGCGCAGGGTTTCGCGGGACACGTCCACGCCAAAGCTTTTCGGGGCGCGCGCGACGACGGTGAGGCATACGCCGTTCACGGCTATGCTGTCGCCGATGGCCACATCGCGAAGCGGGAGCGCGCCGGCGCCCACCGTGAGACGCAAGCCACCTTTGCGCCGTTCCGCTTTCCTGATCCGCCCCGTTGCGGCGACGATTCCGCTGAACATTTTCCGGAGATAACAGTCTGTTGGAATCAGACAGAGCCGGATTCTACTTGGCTTTGCATGCCAGATGCGTATCATTCCGCAGGTCGGAATCGTTCCAGGAGTCGCTCATGACGCTCCGCTACCGGATCATGATCTGTGCAGCCGTGATCGCTCTTCTCGTTGCGCATGTTTCCGGCGCCGAAGAAGGAAGCCTCAAAGAGGACGCGCGCAAGGCGGGGCGGGCCGTCGGGTCGGCTGCGCGAGAAGTCTGGCAGGGGGCGAAAAAAGCCGGCAAGGAAGTCGGCCACGAAGCGAAGAAAGCCGGCCAGGCCGTGGGCGGCGCGGCCAAGGAAGGCGCCCAGGAACTCAAGCGCGCGTTCAAGGGCGAGAAATAAGCCTTCGCTCCTTCAGATACGCGCCAGGATGCGCAGATCCGTGCCGATGCGCGCGGCCTCGCGGATCTTCAATGCGCTTGCCTGCGACAGCTCGGTGATCTCCGGTAGATGGAACATCCCCCGGCCGGAATCGCCGATGACGCTGGGCGCAAGATAGACGAGGAGCTCGTCGACCACGCCCGCCCGCAGGAGCGAGCCGTTCAGTTTCGCTCCCGCCTCGACGTGGATCTCGTTGAGCTCCCGCCGCGCGAGCTCCTCCATCAGCTTGAACAGCTCGACCTTGCCGCCGTCGTTCGGGATGATCACGACTTCGGCCCCTGCCTTCTTCAGCGAGGCGATCCTCTTCGCATCGTTCACCGCGCCGACAACGAGCGTCTTTCCCTCCTTGAGGAGGCGCGCGGAAGGAGATGTCTCGAATTTCGAATCGACGACGATCTTGAGAGGCTGCCTGGGCGCGTCGACGCCGCGCACGTTGAGCTGCGGGTCGTCGTCTCTCACCGTCCCGAAGCCGGTGAGAATCGCGCAGGCGCGCGCGCGCCAGCGATGGCCGTCCTGGCGCGCGGCCTCCCCCGTGATCCACTGGCTCTTGCCGTTGGCGAGCGCAGTGCGCCCGTCGAGGCTCGCCGCGATCTTCATGCGCATCCAGGGCCGGCCGCGCGTCATGCGCGAAACGAAACCGATGTTCAGTTCGCGCGCTTCGTCTTCCTTCAAACCGTGCTCGACGGTGATTCCGGCCGTCCGCAACTTCGCGAAACCGCTTCCGGCGACTTTCGGGTTGGGATCCTGCATCGCCGCGACCACGCGCTTGATTCCCGACGCGACGATCGCATCCACACAAGGCGGCGTGCGCCCGTGATGGCTGCAAGGCTCGAGATTGACGTAGAGCGCGGCGCCCCGCGTCCGATCGCCGGCCTCTTTCAGCGCGAGCACTTCCGCATGCGGAAGGCCGGCTTTCTCGTGCCAACCCCTGCCGACGAGCACGCCGTCTTTGACGATCACGCAGCCGACGCGCGGGTTGGGTGTCGTCGTGTTGAGGCCGCGCCCGGCAAGTTCGAGGGCCTGCTCCATGAATCCATGGTCGGCGGCCGTGAACATTACTTCTCGATACGGCGTGCGCGCTTGGTGCCGGGTTTCTTCACCTCGAGGATCGCGTCGCGGAAGTCGTCCACGCGCTGAAAATCCTCGTACACGGAAGCGAAGCGGATGTAGGCGACGTCGTCCATCTTCTTCAGCTCGCGCATCACCATCTCGCCGATCACGCGGCTCGCCACTTCGCGCTCGCCGAGAGCGAGGACGCGCTGCTCGATCTTGTTGATCGACTGGTCGACGTAGTCCGTGGGCACCGGCCGCTTGTGTAGCGCGCGCATAAAGCCGGTGCGGAGCTTCTCGCGATCGTAGGGGACGCGGTTGCCGCTCGATTTCACCACCATGGGCATCGAAAGCTCGACGCGCTCGTAGGTCGTGAAGCGCTTCCCGCACGCCTCGCACTGGCGCCGGCGGCGCACGCTGTCGCCGTCTTCGGACTCACGCGAGTCGATGACCGCCGTGTCCTCGGCCTTGCAGTACGGACATTTCACCGCGCTTCTCCGGCGCTAGGCCGCAGCGACGCGCTGCCCGCCGCCCGCCTCCGCCGCGCGGTACACCGGGAAGCGGCGGCACAGTTCGGACACTTCCACCGTCACGCGCTTGATGATCTTGTCGTCGTGCGGAGCGTCCAGAACGTCCGCGATGAGCTCGCCGAGACGCGCGGCTTCAGACTCCCTAAAGCCACGCGTAGTCATCGCCGGCGAGCCGACGCGGATGCCGCTCGCCACGAAGGGTTTTTGGGGATCGTTCGGTATCGCATTCTTGTTGACCGTGATGCGCGCCCGGCCGAGCGCGTCCTCGGCGTCGCGACCGGTGACGTTCTTCGCGCGCAGGTCGACCAGAAACATATGGCAGTCCGTGCCGCCCGAAACGATGCGCACGCCGCGCGCCTGCAGGGTCTTCGCCAAAGTCCTGGCGTTCGCAATCACCTGCTTCTGGTAGTCACGGAACTCGGGCGCGAGCGCTTCCTTGAACGCCACCGCCTTGGCGGCGATGACATGCATCAGCGGCCCGCCCTGCAGGCAGGGGAAAATAGCCGCGTTGAGGATTTTCTCGTGTTCGGCGCCGGCGAGGATCAGCCCCCCACGCGGGCCCCTCAGCGTCTTGTGCGTCGTACTGGTGACGAAGTCTGCGATCCCGATTGGGCTCGGGTAGAGCCCGGCGGCGATCAGCCCGGCGTAGTGCGCGATGTCCGCCATCAAGTACGCGCGCGCCGCGTCGGCGATTTCCCGCAGGCGCCGCCAGTCGATCACGCGGGAATAGGCCGAGGCGCCGGCAACGATCATGCGCGGTTTGTGCTCGCGCGCAAGGCGCTCGACGCCGTCGTAGTCGATCGTCTCCTCGGCGTTGAGGCCGTACGAGTGAGCGCGGTAGAGCTTGCCGCTCGCGCTCACCGCCGCGCCGTGCGTGAGGTGCCCGCCGTGCGCAAGCGACATGCCGAGGATCGCATCGCCCGGGTTCAGCGCCGCCATGTAGACAGCCTGGTTCGCCTGCGACCCCGAGTGCGGCTGCACGTTGGCGTAGCCGCAGCGGAACAACTGCCTGGCGCGCGCGATTGCAAGCTGCTCCGCGATGTCGACGAATTCGCAGCCGCCGTAATAGCGCTTGCCGGGATAGCCCTCGGCGTACTTGTTGGTGAGCTGCGATCCTTGAGCGGCGAGCACGGCACGGCTCGCGTAATTCTCCGAGGCGATCAGCTCGACGTGGTCCTCCTGGCGCTGGTTCTCCTGCTGGACCGCCGCCCACAGCTCAGGATCGACTTCATGCAGGGTATTGCCGGGATTGAACATTTGAACGATCTCGCAGCGCCGCGAAAGCGGCATATTAGCAGGCCCTGCACCCTTACCGTTTGTTACACTCCGGAAAACCGGTTTCGACTACAGTTCCGGACACCGTTCAACCGTGAAGGAAATTTTCAGGTGAGCCGCCCGATGCTCCGCGTCATGGTGCTTGCGTCGCTGGTCGCGCTCGCGGGTTGCCACCGGCAAGCCAATGCGCCCGGTGACGCGCCGACCGGACTGGCGGCCGCGCCTGGAGAGGGACTAGTGACGGTCTCCTGGGATCAACTGCCCGGGCTGACTTACTGGATCTTCTTTCAGGCGGGCAGCAGCGTCGCGGCACGCGACCCGGGAGTGCCGTTGCTATTCGACGTTCACTCGCCTCGCGTCGTCTCGGGTCTGGTGAACGGCGTCCAATACGCGTTCGTCATGAACGCAACCGACCGGGACAGCCCCGGGGGGCCCAGCACGCCGCATTCAGCGTTGAACGTGATCTTTATCAGCTTCCTTGCCGTCCCTGCGACCGAGAACCCCAGCGAGGTTGCGCCGGCATCAGTGAGCATTTTGGGGACGCCGGTGGTAATGTCGGTATCGTTGGCCACGCGCGTTGCAGAGGCCTTCAATATTTCCGCGGAAGCGGTTGACCCCACGGCAACGACAACCGCGAGGATAGCGATGGATAACGTCAGCTTCTTGATCGAAAAGTTTTTCATGGTGGTGTTCTCCTCTGGGGGTGAGCTAAGTTGAGTCAGGGTTCCAGGGACGGACAGTACTCCACTGCTGACAAAGTCGTCGATTTGTGTTCCTGATCCATATCGGGTGTCCTCCTCACTTTAGGAGAGCAGTAGATTAAGTGCGGTTCACCTACCTTGTCAGGCCTGAAGTCTTCGATTTCGGAGGCGTCCAGGGGCACTTCCAACCCTGGCCAGTGTCCGTTCTGCGCGATGGAGTTTTCCTTCCCAGGGAGGCCGCGAAGGAAGGTGAGCGTCCGGGGAACAGCCGAAAGAATGCTCCGAAGTCGCATCTGATAGCAACCGGCGAGAGATAGAGGGACACCCAATCATTTCGAAGGAGACTCTCCTCGCCACTTGGTTGAGTTGGTCCTGAGCCCTTTTGGTTGGGGGATGAGCCCGCGAATTGAGAGAGCGCCTCCAATGCCTTGAGGAGGGTCACCTTCGGACCTCCTTACGCGCAAAGTGGACATCGGGCTGCCCAGGAGCAGGCTCACGCCACTTCGCTGCCGCGTTCCGCTCGGCATCACAAAGCGAAGCATGTCCCACTTTCATGCAGGGATTGAACCTTCGTAACACTGAAGGACCCAGGCGCGTACGGTAGTCTGCGTCTACGAGCTCCCGGCCCCGCCAGGAAGCTCGAAGGAAGCCTGTCCTTCAGATGTGCCTAGCAGCCCAGCAGACCAGCTTCTTTAGCCGGCCACGGCGAACTGGGGAGGCGCGAGATGGCTCTTCGAGTTGTGCGATCGAAGTTTCCTCCTAAGCAGAGCCAACCTGCCGGTCGAGCCAAAACCGTGCAAGGAGAAGAGTCACTCCCTGTCTACGTCGCCGAACAGAACTGCCTTGCCACACGGTATCTGCTCGAGATACTGGCGAAAAACCGAGCTCTCCATGTACTCACTCTGGAGGATCTAATCGTGCACAAGCCTACGAAGCGGATAGCTCCCGTCTTCGTCGTAGATCGTGGAGGAATCGACTTGCCGCTGAGCGAGTGTTTCCACGTTTTGAGAGAGCGATACCCGGAGGCGAGGTTCGTTGTTCTGGACAAGGAGCAGCCCCCGGAGGAAATAGTCCAGTTACTCTCCCTCGGAATTCATGGTTTTGTGACATATACCCAAGTGAGTGAGCAGCTGATACAGGCTGTCCATTGCGTGGCCCAAGGCAAGATGTGGATCTCGGCCAGTGTGCTGGAGGCCTACGTGCGACACTCCATCGCATCAGTGAAGAGTGTCAATGAATCTCCGACCGGGCAAGGGATCACTCAGCGTGAGAGTCAAGTCATCGAATTGGTGAAGCGCCGGCTTTCAAACAAGGAAATTGCGGAAATTTTGAAAATCAAGGAGAGCACGGCGAAGTTCCATCTTTCGAACATATTCTCGAAGTTGCAGGTTAACAGACGCACCGAACTCCAGGACAAGGGTCAACTCAATGAAGTTTGGAGAAAATTGATCGCTTCTTGAGCGTTTGTACCTATTTCTCGCGATGAATAGAGGAGGAATTTTGCTCCCGCAGCGTACGCGAGCCAAGAACAATGGAAAAAGCCCCGATCCGCCATCGGGGCTTTCCTGCCTTTCAAGATTTGGCGCTTGGCGCCCTTGCATTCGGGCTACACGCGGCGGCTGCCCCTATCTTCTCTGCCGCGGATCGCTGGCTTTGCATGGTACGTATTGAAAACGGGCCTGCTGCCTCCTTCTCGGGAAGAAGACCATAACTCTTAACCTTCATTTGTATGGAATATTTCAAACTCGCTTTGGTCGCTCTCACCGTCGCTGTGTTCTGCTACGTGAAACGGCACGGCTTCCGCCGCGCCTGGTACATCATCCGCACGGGGGCTGAAAACCCCGACTGGGAGAAGCTGGGCTTCGACTATTTTATTGCGCCTTGGGAGAAGAAGCGTTTTGAGGAAAAGAAGGCGGCCTCGAAGACACCGGCGGATGCTGCCGGAAAATAGCCAGGCCCATTTTATTCGGGTGCTGGGGCGGTCACGCGGCGGCGCCGAAGAAGTTCTGATCTACGGTGATGCCCCACTCCTCAAGTAACCATTCGGGGATATAGAGCCGATTCCTGTTTCGCTTGCACCAGATGCGGAGCTCAGGCGAGGAGGTATACATCCGTCTCGTGAGCTGCAGTTGCCTGACCTGCAGTTCGAATTCGGTAGCGAAAGCGCGAACGGGTGGAATGGGACGCCCCCAATTGGGGTTTCCCCGCTTGTGCTTCATAACGGGGAGAGCAGGCGGTATCGCCATCGGCCCCGATCATACTCCGCCTTGGGTGACTCGGCAGCACAATCCTCGCACGGGTGGCGCATCGTTTGCGGGAGCGGGAGGCGTGATGATATTTTCGGGTGGTATGGGAGCTTCGGTAGAAATGCACAACAATTGGTTACGAGGGTTCGCGTGAGCTTCGGATCTACATGATCCCTGCTTCCTACAAACCGAAAAAGAGGTTCATGCAGCTGGCCATCGCGGAGGCCAAGCGCGCCCGTGACCGAGGCGACTATCCCATTGGCGCGGTCATCACCCGCCTCACAGGCAGGCGCGAAGTGGTCATTGCCAGCGCCGGTAACCGCGTAAAAACCTCCGGGTCAAGCATCAAGCACGTAGAGTTGGAAACGCTTAAATACGTATCAAGCGGTTATGGCCGGTATCTGCCCGACTTCGTGCTCTACTCCACGCACGAGCCCTGTGCCATGTGCGCCGGCGCCTGCGTGTGGGCTAGAATTGGCGCGGTTGTCTACGGCGTTTCCCAAGAAGACATTGCCGCTTATGGCCGCAAGCGCGGTACGGAAGACTACAAGTGGCGAGCTTGCCTCATCCCCTGTCGGCTCGTGTTCGAGAAGGGTAATCACCGCATCCCCATCACAGGCGGTTTTCTCCGACAAGAATGCCACAAACTATTCAGTTACAGGGCTGCATAGTGGTCCCTGTATATATAGAGGCTGGCGTCATCTATCGGCTCTTATCTAGGAGTAATCTGAACCCAAAACCAACGAAGACCGCTCCGGTGATACGATCGAACGTCTTCGCGACCCGCGCATTCCGCAGCCAGGTGGAGAGTGGACGCATCGCGGCAATCAGCACAGCGAACCAGAGAATACCCTCTACCACGTGGATACCTGCCAGCAGCATGCTGGATCCAACAACATTCGCTCCGGTGGGAATGAACAGCGGTAGAAACGTCACGTAGAAAGCGCCTACCTTAGGATTGAGCAGGTTTGTCAGGAGCCCGCGAACGAACCAGCGCCGGGGCTCCTCTTCTCTGGCCGACTTATCCGCCAAAGGCGAGTTCGAATCCGCTTTCTCGGCCAAAGCCAGGCCGGATCGGAAAAACAGCGTGCAACCAAGAAAGACCATGTAGCAGGCGCCTGCGACGCGGAGGACGTTGTAGGCGATGTGAGAGGCGCTCAATAGCGCGCCGAGTCCGACACGACCAAGAATGAGCGCCGCCTCCGCGTGGCGCTGGGTACCCTCATTGCTGGCGCGGAGTCGAAACAACGCGTGGGATCGAAGCGTCTCCTAGATGGCGAATGGATTCCTGTCGAGCCCGCGCACCCCGACGAACCATTCGACTTTCTTTTTATGACGATGGCGATCGATTACGCTTTGCGCCCGGGAGGGGAGGCTCGAACCCGGCTAGAAAGTGGTCCAGGCGGGCCTGAATCGCCGCAATGGGGTCGCATAGCA
>Ga0137403_10006015_pt1 | contig 13943 bp, 11 predicted proteins | sample CZOMad2_1_16fung_FD_122057 | JGI IMG/M metagenome (GOLD analysis project Ga0137403, IMG submission 122057) | Vadose zone soil fungal communities from Angelo Coast Range Reserve, California, USA - CZOMad2_1_16fungal (Hybrid Assembly) | ecosystem: Environmental > Terrestrial > Soil > Vadose zone... | reverse complement strand
GCTGGGAGGTCGTCCAATTGGTAGGACTCCAGACTCTGACTCTGGCTATCCTGGTTCGAGTCCAGGCCTCCCAGCCAATCCTTACTTTTTGATTTGGAGTTACCAGAGAGTGCGGAGTTGTTTGCATTCGCGGATTCGGACGTCGCTGGTTATCAGGACCATGCCTTCGGCGAGGGCGGTGGCGCCGATCAGGCGATCACACGGATCTTTTGGATAGTCTGAGCTGAACTGGCTTGCCAGGGCGGCAATCTTCGCGGTAATCGGACGAACTGCGAAGCGTGAAGAGACCTCCTCGATAGCGGCTTCGACTGTGCTGCTGATTTTGAGACTTCCGTGGGTGATTATCCAGGCCAATTCCCACAGTGAGATCGCTGCAATCGCCGTTCCCCCGCCAATTTTAGCTCTGCGGATCGCGGACGCCGCGGCTCTGGAAAGCTTGTCCGGCTCGTAGCTGAGCCAAATTAGCGCATTGGTATCGAGAAGAATCACTTTTTCTTGTTCTTCCTGATCTTCATGACCTTCCATTCATCGAGAGGGATCGGAGATTCAATATCTCCGACGATCATACCTTTGCCTCTCATGAAGCCAAAAATGCTGTCGTTTTCCTGTTCGACCGGAACGATTTTGACGACCGGGCAGCCGCGACGCGTGACCACCACGGGTTCTCCCGTGGACTGGATCTGCTTCATCACCGCAAGGCAGCGCGCTTTGAATGCTCCTGCAGGCATTTGTCTCATGTGCTCTTCCTAATGACTATGGTCATTATAACATGACCATGAACGGTGCACTCGTGCCAATTCGTGGATTTTGTCCGGGCTCCCCGCAGGCGCTCGCAATTTGCCTTTCTGTCGTACTATGTCCGCCATTCTTGCGGGGTCAATCGAGGGCGAAGCTGCGGAGGAATGTATGAAGAGAGTGACGACGAGAGTAGGCAGGCTCCTACGGATGACGGCGCTGATCGCACAGGTGCTCCTCAGCGGCGTGCCGCTCCTGGCGCAAGAACCTATGGGTGCGCGGCAGATGTTTGACGGCGCCATGCGCCCCGACGAAGCGGTACAGACGTTGGCGAACAGCGACAAGCTGTTTCCGACGCGAGAGATCAAGCGCGGCGGCGCGGTGCGCGCCCTGCCGGCGGCGAAAATGCCGTTGAAGAACGTGCGATTCGAAGTAAACGGAAGACAATACGATTTATACGACTACCTGGCATTGAATCGCGTAGCCGGATTGCTGGTGTTGAAGAATGGCGAAATTGCGCTGGAAGACTACGAATTGGGAGCCGGAACACAGACCCACTGGGCGTCGTTCTCGATGGGGAAATCGGTCTCTTCCACCTTGGTTGGCGCGGCGCTTGCCGATGGTTCAATTGCTAGTCTGGACGATCCGGTCACGCGATACGTTCTGGCGCTGAAAAATGGCGCCTACGATGGGGTGACGGTGCGGAATGTTATTCAGATGGCTTCTGGGGTGAAGTGGGACGAGACCTACACCGATCCCAAGTCCGATCGCAGAAAGCTCCTCGATGTGCAACTACGGTTCAAACCCGGCGTGATTCTGCCCTTCATGAGCGCTCTGCCGCGGGCTGGAGCGCCGGGCACGATTTGGAATTACAACACGGGAGAAACGTTCGTTGTCGGAGCGGTGTTGGAAGGGGCGACGCATCAGCCGTTGGCCAAGTATCTGACGGAGAAAATCTGGTCGCGCTGGGGAATGGAAAGCGATGCCAAGTGGTGGCTTGAGTCGCCGAATGGGATGGGTTGGGGCGGGGGTGGAATTTCTGCGACGCTGCGCGATTTCGGGAGGTTCGGATTATTCGTGGTGGCTGACGGCGTGATCGAGGGCAAACGCACGGTGCCCGCCGGTTGGTTCGACGAAGCAGGATCGGCAAAAGACATCGGCGGCAAAATGGTTGACTATGGTTATCTTTGGTGGGTGCCAAAAGGCGATCCGGTACTCCGGGGGGCATTTGAGGCTATCGGAATCTTCGGTCAGCACATGTACATCAACCGCCGCGCAAATCTGGTGATCGTGGTATTGAGCGCGCGCCCCAAGCCGACAGGCGCGACCGTGGTGGACGACGACGCCTTCTTCGCCGCCGTGACCAAAGCTCTTGAGTAAGTGTTTTTTTTTGTTCGCCGATAATTCCGCCGATTGAGAAAAGAAGTGAACCAGCTTTGGTGGCGTTAGTGTGGCAGAACGTCGGCGATCGGCTTGCCGGCCTTAGGAACGTCGGCGTCGTAATCTTCTCCCAGAAACGCGGCCAGTGTCGCGGCAATCTGGCTTTGCGTCACCGCCGGAACTTTCGATCGTTCGCCGAGCGGCCGCGTATCGGGCCCGAGGAACGCCATCCAGATGTACTTGGAATCTGGAACTTTTTGACCGTGGTCCTTCCATTCATGCGGCGACTTGCCGCGGCCATGATCGGGCGAGAAAATCAGCGTGGTATTACCCTGATATTCCGGCATGGATTGCACCAGATTCCACAGTTGCCTTAGGTACACATCGACGCGGTGTGCGGAGTCCAGATATTCCACGTACTGCCCGCCGTGAGCCCAGTCGTCGGTTTCCCCGAGGGAGAGATAGAGAACGCGAGGTTTCTTCGCCTTCAGGTATTCCACCGCGGTATAGAAAGGGAGGGCATCGAAGGGCTCGTCGCCCCAAACGCGCGGGGTCTCCGTTTTCAGGTGGTTCAGAAGTTCGAGTTGCGGAGTTGCGGGAATGCCGTCGAGCGGATCGTACCCGCCGTTGGCCGTCAGGTGCGAGCGCGGTGGATTGAAGACGTAAGGAATCACATCCCAGGCGCCGAAGGTGGCGATGTCGCCCTGGAACGACGGCCGATTTTTTAGCCACTCGAGCACGGTTACATTAGGATTCAGGACTTTGTCGTTGCTGTTGATGCGCGGATCGGGAAAACCACAGAGTGTTTCGTTGTAGCCAGGGTAGGAAAAAAACATGCCATTGGTGACGTAGGCGTCCGAACCTTTTTCGCGATTGCCGAAGACCTGGCCTTGTGTGGCCATGACTTGCCACACGAATGGCATGAGCGCTTCTCGACGGGCATCGACGGAGTCCCGCCAGTACGCTTTCTTGAGAGCGCCTTCGTTGGCAACTTTACCGTTCTGCTTGTTCATCAGCGAGGCTTCCGCACCGGTAAATACCTCTTGCCAGCGCAAGCCGTCGGTCATCACGAAGATGATGTGCTGCGTCTTGTGCTCCGTCGAGACCTGGGCGCTTGATGGCCGGACCGAGCAAAAGAACAATGTCAGACATACAAGTGCCACACGCTTGGAGCAGTACACAGAGGTTCCCTCACAAGATTTCGGGTATCAACCAAGAAGCAAATTTCGCGGCGGCGCAACCAGCCAATGAATTCTGGCTAGGCGTGCCGCAAAGCAAAATGGCGAAGAGTTTAGATCGCAAACTTGTTATCAAAGCCCAGCACACTCTGCGTTTCCCATGTTTCAGAAGTGTTACGCCAGCATTGAAGTCTGCTGAGCACCCGACGTCCGGGCATTCCGCACTTCGTTATTTTCACATATTGACTGGTTCCTGCGCCCCGTTAGCTGTTCACGATTCATTTCGCGACGCCTAGACGCCTATGAAAAACCTAGAGGAGAGTGTCTGAATTGGCTCGTAGCTTGCGGATGCGTTCCACGTATTGGGTCGTGACGCGCGCCCAGGAGAATTCTTGTCGCACCCGTTGGGCAGCAACTCGTCCACGTTGCGCGGCTTCGTCGCGGTGTTCATAAACGTGCCGGAGAGTTCGCACGAGGTCAGCGAAGTCCGGCTCAAACCAAGTGAACTTTCCGGCTAGAGGACCCAGTGGCGGTGGATCGTCGCCGACCTCCTCCTCGCGCGCGGCAATAAGGTAGGCCGTTTTCGTGGAACAAAAATCAGTCGACGGACCGAGCGCCGTGGTGATCACGGGTTTCCCGCACGCCATGGATTCCAACAGCGGCATTCCGAACCCTTCGCCGCGGTAAGGGAGAACGAACGCGTCGCAACCGCGATATAAGCTGGCCAACGTCGTATCGTCGAAGGAATCAATCAGGGGCTGGACGTGAGGGAAACTCGGATCGTTGGCGGCTCGCTGAATTTGCGGGAGCAGGGAATTGTGCTGATACGCTCCCGCGGATCCGGAGATGATGAGAATCAGGCTGACGTCGTCGCCAGAATCAAATGCCGCCTGGTAGGCTTCGAGCAGCAAGTCCACGCCCTTGCGCCGGATCGCGCCGCCGACAAAGAGGAAAGCGAATTTTCGAGCGCCTTGCGGCCGGGATGTTGGACCATCAGGAGTGAAGATCTTCGTGTCGACGCCATTGGGAATCACCACCACGCGATCCGCGCGGACACCGCCGCGTAAGAATGTGTCGCGCACGAACTGCGATGGCACCCACAATTCGTCGACGTTGCGCTCGATCTGCGCAACCCACGCGCAGGGCACCGCGCCATACTCCCACGGCACGATCACGGCCAGCCTCCCTCGCGAAGGCCGTCGAAAGTCGGGCGGCCATTGATGGCGGATGGTGAGATCGAGTTGCGCCGGATGCCGAAGCAGGGCCCGCGTCAGCAAAGCCCCGCCCGTAAGCATTTGCGGCGGAAGAGCGTCTGGCGAAGATGGTTCGAGGCCAACGTCGAGAGCCTCGACTAGAGAGGAATGTTGCGAAGCGAGCAGGCAGCCGGCAATTTCGCGATTGATGCGGGCCAAGCTGCTGTGCTCGAAGAAAGGGCCGCTGAATATGATTCCTACTTTGCTGGCGCAAGAGCTGGAACTTCCGCGAAATGGCGAAGCCGCCGACGCGATTTGCCTCTCCAGTTGCGAACGCTGCCGCTCATCCATCGGAATCGTGCGGATGATGCGCTGCGCAGCGTCAAACGCGCGATGCAGCAGAAGGTACGAGAATACTTTGTCGAGCAATTGCGGTTCACGCCGAACCGCGCGACAGAAATCATACTGATGAGCGTCAATCATTCGAGGAGGTAGCCGCAAATTGAGAAGTTCCTCCACTGCTGGCAGAAAGACAGACGTACTGTTGAGTCCGGTCAGAAAATGCGCAAAGGCGACGCGATGATTGCCTACGCGCGCTGCAAGAAATCCCAGAAGCCAGTCGGCGCGGTAAGAGCTTTCACCGCCGCTGCCAAGAAAGCCGCCTTCGCGCGACTTCGCTTTTTCGAGAAATGGCAATGCTTGTGCGAAGCGTTGCTCGCGAACCGCGAGAAGAGCCGCCAGATAGAAGAGTTCGGCGTATCCGGAATAGGAGTTCATTCCCAATGTTAGAAATTGCTGAGCCTTTGCACTTTCGCCATGCTTGATCATCAGGACAAAAAGATTGCGCAGGACCAGCGCGGCAAGCATCGCGGAAAATCGTTCGCGGTTCTCCCACAAGGAAAGGAGGGACGCGACACCGGCTCCGGACTTCACGCCCTCAGTAAGAACAGCACTCGAGAGCCTTGCCCAAGGCTCGTCGTTCGCCTTCAGCGCCTCCAACGTCTGAGGCGAAGCAACAGCTGCGCTTTGCACTCGAATGTTGAAGTTCCAATAGTCGTGAGTATGGCCGGATCGAAACCAGCGCGGTTGTATGGTGACGAACGGGATTTCTTCGAGGCACCGTGCGTGCACGGGAACAAAAGTGCGGCGCCCGGAAATGCGCAAGTCGTTCCGGATATTCGCCATCGAGCCTTCGATGATGGCATCGCCGCTGAGCCATGTCAGCACGCCGTCTGCGCCAGGTGGAACCTTGCGATCGCGCAAGCCGTTGAGATCGCTGAGGATCACCGAATCCGCGGCGGCGCGCACTGCAGGAGGGATCGCGCTCGGCGAGGATGCGTCAGTTTCCAGAGTGACGACCGGGCTTCGCTCGTGACTGCACTTTAGAAGTCCGCAGCGAGGATCGACGCTGTGTATTGCCACCCGGCTACTTACTCCGAGAGTTTAGCGAAAGGCGATCGGCCGCGTTCGTTTGCGGCGCGCGAATCTTTTGGCCGAGTGTCGATTCTACCGCTTGCGCGAGACTGTGGATCAATTGATTCATTTGCGCGCGCAGGGAGCCAATCTCCTCTTTTGCCGAGCGAAGATCGTCGCGCATCGCGATGATGTGCGAGGCGATCTTTCGATCGATTTCCGCCTGCAACAATGCGTGTTGTCCGACGGCACGGCTTAGTTCTTGCACGCTCACTTCTTCGTTCGACGGAAAGTCCCTTGGCCTCTTCGTGGCGACCGCACTACCCGTTTGTTCCACCAAACTGTAATTCATTTTCGCTCCCTTCATGATTTGCGGTTCTGTCTCTGGATTCGAACAATCGACGAAATTCATGCGCCCACTGCGGTAGGATCTTGTTCCAATCCCAACATTCGAGGGCATCCTGACGTCCTCGCGCCGCGCGAGCTTGCACGTCGCGGGATTTGGTGAAGACTTCGCGCATACACTGGCGTAGATGGTCGACATCAGGTTCGGCCCATCGATGTCCGGCGATCAACTCGTCTTGGCACGATGCCGGTGCGATCTCTTTGACCGTCACGGGGAAACTGTTGGCGTCGCACAGAAAGTCCGTCGTGCCGCCCCACTGCGTAGCGATGACAGGTAAGCCAGTCGACAGCGCCTCCAGGCAGGTGTGACCCCAGGCTTCGCCTCGCGACGGCAGCACGAACGCGTTCGCCGATGCGTAGAGACGCGCTAGATCGGCGTGCGAAAGCGGCGCATCCAGCAGAATGATGGTTGGCGTGTTCTCGAGCCGTGCCTCTAGTTCGGTCTCTATAAAGAAAGTGATTTCGGCCTCCGGATCGGCAAAGGAATCTTTGCGCGGGGAAATTCTTAACAGGAGCGCTACGTCTTCGTCCGGCGTGAATTCTTGCAGGTAAGCTCGCAGGAGCACGTCGGTGCCGCATTGGCGGCGACCGTCGGTTACCGAAAGAAAGTTGAAGCCACGCGCGTACGGGATATCGAGCGGCGGCAAGTCTGGGCGGAAACGTTGTGTATCGACGCCGGTATGCAGCACGCGAATCCTTCGTGCGTCAACGCCCGAGCCAGCAAAAGTTTCGCGGTTGAATTCACTGGGCACCCAAATTTCGTCCATGGCATTGCAGCGTTCGGCCCAGCCATCCGGAACGCGGTCAGTGCCGAACGCGGTTCGCCCCACGCGCGCGCGTCCATAAAACTCGAGGTTCCATGAGGTTGGAACGCCCGCCTGATAAAGAACGCTGCGGGATGGATCCACTCTTTGCAGCGCCAGACGCTCCAGATTTTTGCGCACTCCTTTCGGCAGCAGGCACTGCACATCCTCCGGACTGTCGAGCGGTACCAGTTGGACGGAAAGCTGATTTTGCGCAAGCCCGAGCGCTTCGGTCCAATTTTCCCGGGCGTCTTCGCTGCCATCATGAACGTTGGCTTGGAAAACGATCCCCGTAGGCAAGTCGGCTCGCAGGTTGTCCGCCCACGAACGTGAACGGGCGGGAGCCTGAAGGCTCCCACATGGTTGCCGCGAATTCGTCGATGGAGTCGCGATCATGGTAAGGAGATGTCTGGCGGCCGCGAAATTAGAGAAGCACCTCATTGGCCAAATCGATGGACAGACGTCGAGACTGAACTCGACGAATTTCTGGACGGATGGATGGCGTCGCGCGGCTTTCACGACCGCGATGTTGAGTGGAAACTGACTTGCTCACTCTTTCCCCAACTGCGTGCCGAAGAGGTGCCTTCTCGCGGCAATGACGCAGGTGCTCGCGCCGGTCGCTCGACATTAAGAACGGCCAAGAATCCAAGACCGCTGCGAATGTGCGCACGTGAGCAAGATGAGGAGCGTCTAATGTCTATCGGATCCGACGGTCGTGCAACTGTCAGTGCTCTTCCGGCGGCCAGTGTAGGAAGTGCCGAGATGATTGAGGCGTTGAAGTCGGATCTGTTGATGGTGTACAGAGCCGTTGTCGCGCTGGAGAAACGCGTCAACGAGTACACCGTCAATGCCGTCGAGATTAAGCCGCAGTTGATCGCGTTGAAGGTGCACACCGAGTCTTTCCCGAGCACGCTGCGCGAAATGCGGCGTTCACAAACCGCCACGCAGAAAGTGATTTCGGGCTTTGAAACGCGGTTGCGCAATTTGGAAGCCTGCGTGAAGGGGGCTGGCGCGGAATCCTGAGTCCCGCGCGCTGCCGATCTATGTCCACGCTTCCGCGGGTATCCGTCGTCATCAATACGTACAACCGTGCTATCAGTCTGCAAGTCACGCTGCAGGCGATGCTGCGGCAAAACTATCCAAATTTCGAGACGATCGTGGTGAATGGACCTTCCACGGACCATACGCTCGGTGTTCTAAGAGCACACGGCTCCGAAATCCGCGCCGGGAGTTGCGCGGAACGTAATCTTTCGGTTTCGAGAAACGTGGGAATCGAGATGGCTCGCGGCGAATTTGTGGCATTCATCGATGACGACGCGGTTCCCGACGAAGACTGGCTGGTGAACGCGATCGCGGCGTTTGACGCGGATGAAGTCGCGGGCGTCGGAGGCTTCGTCTACGATCACACCGGTTACGAACTGCAATACAGTTACACGATCTGCGACCGTATGGGCAATGCCTACCACAATATTCCTATTTCGATGCCGGAGTTTTGCTACCCCGGCTGCTACCGGTATCCCGCGTTGCTGGGCACGAACTCGGTGTTTCGACGTTCGGCTCTGCTAGAGATCGAGGGCTTCGATGAACAGTTTGACTATTTCCTCGACGAGACCGACGTAAACCTGCGGCTGGTAGATGCGGGCTACCTGCTGAAGCAAATTCCCAACGCGTTCGTATACCACCGATATCTGCCGAGTCACATCCGCAATCAGGAGCGCATCAATACCAATTACCTGCCCATCATTCGAAACCGGATTTATTTCTCGCTCAAGAACGCGTCTTCGGAGCCTGGTCACCTCGCCGCGATCCTGAAAGATTGGGCATCGCTCAGCCGTGATGCCCTCTATAACGTGAATTTTAATATTACCGAGGGAAAGCTTGATCCTGCGGTTCTCGACCAGCTTCATCTGGATCTCGACGTCGCCGCAACGGAAGGGATACAACTGGGGCTGAACCAGCCGCGCCGCCTACTGCATTCCGAAACGGCAAAGAGTTTGCGAGGCGCGACATCCCTCGACACCCTTGACGAACAAAACAAGGGCGCGTTCAAACGTTGCCCGATTCTCCTATCGGCCTCGCAGAAGCTCACGATTTGCCTGTTGAGCCAGCAGTACCCACCCGGGGTCGTCGGCGGCATTGGCCGCCTAACTCGCGATCTCGCCGGGGGGCTCGCAGCACAGGGTCACAACGTCCATCTGCTGACGCGGGGCTCCGGCAGCGTCAACACCGTTGATTTTGAAAACGGCGTGTGGGTCCATCGCTTGATCGAAGACCGCCAGCCGCCGCCTGCTCCTCCCAATGGAATGAGAGTGCCGCCACATATCTGGCGCTATTCCGCGCGCATGCTCCGGGAGCTTCGCCGCATTCACGAAGCACATCCCATCGACGTCGTGGAGGCGCCGATCTGGGATGTTGAGGGGCTAGCTACCATACTCGATGGATCCTTCTGTGTGATCACCAGCCTGCATACTCCGCTGAAAAAAGTTGTGGAGACCAATCCGGATTGGCAAGCAAACTTGACTCCGGAAAGGCTTCAGGGTTACGAGGACCTTGCTCGAGCGGAAGTTCTCGTTGCAAAACGCGCCCAAGGCGTTCGTGCGAATAGCCGGGCCGTTGTCGAAACGATGCGAAACGTATATGGCATTGAATTCGCGGCCGAGCAACTGTTCATTGTTCCTCACGGCATGGAAGACCGTTCGCAAGGACGAGTCCCCGAGAAAAAGGGCAACTTTATCGACGTGCTCTACGCGGGACGTTTCGAGGGCCGCAAAGGTACCGACGCGCTTCTAAAGGCAATTCCCGCACTGTGTCTTAGGCATCGCCGGGCGCGATTTATTCTTGTTGGCGAAGATCGAATTCTGCCAGACGGCACGACGCTTGGCGGGGAATTCCGGACTCTTCATCGTCGCGCCGAGTTTCGGGACCGCGTGATTTTCACCGGCGAAATCTCGGACGAAAAGCTAGAAACAAATCTCGCGCAATGCGACATCTTTGTCGCCCCGTCACGCTACGAATCGTTTGGGCTCGTTTTTTTGGAGGCCATGATGTTCGGTAAGCCGGTGGTTGGATGCCGCGCGGGTGGCATGATCGAAGTGATCGACGAGGGGATTGCCGGTCTGCTGGCGGAGCCGGGCGATCCCATCTCCCTGGGAGCCGCGCTCGACGCGCTGCTCTCGGATGCCGCCAAGCGCGAAGCCTTCGGGAAAGCCGGCAGGGAACGGTACCTTCAGCAGTACACGCGAGATAAGCTGACCGATCGCACTCTCGACTTTTACCGCCAGGTCCTCGATCGTGCTGCAGAAGCAGAAGACACCCAGCCCTCGGCGACAGCAGACCTAGTGGAAATGGTCACCGCACATTCGGGTCAGACCGAGCGCTTCTAACGATAGAGCAGGAGATTCTGGTAGCCGCTCTTCACGAGTGATTTCAGGTTGATTTCTGCCAACCCGGTAATCAGAGAAAAGGCGCGAAATCCCTGCTCGGCCCACAATTCTACAAGGCGCTCTGGGTCTTGCTTCGCACCTGCCATCTGCTCCGGACTCCATTCGCACAATACTTTTATGTTGGGATTTTGTGAAAGGACTCGGCGGGCGCCTTCGAACACGGCCGGCTCCGCGCCTTCCACGTCCACCTTCATGAGATCAATCTTGCCAGGCTTCTCCGCAAAATATTCATCCAGCGAAATGGCGTGAACTTTGACTCTAGTTGTGGTGTCAAACCACTGCTTGAGCTGATGGGCTGAGTACACTCCAATACTACTGTTACCCGGGCACGAATTTCGAATCGTGAATTCCAGATCGGTAGTATGGCTGAAGACTACGAGGTTTTCGTAGCGGACCAGGTTATTCATCCAATTGACGGCTACATTTCTGCCGAGCAACTCATACGTGCTCTCCTGCGCTTCGAACGCGTAAACTTGCGAAGCGCCAGCGCGGATCGCGAGTAACGAGTAGTAGCCCAGGTTCGCGCCAACATCCACGAAAACGTCGCCGGGCTGGAGAAGCTTTTTCACCAGTTCGGTCTCTTCCGGTTCCCACACGCCATGCAGCAAGAGCCATGGCGCGAGCAGCATATCGTTTGTATCGACGTACATTTTGAAATGGTTGGTGGTGTAAAGCAGAGCCCGATTGTTACCCAAATAGACCGGCGGAGGCAGCGTCGCCGCAAGGGCCGGCAGCGATGGTATTGGGGGCATTTTGCGTTGTGCGTTGGCTCTGTCGGCGGCGGTGCGAGACTCCCGCAATGTGTCCTCGGCGACTTTGTTACCGCACGTGGCCAAGAGCTGCACCAGCGCAGCGCGTTGGCTCTCATCTACGCGCAAGGATGCCTTCTGCAGATGGGGTATCGCTTCCCGGACACGCCCGATGCTCGCCAGCAGGATGCCGAGATTTGCCGCTGCTTCGGTGTTCCCTGCATCCAGCGATACCGCCAACAGGAACCCCGCGACCGCCTTTTCCTTCTGGCCGCACGCCAGATCCGCTGCCGCGCAATCGTTAGCAATCTCCGAAGCCGCTTCTTCGCGCAAAGCCTCCTTCAAGAGTACGGCCGCTTCTTGATACTGCCCCCCGGCATAGAGCTGCAATCCCCTTTGATGACTTGCGTTCGCGTGCGTTCTCGCTCTGACATTTGGTCTTGTGGTCGGCGATGACAGTTCCATGTCCACCTCTCCGAGTGGCTCTCGTATGTACCCCGGCCGAATCGAGCCGGTTTCGTGAACAGGCGAGAGCTTTACGTCCTCGACTCAAGTGCACGTCGTTTACCAACACGTCCGCGGACAGCCACGAAGGAGACCGCGGAATTAGAAACTCCTTACAGTTGCGCAACCAAGTGCTAACGGCGTGAATTCGAGCTTCGACAGGCAGACAAAATGGGGCAGCGGCGTTGCGTGCTTGACCTGTATTGGGAAGTGGGTTGATTATTCCACTGCAGCGTTCGGGCCATCCGTGGCCGGGCGCAACATCGCCGGATCAGCGACGAAATATCAGGAGATCGACAGGTGGAGCTCAATGCGTTCACGCGGATTTGATTTTGTAAAACAATCAGGGAAGGGAATTCTGGTATTTTTGCCACGCGTCTTCCTCTGTCTGTGGTTCGCAGTCTCGACGGCGGGGGCGACTCCCGTTCAAACGCGCGACGATCTCAAAGTTTACTTCGTCGATGTTGAGGGTGGGCAGGCCACGCTGTTCGTTACCCCCGCGGGTCAATCGTTGCTGATCGACACTGGTTGGCCCGGTAACAATGGGCGCGATGCTGATCGCATCGTCGCGGCTGCCAAGGATGCCGGAATTGCGAAGATTGACTACGTGTTGATCACCCATTTTCACAACGACCACGTCGGCGGTCTTCCGCAACTTGTCGCGCGTATTCCGGTCGGCACATTTATCGATCACGGTGACAATCGCGAAACCGGCGATGCACCCACGCTGGAAGACTGGCAAGCCTACCAGCAGCTTTTGGCCACGGGAAAATTCAAGCGGCTTACACTCAAGCCCGGCGACAAACTGCCGGTGAAGGGAATCAACGCGACCGTCATCAGTTCCGACGGGGCCCTGATCAGCAGCCCTCTGCCCGGCGCAGGCGAGCAGAATGCCAGTTGCGGAGAATCGGAGCAGCGGGCTGGCGACCAAACCGAGAATCCACGGTCGCTGGGAACGCTGATCACCTTCGGGAAATTGAAGATTCTCGATCTCGGCGATCTTACTTGGGACAAAGAGATGCAACTCATGTGCCCCGTCAACAAGCTCGGGAAGGTCGACATTTACGTCGTCTCGCACCACGGTTGGCAGCAGAGCGGCAGCCCCGCACTCGTGCACGGAATCGCGCCTCGTGTCGCTATCATGGACAACGGCTCCAAAAAAGGCGGCACGCCTTCCACGTGGGATGTCATCAAGTCTTCGCCGCACCTCGAAGATCTGTGGCAACTGCATTTTTCCGACGAGGGAGGCGCCGCGCACAATGTTTCCGCGGACTTCATCGCCAATCCGGAAGGGCCCGATGCCGCGAACTATCTGGAATTGACCGCGAAGACGGACGGGAGTTTTGACGTCTTCAACTCGCGAACGAAGAAGACTAAGCACTATCCCGCGAAGTGAGGAAGCAGCCGCCGCGCAGCACGGAATTAGCGGGCGGCGCCGGAATGGGCTCAGAGCCAAGCTTCAGTTAAAAGATAAGAGATTTGCAATCGGATTCCCGTCTTGGGGAGCGTGCGTCTCCCGACGCCGCGGCCCACAATAGAGAACTTCCGAGTTCTCCACTGAGATTTTCTTTGCACTTGAACGCCCGTAAGGCAATCAAGTTGCTAGCACACACGTGTTGCGAGCCTTTGCAAAATGCGCCGCTCTGCAAACCCTTCTTTAGCGCCAGAGGACCTACGAAAAATGTCAGGCCAGGATATGCACCGGCAAGGCTTGCAGTTCTTTAAGGAAAACCAATTTGCGGAGGCCGCCAAATGGCTCCGCGAAGCTGTGACTTTAGACCCTACCGCGGAACACTGGAACGACTGGGCCTCGGCGGAATTGGCCTGTGGCCGCACGCAGCAGGCGGAGGCCGGCTTCCGTCAGGCGTTAACGCTGGACCTAGACAACGGAGAAGCCGCGCTCAATCTCGGAGTCTTGTATTCGATGTCGGGTCGGGCCGGCGAAGCTCTTGGCTGGCTGGAGCGCGGCAAGTTCACGGCGGACGAAGCAGGTCGAAGAATGGCCGGCGAACTTCAGGAACAGTGTCGGAGTGCTGTAGGAGCCACTCGAACACAACAGCAGGAGTCTGGTTTTGTGGCGTTGCGCTCTCCGGTGGCGCAACGGTGTCCCCTAACGACAGGGTATGCCACGAGGCGGGAA
>Ga0137403_10006014_pt1 | contig 13945 bp, 17 predicted proteins | sample CZOMad2_1_16fung_FD_122057 | JGI IMG/M metagenome (GOLD analysis project Ga0137403, IMG submission 122057) | Vadose zone soil fungal communities from Angelo Coast Range Reserve, California, USA - CZOMad2_1_16fungal (Hybrid Assembly) | ecosystem: Environmental > Terrestrial > Soil > Vadose zone... | reverse complement strand
TCGTCGAACTCTACGACGTATCCGACGACTGGATTCCGATCTACGACAAATCGGATCTCCCGGGCTGCTATATGGCCGTGGGAACCAGCGGCAATCAGTTCAAGAACGCGCCGGTCGTCGGCGAGATGATGGCGACGCTGATCGCGGCCTGCGAAAATGGGTATGATCACGATCGCGATCCGATCCCGTTCCATCTGCGCCATATCGACCGGAAGGTGAGCCTCGGATTCTATTCGCGTCTCCGCAGTCCCGATACGCGCAGCAGCTTTTCAGTTCTGGGTTGAGGAGAACGCATGACGGCGACCGGCACGCGACCGCGCAACGACAGCACCCGCAGCGAGCGACGGCCCTTCCGGGGCGTTCTGGTTCCGGCGCTGACGCCGTTCACGGTGGATGGCAGTCCGGATCAGGCGACGTTCGTGAGCTTCTGCATCTGGCTCCTCGATCAAGGCGCCCACGGCCTTGCCGTCTTCGGGACGAACTCCGAGGCGAACTCGCTCTCGGTCGAGGAGAAGATCGACCTGCTCGACCGGCTGGTCGGAGCGGGGCTCGATTCCGCGCGGATGATGCCGGGCACCGGCTGCTGCGCCCTGCCGGACTCGGTGCGGCTGACCGCCCACGCGATGAAGCTGGGCTGCGGCGGGGTGCTGATGCTGCCGCCCTTCTACTACAAAGGCGTGAGCGACGACGGGCTCTTCCGGAGCTTCGCGGAGGTGATCGAGCGCGTGGGCGAGTCGCGCCTGCGCGTGTACGTCTATCACATCCCGCCGGTCGCGCAGGTGCCGATCACCCTCGGGGTCGTCGAGCGCCTGCTCGCGAAGTATCCCGCCCAGATCGCCGGCATGAAGGACAGCGGCGGCGACTGGAACAACACCAAGGCGTTCATCGACGCGTTCGCGACGTCGGGCTTCGACGTGTTCGCCGGCTCCGAGACGTTCCTGCTCCAGAACATGCGCCACGGCGGCGCCGGTTGCATCAGCGCCACCGCCAACGTCCATCCCGGACCGATCGCGCGACTCTTCGACACCTGGCGGGCCGAGGGCGCCGACCCACAGCAGGCGCGGCTCGACGTGATCCGCAGCGTGTTCCAGAAGTTCCCGATGATCCCCGCCCTCAAATCCGCGATCGCCCACCACGGGAAGGACGCCGGCTGGGCGAGCGTTCGCCCCCCGCTCGTCGCCTTCACGCCGGGACAGGCGAACGCGCTCATCGCGGACCTTGACCGTCAGCAGTTCGCGATGCCGGGGCTGGCGGCGCGCTGACCCGGGCAGGGCCCGCCGCCGGGTTGGCGTCGACTAGCCCTCGCGATCCTGGCCTGTCAGCCGGCGGACGACACCAAGCGCGAAAAGCCCGAGCCCGACCACCAGGAGGACGGCATACGGCTCGACCCCGAAGACCTTGACCAGCACGATGCAGAAGCCGGCGAAGGCGATGAGCGCCCCCGCCATCATCAGGCCGAGACCAGGTTTCTGAGCCACGATCAGATGACCGTTTCGCGCCGCAGCCGCTCGATCTCCTCGACTCCCAAGCCGGCCTCTTTCAGAACTTCGTCGGTGTGCTCGCCGAGCGTCGGTGGCTCCCGGTCGAGTCCGGGGCTGCCGTGCTCCAGCCGGAAGCCGGCGCCGACGAGCCGCATCGGCCCGTAGCGCGAGTCGATCGTCTGGAGCACGTCGCGGTGCTCGAGCTGCGGATGCTTGACGATCTCGTCGATCTTCCAGATGGAGCCGCACGGCACGTCGGCGGCCGTGAGACGCGCCTCCCAGCTCTTGGGATCGTCGGCCGCGAGCGCCTGCTCGATGATCTCGCGCAGCGCCGGCTCGTTGGCGGTGCGCGCCGGCCAGTCCTTGAAGCGCGGATCGGCGAGCGCGTCGGCGCGCCCGAGGGTCTTCATGAGGCTCGCGAACTGCTTCTCGGTGAGCACCGCCAGCACGATGAAGCCTCCGCGCGCTCGGAACCGGCTCGCGGTCGGCTTGCGGCTCACCGAGCCGTTGCCGAGCTGCCGCGCCTCGATGCCCGCGATCGTGTACTCGGAGACCGTGCCGGGAATGAAGGCGAGCGCGGCGTCGAGCATCGCCACGTCGACCAGCTGGCCGCGTCCGGTGTGCGTGCGCTGGTAGAGGGCGCTCGCGACCGCCAGCGCCGCCGTCATCCCGCCGATCGTGTCGCAGATCGCGAAGCCGGCGCGGGTGGGGCCGCTCGCCGGATCGCCGGTGATCGACATGATCCCCGACATCGCCTGGAGCTTGCCGTCGAAGGCGGCGGTCGTCCGCTCGGGGCCCGTCTGGCCGAAGCCGGAGACCGCGCAGTAGATGAGCCGCGGGTTGACGGCCGAGAGCGCCTGATAGCCGAGCCCCAGACGATCCATCACGCCCCCGCGGAAGTTCTCCCAGACCACGTCGGCCTTGACGACGAGCTTCTTGACGATCTCCACGGCCTCCGGCTTCCGAAGATCGAGCGTGATGCTGCGCTTGTTGCCGTTGACCGCAAGAAAGGACGGCGCCATCTTCCGGTCCGCCCACACCCGGTCGGCCAGCTGCATGCGCGTATCGTCGCCCTCGCGCGACTCGATCTTCACCACGTCGGCGCCCAGGAGCGCCAGCTGGTAGGTGCCGTAAGGCCCCGCGAGATAGCGGGTGAAGTCGAGGATGCGGACGCCCGTGAACGGCTTGCTCACGACGCCTCGCGCTTGGCCCGAGCGATCGACTTCACCTCGTCGAACTCTTTCTTCCGCTCGGCGATCTTCTCGGGCGAGAGCTTCGTCAGGTCGAGGTAGTCGCACTTCCACGAGGCGTCCTCGCTCCAGCGGAGCGGCGACTGCATCGTCGTGCGGGCGCCCGGCGCGCTCTCGAGGACCCGCAGCGCCAGCTCGAGCGTGTGCCGTTGCGACTCGACGTCGAACGGGCGGCCGGCCGAGTTGCCGAGCGGGAAATCGCTGAACAGGAAGCGCGGCACGCCGCAATATTCCACGATGTCCTTGGCGCAGCCCATGATCACGGTCGGGATGCCGTTCGCCTCCAGGTGCCGAGCGGCCAGACTCACGGTCTGGTGACACACCGGTCAGCTCGGGACGAGGACGGCCGCGTCGGCTCCGTCCTCGCGGCAGCGGCGCAGCAGCTCGGGAATATCGGTCTCGATCGTCACGCGATGGCTCCGGTTCGTCGGCGCGCCGTGAATTCGCGGCGCCAGCATCCCGATCCGGCCTAAGGCGGTCGCCTCCTTCATACGGGCCAGTGGCAGATAGGTATTGATGTCGTCCGCCGTCGTGTGCAGGCGGTCGTAGCCGACGTGCGAGATTCTGAGATCGGGCACGATCTCGGAGGAGGTCGAATACACCTGATAGAACTTGGCCGCCGCGTTGTAGGCCGCGCCCGGTCCCTGGTCGCCCACCTCCGGCCGGAACGGCGCCGCGGTCGTGATCAGCGCGACCCGCGCCCGCGCAAGCGGCACCGGGAGCGGCGTGAACGGAACCTCGACGAAGTGCGCCCAGCGATAGGGACTGAAGCCGAGGACCTGATAGTAGTCGCGCGTCCGCTGCATGTACGGGATCGGGACGTCGTGATCCGCGGCGAATGCCGTCTTCGTCGCGGGGGCCGTGGTCGTCATCGCGCCGTCCAGTCTAGCCCGCGTCGCCCGCCGCGTCCACGTCGGCGTGTCGGAGAGGACTGGTCGCGGGGGTCAGCGCTGGTGACGGGCGCGCTGCTCGGGCTGAAGGGCGGTGATGCCCTCGAAGGTCCGTTCGAAGATCTGGGGCATCGGCCAGCCCTGCAGACCGGCATAGGTGTCGATCTGCGAGCGATGGTGGACCTCGTGCTCGAGCATCATCATGAGCAGGCGCCAGCCCGGGAGCGTGCCGGGGGTGTCGATCATCTCGATCCGGCGCGCGAGCCATTCCGCCGGTGTGTCGCGAATCAGCGCACCGAACCGCTCGGCGGACGACTGGAGCCACGGAAGCCACGTCCGCTGGTCGGCGCGATCGATGTCGGCCGTCGCGAGGATCCAGCCTTCGCCGCGGTAGGCGCTGGCGAAGTAGAGGCGCGTGGCGCCGATGTGGCCCACCAGCTCGCCGATGCCCCAGCCGGCCTCGCCGCTCGCGGCCGGCGGCCGCCACGCGCCCGCCTCGGGCGGCAGCGCGGCCACGTCACGCTCGGTCCGCCGGCGCACGCTGTCGAAGAAGCGCAGATAGGATTCGACGTCGGTGATCATGCCACTCGCTCTCTTTCGATCGCCGCGCGGAGGCCCGGCAGCACCTCCGCCGCCACGCGCCGGCATTCCTCCACATGCGGGAAGCCCGACAGGATGAATTCGTCGATGCCGAGGCGCCAGTACGCGGCGATCTCGTCGATCACTTGCTTGGGATCGCCCACGATCGCCGTCCCGAGGTTCACGCGCACTTTCGAGATCCCATTCCAGAGCCGAGGCGACCGCTCGCGGAGCTCGGCTCGGAGCTGCGCCTGCTGCCCCACCATCGGCGTGCCCGCGAACGCCGCCTGCCTCTGGGCCACCACGCGATCGTCCACCTGCGACATCAGCTCCTCGGCGGCCTCCCAGGCCTCACGCTCGGTCGCTCGCACGACCAGGTGCGTGCGTAGACCGAACACCGGCCGGCGGCCCCTGGCCCCGTACGCGGTCCGGACCCGGTCCAGGAGCTTCGCGATCTCGTCCAGCGGCTGGATCCAGGCGAGATAGACCTCCGCTCCGTGTGCCGCGAACTCGAGCGCCCGCGGCGAAGCGCCGCCGACGTAGAACCGCGGGCCGCGCCCCACCGGACCCGGCGACACGACCGCGCCCTTGAGCCGCACCGTGCTGCCTTCGAACACGACGGGCTCGGGCGTTGCCCACAATGCGCGCAGCGCGGCGATGAACTCCTCCCCCTGCTCGTAGCGCTTGTCGTGATCGATCGTGACGCCCAGGCGCTCGAAGTCGCCCTGGATGCCGCCGGGGACCACATTGATGTCGAGCCGCCCGCCGCTGATCTGGTCGAGCGCCGCGGCCATCTGGGCGAAGAGGCCGGTCGAGATGAACCCGGGCCTGATCGCGGCCAGGAACCGAATGCGCCGGGTCACGGCGGCCAGCGCCGTGACCGTCGTCCACGTCTCCGCCAGCGGCGCCGTCTCCCCGAAGAGCCCGTTCGCGAACCGCGTGGGAATCAGGAGCGAGTAGTATCCTTCCGCCTCCGCCGTCTCGACCACCTGGCGCAGGTAGTCGAACGTCGGCGGTCGCTCCGCGCGCCACGTCCCGATGTGGGCCCCGTCCCCGTCGATGGGGACGAACCAGTCGAACCGCGGCTCGGGTCGGCGCTCCACGATCCGGACCCTATCAAACCTTCCGGATGTAGGCCAGCCTCGCGCGTTGTCCCGTCGCCGAAGATGGTATGTTCGCGCGGTGAGTCCTCCGTCGCGCCGCTCGCCCCTCGTGATCCGGATCGTGCGCGCTCGGCCTCGGCTCTTCATCTCGCTCGGCGTCGGATTGGTCGTGACCGCCGCGGCCGTCGTGCTGACCGACTGGAGGCTCGCGACGCGCCTGCTCGCCGGGTGGGATCTCGCGGTGGCGCTCTATCTCGTGCTCGCGTTCCATCTGATGGCGGGCTCCGACGTCCGACACATCCGCCGTCACGCCGCGGCGCAGGACGAGGGGCAGCTCATGATTCTCACGTGCACCGTGGCGGCAGCGCTGGCGAGCCTGGGCGCCATCTTCGCCGAGCTCGGCACCACCCCGGTCGCGGCCTCACGGCCTCAGAGCCATTTGGTCCTGGCGGTGTTGACGATCCTCCTGTCCTGGGCGTTCATCCACACGATCTTCGCGCTGCACTATGCTCACGAGTTCTACGACGAGACCGCGGGCCGCGGTATGGCCTTCCCGGGCGGCGACCCGAACCCGGACTACTGGGACTTCGTCTACTTCGCGTTCGTCATCGGCATGACGTCGCAAGTGTCCGACGTCGCGATCACGAGCAAGGTGATCCGCCGCACCGCGACCGTCCACGGCGTCGTATCCTTTCTCTTCAACGCCGCGCTCCTCGCGCTCACGGTCAACATCGCCGCCAGCGCCATCTAGCCGGCGGCGCACCGGCGAGACTACGTCGCGGCGGTGAGGTCGTTCGCAGGCGGGCGCGGCAGCTGGAGCGCCTCGACGGAGAAACCCAGCGCCATCCATCCGGCCAGCCCGCCGTGCAGTGGGTGGACGCGCGTGATGCCCCTGCGGCGGAGCTGGAGCGCCACCTGGGCGCTCGTCGCCTCGTTCGGGCAGGAGCAGTAGAGGACGAGCTCCCGCGATCGCAGGAACTCCCACTCGTGCTCGTCGATCTCGTCGAGAGACATCCAGCGGCTTCCCGGAATGGCGACGGGCGCCGCCTCGACTTCGAACCGCGGCCGGAGATCGATGATCGTGATGTCCTCGCCGGCGTCGAGCCGGCTCTTCAGGGCCTCTGGCGAGATGCGGGCGACCCGGAGCTTGCGGAGGAAAAGCCGGCGGCGCACGTACTTCACCAGGATGTAACCGACGATCGCGGCCAGGATGGCGACGCCCAGCAGTCGCTCCATCCGGGCGAGCCGAGCCGCGATCACCGTGATCGCCTCGCTGAACAGGTAGCCCAGCCCCATCCAGAGCCCGGCCCAGAGCAGCACGCCGAGGATCTCGTAGACGGCGAAGGGCACGCGACCCACCGCGAAGATGCCGGCCAGCGGCGGCATCACCGTCGTCAACCCGGGGACGAATTTGGCGACGAGCATGCTCTTCACGCCGTAGCGGGTGAAGACGTTCTCGGTTCGCCTCACGCACGAGTCCGGCTCGAGCGACAGGCGACAGAGCCGCCGCAGCACGCCGGCGCCGCGACGCCGGCCGACCTCGTACCAGCCGAGATCGACGATCAGCGCAACCACGGCGATCGCGCCCAGCACGAGCGGGAGGCTCCCGCGGCCGTTCGCGGCGAGCGCGCCCACGGCGAGCAGGGCCGGTACCGCCGGAAGGGGAACGCCGACTTGCTCGGCGACGACGAGCGTCGGCAGAATGACGACGCTGTACTTCTCGAGCAGCTCGAGGCTATCGACGGGGCTCACGATTGTGCCGCGTGCGGCAGGAGTCTATTTCGGCAGATCCGGCGGGCGGCTCACCTCGGGGTCGATCCGGCCGGTCAGCGCCTCCATGAACTCGACGAGATCGGCCCGCTCCTGCGCGGTGAGTCCCAGGGGCTTCATGTCCGATGAGAGCCACCGGTTCTTCACGCCGCCCCGGTCGTAGTACGCGACCACGTCGGCGAGCGTCTTCTCGCTGCCGTCGTGCATGTAGGGCCCACGCTTGGCCACATCCCGGAGCGTCGGCGTCTTGAAGGCTCCCCGGTCCGGATCGTCGCCGGTCACCGTGTAGCGTCCGAGGTCAGGATTCGAGCCGGCCATGCCGACGCCGATGTTGCGGTAGCCCTCGCCCGTGAAGTTGAAGCCGGCGTGGCAGCGGGAGCACATGGCCTTGCCCTCGAAGAGGCGCAGCCCGCGTTGAGCCGACGCCGACATGGCGCTCCGGTCACCCGCCTGGAAGCGGTCATAGGGCGAGTCGCCCGAGAGAATCGTGCGCACGTAGGCGGCGATCGCCTGAGCCACGCCGTCGGCGTCGAAGTCTCGGCCGAACACCGCGCGGAACTCGCGTTGGTAGCCCGGGATTGTCCCCAGCTGCGCCATCACTTTCTCGTCGGTCTTGTTCACGTCCTTCCCGGCTTGCTCCTCCAGCGAGGCGCGCAGACCCGACCAGTGCTGCTGGTCGCTGAAAAGCCGATTGACGATCGTCGGCGCGTGCCGCGGGGTCGGCTTGCCCTCCCAATCCGTCGAGAATCGGCGCGGATCGCTCCAGCCGTGATCGGGCCGGTGGCAGCCGACACAGGCCACCGTTGCCGACGCCGACCAGCGCTTGTCCCAGAAGAATTTCTTGCCGAGCGCGACCTTCTCCGGAGTGATCGGGTTGTCGTCCGGGATTTGCGCCGCGTCTTCTTGAAGTCCATTCGGCAGCTTGAGACCGGATTCCGCGGCCGGCGACACGCCCGGTCGCAACAGGGCCGCGACGACGAGAAGACCGACCAGCGCTCTCATCGGCGGTTCGTGATCAAAGTCCGGCGGAACGCACGAGGGTTTCGCGCCCCTTCAGCATGTCGTCGAGCGCGCCGAAGGCCATCATGTAGTGGCCGCGGTAGCCGCCGCCCTCGATGCGCGCGAACATCCGCCTGAAGTCGATCGAGCCCTCGCCCGGACGCAGATGCTCTTCGTATCGCCCGTGGCTGTCGGCCAGGCGCACTTCGCCGCAGCGCCCGAGATCCATGGCGTCGAGGAAGCCGTCGATGCCCTCGGGGACGAGATGCGCGTGATTCACCGTGAACGCCCAGCCGAGATTCGGCGACTGGATGCGGCCGAAATACTCGCGGCATTCCTCGAGATTGTGGGCCAGATAGCGGACCTCGGCATGCTCGGGCTCGCGATTGAGGTTCTCCAGGAGGAGCCGCGCCCCCGAGCGCTCGGCGAGCGCGGCCGCGCGCTGGAGCCGCTCGAGGCTCGCCGCGCGCCGCGCGGCGTAGTCGCCGGTGAAGTGGTAGCCCCCGTGGACGACGATCCATCCGGCGCCGAGGCGCCCGGCGAGCTCGATATAGGTCCGGAGGTACTGATCCGCGGCGTCGGTCAGGAGCGGCGACGTCTCGGCGACGTTGACCGCGGAGGCCGAGTGCAGGCCGAGCTGGATGCGGTGACGCTCACAGCTGGCGCGCATGGCCGCGACGCGCTCGGCCGTCCAGGCGGCGGGCGCGTTGGGATGGTCCGGCGCGCCTTCGAGGCACATATCGACGTAGTGCACGCCGTGGGCGGCGGCCCATGCCAGACCGTCCTCGAGGCGCCGCCGCCCTCCCAGGTCCACGCCGATCCGCTCGCGCAACGTCATGGGCATGCCGTCGCCGGGCTCATACCTTGAAGAACGCGAGCAGGTCCGCGTTGACCTGATCCTTCTGCGTCGAGCACATGCCGTGGGCGCCGCCGGGATAGACCTTCAAGGTGGCGGTCCGGATCATCTTGGACGAGAGCAGCGCCGAAGCGCCGATCGGCACGATCTGGTCGTCGTCACCGTGAAGCACGAGGGTCGGCACGTCGAACTTCTTCAGATCTTCGGTGAAGTCCGTCTCGGAGAACGCCCTGATACAGTCGATGACGCCCCTGAATCCCGCCAGCATCCCCTGCATCCAGAAGGAGTCTCGCAGCCCCTGCGAGACCTTCGCGTTGGGCCGGTTGGCGCCGTAGAAGGGCGTGGTGAGGTCCTTGAAGAATTGCGCGCGATCGGCGAGCACGGCGGCGCGGATCTGATCGAACGCCTCCATCGGCAAGCCGCCCGGGTTGGCGGCCGTCTTCAGCATCAGCGGCGGCACCGCGCCGATCAGCACCGCCTTCGCCACGCGCCTGGTCCCGTGGCGCCCGATGTAGCGCGCGACCTCGCCGCCGCCCGTCGAATGGCCGACGTGGATCGCCTTCTTCAGATCGAGCGCCTCGACGAGCGCGGCCAGATCGTCCGCGTAGGTATCCATCTCGTTGCCGTTCCAGGGCTGGCTCGATCGGCCGTGACCGCGGCGGTCGTGGGCGATGCAGCGATATCCGTGGGCGCCCAGAAACACCATCTGGTCCTCCCAGGCATCCGCGCTCAGCGGCCAGCCATGGCTGAAGACGACGGGCTGTCCACTGCCCCAGTCCTTGTAGTAGATCTGCGTGCCGTCCTTGGTGGTGATCGTGCTCATGATGCTGCTCCTGCGCTAGGCGCTCACGGTGGTGCGGAGTCTCTTGATCTGCATGGTCACGCCGATCAGAAAGAGGACGAGCAGGGCCAGATAGAGGGGCTTGAAGATCGGCGCCTCGGGGCTCGCGACGATCGGCGCGCCCGGCGGCACGCGGGTCAAGGTCTCGGTCACGGTGGAGATGCCGAGGAACAGCAACGTGACCCAGTAGCTCACGGTCTCGACGTACGGCGAGAGACGCCCGAATACCTGCGTCTTCCCCGCGATCGCCGCCACGGCGAACGTCGCCAGGGTCAGCACACCCAGGACGTGCGGTGGGCCGATGGCGCCGTGACGAAAAATCGGGAGCCCGGTCAGGCACGTGGCCACGAGCGACCAGATGTAGACGCGCCCGACGCGGCTCCGCGGCGAGACGCCGCGATCCTTGATCAGCGCGGCGATCGCCGAGACGACGGCGACCAGGCTCAAGCTCGTGTGGAACACGCCGAGCGGTGTCAGGTTCAACGTCGTCTCCGATCGTCGCGGCCGGGGGCCGCCGTCGGGCGCGACGCGCTAACGTCCGCGGAACGCGGGCTTGCGCTTCTCGCGCCAGGCCTTGTGACCCTCGGCCTTGTCCTCGGTGAGCTCGAGGGTCGCGAAGCGGTAGAGATCCACGAGTGAGGCATCCGCCACGTTTGGGATGTCGAGACCCGTCAGCAGGGATTCTTTCGTGAGGCGCGCCGCGAGCGGCGGCAGGGACGCGATGTGGCCGGCCACCTCGAGCGCCTGGTCCATCAGCTTGCCGTGCGGCACCAGCCACTGCGCGAGCCCGATGCGGTGGGCCTCCTGCGCCGTCAGCGGAAAGCCCATGGCCAGGCGCATCGCGTTGCCCCGGCCGACCCAGCGCGCGAGCCGCGTGCTGCCGCCGTACGCGGGAAGGATCCCGAGCGTCACCTGGGGCAGCCGCCACTCGGCCCGCTCGGAGGCGACCAGCAGATCGCAGCAGAAGGTCACGATGCAGCCGATGCCCACGGCGAAGCCGTTGACGGCGCCCACGATCGGCTTGGGAAAGTTGCCGAGGACCTCGAAGGCACGGCCCCGGCGCTTGGCGATGCTCTTGATGAAGTCGGCGGCCGATTCCAGCGTGTGCGTCCTGGGATCCTTGAGGTTCGCACCCGCCGAGAAGGCGCCGCCGGCGTCGTCTCCCGTCAGGACGACACAGCGGATCGCGTCGTCGTCTTCCATGGCCGTGAAATACCGCGCGATGCCCTCGTTGAAATCGGCGCCCCACGCGTTGCGCGCCTCGGGACGACTCAGGGTGACGATGCCGATCGCGTCGCGCCGCTCGAATGTGACGGGCATGGCCGCCTCCTGCACGCCGGGGATCGTCTCGAGCCGCCGTCAGTGTGGGTGGCGCTCACGGTGTTGTCAACTGACCGCCAACGGATCCGCCCGGCCGTCGTGGAACCGGAGCGATTCCAGATCAGTCGCGGCCGACCATGACGTCCGAGGCTTTGATCACCGCATAGGCGTCGTCGCCGGTGGCCAGCCGGAGCTCGTCGACCGCTTCGTTCGTGATCGACGAGGTGATGACCGCGCCGCCCGGCAGCTGGATCCGCACGTGCGCCGTCGTCGTGCCCTTCTTCACCTCGATGACTTTCCCCTTGAGGACGTTCCGCGCGCTGAGCTTCATGGAGCACCTCGAGCTCGGATTGACCGACAGATCGAGCATCGCATCGAGGGGTGCGCGCCGCCAGCCGAGCCGGCGCTACGCGGGGCGGAGCAGCCGCGGCAGCTGGCTGAGATCGCGGATCTCGAAGTCGGGCGCTGGCACGTCCGGGCGGCGCGCCCGTCCGTCGCGGTTCACCCATGCGACGGCCAGGCCCGCTTCCTTCGCGCCCTTGACGTCGTCCACGTCGCTGTCGCCCACGTGCAGGACCTCGTGCGGCTCGAGCCCCAGCTGCTCGAGCGCCCGCTGGAACACGAGCCGGTGCGGCTTGTAGGCGCGCACGGTTTCGGAGATCAAGATGAACTCGACCGGCAAGGTGACGTTCCACGCGGCCAGGTGCTCGTGGTCGGCGTTGGACAGGATGGCCGTGCGGACGTGTCCGAGCGCCTTCAACACGTCGAGCGTCTCCGGGTAGAGCTCGATCTTCGTCGTCACCTGAAAGAAGAGCTCCACGTACGGAGCCGCGTCCGCGCCGATGTCGAACTGCCGCAGCACGCGCGGCAGAATGAGCGTCTCGATCTCCCGGAGCGTTCGGAACGGTACCAGCTGCGTCGCCTCGAAATAGAGGTCCGACCACGCGCGCCAGACCTCCTCGATGGGCGCCGACAGTCCGTGGTCGGTCACGATCTGCCGGGGCACCAGGATCAGATCGTCGTTTCTGAGCAGGGTGCCGTAGGCGTCGAAGATCACGGCCTTGAATCCACTCATGCCCGCACCGGCTCGTCAGCCGGCAACCGCGATTCCGATCAGCTTGCCGACGCCGAACGTCAGCCCCGCCGCGGCGAGGCCCAGCACGAGCTGGCGGCCGCCAGATCGCCACACGGGCGCCCCGGTGAAGACGGTGATCGCGGCGCCCAGTGTCCAGAGCCCCAGCGCGCTCAGGACGGCGCTCGACGCGACCGCTTGTGTCCCGCGCAGGACCAGGAACGGCAGGATCGGCACGACGGCGCCGAGCGCGAATAGCACGAACGAGGACACCGCCGCTTCCCACGCCGAGCCGCCGAGCTCCTTGGGATCGATGCCGAGCTCCTCGCGGGCGAGCGCGTCGATCGCGGTCGTTCGATCGGACAAGAGGCGCCGGGCCATCGTCTCGGCCTCCGTCGGGCTCAGCCCCTTTGCCTCGTAGATCAGCTTGAGCTCCTCGCCTTCGCCCTCGGGATCTTCGCGCAGCTCGCTCGCTTCGATCCGGATCTCTCGCTCCGCGAGCTCGCGCGAGCTCGTGACCGATACCCACTCGCCGAGCGCCATCGAGCCGGCGCCCGCCATGAGACCGGCCAGACCAGTGACGAGGATACCGTGGCTATCGACCGAGGCGCCGGCCACGCCCATGACCAGGGCGAGATTGGAGCAGAGACCATCGTTGGCGCCGAGGACCGCCGCGCGCAGCGCATTGCCGCCGACCGATCGATGGCGGCCTTCCAGACGCCCGAGGAAGCTTCCCTGCACGCCGCGCGGCTGCGTCGCCACGAGCTGCTGCAACACCTTCGCGTGCCACCGCTCGTGGGCCGGCATCCGGGTCCCGGCGGTCTCGGGCTGCTTCAGGTAGCCATGCTGATCGACGGCCTCCTTCGCCGCGATGGTGGCGAGCACCAGATCGGGTCCGAGCCGCCGCGCGATGGCCGCAAGCACTCGGCTACGCCACGAAGCGCGCCGGGGCGGCACCTTCGCCCCGACACTTCGCAGGCGGTCCTCCCAGAACGCGATGTGGCCTTCTTCCATCGACGCCAGGTTGGCGTAGACCTTTGCCAGCCTTGGATCGGGCTCGCTGGCCGCCATCGCGCGATATTCGGCCGCGCTGTCGACTTCGTCTTGCCAGTTCTCGAGATAGCGTCGCGCGTCGGAGGGGTCACTCATATCCAGCCGACCATACAACGCTTTTCGCGCGCCCGATGCGATAATGGGCCGGCCTGAACGGCGCTCGAAGGAGGTCATCCCATGCGGCTTCTGACCCTCACGTCCCTGGTCGCCGCGGCGCTCTTGACTATCGCGGCCCCGGCGTCGGCTCAAACATTCGTCTTCGGGGCCCAGGGCGAGCCCGTCCAGCTCGACCCGGCGGTCATCACCGACGGGATCTCCTCGCGCCTCACCCGACAGATCTTCGACGGCCTCGTGAAGTACCGGGGCGCCACCACCGAAGTCGAGCCGGCGCTGGCGGAGAAGTGGGACGTCTCGCGCGACGGCAAGGTGTGGACGTTCCAGCTCAGGCGGTCGGTGAAGTTCCACGACGGCACGCCGCTCGACGCCGCCGCGGTCGTCTGGAACTTCGAGCGCTGGTGGAAGGCCGCCCATCCCCAGCACGACAACCAGGTGAAGGCCGGCCAGACCTTCGAGTACTGGGAGGCGCAGTTCGCCGGCTTCGACGACAAGTCCATCGTCAGCGCGGTGGAGGCGGTTGGCACGCACACCGTGCGCATCACGCTCAAGGAGCCGCAGGCGCCCTTCCTGGCGAATCTGGCGATGTTCGTCTTCGACATCGCGAGCCCCAAGGC
>Ga0137403_10006012_pt1 | contig 13949 bp, 12 predicted proteins | sample CZOMad2_1_16fung_FD_122057 | JGI IMG/M metagenome (GOLD analysis project Ga0137403, IMG submission 122057) | Vadose zone soil fungal communities from Angelo Coast Range Reserve, California, USA - CZOMad2_1_16fungal (Hybrid Assembly) | ecosystem: Environmental > Terrestrial > Soil > Vadose zone... | reverse complement strand
TACGGCCACATCACGCCTGCCAAGAATGCCGAGCGCATTTTGCAGGGAATACCGGGATGGGAGCCGATCGCGGACGGTTCCGGCAAATCACCTGACAGCGTGAACGCTGGCGGAGCCGGAGACGCACCGCCAAATCCTGACAAAGAAAAATGCACCAGTGTTGCCGGGTGCTGCACACGCGCGAGATCGTGCGCGGCGGCAACTATACGCGCCAACCTGCAGGCGCTCCCCGCTGCAGCGGACTGAAGGAGCGATGCCGCCCAGTTCAACGCTTGCGAACCACCTCGACCTTGACGGAAGCCAGGCGATTTTTCTCCGCCAATTCTATTTGCAAAGCTTGGAACTAATTCGCGAATCTTCGGGAAAATCATAGAGAGTTCCAATGAGAAACATTGCCTGCGTTGTCTCCTTCCTGCTTTTGATGTCCGCCGAAAGTCTGCGCGCGCAGCAAACGCAGCCACCACAAAATCAACAGGCTCAGTCGCCGCCTCCCACAAAAATTGCAGTTGAAGTGAAAACGGTAAGCGTGCTGGCAACGATTCGCGACAAACACGGAAAAATCGTTTCCAATCTAGCTAAGGATGATTTTGTTCTGGAAGAGGACGGCCGTCCGCAAGACATAAATTATTTTGTGCGCGAAAGCGATCAGCCTTTGCGTCTCGGATTATTGGTGGACACCAGCTTGAGCCAGCGGCGTGTTCTAGAGCAGGAACGCAGCGCGAGCTACAGCTTTCTCGATCATTTGTTGCGGCCAGAAAAAGATCTGGACTCTGTGATTCACTTCGACCGGGAAGTGGAATTGCTGCAGGAGTTCACTTCTTCGCGGCCGAAATTGCAAGCAGCGCTGCAAGCTTTGCAGGCGCCGCAATTCGATGCCAACCGCGGAGGCAATGGCGATGGTAACAGCGGTGGCGGAGACGGGCGAGGATCACGGCGGAGGGGCGGCGGAACTTTGTTGTATGACGCGATCTATCTGGCGTCTGACGAGCTGATGAGCAAACAGCAGGGGCGCAAAGCGCTGATTATTCTTTCCGACGGAGTGGATCACGGTAGCAAGGAAACTCTGACCGCCGCGATTGAAACGGCGCAGCGCGCGGACACGGTGGTGTATTCAATCTTATTCAAGGATGCCGAAGAAAACGGGAATCGTGGATTTGGCGTGGGCCAGCGGGGAGGCGGGCGGCGCGGAGGAAGATATCCGCAGCAAGAGCGGCCGGACGGAAAGAAAATTCTGCAGCAAATTTCGAAAGCTACGGGCGGAAGACTGTACGAGGTCTCGAAAAAAGAAACCGTGGAGAAGATTTATTCGGAGATCGAAGAAGAGCTGCGTAGCCAGTACAGCCTGGCGTACATACCGGAAAAAAATGAAGGGCTGGGATACCACAAGATCGCGCTGACCACCGAGCAGAAAGATTTGCTGGTGCAAGCACGAGATGGATATTACGCGACGCAACCGCGGGCGCAATAAATCGACGCTCTCGAACTGGCGAAGGAGAGATTCCTCTCTCCGCTCGGAATGACGGTTTGGATTTGAATTTGCGTTGGCAGATGAATGAAATCATGGCTGAACCTTGCCTATGTTGCGGCGAGGAAATCCTTCCCATTCCAGCGGCGTGAAATTATTTTTCTGCAGTTTTTGCAATAGTTCGTCATAGATATTTTCGCCGTTGGAGCTGTTGGTCATGATGACCACTCCCATTTTGGGTTCGCGGAAATAGACGCAGTAGTTGCGCCACCCGTCGTCGTGACCTTCCTTGAAGAACGCTTCGCCGTAAGGGCTGGTGTAAAGTCCCCAGCCGAGTGCGTAACTTAATTTGATTGCGTCATTTTCATTTGCGATTCCTTCGGCGAGCGTCGGGAACTGATGCTTGGACTTGATGCGCACCTGGGGAGTGAGCATCAAGTTCAGGGTATCCTCGCTAAGCTGCTGTCCATGCGCGACCGCTTGCAGGAAGAGCGCAAAATCGCGCGGACTTGTTTTCATGGAGCCAGCGGCGTCAGCGATCAGGCGGCGTTGCGGGCCGAGAGATTTTCCGTTTTCGTCGTAGCCTTCGGCGTGATTTTCTTCGTAATTCAAATGCCAGGTCATGCTGGTCCGGGTCATATTGAGCGGCTTGAAAACTTTTTCCTGCATTAGGTCTTCAAGTGATTTCTGGGTTGCGGATTCAACGACCAGTTGCAGAAGAGCGATGCCTTCGCCGGAATAGGCGTAACGCGAGCCAGGTTCAAAATTGATGTGCAATTTCTGATCCGGGGTAAACCTGCGCCAGTTTGGGAATCCGCTGGTGTGTGAGAGCAACATGCGCGGAGTGATTTTCTTCCAGCGATCATCGCCTGCAAGATCTTTGTACTCGCGATAGTCGGGAAGCGGCTTCGATAAATATTGGTATGCAGGTTTGTCGAGCTCGATGACGCCATCCTGCACGAGCTGCATTACGAGATATGCGAAGGCGACTTTGGTGAAGGACGCTGCGCTCATGATGGAATCCGCAGTCAGTGGCTTTGCGTTGGAAACGTCACGTTGGCCATAACCTTGCAGGTAGACAACTTTGCCGTCGTTCAGAATTGTCAGGCCTATTCCGGTGACTTTCGCGGCTTGCATGGCGCGATTTACTGTGGCATCGATTTCAGCAGCGGTGATGGTGCTGCCATCGAGACGTTTAACGGTTGGCGCGTTCGGAAAGGGCGCCGGCTCTTGCGCATTCGAGCAACTGACAGAGAACAACGAAAGGGCGAATGCCAGGATGAAAGCAAGGGTCTGCAATGTCCCTCCGCGATGAATGAGAGGGTCATTATAGCTGTATCTGCTACTCACTCTTGCGGGTTGATTGATGCGCACGGATTGGCGCTGTGGTGCGCGTGCAGGGGCAAAAGTCTTTTAGGCTGTTGCTGAGCTAAGGCGTGCGTGCGAGTGCGCAAGGCATCGATTCGACGGAGGGAATTGTGGCGGAGAGCGAAAAATTCGATCTGGTAATTATTGGATGTGGGCCGGCGGGAGAGAAGGCTGGTGCGCAGGCAGCGTATTTCGGCAAGCGGGTGGCGGTGATCGAACGCGCGGGAGTTCCGGGTGGAAGCTGCATCAATACGGGAACCGTGCCCAGCAAAACGTTGCGCGAATCGGCGCTGTATTTTTCCGGGCTGGGGCAGCGCGGGCTGTACGGAATTGATTATTCTCTGAAAGAAAATTTGGCAATTCATGACTTCATGCACCACGAGCGGGAAGTGGTGGAGATGGAGCGGCGGCGCATCCTGAAAAATCTGGAGCTGCACAAGATTGAGTATCTGCAGGGGCAGGCGGGGTTTGAAGATGCGCACACGATTTCCGCGAGTTACGAAGGGAAAACAAGGAAGCTGCGCGGCGAGGTGATTTTGATTGCGACGGGATCGAAGCCACATCGTCCCGCGGAAATTTCCTTCGATGATGTGCATACGTTTGATTCCGACACGTTTTTGCAAATGGAGCGGATACCGAAATCGCTGGCAGTGATTGGCGGTGGAGTGATCGGGTGCGAGTACGCTTCGATTTTCATGGCGTTGGGCGTGAAGGTGACGCTGGTGGACGGTCGCGACAAATTGCTGCCGTTTCTGGATACGGAAATTTCCGAGCGGTTGCGCGATCGCCTGAAGGAATTGGGAATGGAGTTCTGGTTCAACGAGCGTCCGGTGAAGGTGGAAAATTCCGCCACCGGCGCGACGCTGCACATGAAAAGCGGAAAAAAACTGGAGACCGAAGCGGCGCTGTTTGCCGCGGGGCGGCGCGCCGCAGTGGATGGGCTGTCGCTCGAAAAAGCGGGGCTGGCATTGAACGATCGCGGATATATTCCGGTGGACGAGAATTACCGGACGAGTGTGACAAATATTTATGCCGCCGGCGACGTGATTGGATTTCCGGCGCTGGCGTCCACGTCGATGGAGCAGGGCCGGGTGGCGGTGTGCCATGCGTTCGGATTCCGGTACAAACAACGGGTGGCTTCGATGCTGCCGATGGGGATTTACACGATTCCGGAAATTTCCTCGGCGGGCGAGACGGAGGACTCGTGTAAGGAGAAGAAAATCGAATACGAAGTCGGCCGTGCGCGCTACGAGAACAATGCTCGCGGACATATTGCGGGCGACACCGCGGGTTTGTTGAAAATTGTCTTTGCGCCCGACGATAAAAAATTGTTGGGTGTGAGCATTATTGGAGAAAGCGCAACGGAGTTGATCCACATCGGAATGATGGTGTTGGACAATGGACTGACGATCAATGAATTCATCGAACAAGTTTTCAATTATCCGACGCTGAGCGAAATGTACAAGTACGCGGCGTATGACGGGCTGGGAAATCTGGCGGGGCACAAGTTGCGGGAGGGATGAGTTAATTATCCGACGCGCGATAGGAACTAACCGAGGGATGCGGCACCCGGCGCCTTCGCCGCTGGGAGAAACATCGCGGAGACCACTTTATAACGAAGGTGTCGGAGGAAACGTGTTTAGAAAACAGAGCACGACACTCGTAGCGAAGGCGTTGACGACTTTGATCTTGGGGCTGTCGGTTTTCGCTGGCGCGGCGGTTGCCAATCCGCAGGGCGAACTTGTTCGCGCGCACAGTGCTTTTCATCAGGCGCTGCGGGGAGGGGATGCGTCGGCCCTGGATCGGTTGCTTGATGAGCATTTCACCTGGACGCACACCGATGGCCTGGTGCAAAGCAAGTCTGATCTGGTAGAGAAAGTTCGTGGTGGCAAACTGCGCTACTCCGAGCTGAGCACCGACCAAGAAACTTTCAACGAATATGCCAAGGCCGCCGTGATCACGGGCCATTCGAGACGACGTTACGCCGATGCAACGAAACCATTCGAGCTGCGCTACACACTGACGTTTGTGAAGGTCGGCCGCGAATGGAAAATCGCCGCCTATCACACCACGATTTTTGCGCCCAGTGCCGGCCAGCCGCTGCAGGTCCGCCTTGGCTATCCACGTGATGCCAAGCTGCTGATCCTCAATGCCGATGATCTTGCGGTCTCCCATTCGGAAGACGTAGCTAGTTTCGGGGCACTCGATCAAAAGCGCATCACTTCCGCGACGGTCATGGTGCCGTGCCCGTGGTTCACGGAAGTGGCGGCGTACGCAAAGGCGCACCCGGAAGCGGATCTTGGTCTACATCTCACGTTAACTGCCGAGTGGGAAACGTACCGCTGGGGACCGATTGCGTCTCGCTCGCTGGTAACCAGTCTGGTCGGAGCGGACGGTAATTTCTACGCCAGTACCGAAGATGTGGCAAAGCACGCCAAGCTTGATGAAGTGGAAACCGAAATTCGCGCCCAGATTGAGCGTGCCAAAGCGATGGGCCTTGAGCCGACGCATCTTGATGCGCACATGCACGCACTCTATGTAACGCCCGAGTTGTTTGGAGTTTTCTTGAAAGTCGCGCGCGAATACAAGCTGCCGATCCGCATGGCGCGCAACGATCAGCCTTTTCAGTCCGTGCTTCCGTTGATGGCTCCGGGTGACCCGATTCCCGATGCGATCTTTTCCCCTGGAGAAGACATTCTGGCCACCGGCTGGACTGATTATTACGTCAACCTGATCAAGAACCTGCAGCCCGGCGTGACGGAAGTTTTCGTGCACCTGGCGCACGACGACGCCGAAACGCAAGCCATTATGGTCAATCATCTGGATTGGGGAGCTGCGTGGCGCCAGCGTGAGCTTGAGGCAATTTCGAGCCCTGAGTTTCGTAAGGCTCTCGAAGACAATCACGTGATTTTGATTGGATGGCGCGATATTAAAAAGCTTCTGTGAGTAGTGTTGTCTCCCGGTCTTTGGCGGCTAAGTCCTGATCAGGTCTTGGGCAGAATGGAAATAAATTCCTCGGATTTTGGGTGTGTGGGAGAATTCTGGAGAGGCGCCAAAGGTAATGGACTCGATCATGTGGGGAAAGTGAGGCGATGGTATGAAAGCTGGAAAACAGGGATGGATCGTTTTGGGAGCGCTGGCGGGGTTCATGGCAATCGTGGAACTGGCAGGCTGTAGCCGGTCGGATTCCCAGAAACTTAAGCGAGACGCGAAGGAAACCGGCGAGGCGATGCAGAAGACGGCCCAAGATGCGGCAGAGGCGGCTCGCAGGAGCGCTCAAGAAGCGGCTGATAAGGCACGGGCTGAAGCGCCAGGGGCTGCGGATGCGACCAAAAAGGCGGCGAAGGAAAGTTCGGAGAAAATAAAAGAGGCCGCGGACAAGGCGGCAGCAGAAGCGAAAAAGGCGGCGGAAAAGGCCAAACAGGCCGTGAAAGACTCGACGAATAAAGACCAGTAGTCACGCACGGCGCTTTGAACCGGACGATGCGATTGGACACTAAAGGGCGAGCGATAGTTCTGGCGGGAGCGCTGGCTTGCGGCGGCGGCAGTTTGCTCGGCGGCGGACAAGCCGGAATGGGGCGCGGAAATCTGGGATTTGACCGGAATGATTATCCCGGCGATGCCGCGATGAGGAAGTTGCGGAAGGAGTTCACGTTTGCGGGATATTGGTTGACTCCGCCGCCGGGAGCGAAGACAAATTCGTGGACTGGGAAACGCCGAGAGATGGAAGCGCTGGGATACGGATTTTTGTTACTGGCGCGTCGCCGGGCGGGGAATGCTATTCGGACAGCGGCGGAAGCGGAAAAAATTGGAGTGGCGGACGCTCGGGAGGCAGTGCGGAGCGCAAAGGCGGAAGGATTCGCGAGCGGCGGGATAATCTTTATTGATATTGAGGAAGGCGGGCGGCTCACGGCGGAGTATCACGGGTACTTGCGTGCGTGGGCGGACGAAATTGTGAGACTGGGATTTCGGCCTGGAGCCTATTGTTCGGGGATGGCGGTGGATGAAGGTGGCGGAGCGAGGATTGTCACCGCCGATGATATTCGTTCGAACGAATCGCCGAGGAGTTTTGCATACTGGGTGTTTAATGATGCGTGTCCGCCATCGCCGGGGTGTGTTTCGGTGGGGAATCCGCCGCTGCCGTCAGCGAGTGGAGTGAAGGATGCGGCGGTATGGCAATTTGTGCGTTCGCCGCGCGAGAAGGAAACGGCTTCGCGGTGCAGCGGATATGCGGCGGACGAGAATTGCTACGCAGCAGTGGACGCGGCGAAGAAATGGCACCTGGATATGAATGTAGCCGCCAGTTCGAATCCTTCCTTTCAGTAGGCATTTCACTTGAAGCGTGAACGGCTGGCGCTTGCTCAGGATCTGCGAAATTGTCTTATAGGAAAGAGCGGCGTAAAGAACAGTAGAGGAAAAAACTGCGAGGGCGACGAGTGAGCCGCCCTCCCTTGCAGATTCGGGTGACCGCCGCGAATCGTTTGCAAGATCAGATTTGGGCAAGATTTAGATCTGGCCCATGCCGCCGTCGACGTGGAGCTCGACGCCGGTGATGTATGAAGCGTCGGACGAAGCCAGGAAAGCGACGGCCGACGCCACTTCTTCCGGACGGCCGAAGCGTTTGAGGGGAACGGCGGAGAGGATATTTTGTGCGAACTCGTCCACTTGTTCCTTGGAGAGGCCGACGCGGCCGAAGATCGGCGTTTCGATGGGACCGGGAGCGACAGAGTTGATGCGAATGCCGCGCTCCACCAGTTCCGTGGTAAGCGTGCGTGAGAAGGAGCGCAACGCCGCTTTGGTCGCGGAGTAGACTGAGGCGTTGGCAGTGCCCTTGATTCCGGCGACGCTGGTGTTCAAGACGATGGATGCGCCGTCGTTCAGGTGTGGAAGAGCCTTCTGAATTGTGAAGTACGCGCCCTTCACATTGATGTTGAAAATTTCATCGTAGTGGGCTTCGTCGGCATTTTGCACCGGAACGAATTTTGCGACGCCCGCGTTGACAAAGAGAACGTCGATCTTGCCGAATTTTTGCGCGATCGTAGAATAAAAACGGTCAAGATCGGCAAGTTTTGCGACGTCGGACTTCACCGCAAGAATTCCGTTGCCAACGTACTTGACTGCCTCGTCGAGAGTTTTCTGGCTACGGCCGGAAATCGCGACCTTTGCGCCTTCGTCAGAAAAGCGTTTAGCGGTGGCGAGACCGATACCACTGTTGCCGCCGGTGATGACGACGACCTTACCTGCAAAGCGTTTCATAAGAGCCTCCAGAAGAGTTGCACCAGAGCGGAAGTTAAAGGAAAGGCCTGGCTGGCCGCCGGTGACTTCGATACTTTGATGAGCATCTAACTGATTGGTTGCAAGAAATGATGGAGCGCGGTCAGAAAGGTTCATCTGGCTGAAAATTCAGCGGTTAGCAGCTTTCCGGTGTGCAGAATGGCGGTTTCCGCTAGACTAGGCTCGGTGATGGACGCAAAAAAGATTGAGAGAATCTCGAAAGCATTGGGTGACGAGACGCGGCTACGGATTTACGAAGTGATTGCGACGCAGAAGAATTTGACCTGCAGCGAACTGGTGACGATGCAGGGAGTGACGCCGGCGACGATTTCGCATCACCTGAAAGTCCTGATGGATGCGGAGTTGATCGAGTGCCGCAAAGAAGGGCAATACGTATACAGCCGGACGGTGCCGGCGACGATTGCGGAATTTACGGAATCGCTGGCGCGGATTTCGAATGGCAACCGGGCGACGCGGAGCCGCAAGAAAAAATAACACTGCGAGTTTTCCGCTCTAACTAGCTTTCACTCACTTCATGTATTTGTCGTACCAGCCGACGATGCGCTGCAAGCGGTCGATGAGATGTTTTTCTTCGTGTAAGCCGTGGGGCTCGCGCGGATAAACGACCAATTCTGTTTCTACTCCATAACGTTTTAAGCCGCGATAGAGTTCCTGACTTTGGCCGAGGGGGTCAACGGTATCGGCGTCGCCCTGCAAAATAAGTGTCGGAGTTTTTGCGTTTTTCAAATGCAGGAATGGCGAGCTATTGAGAAAACCGGTGGGCTTTTCGTAGGGGACGCTCCAGAACCACTCGTCGTAAGAGGGATGCTGTTCAGTGCCGTATTCGGAAATAAGATTGGCCATGCCAGCACCGGAGACTGCGGCTTTGAACGGATATTTCGTTGGCTGAGTGATGGCCCATTCGCTCATGTAACCGCCGTACGACCAGCCACCGATGCCGAGACGATCCGGATCGGCGACACCTTTTTCTACAAGATCGTCGATGCCAGCCATGACGTCTTTGAAATCGCCGCCTCCCCAATCGGCGCGATTGCTTTCGATGAACTTCTCACCGTAACCAATCGAGCCGCGAATGTTGGGATAGAAAATCGCAAATCCGTGGGCGACGAGAAGCTGGCCCCAAGCTTCGATGGAAGACTCCCACGCCCCGGTCGGTCCGCCGTGGATGAGGGCAATCAGAGGAAGTTTCGATTTGCCATCGTAGTTGGCAGGTTTGGCGAGGGCGGCTTCGATTTCCAGGCCATCGAGTGATTTGTATTTGTAGAGTTCAGGCCTGCTGAGGGTTGCGGTGTCGAAGGATTTGTTGAATTCAGGAAATTGTTTTGGTTGCTGGCCTGCGAGGGCAACCCAGATTTCCTGCGGCTCGGTGAAATTTTCGCCCACGAAGACGATGGAGCCGTGGTCGTTGAGCGCGAAAGAAGAAGGCATGGAATCGGGAATCGCGATATCTTCGCGCGCCCCGGTCGCAGTATAGCGAATCAGTTTACGAGTGAAGCCATCGGCGGCCAGGAGCAGCAGGCTGTGATCTTTGCTCCAGCGGTAGGCAAAAACGGCGCGATCGAGATTGCCAGAGGTGAGATTCTTCGCCGCGGGCATACCGACGGGAAGAATCCAAAGGTCATGTGGACTGGGGCCATCTTCGCGCGAACCGATAAAGCTGATGTTTTCGCCGGAAGGAGAGACTTCGATATCGCCAAAGGGACCGCGCGGAGCAAGAAGTTGGACCATGGCTTCGCGTGGCCCGCTTGCCGTCGTGGATACGAGAAAAATGCGCTCGGTGTTTTGATCAGATTCGGGATGGTCGGTGGCGATCACGGCGAGGCGGCTGTTGTCTGGAAACCAGGCAAGGCCGGAGACTTCATAATTTGCGGGCGTAACAGCGCGTTCCGATTTGTCGGAAAGAGAAAGCAGCCAGAGGCGAGCATGCTTTGCTTCTTTGTCGGTGACGCGGGCGTCATCCTTGTCTTTTTCTTTTTTTTCTTCGGCTTCGGTCTTGGCGTCGGGAGCCAGAAATGCGATGGTTTTGCCATCGTGGGCCCAAGCGAAGTGGCTGACATTACGTTTGCCTTTGGTGAGCGGAGTGGATTCGCCGCCGCTCATGGAGAGAAGATAGATTTGCTGGTTGGTGTCCCGATTGGAAAGGAAAGCGAGAAACTTTCCATCGGGCGACCACTTGGGTGAGGATTCGGATTTTTCGGAGTAAGTCAGTTGGCGGAACCAACCGTTGGAAATGTCGAAGAGCCAAATGTGGCCGGCGCGCTGGTCTCCTTTGGCAGGTTCGGCGACGACGAGAGCGACGCGACTGCCGTCGGGAGAAAATTCGAGACTCGAAAGATGACGGAGATTGAGCAACGACTCTGGAGCGAGCGTCTTGGGGGCAGAGGCGGCGGGTTGTTGGGCGGAGTTTACCGCGGGAAGAAGAGAAAAACAGAATAGGACGGCGAATGAAGCTGGTCTCCGCATGAAAAATCCTCCATGGGCGAGAACAGAGGACTGTAACTGCGGAAGGAACACGCGTCAACGCCCGATCGAGCGGCCGAAATGGTGCGTGCAAACTAATGCCAGACCGGCTGCGAGAGGCTATTCAACCGCTCGCAGCCGCTTCCTAAGCGGTCAATTTATAGACAATAAGTCGCGGACTGGATCTCCGCGCGCTCAGTGATGGTCGTCGTGATGATCCTCGTGTTCGCGATACCGGTCATGGTCGCGGTCACGATCGCGATCCCATTCGTGGCGATGCTCAAAGCGGCCGCGATCGCCTTCCCAGTAGCCGTTGAAATAGAGCCCGCCCTGGTGGCGTGGACCAATCCAGCGGGCGCCGGGATACGGAGTGCGAGTCCAATAACCTTCGTGCCAGCGGTAATGTCCGTGCGCGGGATACCAATAGCCGCCAACCCAGATAAAGTCGGGGCCAGGCGAGGGTGGTGGCTCAACTACCACGCGAGGCGGCGGCGGAGCGCCAATCCTGATGCCGACACCGATCTGCGCGCTTGCGCCATAGGTGCCGAGCAACAACACCGCGGCAATCAGCATAAATCGCATGAAACTTTTCATATTTCTTTGAGCTCCTTTCGCAGGGCGGCAACGCTCCCTGCGATTTTGGGATGGTTCTTGGTTTTGGGCACGTGGCAAAGGGTAGGTAGAGCGGGGAGTCCCAGCAATAGAGGAAAGTCTGTAGGAGGGAGATAGGTACCGCGCAATTGCCGGACGGCCGTTCGGTTCGTTTCATCAATGAATTTCGCGAGGAGCGGAAAGAATTCCTTCGCGTGGATGGATTTTGTGGCGCGGAACAAGCCGAAAAGAGATTCCTCACTGCGCTCGGAATGACGGCGCAACAGCTAAGAGCTAAGATGAGCCGCAAAAGAAGTCTTGCAAAGAGGCTCTAGCGCTTGCAAGTACGGCAATAGAAATGGGCGGCGCTCTGTAGTCTGTACCGCCCGTTGATCGCGAAATGTGCACAGCTTGAAGCCAACTGAGGCGGTCTTACGCTAACGATCGCTGAATTTTAGTGGTGGTCATCGTGGTCGTGGCCATGGCCGTGACCGTGGTCGTGATCATGATAGCGACCGTGATCGCGGTCATGGTCGTGATCCCATTTGTGATTGTGCTCGACACGGCCGTGTGAGCCTTCCCAGTAACCGTTGTAGAACCGTTGCCCATCATGGCGCGGTCCCACCCAGCGGGCACCCTCATAAGGCGGGCGGCTCCAATAGCCTTCATGCCAACGATAGTGGCCGCCGGCGGGATACCAGTAGCCGCCAATCCATGTAAATTCCGGACCGGGTTGTGCGGGAACCACGGCGACGACGCGTGGCGCGGGTGGCGCGCCAATACGGATTCCGACCGCTATTTGAGCGCTTGCAACGCACGAGCTGGCGAGCAAAAACGCAAAAAGCAGCCCGACCCTGGCTAGAGTTTTCATGGTCTTGAATCTCCTCTTATAGATTGATGAACCCTGAATGGAAGGTTTAGTTGCATACTGCGTCACATGGTCAAAGCCCGGACAGCGGATTTCGCAGCCATGATCAATCTAAATCAGGTTAGCGACAGGGATTGTTACCAGCAATCGGAGTGTAGTAATGGGGTGTTCAAAATGGTATCCGCGATTGTCCAAGACCGAGATGATGGGGAAAATAGAACGAAATAAAAGATGGTCTTGCAGGAGTAGAGACGCCAAGAGCCGGATCGAGTGTTTTGCGCGGCGTGCAGCGGCTCGGCTACAATCTGAGGTTCATTTTGCACGAAAAAGGCTAGCCGCTGGTCATGCACGAACTTAGATTGCACAACACACTGAGCGGGAAGATAGAAGAATTCGTGCCGCTGTGTGCGGGCGAAGTGAAGATGTACACGTGCGGGCCAACGGTATACGACTATGCGCACATCGGGAATTTTCGCACCTTCGTGTTCCAAGACATTTTGCGGCGCTACTTGAAACAGCGCGGACTGAACCTAACCCATGCGATGAATTTGACGGATGTGGATGACCGGATCATCGCTAATGCTGCGGCTGCGGGCGTGGGTATTCGCGAGTATACGGAAAAGTATGCGCAGGCATTTTTTGCGGATTGCAAAGCGGTAAGCGTGGAAGCGCCGGAATTTTGGGTTCGCGCAACGGATCATATTCCGGACATGGTGCAGTTGATCGAGCGGCTGCAGAAAAAGACGTTCACTTACGGCAGCGATGGGTCGATTTATTACCGGATTGCGAAATTTCCCGAGTACGGGAAACTTTCGAAGATTGATTTGACCGGCATTCAAGCAGGCGCGCGAGTGGACAACGACCGTTATGAAAAAGAGAGCGCGCGAGATTTCGCGTTGTGGAAAGCGCCAAAACCTGGTGAGCATTTCTGGGAGACGGAAATTGGCGCGGGACGGCCGGGGTGGCACATTGAGTGTTCGGCCATGGCCATGAAATATCTCGGCGAAACGTTGGACATTCACACCGGCGGAATCGATCTGGCTTTTCCGCATCATGAAAATGAAATTGCGCAGAGCGAAGGCGCGACTGGTAAACCGTTTGCGCGTTATTGGCTGCACGCGGAGCATTTGCTGGTGGAAGGCGAGAAGATGTCTAAATCGCTGGGCAATTTTTTTACCATGCGCGATCTGTACGAAAAGGGTTACAAACCATCCGCGCTGAGATACGCCTTGGCCAGTGTGCCGTACCGACGGCAATTGAACTTTACGTTTGACGGATTGCAGCAAGCGACCAGTTCGGTGGAAAGAATCCGGAATTTTGCGGATCGTTTGCGACAAGGGAAATTCCCTGCGGGGTCATCATCGAACATGAGAGAGCGGGCGGCGAAAGCTTTGGACGATTTCGATGCGGGCCTGGCTGATGACTTGAATACTGCGATGGCGTTGGCGGCAACATTTGATTTTGTGCGCGAGGCGAATATTGCGATGGATAGTGGCGGATTCGGTCAAGAAGATGTGGTGGCGGCGCAGGAATTTTTAGCGGCGTTCGAACAGGTATTCGCGGTGGTAAGGGACAATGACGCGGAAAAGCTGAAGGAACTGGGATTTGGAACAGCTGAACAAGGAGCGACGGACAGTTGGATCGAGGCGAAGGTCACCGAACGGCAAGCGGTGCGGCAACGGCGCGACTTTGCCAAGAGCGATGAAATCCGCAAAGAACTGGCGGAACGTGGTATAATTGTTGAAGATAGTAAGGACGGAAGCGTCCGCTGGAAACGCAAATGACACTCACAAACATCCACCGGCGATTTGATCAGGCTTCTCCCTCCGAACTGCGGCCGAACCTCTACGGCGTAGATTAAGTTCCCTCAAGAAACAAACGACAAGCGCGAGGAGAAGTCCG
>Ga0137403_10006010_pt1 | contig 13954 bp, 13 predicted proteins | sample CZOMad2_1_16fung_FD_122057 | JGI IMG/M metagenome (GOLD analysis project Ga0137403, IMG submission 122057) | Vadose zone soil fungal communities from Angelo Coast Range Reserve, California, USA - CZOMad2_1_16fungal (Hybrid Assembly) | ecosystem: Environmental > Terrestrial > Soil > Vadose zone... | reverse complement strand
TCATCACGATCTGTGGGATTACGATGTCGCTTCGCAACCCACGCTCTTCACCTGGAGAGACGGCACTCCCGCTATCGTCATCAACACAAAAATGGGCCACGTATTTGTTCTCAATCGTTTGACCGGCGCTCCTCTACTTCCCATCGAGGAGCGGCCCGTTCCGCAAAGCGACATTCGCGACGAAAAAAGCTGGCCCACGCAACCCTTTTCCAGCATTTCGTTAGTTCCAGAAAAAATCGCTCTCGAGGATCTGTGGGGAAGATCTTCTGAAGACGTCAAGTGGTGCCAGGAAAAACTGAAAGCTTCGCGCTCCGAAGGAATTTTCACTCCGCCCAGTCTCAAAGGCAGCGTCGTGTATCCCGGCAATGTCGGCGGCGTGAATTGGGGCAGCGCCGCATACGATCCCCAAAGCCATTTGATGTTCGCGAATACCAATCGGTTGATTGCGTGGATCAAATTAATTCCGCGCGCTGAATACGACGCGCAGACTAAGACCGATCAGGACAATCGTGTTTACGGCGAATTTGGTGAACAGCGCGGCTCGGCGTTCGGTTTGTATCGCACCTTTCTTTTTTCACCTGGCGCAACACCTTGCAACGCTCCGCCCTGGGGAACCACCGCGGCCGTCGATCTTTTTACCGGAAAAATTATCTGGAATGTTCCTCTCGGTTCTTTCGCTCCCGGCCAACCAACCGGCACCATCAATCTTGGCGGACCAATGGTCACTGCCGGCGGATTAGTATTCACCAGCGCCGCGATGGACAACGTCATTCGCGCCTTCGACTCTCAGACCGGAAATGAACTTTGGCAATTTGCACTTCCATCAGGCGGCCAAGCCACGCCGATGACTTACACCTTCAAAGGCAAACAGTATGTAGTGATTGCAGCGGGCGGCCACGGCAAACTCGGAACCAAGCAAGGCGACTCCGTGCTGGCGTTCGCTCTTCCCTGACGTATGCCAGCAGCATTGCTACAATCTTTCTATGCGTAGTCGAACCGCTTCCTTGTTACTGGCCCTGCCCGCTCTTGCGCTTGGTTTACCCAGCGCACGCGCACAATCCTGGGTCACGCTGACTTCGGGAATTGACACCAACCTGCGCGGCATCAGCGCGGCAAAAATCGCCGCCACAGGCCACATCGCGATTTGGGCCTCCGGATCGCACGATGTAATTCTTCGCTCTGTCGACGACGGTGCCACCTGGGCGCGTCTCTCCATCCCCGGCCAGCCTGAACTCGATTTTCGCGGCATCGTCGCTTTTGACGACAAGATCGCATATTTGATGTCCAGCGGCGAAGGCAACAAATCCAAGATTCACAAAACCATCGACGGCGGCATCAACTGGGAACTGCAATACACCGATGTGAACAGTGCTTTCTTTCTGGACTCCATCGCCTGCTCGTCGCCAACAAATTGTTTTGCTCTCGGCGATCCCATCGACGGAAGATTCCTGTTGCTGCACACCACCGATGGTCACCGCTGGAATCCTCTGCCTCCGCAGGATCTGCCTACAGCTTTGCCCAAGGAAGGCGCATTCGCCGCGAGCAATTCCAATCTGCTGGTGATCTCCGAGAACGAACTCTTCGTAGTCACCGGAGCATTCGCCGCTCGAATTCTACACACCGGCAATGCCGGTAAAACCTGGACCGCGTCCGCGGCTCCGATAGCAGCGGATAACGCCACTTCTGGAATTTTTTCTATCACGCGTTCCAGCGTTGGGAGTCTCGCGGCGGTTGGCGGCGACTACGCGAATCCAGGTGTGGGTTCGCGCATTTCCGCTTTCTCCGAGGACCAATCGAAAACGTGGCAGTCCCCTGCGCAACAGCCCGCCGGCTACCGCTCGGCGGTCGTTTCTACCGACGGCCAGGCGCTTCTCGCAGTCGGTCCCAGCGGTTCCGATTTCTCCGGGGATGCCGGCCTGCACTGGAAACCTTTCACCGCACCGTCGCTGAATGCTCTGTTCACTCTTGACTCCCAACACGTCTATGCCGCCGGGGGCAGAGGCACCGTGGCGCAATTCCAATCAGCCGAGGCAAAATGATTACAAATCACCTTTATCCGATTTCTGCTCGCGGCTCGCTGGTCTCTGGTCTATTGCTCATGTACGATAATTTGCCCACCCCATTCCAAGGAGATCGCATGACTCGTCCGGCTGGCACTTACGCCATTTTTGAAACTTCGCAAGGCAATATCGTCATCAAGTTGATGGAAAAAGAAGCGCCGAAGACCGTCGAGAATTTTGTCGGCCTGGCGGAAGGCACCAAGGAATTCACCAACGAAAAAACCGGAAAGAAAGAAAAGCGTCCTTTCTACGACGGACTGGTCTTCCATCGCGTCATTCCCAATTTCATGATTCAAGGCGGATGCCCGCACGGTTCCGGAATGGGTGGCCCGGGTTACAAATTTGCCGACGAATTTCATCCTTCACTAAAGCATTCCAAGCCCGGCAAACTGTCCATGGCCAATTCCGGTCCTAATACCAACGGCAGCCAGTTCTTCATCACCGTTGCTCCGACGCCGCACCTCGATAACCGGCACACTATTTTCGGAGAAGTCGTGGAAGGCCAGGACGTGGCCAACAAGATTTCCGGCGTACCGCGCGACCGCAGCGACCGCCCCAATACGCCGGTGACCATCAATCACGTAAAAATCGAGCGTGTTTCGTAACCCGCTTTTTTCGCATAGCTCACGCTTCAACTTGAGCACCTGACCTTTGACTTTTTCCATGCCGCTTACGCCCGACAAAACGCTGCGCCTTTCGATCGAATTCATTTTTGTTCTGCTCGGTGCGTTGGTCATCTGGCTCGGAGCGACGCAACACATTTTCTTTGACCGTCGCCGACTTAGTTGGCTATTGCTCAGTATTGCGCTGATATTATGGGGAGCGCGCGCACTCTACCGGCCGGGGAAATATTGGTCGCGCACGGAAAACCTCACGCGCGGACTTTCGCTGCTTCTGCTCGGAGCGGTGATGCTGGCCATTTCGCGGGTCGCCTTTTCCTGGGTCCCGCTGCTCTCCATCGCGGGCTTGCTTCTGCTCTTGCGCGGGCTTGCGGGTTCCGTGTTAGTGTTTCGGCGAAGCTAAATCTCCACGCGCCCATCATGCGCGCGCTACTTCTGACATTTAGTTTGCGAGGAGACCTGCGATGCTCAAGGAATTCAAAGAATTTGCCATGCGCGGCAACGTACTTGACATGGCCGTCGGTATCATTATCGGCGCGGCCTTCGGAAAAATTGTTTCATCGCTGGTGGAAGATATCATCATGCCGCCGATCGGCGCCCTGGGCCACGTTGATTTTTCCAATCTGTTCATTAACCTCAGCCATAATTCCTATCCTACTATCGCGATGGCAAAAGCTGCGGGCCAGCCGACGCTGAACTACGGCCTGTTCCTGAACTCGGTGGTAAATTTCCTGATCGTCGCATTCGCAATTTTTCTCTTGCTGCGCATGGTCAATCGCTGGCTCCTAAAGCCGGCGCCAGCCGCCGCGCCAACCACCAGGGATTGCCCCCAGTGCCTGATGGCGATTCCCATCGCCGCAAGAAAGTGCGGCCATTGCACGTCCGCTGTTTAGATTTTCTTTTTTTCAGCGCTTGTATTTGTGGTGAAGAAGTAAGCACGTAAGAGAAAAACTGAAGACCCAAGTGTAACCCGATACCTGGGGCACCCACCGTCAGGATCGCTTCTCAGATGCCTGGGGTTTTCTTTTTGCGGTTGGCAATCAAGTGGTTGCGCAGACGTTCGACCACCTGTTCTTCCCGGCCTTCGTCGATTTCGCGCTGCAATTCTTCCAGGCTGAAGTGCACTACATCGTGATGATGCAACTCTTCCGGAGCAACCTGATCGCTGAATCGAAGCCATAAACGGTGCAGCAAATTCACTTCGTTGGCGGTGAGGTTCGGCGCGTGCGGACCGAGCACTTTGTAAACTTTGTCGCCGTTGGGCAGATGCACTTCCAGGTTAAATTGCGGCTTGGGATCGGGCAGTTTTTCCCACGATTCGCCAATCTGTCGCGCTTGCTCTTCGCTCTGCCAGTGGCTCGATGTGCCCACCACGATGGTGGACGATTGCAAACCGTGTCCGGCGCGCAAAATACCATCCCAGAGGTCGTTGGCGGCAACCACCGCGAGGCGAATGGACTTGCCGCGTTTTTCCGCCATGCTCAGCGCCTGCGAAAACAGATGCTGCTCGATGCTGCCGAAAAGCTGATCGGCGTCGAATTCCTGTTCGCCCGAAGCGGAGCGGCGCAGAATACGGACGTGCAGTACGACAACGTCGCGACGACCCGGCTTCACGCGGTCCAGTACATTACCGAGATGATACATATTAAAGTGGTTGCTAATCGGAACCAGAATATTGCCGGGCTTGGCACCCACCGATTCCGGCGTGAGTTCGCCTTCCAATTCCAGGTTGAACTGGTCCATTTCCACGTGCTTAACGCCGGTGTGCTGTCCACGCCGCTCGGAAATTGTGAAAACGACATACAACAAAACGGAAAATACGCCGCCCGCCATAGTGGCGACTGGCTTGGTGAATAAGTTAGTGAAGGCGATCAAGAAGAGCGTCAATGTGATCAATCCGAGTCCGAGGGGAACTTGCTTTCCGCGAATCGTGAAGTTGAAGGGCACCTGGAATTCGCGCTGGCCAGGATTGGTGTAGCGCAAGACCAACACCGCCAGGCCGTTCATGGCGAAACTCCAGATGACGCCGAATGCATAAAGGTTTGCGAGGAACGTTACGTCGCCGCGGCTGATAAAAATGGTGATGATCTGCAGAACGACGATAATGTTAATAATCCGGTAGCTGGTGCCAAAACGCGGATGGGGCTGACGAAACCAGTCGCTGAGTACGCCATCTTCCGAGACGCGGTTGAGCACACCATTCGAACCGACGATTGCAGTATTGACGGCGCCGGCAAGAATCACGGCGCCTACAACCACCACGAACGCGTGGAAGATCAGCCGTACCAGAAACGGCCCTTCCAGGTTCATGGCCAATCCCCCGATAAGATTTTCCAGGAAACTTTGCCGTACATCGTCCGGAATGATCATCACCGCGAAGAAGGAAACCAGCGAAGTGAAAACCATGCTGTAAACGAAAATCACCAGTCCGGCCTTTTTCAGGTTGACCAGTTTGGGGCTCTCGATTTCGCGATAGACCTGTGCCAGCGATTCTTCTCCGCTCATGGCCAGCACAGAATGGCCCAGGGCGATAAATATCGCGATGATGCCGAACATGTGTGGCAGCGAGCTGTGCGCCAGCCAGCCCAGCGAGCCCGCAGTGAGATGCAAATTGCGTGGATACGGCAGCGGCGGCAGCGCCGAATGGCGGACCATCACGGTGTAAATACACCACCCGATAAGAATGACCACCATGACCGTGACCAGTTTCATGATGTGCAGGGCTTTTTCGCTGGATTCTGGAATGCCCTTGGTGTTTTCCCACCAGAAATACACGGTCACGATAATCGCGAAGCAGGACGCAATAATGTCGATCGATCGCGGGGAAAGCGGGCCGGTGGCCAGGTGCGCATAGGGCAGAAGTTCGCTGAGCAGGCCGCCCAAATATTGCCCCGCGGAAACACCGCTGATGGGGCCAGTCAAAATGTAGTCGAACATCAAGGCGGAAACACTGAACTTTGCCAGTGCTCCGCCCAAAGATTGCTTGACAGCTCGGTAAACTCCACCGCGGACAAACATGCTGCAGCTTTCCACGTACACCGCACGCACGGCGTAAGAGAACAGCATGATGGCCAGGATGAACCACGGAGCGGTCTTGCCGATGTAGCCTTCCGCTTCGCCGCCCGCGTAGTACGCCGAAGACGCCAGGTCATTCAAGACGATGGCAGCCGCACGCCAGAAAGAAATAAAGGTCAGGAGCGCCGTTGTGGCGACGATGACGCGTGGAATTCCGTTGCCGCGAGCTCCACTAGCCGCGGGGTTATTGGAAATAGTACTCATGAAAGGGCAGTTTGAACTCGCAGGTTAAAATGCTCGCAAATTTGGCAGGCGAAGTCCAGTTTTCGGGATTGTCAGCGTTGAACAGGCTTTCCTAGACTGCAAGGTATGGTCGTGCATCGCACTCCTGAACAAGAGGAAGAGCTCGCGAAGCTCGCCGGGCGTAACGGCGAAGAATTGACGCAGGCCGTGATCGGGTACTATCTCGATCATGCGGTTTGTCGAAGCTTCGTAAGCCATGAGGAAGTTGGCGCGCGAATCGAACCACTGTTTCGAACCTGATGGAAATTCGTTGGTCGCCGGAAACCGCCGAAGATTTTGGGCGCGTAGTGCGCCTTATGCCAAGCGACAACTCAACTGCCGCAAGAAAAGTTGCGGACACCATCCACACCAGCGTCACAAGCTTGAAAATTATTCCTCATCGTGGCCGGACCGGGAGGATCGATGGCACTCGCGAACTCCTCTTTCCGTCCTTGCCATACATTGTTGATCGCGTGAACCGAGACGCTGTCGAGATCGCGCGGATCTACCACAGCCGCTGAGGATTGGCGATAACCTGGAGCGAATCGCGACGAGCCGGCCCGGAGTACCTACGCCCTCGTTCCAAACGCGGTGATGGGGAACAACGAGTGACCTGTGGCGTCCAACGCGAAATGCGTCTTTGCTGCACGGTAATGCTTACGTGCTTTGTCGCGAAGAGTCTCAGACAGGACGCGGCGGGGGCGGAGGAATGGCAGAGCTTGCGGCGGCTGCAAGCTGGACGGATGCATCGCGGGCGCGGAACAATGGCAGGATCAAGAGAAAAACAAGGACGCAAGAGGTGAGAATCGCATACCAACCAGAGATGCCGGCGTAAGACGCCGTAGAATCGCCGTCGCTGGTAAGCATTGGAGCGAGACCCTGAAGCGGCAGATGCAGCAGAGACGCCACGAGGCCGGAAAAAATAGCCGCCCAAATGACGAAACCCGGATAGGCCCGGCTCTTCACCGCATCCGCGAGAGACGTTCCAGTGACAGCGCGAACTTGGGGAACCGGCAGCTCTTCACGAGCCGAAGAAATTGCGGGTGACAAAATGGAAGCGGCGCGCCACGCGGCTATCCGCTGGGCGAGGTCGTCCAGCGCTCGATTCATCGCCAGCACGGAACGAACGGCAAGAGGCCGCAGGTTGAAAATGGCGCTGAAGCCGGATTCAGGGTTGCGCCAGACGATGTATAGGCTGCGTGCCCGGAACCATCCGGGAAAACCGGGACCGAGTTCAACCGCGACGACGTGATCGCGACACAGCGAGAATTGAGATTCTTCTCCCACGTAGCACAATCGTTCGCCAGAAAAAAACAGGTAGCCCGCATCCCAGGAATAGTTACCTTCAAAAATGCGCGGGGCTGGCCCGGGAGAAAGCCCTATCAGCGAGGCCGCGTCGCCGCGCAGAAGTTCAGGCGGAATGACACCGTCGGTTTCGGCACGGGAGAGCATGCGGCTGGCCAAGCGGGATGCCCCGAAGAACGGGAGAAAATTAAGCAGCACAAGCAAGAGCGCGACAGAAATTAAGAGTGACAAAACAAACGCGAGGAATTCGGAGTTGAACAGATTCAGCAGAGCACAAATGCGAAGCAGCAGTGCCGGCAACGCCGCCACCACCGCAAATAACAGCAGATACGAACGAAGAGAAAGAGACTGCTTGAATTCCGTGGAAAAGACTTTCTGCGCGATGCTGCCGAAGGTTACAAGCGGATAGAACAAGGAGGCGTCAGTGGCAATTTGCGGATTGCTGGAGGGCGGGACCGGCTCCGCGAGCAGTTGCGCAACTCGCTCGTTTGAGAGATTCGCCACGCGAGCAATGGCCTGCGCTCGACGCAGCGTGGAAGGGTGAGTCAGAAACTTTTCGCTCCAGCGATTCCAGTGCAATGGAAGCGAATTGAGGCGATGAATTTTTGCCAGGCAGGTGATCATCGATTCAGGATCGCCGGTAACACCGACGGCGGTGGCGTCAGCTATAAATTCGAAGCGGCGGGCAACAAAGTAATACGTGAGGAGAGGAACCGCGACAAACAACAGATCGAACGACGGTTTCCATTGCGGCGGCGGAGAAAAAGCAAAATAAGGAAAAGCCACGGCAGTGTAACCGCCCAACAGGGCCAACCCTAGCAGGCGTGGATGGTCTTTCTTAATGTGCGCGAGTTCGTGTCCAATGACTGCGTCCACTTCCTTGCGTGTGAGATGACTAAGCAAGTGGTGGGTAAGCAGAATGCTGCGGCCGGAGCGCGCGTAAGCATTGGCCATGCGGCTCTTGCTAGGCGGCAAAAGATAAATCTGCTGAAGCTTGACACGCAGTTGCGACGCCAGAAAAAAAGCACGATCGCGGAGTTCGCCGGTGGTGAGCGCATTCGGAGAAAGCTGCAAGAGTTTTCGCAAGCGGCGGCCAAAGAAAATGAGACAGGCGAACGCCAGAACACAGGAAATCACGAACGAAAGCAAACTTCCGTTGGAAAAGATTCCGGTGATTCCTGAAGTCAGCAAAAGCAGCGGCAGAATGGTGGATGCCAGACTGTAGAGCATCTGGAGCGCCAGTTCGGCTCTGGTCCACGTGATGCCGCGCACACCGGAATAAACGGGCTGCAATAATATCTGGCACAACAAAACTACCAGCGCAGGAGGCAGCCAGAGAAGGATCAGTGCCACGAAATGAGCGCCTGGGAGGGAGAGGAATGCGCGGGAGGCGAGCCAAATATCGAATCTCTCGCTCCACTGCGCGAAATCCATAGCGGCCCACCAGGCGGCAAACGTACCGATGAGCAGCCAGCGAAGAAAACGGACACATGAGAACCAGAGTGCGACGCGGTCCGCTTCCTGAACACGCTGCGCTTTGCGAACAATGTAAAGCGTCAGGGCGAGCGGCAATAGCAGAAAAGCTACCGGAAGAAGTTCCGACGCCACTTGAGGAGCCTTGGAGAGCAAGTCGAACGCGGCCTCTTCCGACAGAGTATCAGTTGCGCGCAGCGAAGAGCCTGTCCGAGAGAGCGCGTTGTGCGGACTTTAGAAACCGTTGTGACTGGCGCCACAAAACGACGACAAACGGGGGCAAACAAGTTCACGCGTGGCGCGCGGTGGGTTTTGATTGCGAGATCCACTTTTTCAGAATGGCCGCGAATTGCGGCTCGGCTGCGGTGAAGGTCAGCCCCCTACCGCGCTTGGGCGTGAAGTAGGCTACGGTCGCTGCGGTTTCGACAACATCTTCGTCCTTATAAACTTCAATTGTGACCGGGGTGCCTTCTGGAAACGGATTCGGCAACTGCACAAAACCGCCGTGCAAGCTCAGGCCAGAAACTGGCGACGTACTGCGAGTGTTTTCCGCTTCGTCGATAATTTCTGCGCTGGCGGCGAATGCAATTCGCGCAGACCGGCGGCGTTCAACAGATGGGTGAACGTTCCCGAGGGGCCGGGGCGGAGAGATCGTAACGCCTGCACAGGCGCGGCGAGGAAAAATATCAGAGGCGACGCGAATTTGTAATGAGCATTTGCTACGCGTGATGATCAGGAAAGAGCAGGACTAAAGCCCTGCCCTACATGAGCTAGCGGCTGCTGTGGCTGGAAGGGCCGTTGGATGCTTCGCCATGCAGGTGGCCGTGAATATCCGCTATTTTGTCGTCGAGCGCGTTGAGCTTGCGTGCGAGGCCTTGGATTTCCGATTCCGCGCGGCGGTTGACGTCGTAGTCGAGTTCGCCGCGCAGACGATCTTTGGTGTCCTGGCGATTCTGGCTCATCATAATCACTGGCGCCTGGATCGCGGCCAGCATGGATAGAAAAAGATTCAGCAAAATGAACGGGTAGGGATCCCAGGAAGTTTTTCCCATCAGAAGGCTTACGCTTGCATAGAAAACGAGCCCGGCAAGAAACGTTAAAATAAAAGTCCAAGAACCGCCGAAGCCGGCGACTTTGTCGGCGATACGTTCGCCGAAGGTGGCCTCTTTCTCGATCACTTCGTTGGGATTGCGCATGGCACGCAGCCGCACTAACTGCTGCGATGCGTGGAATTGCCTGCCCAACACGGTGAGCATATCCATTCCTGCCATTGGTTTGCGCTGCAGCAGCACCGCGATGTCGTCGCGGTCTACTTCGATGCAGGTAGTTTCTTCGACCGCGGTGGCGTTGGTCTGGTGCGGAGTTTTTTCCAGCATGCTGGCGAAGCCAAAGAATTCGCCGTGGCTTGGTTCATCGACAACCACTTCCTGCTGGTCTTCGTCCACGGTGGTCACACGCACTTTGCCGGAGAACATTACGTAGGCGCGGCCATCGGTGTCGCCGATTTTGTAGATGCGCTGGCGCGGCGCGAATTTTTTGATTTCGACTTGAGAAGCCAGGACCGCGGCTTCCTCGTCGTCGAGCAGCGCAAACAATGGCACGTGTTTCAGTTCTTCGGCGTTGCATCCCATGGGCCACCTCTCCGGAACAAATTCTTACCAAAAGTTGTCAGAGGATTCCACAGGCTGCTGCGCCTGACAAGTTAAGATTGCGTGATGCGCGCTTTCGCGCTGCGCCAGTCCAGCGGAATTTCCCCCGCTTCCACCTGCCATTGCGCGAATTGTGTTTTGCCGAGGTGCGGCGCAAGTTTCTGCATGACGCGGTTGTGCGGAGCCTGGTTCACAAAATCCGTTAGTGATTGCTGGTCGCGCCACACGGAGAGTGTCCAGAACCTGCGGGCGAAGGGGCGCGCGTCAAGCGAATAGCCGATTAGTCCTGGAGCAGTTCGAAGCTGCCGCCGGATTTCAGATGTAAACCGGAAGAAATTCGGAATTGCGCGGAAATGTTTGAGTGGCAAATACGAAATCAACGCCAGGTAGCGGTTACCAGCAACCGGAGCTTCCGCCATTTTCCAGGGAATAGCTGGCATACCGCGATTCTAATTCGGACGGCGGCAAAAACTCAAAACTTTGCAAAGGGTTACGCCGGCGTTTGTTTGCAGCTATTTTCGCGGCAATGCACATTCCGCGCAGGGACAGATGGAGCGGAGATGCTCGTAGGAGTAGATGCCAGTGGAGTGGCCATCGGAAAAAGAAAGTTGGATGGCGTATTGTCCGACCGGCGTTGCCGATTGCGCTCGTGCTTTGGGCTTGAACATGGGCAGCGCGGGAGAAGAAACGAAAGCCGGTGAAGCTTTGCCGAGCGATTCTTTTTTGAGGCGCTCGTCGTTGCACGTCGCGCACGGACAGTTTTCGCGCAGATACGCAAAATCGAAATGGCTGGCGTGGCCATCGGCCCAGGCGATGTCCACACCCGCGCCGCTGCTGACGTGAATCTTCACGCTGGCCGGCTTACGGCGCTGATCGATGGGCAGTGGCATGGGCAAAAGTGATCGGTCCCAAGTCCGAGAAGAAACGGACAACAGCAGTTTACCGTCGAATGTTCAAACCCGGAAATGAGGCGAAGAAAACGAAATGTCACTTTGAAGCAGCTTGGGTCTGCACTGGTACGACTTTTGTAAACCGCAGACGCCAATCACCGGCTTCGCGGGTAAAGACGTCGGTATCGTCTTCGTTGAAGAATTTTGTGGGGTCCGGCGTCTGGCGATATTCCTTAACATAAGTGACGACAGCCGTGTCTCCAAATACATGAACTTGCATGTTCTTTTTCTCGATGGCGTAAGGACTGATACCCTGCTCCTGAGTAATAAAATTCAGCCTCACGTTTTCGACGAATTCGCTCTTGGAAAGAACTCTGGTGGGCCCGAGACAAATCCAGTCCTTCGCAAAGAATTTCGTGAATGTCGAATCATTTTGCTGCTCCAGCTTGGCAATCTCCCGTTCTATTCCGCGAAGCGCCTGCTCGTCAGCGGAGGGCGGAGCGGCCTGACTCTTGAGGGGCGGGGGAACCAGAAAAAGCCCAGTGAGCAAAAGAGCTACTAGTTTTCGCACCAGTCGCCTCCTGGAGGACAGAAATTACCAAGGTATCGTACGCCCAAGTAAGATACCCCGGGGAAAAGGACCTGCGGTCCGTTTCTTCCAGTCGTCTCTTCGTTCGTTGCTCATTACCTGTTACTTCGCTTCTTTTGTTTCACAACAAGCACCTGGCGGAATCGGGTTGCCGTGCGGACAGGTTTTCGGATGGCCCAGAAAAGTACAGATGCGCTGGTCGAGTTCGGGCGTGATGATGTGTTCGAAGCGGCAGGCTTGCTGGTGGACTTCGGCTTCATCGATGGCGAAGGTGTCGGTGAAGAGACGCTCGGCGAGGCGGTGGCGGCGAACAACATCGCGGGCGCGGCGTGAACCGGCTTCGGTCAGGTGAACTTCGCTATTCGCTGCAATTGCGTTCCCGTTTGGCGCGCTGGCGATTTTATTGCCATTGAACTCGATCAGGCGCGAATCGGCCATACGCGCGAGCAGGCGCGTGGCGGGTTCCCCTCCTACAATCGGAAGATGTCCAGCCGGACCTTCGGCGCGCAAGAGTTCAGATTGCGCGGGTTTGCCTTCTTCGCCGCAAATCCAAATTTGTTCGAGCAGGTGATCGACGCGGATGTCTTCGTCGGCGGGAATAGGCGTGCAGCAATCGGCGGTGTTGGCCAGCGGACAGGCCATCGGATGATTGGGGCCATGCTGGGCGGTGTCAAAAGAAAGATGGCCGTGCGCGAGCTCGATGCGCCGGTCAGCCTGCCGCGCGATGTCCGGATCGTGGGTGACCATCAAAATGGTGTGGCCTGATTTGTGTAACTCGCGGAACAGGTCGATGACGATTTGCTCGTTGGCTTCGTCGAGATTGCCTGTCGGCTCGTCGGCAAGAATTAATTTTGGCTGGTTGATCAGTGCGCGGGCGATGGCTACGCGTTGCTGTTCGCCGCCGGAAAGCTGCGAGGGAAGATGTGTGAGGCGGTCGCCGAGCCCGACGCGCTTGAGCGCTTCTTCGGCCTGCTTTTCGTCGGTCACGGAATGGAAGTACTGCGCGAGCATCACGTTTTCGACGGCGTTCAAGTACGGAACGAGATGAAATTGCTGAAAGACGAAACCGATTTTTTCCGCTCGGTAACGGACCAGAGCGTTTTCGTTCAGTTTAGCTAGATCGACGCCATCGACGACTATGCGGCCTGCGGTGAGAGTATCGAGGCCGCCAAGAATATTGATTAACGTGGTTTTGCCGGAGCCGGAGGGACCCATCAGTGCGACCCATTCGCCGGTTGCGATGTTGAAGGAAACGTCGTTCAGCGCACGCAGTGTGCCGTATTGTTTGACAAGTGCATCGATAACGACTTGCGTCGCGAGCTTAGGCACGACTGGTGTTTGCGCGGTCATTCTTCGCCTCGGAAGACGGATGCGGGGCGGATATGCACCAGGCGGCGCAACGGATAGGCTGCGAGAATCGCCACGATGACGGTGAGGGCCACAGAAATAGGATACACGATGAGGCGGGGCTGCGCGGCTACGCCGAAGACTGCTTTGCCGAGGCCTATCGAGAGCACGATGCCGATTGCCGCGCCGATTAGTCCGCCGGCGAGTCCGAGCAGTGCGGCTTCGGCGAGGAATAGGCGCAGTACACGGCGAACTGAGCCGCCGATGGCTTTCATTAGGCCGACGTCGTTCTTGCGCTCCATGGCAACGTTGGTCATAGCGGCCATCACGCAAAGCGCCGTGAGCACGAGAACGGTTCCAATCGTGAAATCCAGAACTCCTGAAATACGGCCGTAAATTTTTGCTTGGGCGTCCGTGAATTGCCGAATTGGACGAACGTCGACGTCGGGAAGTTCACGCTGAAGATCTGTTATATATGTTTGGATTTCGCTGGGTTTGCCGGGAACAATAAGCTCGAGGTCACTGATGCGGCCGGCAAGATTAGTCAAGCGCTGCGCAGTTCTAAGTCCTATCTCAACTCGGTCGTCCTCCGGCCCGCCAATTTGGCGGAAGCTGGCGACCTGGCAAGTCTCGCGCCGGTTCCCAATGGTAAAGGTGAGACGGTCGTCCTGTTGGGCGTTCAATTGGCGCGCGACGTTTGCGCCCACCACGCATTCGTCGCCAG
>Ga0137403_10006009_pt1 | contig 13954 bp, 9 predicted proteins | sample CZOMad2_1_16fung_FD_122057 | JGI IMG/M metagenome (GOLD analysis project Ga0137403, IMG submission 122057) | Vadose zone soil fungal communities from Angelo Coast Range Reserve, California, USA - CZOMad2_1_16fungal (Hybrid Assembly) | ecosystem: Environmental > Terrestrial > Soil > Vadose zone... | reverse complement strand
CAGCGCACGATTTTTCTAGCCGCCGTGCAAGCACTAAAAGCCCACCAATACGAACAGGCAACCAAGTTCTTACGTGAGTTGCGTCTCGATAATGCAGATCGCAGGTGTTCCGCTTTGCTGACTTATGCATTGGTCAAAGCCGGTCAGGAAACGCTTCGGCGATCAGAATATGAAACAGGAAGACGTTTCTTGCAGGAAGCGATCCTGAACGGTTGCCAGGATTCGACGGTCGCTTACGAGTTAGCTCATGCCTACAAACATCTAGGCCGGGTCTCCCGGGCTCGCGAAGCTCTTCAGAAGATCGCTCGGCCGGATGCCGATACATTCTTTCAATTAGGGCTCCTTTCTCTGGAAGAGAAACGGCCCGCCCAAGCCGAAGAAGAGTTTGCCCGGGCCTGGGCGGAAAATCCGGAGCACTATCCGGCCGGCTACAACCTCTTGTTCACTCGTCTATCGCTTGGGCAGATCGATCGAGCTCTAGAAGTGCTCCCGAAAATCTTGGAGCAAGTGAGTGCGCCCGATGATCGCGGATTCTTGGAATTGTTGAATAAAGTGCTGCGAAGCTGCCAAGTAAGTGGCGATAACAACTTGCCGCCTCTGATGTTGGCGGAAATTTCCGCTGAAGATGAGCAACGCTTGCTGCAAATGACTCGCGAATTAGGCCATCCGGCCACGGCGGCGATAGGCGACGAGGCGCGCGGTCGCATTGTGCCTCTAGATAGCCATGCAAACGAACATTCATCTTCGGGTTGCCATTCCTGCCGATATTCCGGTTTTGCAAGCGCTCATCGATGCGTCCGTACGCGGCTTGCAGGCGCAGGATTACACGCCAGCGCAGATCGAGGGTGCTCTTAAGACCGTTTTTGGCGTGGATAGCCAACTGATTGCCGACGGGACGTATATCGTGGCGGAGGCGATATCCGCCGGAAGGAAACACGCTGAACCGGAGAACGTCCGCGCCGCCACTTTAATTGTCGGGTGCGGCGGCTGGAGCAAACGCAAGACACTTTATGGCGGCGACCGCTGGACCGGCAGGGAAGACGAACTTCTCGATCCCCGGCGTGACGCCGCAAGGATTCGCGCATTTTTCATTGATCCGGCCTGGGCGCGGCAGGGCATCGGCGGAATGATTCTGGAAGCCTGCGAAGCGGCCGCGCGAGCGGCGGGATTCACGCGATACGAGATGGGTGCAACGCTGACGGGCGCAAAGCTCTTCGGCGTGAAAGGCTACGTTGCCGTGAAACCGATCTCCATTCCACTGATGAACGGCGAAGTGCTCCCTGTGATCCACATGGAAAAACAGACGTAGGATTTTGCGGCAAGACCTTTGCTGCTGGAAACTCAATGCCAGGGAATGGGAACTTCGAGCTCCCACTCACGGCCCACTGGTTCCGGCGGGTATAATGCCGGGGAATGATTTCAGCGGCTGCCTTCTTGCGGCGAGTGTATCGCACGTTTGCGCGGGTGTTCCCGCGCTGCAGCATGATTTCGCAGGCGATTGCATTCAATCTTTTCCTGGCATTTTTCCCGGCGTTGCTGGTTGCGGTGTCGCTGGCTACCAGCCGGATCGGCGGGAAGACGAGTCTACTGGACCTAATTACGGATCTGACGCAGTTCTTACCGCCGGGGAGCCAGGGTATCGTTTCGGAGTTTTTGGTGAAGCGCGGACCGGAAGCGTGGAAGGTCGCGGTGGTTGGGTGGGCTGGGACGCTGTTGGCGGGTTCGCAAGTGATGAAGCTGGTGATGCAAGGGATTCACAGCATTTACGGAGACAAAGAGCCGCTGGGATTTCTGCACCGGCAGGTGCGCGGGCTGATGCTCCTGGTGGTAACGATCGCGCCACTGCTGGGGGCGGCGATACTCGGCGTTCTTGGAAAACCGCTGCGGCGATGGATTACCCAGGAAATCGGAAAACACACCATCCTGCAAGTGTGGTGGAATTTCTTTTTTCCAGCGGCGGCGATTGTGCTGGCGATGATGGCTTTGACGGTGATTTATCGCGTGGCACGGCCGCGAGAGCATAGTTTGCGAAACGTGTTGCCCGGAGCAATGGTGGCGACGCTGCTCTGGTGGCTGGTGAATGTGCTGTTCGGAGTGTACGTTCGACGCGTGCCTTACAGCGTCGTATATGGCGGCTTGGCGGCGGCGATCGGCTTGATTATCTGGATGCAGCTTTCGGCGGTGATCATCTTTCTCGGTGCGGCTTGGAATGCCGAGCTGGCGGAAAGCCGGGAAGTGGTGCGAACTCATGAGTGAGCAGATTGTATGTGTGGCGTGCTACGCCGGATACAAGGGCGAGGAACGTCCGCTGCGGTTGTACTTTCGCGAGAGGGCCCTCGAAGTGGTCGAGACGGAAGACCGCTGGTATGGGCCGGGCGCGACGTTCTTTCGTGTCGTCGTGGATGGCGGCGACCGCTACGTGCTCCGCCACGAGGAGGCGCAGGATGTGTGGAGTCTGATCGGATATCGGGCGGCTGCGTGATTGACACAAAAATTATGAAGAGCGTATAGTCAACCCACCAGTCTGCGCTAGGGCCCCCCCCGTGCGCCGGTCCTCGCGGACACCTGATGATGCGGGATTCAGAAGGGCAGGGATGTCTCACCTACGGCTTTTCCCGGGTTCCTGGCGCGTCATTTTCCTGGTCTTCTTCTGCTGCTGCGTCTTGCTATCAGGGAAACGCGCGGTCGCTCAAGAACCCCCACCAGCAGCGCCTGCGAAAGATGCATCAGCCAAAACAGAAGCGACCAGCAAGCCTGCGCAAACGGCGCCAGCTACTGACAATCAAGAGATATCGAGCCGTGACACGCCGACCACGTTCAAGGTCAGGGTAAATCTGGTGTTAGTGCGCGTGGTGGTCCGTGATGCGAGTGGCAAGGTTGTCAGTGGACTGAAAAAGGAAGATTTTCAGCTGTTTGATAACCGGAAGTTACAAACGATCTCGTCATTTAATATGGAGACTCCGGAAACCCGCACGGCTTCCGCAGTGGCCTCCCCGGGCGCTCCGGGGTTTTCGTCGAGCGCCGACCCCATCGCCGGCAAGGCCGCTGTTTTGCCGCAGCGATTTGTTTCCATGGTTTTCGATGATGTCCACCTCTCGATGGAGGATGCGACGTTTGTCCGCGCTTCTGCCACGCGGTTTTTGGGCTCGCTTGCGCCCAGCGACCGCGTGTCGATAAACACAACTTCCGGACAGTTCGCTCAGGAGTTCACCGACGACCACGAGGCGTTGAAGAAGGCCCTGTTCGGGATTGTTGCCCGGCCACTCGGGACCGCCGGTTTTCATGATTGCCCGGACGTGGGCTATTACCAGGCAGATCTGATCGTGAACAAGTCCGATGACCAGGCGCTTGCCGTGGCCACCGAAGATGCCGTGCAGTGCGCATTTAGCGGGGATGAGCGCATGGTGCCGCAGGCACGAAGTTTGGCGAGTGCTGCGGCCTATCGGGCTCTTGCATCAGGGGATACTTCGTCCGAGTATGCCTACCGGCATTTGGAGGATATAGTGCGGCGGCTGGCGAGCATGCCGGGTCAAAGGGTTCTCGTATTTGTCTCGCCGGGATTCCTGCAGACCACGATTCAATCCGAGGCTTCGGAGCTGGTGGATCGTGCGACGCGGTCAAACATCGTGATCAATACGATTGATGCGCGCGGCCTTTATGTGCCCGACGTGATAGGGGACATTTCAAACCCGTCGCAAGACTCATTCAGAACCGCAGGCTACAAGGCTTCTTACCGGGTTGCCGCGCAATCCGCGCAAGACGATGTGATGGCGCAATTGGCCGATGGAACGGGCGGCACGTTTTTTCACAACCGCAACGACGTGGATGAAGCCATGCGGCAGGCGGGCGCGGCGCCGGCGCTCTCTTATTTGGTGGGCTTTTCTCCGCAGAACCTGAAAATCGACGGGCGCTACCACACGCTGAAAGTCTCCCTGACGAACAAGGAAAAACTCAATATTCAGGCGAGGCACGGGTACTTTGCGCCGCGGTCGATCGCCGATCCCGTGGAAGCAACCAAAGAGGAGATCCGTGAAGCGTTGTTCTCGCAAGAGGAGATCCGCGACATGCGGGTCGAATTGCAAACGCAGTTTTTTAAGAAAGACGAAGCTGAGGCGCGGCTCGCGGTATTGACTCATCTGGACGTAAAGGGGATCCGCTTCAAGAAGGCGGAAGGCCGCAATAACGACACGTTGACAATCGTTACGGGAATCTTCGACGAGAATGGGAACTATATTACGGGCGGAGAGAAAATTATCGAGTTGAGATTGCGAGATACAACGTACGACAGGCTGAGCCGCTCGGGGTTCATCGTGAAGTCGAGTTTTGACATAAAGCCGGGGACGTACCTGGTGCGGCTCGTCGTGCGCGACAACGAAGGCGCGCAGATGGCCGCTCGGAATGGGGCGGTAGTCATACCTTACTAAGACAATAGGACGCGGTCGTTCAGGCGGAGGAACTCATGAGTACCAAGAACAACGGGAAACTAAGAATTCAAATGGCCGCGTGGTTAGCCGTCGGTCTGGCGTGCGCGATTCCCAGTGCGCTGCGCGCTCAGGAACAGCCCGCCCCGCCACCGCCGCAGGCGGCCCAACCTGCTGCGCCGCAGCCTGGCCTGATGATCAAGAAGGAGTCGAAACTGGTGCTGGTCGACGTGGTCGTGACGGACAAGAAAGGAACTTACGTCCACGACTTGTCGCAGGCGGATTTCAAAGTTCTCGAAGATAATAAAGAGCAGCAGGTTTCTTCTTTTTCCGCGGGTGTGGATGCGGCTGCGCAAGCGAACGGGCAGCGGCGCTATTTGATTCTGTTCTTTGACAATTCGACGATGGCCATGCCGGACCAAATCCAGGCGCGGGGCGCGGCGAAAAAATTCATCGAGGCCAATGCCGGACCGGATCGCATGATGGCGGTGGTTGATTTTGGAGGATCGCTGCGCATCGTGCAGAATTTCACGGCGAACGCAAACTTGCTGCAGGCGGCAGTCTCGGGCGTGAAGCGTTCTTCCGTGGATCCCAATGCGCCGGCTTCGGATGTGCCGGTCACAGTTGCGTCTGTGGGTCTGCCCTCTCTCGGAAATGCCGCGGCGGATTTTGGCGCTCGAAGCATGCTGCTGGCGGTCCGCAGCCTGGCAAAAAATTTGCGGAGTATTCCGGGCCGGAAAATGGTCGTGCTTTTCTCCGGCGGATTTCCGCTGACATCCGAAAATCAATCGGAGCTGACGGCAACCATCGATGCGTGCAACAAGTCGAATGTCGCGGTGTACGCATTGGATGCACGTGGACTGGCGGCACCCGTCCCTGGCGGGAGCGCCCGGAGAAATTTGCTTGCGGGCAAAACACACGCGGTTTCGAATCGGCAGTCACATCGCAGGGCTTCCGCGCGGCCACGGATTTTGCTGGCGGCGTTCCCGGCGAGTGCCATGCCTGATCCGCAACGGCCTGGTGGCGGAGGCGGCCAGGGTGGTGGCGGTGGCACTGGTGGCGGCGGAGGTGGTGGTGGTCGAGGAGGCGGGGGAGGCGGAACCGGCGGCGGCACCGGAGGCGGTACTGGCGGCGGAACGGGTGGAGGCGGCACGGGCGGCGGTGGCACTAGCGGCACGGGCGGCGGTGGCCGCGGTGGGACCGGCGGCGGAACAGGCGGCGGAACAGGAGGAGGCACTCGTGGTGGAACCGGAGGAGGCGGAGGAAGCGCCCGCGGGGGAGGATTTATCCCCGGCTTCAACACATCTCCCTATGGCCAGCCGCGAACGATCGTGCCGCAGTTTCCAACTTCGGCTTCGTCGAATCAGCAGATACTTGCTGCGCTAGCGGAAGGAACAGGTGGATTCACGATCTTCAATACCAACAATCTGCTCGCTGGCTTGGAGCGCATCGGACGGGAGCAGAATGAGTTTTACATCCTGGGATACGTGCCGGCGGACACGCCGGAAGGAAGTTGCCACACCCTGAAAGTAAAATTGAACCGCGGTGGCATGAACGTCCGCTCGCGGAGCGGATATTGCAACACGAGAACGGTGAACGTGCTCGAAGGCAAGCCGCTCGAAAAGCAGCTCGAAGCGCGCGCGGCGGGCTCCCAGTCTGGATCCATTCATGGAGCGCTCCAGGCGCCGTATTTTTATACCGCGCCGAATACGGCTCGCGTGAACCTGGCGATGGAGCTTCCCTCGGATACGGTGCAATTCAACAAGGACAAGGGAAAGTATCACGCGAACTTGAACGTGCTGGGCATCGCCTACCGGCCGGATGGGACGATCGGCGCGCGATTCAGCGACACCGTGAATATGGATCTCGAGAAAGAGGAATGGAAGGATTTCACGAAGATACCGTATCGCTACGAAAACCAATTCGATGCCGCTCCAGGGACGTACAAGCTCACCGTGGTCTTGAGCGCCGGCAGCGACACGTTCGGCAAGTTCGAAACGCCCCTGACCATCGATGAGTACGACGGGAAGCACTTCAGCTTGAGCGGGCTGGTGCTCACGAATTCGGTGCAGAAGCTGACCGATATCCCTACCGGACTGGATTCCGCGCTGCTCGAAGATCGCGCGCCGCTGGTCGTAAAGGGCATGCAGATCACTCCTTCAGGCAGCAACCGTTTCAAGCATACGGACAACGTGGTTGTTTACACGGAGATTTATGAGCCCTTGCTGACCTCCGCGAACCCTCCGTTAGTGGGGATGGCGTACACAATTTTCGAACGAGAGAGCAATAAGAAATTGTTCTTCACGGATGTTCAGCGCGCTGATGATTTCGTCCAAAAGGGAAATCCAGTGATCCCCATCGGGCTGAAGGTCAAAGTGAACGATCTGAAGCCCGGCGCTTACCGCTTGCTGATGCAGGCGGTCGATAGCGCAAAAAACAATGCGCCGAGCCGTTTCGTAGATTTTGACATCACGGAGTAGGGAACCAGGCCGAACTGCGTGATTTCGCCGCCTCTGCGTCGTTGAAGCAGGACTAGGGCTTTGCGCAGGTCTTTTCCTAACCGCAAGTTGATCATCGTTCGGCTGAGGCACGCCCGCCGGACTTCCGCAACTTATTTCCGGCGCCAGGGTTATCCTATGGATGTAAGTCCAGCTCCCCGAACACGCCTGACAGGAGAGTGTCATGAGGCTGCAAGAACGCCCTGCCTTGCTGTTTTTCCCCAAAATTTCCGCGATGCGGAGATCTCTCCTTGCCATGGTCCTTTCGTTCGCCCTTGTGTTTTCGCTCGGCGTCGATGTCTCGGCGACCGCCGCGATGCCCGCGACTGCAAAAGACAAAAAACCAAAACAGGATCCTTCGTTGAAGGGATTGCCCATTTCCGAACTGAGTCCGGATGAAGCAATTCTTCATGCGCTGAACCGCCTCGCCTATGGCCCGCGGCCTGGGGACGTGGAACGCGTCCGGCAAATGGGCCTGGCCAAGTGGATCGAAGAACAACTGAATCCCGGTTCCATTAACGACAAGGCACTGGAAGCGAGGCTGGAGAATTACCCCACACTCCGGCAGTCCACCGCCAAACTAATTGATGAATATCCGCAGCCCAAACAAGCCGCCAAGCTTGCTGGGTTGACGAAAGAGGAGTTCAAAGAGCAACAGGCCGAAAAGCGCCGTGCGGATGCCGCGGCGGAGACGATTGCGCAAGAAATGCGCGCTGGACAGGGGCGAGCAGCGGGCGGCAGCGATGTTGAAGCGCCGCAGCAGAATGGCGAGAGCGCGCCGGCAAAACAAGAAACGAACGATACGTCTGCGCCGATGAAAATGGATCAGCCGCGCGGCAATCTTGCGGCAAATGGCGGAGGCGCTCGCAACGCGCTTGGCGGAGGCGATCCCAACACTGTGCCGCGAGCCATCGCCGAGGACGGTAAAAGGCCGCAGCGCATCGTGGCCGAGCTGGGGATGGCCAAGGTTACGCGCGCCATCTACAGCGAACGACAATTGCAACAAGTCTTGGACGATTTCTGGTTCAATCACTTCAATGTGTTCGCCGGCAAAGGTGCGGATCGGTATTACCTGACTTCCTATGAACGCGACGTGATTCAGCCGCGCGCGCTCGGGAAGTTCAAGGATCTGCTCACTGCGACGGCGAAAAGTCCCGCGATGCTTTTTTATCTGGACAACTTTTTGAGCGCCGATCCGCGTGCCGCACAGCGCCAAGCCGCGGAACGCGCCATGCGCCAGCAGAGGCGCCGCGGGCGATTTGGCGGGCCGTGGCCGCCACGTCCGGCGGCAAATCCGCAGCAAGCCGCGAAGAAAAATGAGCGCGGGCTGAATGAAAATTACGGGCGCGAATTGATGGAATTGCACACGCTCGGCGTGGACGGCGGCTACACGCAGAAGGACGTCACCGAAGTCGCGCGGTGCTTCACTGGCTGGACGATTGACAAGCCGAGGCAGTACGCGGATTTCAAATTCGACGAGCGCTTGCATGATCCGGACCCGAAGTATGTGCTCGGGAAAAAGATTCACGCCGGCGGCATGAAAGACGGCGAGCAAGTCATCGAGCTGCTCGTGCATCATCCGAGCACGGCGAAATTCATCTCTGCGAAATTGGCGCGCCGTTTTGTTTCAGATAATCCGCCGCCTTCTCTGGTAAATCGCATGGCGGAGACGTTCAAATCCAGCGACGGCGACATTCGCGCGGTGCTGAAGACGATGATCTGGTCGCCGGAGTTCTGGTCGCGCGATGCGTATCGCGCGAAGATCAAGACGCCGTTCGAGCTGGTAATTTCCGCGGCGCGCGCCGCAGGCTCGGATGTGGATACGCCGCTGCCGCTGGTGCAGTGGATTGGGCGAATCGGCGAGCCGCTCTATCAATGCCAGCCGCCGACCGGCTACGGGGACAAGGCTGAAGCGTGGGTGAATACCGGCGCCCTGCTGAACCGTTTGAATTATTCCCTGGCTCTTGCGGGGAACAGGATGCGCGGCGCGCGCACCGATGTGGCTTCGCTGCTAGGTGCGGATTCGGCGGCACACGCGAAAGTGGCGCTGGATCGCGCGGTGCAAGTTTTCCTTGGCGGACACGTTGCGCCGACAACGGTCGAGACGCTCGAGAAGCAACTGGAAAACCCCCAGGTGCTGCAAGCCAAGCTCGATGATCCGCGAAGACAAGTGGATCTCGGCGTGGTTGCGGGTCTGGTGCTGGGCGCGCCGGAATTTCAGAGAAGGTGATAAAGAGGCCATGATCTACAAATGTTGCGAAGGTGTGCGAGGCCTGAAATTTTCGCGGCGCTATTTCTTGAAGCAGGGCGGCGTGGCCATGGTAGGCCTGAGCGCAATGCCTGCATTCCTGCAGCGAGCCGTTGCGGCGACGCCCATGCCAAACAAAAAGCAGCTTGTCGTGCTGTTTCAGCGCGGCGCGGCGGATGGCCTGAATATCGTCGTGCCGTTCGGCGAGCCAAACTACTACCGGCTGCGTCCTTCGATTGCGATCCCGCAACCCAAGCGTGGTGGGGGAGACGCGGCGATCGACCTTGACGGATTTTTTGGTTTGCACCCGAGCCTCGCGCCGCTGGAGCCGTTGTTTCGCAAGAACCAGCTCGCGATTGTGCACGCCGCAGGTTCACCGGATCCGACGCGCTCGCATTTCGATGCGCAAGACTTCATGGAATCCGGCACGCCCGGCTTGAAATCGACGGAAGACGGCTGGCTCAATCGCGCGCTGGAAACCGTCCCGGAAGAAAATGCTTCGCCGTTCCGCTCCGTGGCGATGGGACCGAATCTTCCGCGCATCCTGCAGGGAAACGCGCCCGCGATTGCGCTGCCGGACCTCAAACAGTTCAAGGTGATGTCGCAAACTCCGGGAACGGGCCAGATGGTCGAAGGCGGCTTTGAAGCCATGTACGCACAGACCGTGGATCATGCTCTGCACGGTACGGGCACGGAGACGTTTGAAGCCATCGATCTTCTGCGCAAAGCCGATCCGGCAAAGTATCAACCGGAAAACGGCGCGCAATATCCTGCCAGCCGCCTGGGGCAGAGCTTGCAGCAGATCGGGCAGCTCCTCAAATCCAACATTGGCGTGGAAATTCTTTTTGTGGATTGCGGGGGCTGGGACAATCACGTCAACGAAGGCGGCGTGCAGGGCCAGCTCTCAAATTTGCTGAAAGATTTGGGTTCCGGCCTTGCGGCGTTTCATCAGGACATGAGCGACCGCATGCAGGACGTCGTCGTCGTGACCATGAGCGAGTTCGGCCGCACGGCGAAAGAAAACGGCAATCGCGGCACGGATCACGGCCATGCGAATTGCATGTTCCTGATGGGTGGCGACGTGAAAGGCGGACAGGTCTACGGCAAGTGGCCTGGACTAAACGACCATCAGCTCAACGAAGGCCGCGACCTCGCGCTCACCACCGATTTTCGGTACGTCGTCGGCGAAGTTCTTTCAAAGCACATCGGCGTGAATGAACTCTCTGCGGTCTTCCCCGGCTTCGACAACAATCCGCGCAAATTCCCGGGATTGATAAAGTCTTAGGGCAGAGACGGAGATTCTCCAGAGCGGGATGAAATCTTCAGGAGTTTTGTCTCCCTCGCCATACTCATTTGTGCTTTGACACTTCTGCACGTCACGGATAATCTTGCGCCAGCGACTGCTGGAGGTAAGGCTGCATGAGAACAACACGGCGAGAATTCGCGAAGGGGCTCTCTGGCGCGGTGATGGCCGCCACATTTGCGCCCGCCGGAGAACCAGCGCGTCTCCCGATTGCGTTTTCAACTCTAGGCTGTCCTGCCTGGGATCTGCAAAAAATCCTGAACTTCGCGGGGGAGCACGGTTTCGCTGCCATCGAATTGCGCGGATTGCAAGGCAACCTCGACTTGCCTTCTCACGCGGCATTTGCGGCGGAACGGATTTCTCAGACGAAGAGCGAAATTCTGTCTCACGGCCTTCGGGTAGCCTGCGTAAGCAGCTCCGCCAGCCTGCACGAGTCCGATCCCGAGAAGCGCTCCAAGATTTTGGCGGACGCCCGGAGATTCATCGACCTGGCTTCTTCGCTCGATGCGCCCTACGTGCGCGTGTTCGGTGACAGCCCTGACTCCGGGCATCCCGTTGTTCCGAGTGACGATTTGAAGGCGCGTGTTGCGGCTGGGTTGCGCGAATTGGGCGACTATGCGGGCCCGCGCAAAGTTACCGTGATCATCGAATCGCATGATGATTTTACCGCTTCGGCCTCGCTCGCTGACGTCCTGCATCGTGCCGATTCCAAGTCGGTCGGACTCTTGTGGGACGCTCACCACACGTTTGCGGAATCAAACGAGGACCCGAAATTCACGGTGCAGCAGCTCGGGCCGTGGATCCGGCACACGCACCTGAAGGACTCGGTGGGCAAAGGTGGTGATCGCAAGTATGTGTTGACCGGCCGCGGAAACGTTCCGATCAAGAAGCAAATCGATGCCTTGCGCTCCATTGATTACAAGGGCTTCTACTGTTTCGAGTGGGAAAAGGTCTGGCATCCCGATCTGGAAGATCCCGAGATCGCCATTGCGGACTATGCCCGCGTCGTCACCGACCATCTACGCTAGAAACGTACTGGCATAGGAGCGCGACGCATTCGAGCGATTGCGGTAAGAGAGTAAGACGGCAAGACCCGGCCGTTTCTGCCCGGCTGATTTTTGTTCAACCCGTTGTTTTCAATTCCCGAATCCAGATATTGCGGAAGCGAATCGGGTTGCTGTGATCCTGAAGAGCGAGCGGCAGTTTCTCGGGATGCGGCGAATACGAAGGACGCGCCTTATGCGCCGTCGGGCCAGAGAGTTCGACGTTGTCCTGCGCCAGCACGCCATTATGCAACACGGTTACGCGCGCTGGGCGAAGTAATTTTCCAGCGCTGTCGAAGCGCGGGCCAAGAAAAACGATGTCGTAACTCTGCCATTGGCCCGGAGGACGCGAGGCGTTCACCAGCGGCGGATACTGTCCGTAAACGGCGGCCGCTTGACCATCCGCATAGGTCTTGTTTTCGTAGGAATCCAGGACTTGAATTTCATACAGGCCCATCAGAAAAACACCGCTGTTGCCGCGTCCTTGGCTTTCGCCCTGCGGCGGGACCGGCTCAGCAAATTCGACGTGTAACTGGCAGTCGCCGAAGGCTTCGCGCGTGTAGATGTAGCCGGTCTTCGGAACGGTCTCGAGGTAGCCGTTCTCGACTTTCCATTTCGCGGGGCTGCCGTCCTTGTGCGCCCATTTCGAGAGATCCTTTCCATCAAAAAGCACGACGGCATCTGACGGTGGGCGCCCCGGCGAGTCCTGGGTGCTCGATGTTCCGGGATCAACGATTGCCGGCAGCGGGCGATCGAGATCGTGAATTTTCCATTTCGGATCCACTTGCGCATTGCATAACGTCGAAAGGCATGACAGCAAGAGAGCGCTGATCGAAAGGAATAGGATTTTTCTCATGGTTACCCCCGGCTCGATTGCACCGCTATTACGCGGCTGAGCCGCGGATGCGCATGCCGTAGAAGGAACGGTAGACGAAAAAGAATGAGACCGCGAAGAAGGCGACAGCGAGAACGTGAGTCAGGTTCGCGCCTTGCGTGGCCGTCATTTGCACGGCGAGTTCGACTGCAAGCAGGCCGAAGAGCGTGGTGAACTTGATGACGGGGTTGAGCGCGACGGAGGAAGTGTCCTTGAAGGGATCACCGACCGTGTCGCCGATAACCGTTGCGTCGTGGAGGGGCGTGCCTTTCTGCTTCATTTCGACTTCAACGATTTTCTTGGCGTTGTCCCACGCGCCGCCGGCGTTGGCCATGAAGATGGCCTGATACAAGCCGAAGATGGCGATGGAGAAAAGATAGCCGATGAAGAAGAACGGCTCGACGAACGCGAAAGCCAGCGTGGCGAAGAACACAGCGATGAAAATATTGAGCATGCCCTTCTGCGCGTATTTGGTGCAAATCTCGACGACTTTCTTGCTATCGGCGATGCTTGCGGCTGCAGCGCTTTCCAGCTTGATGTTGGCTTTGATGAATTCCACAGCGCGATAGGCGCCAGTGGTCACGGCTTGCGTCGAAGCGCCGGTGAACCAGTAAATCATCGCGCCGCCGGTGACGAGTCCCAGCACGAATGGCGCATGAAGGAGCGAGAGGTTGTTGACGTTCTCGGAAAGGCCTTTGGTGAGCGCCATGATGATGGAGAAAATCATGGTGGTGGCGCCGACGACGGCCGTGCCGATCAGCACGGGCTTGGCGGTGGCTTTGAACGTGTTGCCCGCGCCGTCGTTGGCTTCGAGCATTTCTTTGGCGCGCTCGAAGTTCACGTCAATGTTGTAGTCTTTTTTCAGTTCCTGCTTGATTCCGGGGATTTGCTCAATCAGCGACAATTCATAGACCGATTGCGCGTTGTCCGTCACCGGGCCGTAAGAATCAACGGCGATAGTCACCGGCCCCATGCCGAGAAACCCGAAAGCAACCAGCCCGAAGGCAAACACGGCAGGTGCGAGCATCTGGGTTTCGAGTCCCAAAGTGCTGATCAAGTAGCCCGCGGACATCAAAAGGACCATTGCCAGGCCGATGTAGTATGCAGAAAAGTTGCCCGCGACGAAGCCCGAAAGAATGCCGAGCGACGCGCCGCCTTCTTCCGCCGAGGTGACAACTTCCTTGACGTGGCGGGACTCCGTAGACGTAAAGACTTTGACCAGTTCCGGGATGAGCGCTCCCGCGAGTGTGCCGCAGGAGATGATCGTTGCGAGCTTCCACCACTGCGAAGAGTCACCGCCTAGCGTCGGGATGATCAGCGAAGAGATGACATAGGTCAGGGCGATCGAAACGAAGGAGGTGATCCAGACCAGAGAAGTGAGTGGCGCCTCGTAGTTCATCTTGTCGGCGTTGCCGTATCTCGCTTTGGCAATGAAACCGTTGATGAAGTAAGCCGCGGCGCTGGCGATGAGCATCACGATGCGCATCACGAAAATCCACACGAGCAACTGGATTTGCAAGGTCGGATTCTTGACCGCGAGCAAAATGAAAGTGATCAACGCGACGCC
>Ga0137403_10006007_pt1 | contig 13956 bp, 12 predicted proteins | sample CZOMad2_1_16fung_FD_122057 | JGI IMG/M metagenome (GOLD analysis project Ga0137403, IMG submission 122057) | Vadose zone soil fungal communities from Angelo Coast Range Reserve, California, USA - CZOMad2_1_16fungal (Hybrid Assembly) | ecosystem: Environmental > Terrestrial > Soil > Vadose zone... | reverse complement strand
CGCAATACGGCGCTGGCCGCGAAGATTCCCATCATGACGACGGTGCGGGCTGCGCTGGCGAGCGCAAACGGAATCCGGTCACTGCAAAAACGGAAAGTTCAGGTGCGCAGCTTGCAGGAATACCATGACGAATGACGAAACAATTCCGAATGACCGAAATGACAAATGCCCGAAGATCAATTCCGTCATCCCGAGTTAAGCGAGGGACCTCTCAAAGGCTTGTTGATCACGCTCCATAGATTGGGCGATCCATAATCTGATGTGAGATCCTTCGCCCCCGGCTGCGGGATCAGGATGACCGTGCGCTTTATGTCATGTTGAACGTTCATCGCTGAGCGTTACCGTTCCTACACATGAAACTTTTATTTTGCTGCGTGATCGCGTCTACGCTTGTTGCAGCGGTAGCCGCCGAAGAAAAGAAAGAAACTTCTCCTATGAGTAACTCAAACGAAGTCGCTGTAATCAAAACTAACGAAGGTGAAATGGTAGTCGAGTTTTGGACTGATGCCGCGCCAAACACGATCGAGAATTTTAAGAAGCTGGCGCGCCAGGGCTTCTACGATGGAACCATCTTCCACCGCATCGTCAAAGGTTTCATGATTCAGGGCGGCGACCCGAATTCAAAAGACACGGCGAAAGAGAGCTCTTACGGACAAGGTGGGCCTGGATACGAAATCAAAGCCGAATTTAACAATCATTCCCATGACCGCGGTGTCCTCTCGATGGCGCGCGGGCCTGACCCGGATTCAGCCGGTTCGCAATTCTTCATCTGCCTCGCCCCAGTTCGGCGACTCGATGGGCAATACACGACGTTCGGCAAATTGATCAAAGGCGGTGATGTTCTGGAGAAGATCGGCAACACACCGGTCGAGCGAAACACACAGGGCGAAATGAGCAAGCCGACGAAACGCGTGGCGATCGAAAGCGTGAAAATCGTGCCGGCGGAATCGGTGAAATAATGAATTGTAGTCGCTTCGCTCTGCGAAGCGCGGCGCTGATTTCGCAAACACGCGAGCGCCGCGCCGCCCAGAGGTCGGCGGCTACAGCCGAGGCGATCAATTCTCATCAATGGCGAACCTAAACACAACAAAGATTGCGCTGATCCAGATGCGTTGTGGCCCGGAGCCAGACGAGAATTTCTCGCGCGCGATTGAATTCATTCGCGAGTCCGCGCAAAAAGGGGCACAGATTGTCTGTCTGCCGGAGCTTTTTCGATCGCAATATTTTTGTCAGACAGAAGACCACAAGAATTTCGACCTGGCCGAGGAAGTGCCGGGCAAATCAACATCGGCATTGGCGGAAGTAGCGCGAGAAACTGGCGCAATAATTATTGCTTCACTTTTCGAGAAACGCAGCGCCGGCGTTTATCACAACACCGCCGCAATCATTGACGCGAACGGAAAATTGCTCGGCAAATACCGCAAAATGCATATCCCGGACGATCCGCTGTATCATGAGAAGTTTTATTTCGCGCCCGGCGACCTTGGGTTTCAGGCGTGGCCAACGCCACAGGGCAAGATCGGCGTTTGCGTCTGCTGGGACCAATGGTATCCGGAAGCGGCGCGCCTGACTGCGTTACACGGAGCGGAGATTATTTTTTATCCGACAGCAATCGGTTGGCACCCTTCGGAAAAGAAGGAGTTCGGCGCGACGCAACATGCCGCATGGGAAACCATCCAGCGAAGTCACGCAATCGCGAACGGATGCTACGTTGCGGTCCCGAACCGCGTGGGTCATGAAGCGCCTGCGGGCGGCGATGGCATTGAATTTTGGGGACAAAGCTTTGTTTGCGCACCGGACGGCGAAATCATCGCAAAGGGTTCCATCGACGGGGAAGAGATTGTGATTGCCGAGGTGGATTGGCGCCGTGTAAACGAACAGCGCACGCACTGGCCATTTTTGCGGGATCGCCGCGTGGATGCGTACGGCGAAATCAATCGGCGACTGATCGATTAAGAGGAACACAGACACCTTGTTCGCCTGACCATGGCGGTGACTACCAGGGAACCTCAACAGATGCGCCGCCCTTGGTATCGGCCCTCCTTGACGATCCAGATCATGATTGGGCTGGTTGTCGGGGGCGTGATCGGATGGCTGAGGCCAGATTGGGGAAATGCCGTTTATTTTTTGCGCGACATTTTCATTAACCTGATCAAATCCATCATCGCGCCACTCGTGTTCTCGACCATCGTGGTCGGCGTTGCAGGCGCAGGAGCGTTGCGAAAAGTGGGGCGGATGGGCGCGAAGGCGCTCATCTATTTCGAGATCGTCACGACTGCGGCGCTCTTTATTGGATTGGCGGTAGTCAATTTCACAAAGCCTGGCGCAGGCGTGACTCTCGCCGCTACCAGCACCGACGTAATTAAGACAATCGAGCACAGTCATCCAAAGACTCTGGTCGAAACGATCGTCCATGCTTTTCCCTCGAGCATCGTCGAAGCAATGATGCGCGGTGACGTTTTGCAAATCGTCATGTTTAGCGTGCTATTTGCGCTCGCCGTATCAGCGATTGGCGAAAAAGGGAGACCAATCGTCCGGGCGATGGAGAGCCTGTCTCAGATAATGTTCAAGTTTACGAATTACGTGATGCTGTTTGCGCCAATCGGGGTAGGCGCAGCAATGGCACACACGATCGGCACACAAGGCCCAGGGGTGCTCGTAAATCTGGGCAAACTGATTTTATCCCTTTATCTGGCGCTGCTCATTTTCATGGTCGTTGTTTTTGGCCTTGTCGTTCTCATCGCGCGCGTGCCGCTGAGGCAATTTATTCGGGCGGTGCGCGAGCCAGCTGCGCTTGCCTTCGCGACCACCAGCAGCGAGTCGGCGCTGCCCAAGGCAATGGAATCAATGGAACGTTTCGGTGTGCCGCGACACATCGTTGGATTTGTGATGCCAACGGGATATTCATTTAATCTCGATGGCTCCACGCTTTATCTGGCGCTCGCTTCGGTGTTCGTCGCGCAAGCAGCCGAGACCACTACGGGCTGGCACATGGGCTTCGGTCAACAAATTGTAATGGTGCTCACGCTCATGCTCACTTCCAAAGGTGTGGCTGCCGTGCCGCGCGCATCGCTGGTTGTCCTGCTCGCGACATTGAACAGCTTCCTCCCGGCGGGCCTCGGTCCAATCGGTGTGGCGGTAATCTTTGGCGTCGACGAATTGATGGACATGGGGCGCACCTGCGTAAATGTGATCGGCAATTGTCTCGCGACAGTGGTCGTCGCACGTTGGGAAAAAGAATTCGATGAAAACCGTGCCCGCGTTTTTGGGACGGCCGCTGAAGCGGAGTTAGATTTGAAATCGGGCGACGTCGCCTTCGCCGACGCAGTCGCCCAAGGCGATTAGGAATCAGGATTGTGAGGGCATCAGGCCACGGAAGAATCGACAAGGCTGGCTTTATCCAGTTAGGATTCGTGAGCCATGCCATCTTTGCACACACTCACGGGAGCAATTTATTTGCTGCAAATTTTCGGCTCAGCTTTTCTGGCGATTCTCTTCCTTCAATCTGGAATTGATAAAATCATCGATCACCGCGGCAACCTCGATTGGCTAAAGGGACATTTTTCCAAAAGCCCTCTGGGCGGAGTTGTGCCGATTCTATTGACGGCGATCACGATTCTTGAAGTTGCAGCCGGAGCACTCAGCGCGATCGGATGCATCATCCTGATCGTCTCGCGAGAAACGACCGTCGCCTTTTATGGCGCTGTCATTTCAGCGGTTGTGATTATTGCGCTGTTCTTCGGACAACGAATGGCAAAGGAATACGCTGGGGCAGCCGTGCTTGTTCCTTACTTCCTGCTCGCGCTAGCCGCGATTTATCTGCTCGCGCAGTGACATATTAGCGAGCCGCACCTATTTTTTGGCGATCTTTGACGGAAGGAGCCACAGAAGTTTTCCTTCCTCGGACTCCGGATCTACATCGACGAGCGCGACGCCAGCCTTGGAGAGTTTGAGCGACGCCCCGGTTAATCCTGAAATCACATTTGTGAAGTCCGGTTCGTGACCGACAAGCATTAGAATGTTTGCCCGATGCCGCTTCACCACCGTTCGCAATTTACTTCTGCCAAATCCCGGTGCGAGCGATTCGTCCTTGCGCACCTTGGCTTTGAGGTAGTCGGCCGCGATTTCGGCGGTCTGCGCCGCGCGGGGCAATGGGCTGGTCACAATTAAGTCGGGTCGCACTTTCAGGTGGTCCAAAAATTTCGCTATGTCGCGCATTTCTCTTTTTCCGCGCTTGGTCAACGGGCGTTCGTCGTCAGGTTTTTTCCAGCTTGGCCAATCGGCTTCACCGTGTCTGAGAAAATAAAGTTTCATTGGATATCTTTCTAAAGGATTTGCCAATTCGGTCGCCGCGTGCGCGGGTTGATTTGCCAGAGACGAACCCCACCCAGGAACGCGTTCCGATTATGTCCAAGTTCAATTCCTTTCGGGAGCTCGTTCAACTCCTTGGCATTTCCACCACCGAGCACGACATAATCGGCAATGAGTGATTTCTTCAATTGTACAAGGGCGTGCTGAACATCGCGCTGCCAGGCTTTCTCGCCGAGCCGTGCCCGGCCGGCTTCGCCAAGGTAATCCTCAATGATGCTGCCATTGCGATAGGGTAGGTCGCCCAATTCGAGAGAAAGGACGTAGTCGTCCCAAACCAGAGCTGACCCAAGTCCTGTCCCAAGTCCGAGAAAGAGCATACGGCGGCTGTGATAGCTGCCGAGCGCCTGCATGGCGGCGTCGTTGATGATACGCACTGGTTTGCCCAGCGCTTTCTCGAACTTGAACCCCACCCAGCCCTTGCCCAAATGTTTTGGCTCGCTAACGATCTTGCCGTTGCGCACGGGGGAAGGAAACCCGAGTGAGATAGCGTCGAATTTCCAATCGGCAACCAGCGGTTTGATTTGGTCCACCATCGCGCGCGGCGTCAACTTCCGGCCCGACTTGAATTTTCTCCGCTCCGCACGCGAGATCATCAGCTTCACATTTGAGCCGCCGACGTCAATGACGAGGATTTTCTTCTTCAAGATTGCTTTCGAGTTGTAGCTGGCGTCGGTGACACCGGCGGCGTCGGATCTGTCGGCGCCGACCTTTGACCGCTGTCAGTTTCTGGATTGGTGCTGGGGGCTTCGGTGACAACGGTGATCGGCACCAATTTGTCAGCACGCAATTTCTTCTTCGATTTTGTCATTTTTTCCGCGCGCTCGCGAGAGACTTCACGGAAATGCCACTGCGCTTGGGCGCGTGGCTCCGTGCCTTCGGGTTTCAATCGCCGGTACTTCCCGTCGGGCTGCAGCTCTCGCGCCTTGACGCGATCGTGCAAGAAACTCGGAAGCACTTCGTTAATGATCTGATCGCGCAGCGCTGGGTTCTCGACGGGAAACGCCAGCTCAATTCGCCGATAAAAATTTCGCGGCATCCAATCCGCACTGGAAAGGAACACTCTGGGCTGACCGGCATTCTCGAAATAGAAAATTCGGCTGTGTTCCAAAAAACGACCGACGATGCTAATAACACGGATATTCTCGCTCAAGCCGGGCATTTTTGGCCGCAAACAACAGATGCCGCGGACGATCAAATCAATGGTTACATTGGCGCACGAAGCTTCGTACAGTTTTTCGATGATCTCGTGATCAACCAGCGCGTACAATTTCGCGACGATGCGGCCCGGTTTGCCTGCCCGAGCGTGGTCACGTTCCCGCTCGATCAACCCGATGAGGCGGCTGTGCATATCAAATGGCGCAACCATCAATTTTTTGAGTCCCGGATAACCGGCCAGACCAGTAAGCGTGTTAAAGACGATTGCCACTTCCTCCGTCAACTTGGGTTCACTGGTGAGCAAACTAAAGTCGGTGTAAATGCGCGCAGTGCGCGGGTGATAATTGCCAGTGCCCAGCTGCACGTAGCGCCGGATTTGGTCTGCATCGCGGCGAACGATCAACAGCGCCTTGCAATGCGTTTTGAGGCCAACCACTCCATAGATGACGTGCGCGCCCACTTCCTCCAGGCGCCGGGCCCACTGGATGTTGCTCGCCTCATCAAACCGCGCGCGAAGCTCAACAATGGCCGTGACTTGTTTCCCCGCATTCGCGGCTTCGATGAGCGCTTCGACGATGGCCGAATCACCGCTTGTCCGGTATAGGGTAATTTTGATCGCCAGCACCTGTGGATCGCGCGCGGCGGCTTCGATCAACTCGACAACTTGATCGAAGCTGTCGTAAGGATGATGAAGCAGGACATCCTGCCGGCGTAACACCTCAAAAAAATCAACGTGCGGCGGAAGCGCCGGATCGCGCGCGGGCTGAAATGGCCGGTCCTTCAGCTTGGCAAACGCATCGTTTGTCACAAGCGGCATGAGATGCGTCATCGAAAGTGGCCCGTCGACTTTATAAGCGTCGGGTTCTGTCAGATCGAAAAACCTCAGCAGCAATTCCAAAACATCTTTTGGACAATCCGCTTCCACTTCGAGGCGAACAGCGTTGCCTCGACTTGAGCGTCGCAGCTCCTGCTCGATCGTGCGCAGCAGATTTTCCGCTTCTTCCTCGTCAATATACAGGTCGCTGTTTCGGGTGACCCGAAACGCATGTACCTCATCAAGGATTAAACCGGGAAATAATTCGCCAATATGCTGTTTGATGAGAGAAGCCAGATAAATGTACTCCCACGGCTCGTCCGCGCTCTTGCCACGCGGAAGCGCGATCAGGCGTGATACCGCCCGGGGTACCTGCACAATAGCGTGCATCGGTTCGCCGCCTCGCTGCAATTTCGCCCGCACCAGCAGATTGTGACTCCGGTTCAAAAGATGCGGGAATGGATGGCTAGCGTCTACCGCCAGCGGCGTAAGCATCGGAAGAACTTCCTGCTGAAAATAACGATGCGCCCAAGCGGCGCGTTTTGGCGAAAGTTCCGCCATTTCGCGCACGTAAATCCCGTTTTTTGCAAGCTCGGGCAGCAGTTCATTTTTCCAAAGCGCGCATTGGGTTGCGACGAGCCGGCGCACGGTCTTCTGGATCCGATCGAATGTATCGGTGGGGCTTAGGCCGTCCGACCCGATATCGCTTGTTTCGCTTTTGATTTGCTGCTTTATCCCAGCAACCCGGATTTCGAAGAACTCATCCAGGTTAGAACTGAAAATGGTAAGAAACTTGACTCGCTCGATGAGGGGCTGAGTTGGGTCCTGTGCTTCCTCGAGAACACGCCGGTTGAACTCAAGCCAGCTTAGTTCGCGGTTGATGAAATTTTCAGGATCCGATAGACGCGCTTCCTGAGCACCCTCCTTCTGGAGCAGCTCGACCCTGGCAGAAGGCTCCTCGGTAACATTCGTTTTTGCGACCGCTGTAGGCATTTACTTCTCTTTCTTGAACGTGCGCGCACTCGTGGAACCGGCATCTTGCCGATCCTCATCGGCTGGAAGATGATGCCACTATTGCGCTACCATTGCTTGGAAATTAAGCAAAACCCAGCGTGCCCGCTACTGGCCGTTACGTTACGGCAGCGATAGACTGGTGCCTGATGTCCTCGGCAGCGGCCGCGTAAACAGCGTCTTCGGCAATGTTGGTAGCGTGATCGCCGACGCGCTCCAGGCACCGGCCAACAAAAATCAGGTTCAAGTAGCCACGCAGTTGGTCGGGATCCTGCGCCATTCGCTCGACTAGTTTATGGCTGGCTTGGCGGTTCAATTCATCGAGTTTTTCATCGCGAGGAACGATCGCGCGCCCGAGCTCGACGTCCTCTCGCACGAAAGCGTCCACCGCATCCTTAAACATGGACATGGCTTGCTCGTACATTGGCTTCATCAGTTCGACTTCGGGCAGGGGCGGATGCCGATTTAACTTCCGCGCGCGCCGGGCAATTGTAGTCGCCTGATCGGCCATGCGCTCCAGGTTCGAGGAAAGTTTCATTGCGGAAACAACGCGGCGCAGGTCTGACGCGACCGGCTGAAAACGCAACAGAATATCAACTCCGTCCTTGTCGATCTGTTTCTCCAGCTGGTCGATCTCTTCGTCATCGGCGATTGCATGTGCGCAAATATTGTCGTCGCGGTCGAACAGGCCTTTCATGGCTCGATCCAGGCTGCGCTCAGTCAACCCAGCCATCATGAGCACGTTGTTACGTAGTGCCGCCAGCGATTCATCAAATGTTCCTAGAATATGTCTTTGCGCGATCATAGTTCTCTCTCGCTCTTAGTTCTCAATCTTGTTCTTACTCCTGCTTATTATCCAAATCGGCCCGTGATGTAATCCTCCGTCTGTTTTTCGGCCGGGTTTGTGAAGATCTTGGTCGTGGGACCAAACTCAATCAACCGCCCAAGATAAAAGAAGGCTGTATAATCCGATATGCGGCCAGCCTGCTGCATGTTATGCGTCACCGTCACGATGGTGTACTTGGTTTTGAGTTCGTTGATCAGTTCCTCGATTTTCGCTGTTGCGATCGGATCCAGCGCCGAACAAGGTTCATCCATCAAAATCACTTCCGGCTCCACGGCGAGAGCGCGAGCGATACAAAGTCTCTGCTGTTGCCCGCCAGAGAGACTCGTGCCCGGTTTGTGCAAATCATCCTTGACCTCGTCCCACAAAGCAGCCATGCGAAGTGATCTCTCCAGCCGTTCATTGAGGAACTTCTGATTGCGGACGCCGTTCAAGCGCAGGCCGATGACAACGTTTTCGCCAACGGTCATTGTTGGAAACGGATTTGATTTTTGAAAAACCATTCCGACACGCCGCCGAACAATCGCGGGGTCGATCCCGCTCGAATAGAGGTCTTCGCCGTGCAACAGGACTTTGCCTTCCATACGGGTTTTTGGCGTTAGCTCATGCATGCGGTTCAGAGCACGCAGAAATGTCGATTTCCCGCAACCGCTCGGACCGATGATGGCCGTGACGGCATTTGAAGCTACATCAAGGCTCACATTGTCGATTGCCCGCTTTTCGCCGTACCAGATTGACATGCTTCTTACCTCAAACGTGCGCGCCGGCACGGCCTCCTCGGACGGCAGAGACTCCGGCCTCTGTTCGACGCGCTCCGCAACGCTTCGCTCGGGTGTTGCCATAAGTAGATTATTCATTCGGGATTGGTTTTAGACAATGGACGCACCACGTCCGCGAGTCAGGATTCTCACTAGTACGTTAACGCAAAAAATTCCGGTGACGAGTACAAGCGCACCGGCCCACGCCTGGCGATGCCAATCGTCATAAGGAGAAATTGCATAGGTAAAAACCTGCAGTGGCAGCGCGGCGATCGGCTGACTGAGGCTATGATTCCAAAAACGATTTCCGAAAGCGGTGAAAAGGAGCGGGGCGGTTTCGCCTCCCACGCGAGCCAGAGCAAGCAGAATCCCAGTGATGATCCCCTTGGACGCGGTCTTCATCACGATATGGACGATTGTCTTCCAGCGGCTAACGCCAAGCGCCAACGCGGCTTCCCGGTATCCATTTGGCACAAGCAGAATAACCTCCTCTGTGGTCCGCAAAATCAGTGGAATCATGATCAGCCCCAATGCGAGACCCCCAGCGTAGGCCGAGAAGCCTTTGAAGCGCAAAACTACCAAACCATAAACCACCATGCCCCATGTGATCGATGGGACGCCGTTGAGCACGTCAGCAAGAAAACGAAGAACGGAATTAATCCGCGCCGAGCCGTATTCCGCGAGATAAACTCCACCCAGCACACCCACAGGTATCCCGATTGCCCCGGCGAGAGCGAGCAATTCGAGCGAGCCGACGATTGCGTTCGCCATGCCGCCGCCAACGGCCCCGACCGGCCCGGGCAATTTGGTGAAGAAATCCCAATTTAGCGAACTGGCGCCGTTGATGAGAAGGTGAAAAAATACGAGAGCGAGTGGCGTGATCACAAGAACGGCCGAAACGAAGGCAGTTGTCGAGGCCAGCGCGCTTTTGAATTTCCGCCACGTATGGTGGTCCGATCGTCTGGTATCCATGATGGCTACTGCACGGCGCGTGTGGCTGATTTGACAGCGATCGTCCTCAAGAGCAATTGGGCGAGAAGATTCACAAGAATGGTTATTCCAAAAAGGACGAGCCCAATTTCGAACAACGCCTGAAGATACATATCGCTCGTCGCTTCGGTGAATTCATTGGCGAGCACGCTGGCCAGGGTATATCCCGGCTTAAAAAGCGACGCGGCGATCTGCGGGGTGTTGCCAATCACCATCGTTACGGCCATCGTTTCACCCAGAGCGCGTCCCAGACCAAGAATCACCGCGCCGAACAACCCTTTCTTGGCGTAACTGAGCACCGCGATTCGAGTCGCCTCCCAGCGGGTCGCGCCGAGACCGTAGGCAGCCTCCCGTTGCAAATCCGGTACACTGCGCAAAATCTCACGCGAGACCGAAGTGATGATCGGCAGAATCATTACGGCAATAATAATGCCGCCGGCGAGCATGCTGGGCCCGTAGATCGGGCCGTTGAAAAACGGCGTCCAACCGAAGACTCGTTTAAGCCATGGGAAGGGATAATCGCGCAACCACGGAATCATTACGAAAATGCCCCAAAGTCCTAGGATGACACTCGGAATTGCGGCCAGCATTTCGATCAAAGACACGAGCGGTTGGCGAATCCAAAGCGGCGCGAGCTCTGTAAGGTACGCCGCCGTTGCGATGCTCAATGGGACCGCAATCAGCAGCGCGATGAGCGAAGAGACCAGCGTTCCATAAATGAAGGGCAGCGCGCCGAATTGCTCCGCGACTGGGTCCCAGGTTGACGTGACGAGGAAATGAAAACCGAATTTCTTGATAGCGACCGAAGACCCAATCCAGAGCTGCCAGGCGATTAGGATAATCAGCACGACCACCGCCAGCGCCATCGCGAGCGTAAGCCATTCGAATGCCTTATCGCCAAAGCGGGATGGAGACCCCATGCGTGCTTGGACGGAGCGCCCTTCCACCGCTATCGATGCGGCCACAGCCATAAAAACTTAATACTATGATTAGCAGCGGCAGGCCGCTGCGGTACACCCCTCGGTTACATCTTGATTTCGTCGATTCGTTTGAGAACGCGCTGTTGCACGCTCTCCGGTAGTGAGGCGTAGTCGAGGTCTTTGGCCATTTTTTCGCCGTCCTTCATCGCCCATTTCAGAAACTCGACCAATTTCTTTCCTTTCGTCGCATCTTTTTGCTGTTCGTAAACCAGCAGCCACGTCGCACCGGAAATTGGGTACGCATCCTTTCCCGGCGCGTTCGTCATAGAGAACCGAAAATCATCCGGAATATTGGCCGTTGCGATCGCAGCGGTCACCGAATCAATCGTCGGTTTCACGAATTGCCCCGCGGAATTTTTCACCTCTGCGTACGGCATCTTATTCTGTGTCGCATAAATCAGTTCCACATAGCCGATCGCCCCCGGCGTTTGCTTTACCTGCCCCGACACACCTTCGTTTCCCTTGCCACCGATTCCAGCCGGCCAATTGACGGAAGTATTGTTGCCGACTTTCTCCTTCCATTCGCTGCTCACTTTGCTGAGGTAATCGGTGAAGATAAACGTGGTTCCACTGCCATCTGACCGGTGCACGACTACGATCTCTTGATCGGGCAAATTTGCGCCTGAATTCAATGCTGCCAGCTTGGGATCATTCCATTTCTTGATTTGGCCGAGAAAAATTCCGGCAATCGTGTCAGCGTCGAGTTTCAGCGCAGGATTTCCTGGCAAATTATAGGTTAGCACCACCGCGCCCGCGACCGTGGGAATGTGAAGAATCTTCCCTGGCGCTTTGGTCAAGTTGTCATCGGTCATTGGTCCATCCGACGCACCGAAATCGACTGTTTGCGCGAGGATCTGCTTTTGGCCTCCGCCCGATCCGATGGATTGATAATTAAACCGCACCGAGGGATCGACTTTCGCGTACTCGTCGAACCATTTTGAGTAGATGGGATACGGGAACGTTGCGCCTGCACCGTTGATCATCATCTGCGCGGAGGCAGTCGCGGTAACTCCGGCTAGCAGCACCGTTGCTAGAATTTTGTGAGCAAGTTTGGGACATTTCATAGATGCAGCCAGCCTGCCGTAGCGCGCTCGGAAGCGTCAAAATCTTTAATGTTACTTTTGTGTGACAGGCTTCGCCGCGTGAGTCGTAAATCGTTGAAACCGCGAACGCCGGATTGGGTTCAACGTTTCAAAGATCTAACCGCGGGGGCGTCTCTGGCAGCACTACTCGAATTGAGGTTCCTCGTCCCAGCTCGCTCTCTGCCTCCACGCGTCCACCGTGTAACTGTGCGATATGTTTCACAATTGCCAGCCCTAGACCAGTGCCTCCCAATTCGCGACTGCGCGCCTTGTCCGCGCGATAAAAGCGCTCGAAAATTCGCGACAAGTGCTCTTTGCCGATCCCAAGTCCATTGTCAGAGACGCTTAGCACCATGTCGGGGCCGAGACGTGTCGCTCGCAGATAAATCTCTCCGTTCTCGCGCGAAAATTTCACGGCATTATCCAGCAGATTGTAGAGCACTTCCTCCAAGCGCGTTCCATCAGCGTGAAGCGTCAACGCTTCCGGAGTCAAATCGACAATCACCTTCAAATTTTTCGCGGCGAGTTTTTCTTTCCAATCGCGGATGAGGTTGTTAAACAACTCATCCACCCGCACAGCGCTGAGCTCCAGTGTCGCCCCAGATGACTCGAGTTGAGCAAGGCTTAGCAAATCATCAACCAGCCGTTGTAGCCGTTTGGAATGCCGTTCCATGATCGAAAGGATCCGCGCAAGCTCCTCTCGTGGCGTCTCCGGCTCATCCAGCAATACCTCGATGTAGCCGCGTAAAATCGACAACGGCGTGCGCAGTTCATGCGAAACGTTCGCGACAAACTCGCGCCGGATTTGGTCCACCTGCTTCAACTCAGTGATATCGTGGAAAAGCACGACCGCACCGGGCATTTCATCGTTAGCTCTCTTGATTGGAACAGCGCTGACTTCGATCTGCCGCTCGCTGTGCGTTCGCGAATCGGTCACGCTCAATTCGCTTCTCATTGCCTCACCCGTTTCCAGCGTTTCAGCAATCAGTTGAACCAGGGTTGCGTGGCGGACGGCTTCAACCAAAGGAACGTCTACGACTGGATCGCGCAGATCGAATAATTTTTGAAAAGTGGAATTCATGAGCGTAATGCGGCTGCGCGCATCGACTACGAGCACACCGTCTTCCATCGCTCCGAGAATTGCTTGCGTGCCGGATTCGCGACCTGCGATCTGCCGCTCGAGTTCCTGCTGGTGCGCAGAAATAGTTTCCAACGCAAGACCGACCCGCTGCGGGTCCGGCCCGCCATTTATCAGAAACGTCGAGGGACGTTCACCCCGGGCGATTTGCGAAACGAGTTGCTCAATTTGTGGCCACGGCGCGGCCCATTTTTGCCAGAGAAGCAGCGTTGTCACTGCAAACAGGACGCAGAGCACGCCGAGGATTAGCCAATACATCTGGCCTTACTTTTCTTTCATTCGATAGCCGAAACCCCGCACGCTTTCAATCACATCGGCAGCTTTGCCAAGTTTCTTGCGCAACCGGCGGACGTGCGTGTCCACTGTTCGCGTGTCAATGATACTTTCGTAACCCCATACGTCGTTAAGCAATCGGTCACGCGATTGGACCCTACCGCGTCGCTGCATCAGCGTGCGCAGAAGTTTAAATTCGAGGCTGGTAAGGTTGATCCGCTTGCTGCCGACAGAAACTTCATACCGCGCCGGATCAACGGTGATGGGACCGGCTGTCAAACGGTCATCGCCTTGTTTCGTCTCGCCTCGACGCATGATTGCTCGAATCCGTAGGACCACTTCCCGCGGACTGAACGGCTTTGTGACGTAATCATCCGCGCCAAATTCCAAACCGACTATCCGATCGACTTCCTCGGCCTTGGCCGTGAGCATCATAATCGGGACCTGGCGAGTTCCCGGGTCGCTTTTCAGAATTTTGCAAACTTCCAGCCCGGGCATTTTCGGGAGCATGAGATCAAGAATAATCAAAGCTGGTTTTTC
>Ga0137403_10006006_pt1 | contig 13956 bp, 14 predicted proteins | sample CZOMad2_1_16fung_FD_122057 | JGI IMG/M metagenome (GOLD analysis project Ga0137403, IMG submission 122057) | Vadose zone soil fungal communities from Angelo Coast Range Reserve, California, USA - CZOMad2_1_16fungal (Hybrid Assembly) | ecosystem: Environmental > Terrestrial > Soil > Vadose zone... | reverse complement strand
CGCTCCGGCTGGGCCTCGACGTCGAAGCCGTCGAAGGCCACTCCCCATGACGAAAGCAACTCTTTCGTCTTGGCGCAGGAGCTTCAGCCCTGGCGGTAGTAGACTCGCGCGGTAGCCATACACCCTCCTGTTGGGATGATAGCCGACGGGGGCGGTGTGGCGAAAGCTGGTGGCGAAAGATATCTCGCGCTCCCCTGGTGCTCACCTGCCAGCCCCGTCATGCCCACTGTCCCGCGCCAGAGCTGGCCCGGCTAGGGCCGCGAGCGCCAGAATCGACAGGGGGCACCTACTCGGAACCGCGGTCCACGTCTCCTCTAACGGTGCAACCGGCCGGCCGATTCATGCGCCGGGTTCCGCGCGAGGTCTTCGGGTGGAATACGGTGCTGGCCGCCGTCGTCATAGCCAGGGAGAGGAGGGAAATTGACCATGAATCCACTTGGTAAAATCGTCACGGCTGGCATCGCTGTCGTAACGGGCACTGCGCTCCTTACAGGTGTCACGACCGCTTACGTGCTTCGTTCTGCGTCGCCCGTTGAGTCGTCCCCCGTTCAGTCCATGACCTCGGCTTATGCCACGGCCCCCGGCCGCCGCGCCCCCGCGATGCTGGCGGGTCGTGTAGCGCCTGCAGTAGCTCGAACCACCGCGAACCCGCCTCGAGCAATTCCGGTCGCCAGCACGTCCTCTCAATGCGCCACGGGGAGTGATCGCGTCTGGCGTATCGCCAAGCCCGGGGCAATCGGGGGGCTCCTCGGCGCGGGCCTCGGCGCCGCCGGTGGCGCCATTGCCAGCGGCGGGTCCGGCGCGGGCAAGGGCGCGTTGATCGGCGGCCTGGTTGGAGCCGCGACCGGCGCCGGCTATGGAGCCTACAAGACCAACAACGAGTGCGGAACGATATTCGGGCGTCCCGACACCAATGTCCTTCCGGGTGCTCCTGTGCGCGGCCCGCTGACCGAGACCGGGTTTCGGCCCGGCGGCGCCAACGACATCACGATCTATTCTGTTCGCTGAGGCTTTCGCGTAACCGGCGCGAACAACCAAGATCCCACGGTCGTCGGGCGGCCCGGCGCTCGTGGGATCTTGCTACCGGCCTGAATGAGCCCGCCTTTCGCGCGGACTCGCCCCATTGGTCGGCGGTCATGTTCACTCCACCGGGCCGATGCCGCGCCGGCGGAAGATGCGCTTCAGGATCGTGCCGTGTCGCCCGCGGTAGAGGTTGCGGTCCGCGTCGAGAATGGCGCGCGCGCCGCGCGCGAAGGTGGTGAAGCCGTCGAGCTGGAAGTGACTCTCCACGATGATGCGGTCCGCCACCCGCCGCTCGGTCGCCTTCCAGATGTCCCACAGGGTGGCCGACCAGATCTGGCCGTTGTCGTGCTCGTCGGCCCGCGGGCCGTGGTCGAAGCTCTCGTAGGTGAGGCGCGAGTCGACCCGCCGCACGCAGGGCGGGTTCCCTTCGCCGAGGGCGCCGTCCCAGCTCATCACCGCCTCGAGGTACGGCTCCCGCTTCCTGGCCGCGAAGAAGCTGGCCGCGAAGTAGTCGCCGAACCCTTCGCCCATCGCGGCGGCCTCCGGGGACTGGCCGAAGTCCGGACAGATGGCGTCCTGGAGCGCGTGCCCGAACTCGTGCAGCACGGTCTCGCCGTCCTCCGCGTCGTCCACGTCGCCGGTGCCGAAGGTCAGCGTGCGCTCGCCCGGGCTGTACCAGGAGTTGTCGTCGCGGGTGCCGCGCGCGTCCACGTCGAGCGGCTTCTCGAAGAGCCGGCGAGGCCCCCGGTAGCCGAGCGTCTCGAGGTACGCGATGGCCTCGTTCACGTGGTAGTAGGCGGAGGCCTCCTCGAAGCCGGCACGGAAGCTCGGCACCGAGAAGTCGAGCCGCGCGCTCCGGAAGCGCTTCGCGGTCAGCCGCGTGGTGACCCGCCGCCCGTCCAGCCGCGCGTTGCCCCGCAGGCCGGTGAGCTTCACGTCGGCGTAGGCGGCCGCGGGCGGGCGCTGCATCCGGTCTCCGTCGAGCGGTTCGAAACCGCGCGCCCGGGCCATCGGATTCGGCAGGAACACGGTCGCCCGCCCGGTGGCCTCGGCCAGGTTGTCGTACCGGCTGATGATGCTCCCGGTGACCGCGTGCACGTACGTGATGAGCTCGGAGCGCGGCTTCGTGCGGTGGACGCGCACGCGCCAGGCGGGATGCAACAGGCGCCGGGCCGGGTACCAGAGCAGCTCCGGCTTGCCGACCACCCACGCGCGCCCCCGGCCGCGCCCCCCGCCGGCCATCGCCGCCCGCACCGCCCGTGCGCTCCCGAGGCGCGCGGGCTCGGCGCCGCGGAGCACGTCCTCGGGCACGGCCCGGCTCTTCGCCAGGTAGACGCGCCGGCCCCGGCCGATGTGAACCGTGACGTAGGCGCGATGGATGCGGCGACGGCGCCAGAGCTGCTGGAAGATGACGTGGTCGGCGCCCTGCCCGTGGATCACGCGGCGCACGTCGAGGCGGTCGAGCGCCGACGAGATGCCGAGGGTGTCCTGGTTGGCTTCGAGAAACGCCCGCGCGATCGCCCGCGGGGACCCGTCACCCCGATCGCTGCGAAAACCCCAGAGCTCCTTCGGGGTGTTGTAGTACTTGCCCGGGATGCTCTTGAACGACTTCGCTCCGAGCTTCCTCATGCGAGCCCTCCCGTGTTGCCCCGGGGCCCCGGAGGCTCAGGCGCGCTCAGGACCGGGCGAGGCCGAAGGCGTCCGCGTAGCGGCGCCACGCGTCGAGGTGAGACCCGTACTTGCGGTGTCCGGCGGTGTGCTTGGCCGAGGCGTAGAGCAGGCGGTCGCGCTCCTCCGCGGTGGAGTGGCCGTAGTCGTCGAGCAGGCAGGTGCCCAGCTCCTGGTTGTGCGGGTCGTTGCCCGCCTTGGCCGCGCCCACCGCGAGGGTCTGGAGCAGGGGCGCGCGGTCCGCTCCGGAGTGGAGATAGGCGGCGACCCAGTCCATGGCCTCGAAGGCGCGCAGGCCGTCGAGCGCGCTGTCCAGCCGTGTGAGCACCTCGGACGAGGTGAGCGCGTCGGAGCCCTTGGGCGGCGCGATCTTCACCGGGTTGTTATCCGGCGTGTGCTTCTGGTGATGCGCCGCGCGGGTGACAAACGCGGCGGCCACGAAGAGCAGCTTGAGGCGGTGCGGGTGCTGGAACGTGTCGAAGAACCAGCGCACCGTGTTGCAGTACTCGTAGCTGTGCTGCGGCATCGAGTAGCCGTTGACGTCGCCGGTCTCGATGATGAGCTGGGCGGAGGCGAGCTGGATCGTGTCGATGATCTGGCGGTGGCCCCGGCCGGACTTGAGCAGCGCCACGATCAGGTCGATGAAGGCCGGCTCCTGGCCGCTCAGGATCGCCTGCTGGAGCGCGAGGGACTCCACCGGGGTCAACGGCGCGTCGTTCTCGAGCAGCTCGCGGTCTCGGCTGTCGAGCAGGTTCTGGATCACCAGGCAGCCCATCTCGTAAGTCGAGTACCAGCGGGGGCCGACCGCAATGTCGGGCACGCCCGCGTAGAGGACCGAGTGCGCGTTCTCCCAGCCGACCATTCGCGCAAGCGCGACGGTTGCCCGGGCGCGATAGGACTTGTGCCCGGTGGTGTAGGAGCGGTTGTGAAATACTCGGTCCTGGACGTCGATGAGGCCCGCGAAGACGAGCTGGGCCAGTAGCGCGGTGCGCCGGTCCGCATCGGTGACCGCCGCCTCCCAGAGGCCGAGGAAGACGCGATAGGCGTTGATGACCTCGCCGCGCTGGACCAGGGTGAGCCACGTGTTCAGTCGCTCGGGCCACGTGCCGTCGATGGCGAGGGGCGTCTGGTCCGGCCAGTGCACCTCGGGCAGGGGCGGCTTGCCCTCGAACTTGATCTCGTAGAGCCGCACGTAGTGGCCGGGCATCTTGCCGAGGAGCTGGTTCCACGGATCGAGGCCGGTCGGCAGATACCAGATCGTCTGCGCCACCGGGAGAAAGGCCAGCTCGGGTGGCATGCGCGGGACCAGGTCGAGCGTGGCGCGCGAGCTGAGCAGGCAGTGGTCGTTGTTGACGAACCGCGGGACGCCGTCGTCGAGGCGCTGGTGGTACGGCACGTGCGTGTAGGGCGCGTGGATGCGCACGATCTGGCCGACCAGCTCGGCGAGCGGCACCTGCGCCCGCACGAGGTCATAGAAGATGTCGCTGGCCCCCTTCTGGTCCCGCTCGAGGATCTTCTCCTCGAGCCGCGCATAGGCGGTGCTGATCTCGGGACGCACGGACCGGTCGACGGAGAGGGCCATGGCGACGCTCCTTTGCGAGTTCTCGAAACTGTGTCACGCCCCGCCGCCGCCTGTCAAATGGCCCCGGGCTTGGCGACGGCCCCGCGGTCTGCTAGGCTTCCGGCCGACATGGCGACCGCGATCGCGCCGAGCGTGCAGGGTCTCAAGCAGGTCGCCTGGCTCGACTGCCCGGGGGGCGGCCAGGTCTCGGTGGACGGGACCACCGCGTACATCGCCCACATGAAGGCGCCCCACGGCACCAGCATCGTGGACGTGAGCGACCCGGCCCGGCCCCGGACGCTCGCCACCGTCGAGGTGCCGCCCCAGACGCACTCGCACAAGGTGCGCGTGGCCAACGGGCTCATGCTGGTGAACCGCGAGGCCCAGCCCGCGCACCAGCCCCCGGCCGGGGTCGGCGGCGGCCTCGTGATCTACGACGTCTCCGACCCGAGCCGCCCGCGCGAGATCACGTTCTGGAAGTGCGGCGGCGCCGGCGTGCACCGCTTCACCTTCGACGGGCGCTACGCCTACATCTCCCCCGAGATGGACGGCTACGTGGGCAACATCGTGATGATCCTGGACCTCCAGGATCCGGCGCGGCCGAGGGAAGTCGGGCGCTGGTGGATGCCGGGACAGTGGACCGGCGGCGGCGAGACGCCCGCCTGGTCGGGGCGGCATCACCGGTGCCACCATCCGATCCGTTCGGGCAACCGGCTCTACGTGAGCTACTGGCACGGCGGCTTCGTGATCCTCGACATCGAGGACATGGGCAAGCCCCGCTTCGTCTCCGGGCTCGACTGGAGCCCGCCCTATATCACCCCGACCCACACCGCGCTGCCGCTGCCGTTCCCGCTCCACGGCCGCCGGATCATGCTGGCCGCCGACGAGGACGTGGCCAAGACCGCGCCGGGGCCGCCGTCGTTCCTGTGGCTCGTGGATATCACCGACGAGCGCCACCCGGTGCCGATCTCGACCTTCCAGGTCCCGGGGGTGAACGGCGACCCGCAGCCGGAGTTCACCGGCTGCCACCAACCCTGTGAGCGGGTGACGGGCCCGGAGATCCCGGTGGCCTGGTTCGCCCACGGGCTCCGCATCGTGGACGTCGCCAATCCCCACGCCCCTCGCGAGGTCGCCCACTTCCTGCCCGACCCGCCCGCCGGCCATGCCCGGGTCTCCAGCAACGACGTGGAGGTGGACGGCCGGGGTCTTTTCTACGTGATCGACCGCGGCCGCGGTTTGCACATCCTGGAGCGCACTTAGCCCCCAGCCCGTTCGTTTCACATCCGCCCGGCTCCGGTGTCTCAGGGGCATGACCAACCAAACGAGTGCACGCCCAACGATCGCCCGGATCTGGCGCGGGCGCACGCCGGCCGCCCGGGCCGACAAGTACGCCAGCTATCTGTACGAGCACGGCATCCGGCCGCTGGAAGAGAAGGCCCTGGGTGTCCAGCTGCTGCGCGAGGATCGCGCGACCGAGAGCGAGTTCGTGACGATCTCCTACTGGGAGAGCGTCGAGGCGATGTCGCGGTTCGCGGGCTCCGACCCGCGGCGCATCCACCACCTGGAGCGGGATGCCGAATTCCTGGTCGAGCTGCCGAGCGGCGTCCAGGTCCTCGAGATCGTCACGGCCAGCGGCCGGACCGGAGGTGACGCATGAACAATCGAACGGACCACGGGTTCCTGATCCTGGCCGACGTGTCCGGGTTCACCGCCTTCGTGACCACCACCGAGCTCGAGCACGGCTCCGAGATCATCGCGGCCCTGCTCGACGAGGTGGTCGGCCACCTCTCCCCGCCGCTCGAGATCCAGGAGATCGAGGGCGACGCGGTGTTCGCGCTCGGCGGGGAGACGTCTCCCTTGCCGAAGGCGCGGCTACTCGAGGTCCTGGAAGATGCCTTTGCCGCCTTCAAGACGCGGCAGCGGGCGATGCAGGATGTCGAAACCTGTTACTGCGGCGCGTGCCAGCAGATCGGCACGCTCGATCTGAAGATGGTGGTCCACCACGGGCCGTTCCTGCGCCACACCGTGGGCGGCCGGAGCCGCGTGACCGGCACCGCCGTCATCCTCGTGCACCGGCTCCTGAAGAACGGGCTGGAGCGAAAGGGTGGCTACGCGCTCCTCACCGAGCCGGTGCTGCGGTCACTCGGGATTGACGCGGTGCAGGCGGGGCTGCCGGCCCACACCGAGTACTACGAGCACCTGGGCGACATCCGCTGCTTCGTGCGCGACCTCACTCCCCCCCTTTCCCCACTGGCGAGAGGGTTGGGTGAGGGGCTTCATCCGCAGGCGATCGCGTAGACGTCACCGACGCCGTCGGGCAGCCGATCCTCGCGCCAGGTGCGCCCGGCGTCCTCGGTGCCGAAGACCTGGCCGGTGCGGCTCACGCAGTAGACGCGGTCGGCGTCGCGCGGGTGGAGCGCCACACTCATCATCGTGCTCTCGGCCTTGACCCCGCGGTCGAAGCGCGTCCACGTCTCGCCCAGGTCGCCGCTCCGGTAGAGCGAGCCGTCCTCGCTGCGCGCGGCCGGGCTCAGGCAGGCGTAGAGCACGCGCGGGTCCTGCGGCGAGACCCGGATGTCGCGGCTGTAGGTCAGCGGCGAGAACCGGCCGACCTCCATGTCCTTCCAGTGCGCCGCCTGGTCGGTGCTGCGGAAGAGGCCCATGCGCAGGGCCAGGATCACGGTGCCGGAGGCCGCCCCGCTCACGCAGAGGGCGTGGCCGTCGAGCATGCCCTCCATCTCGCTGTCGCTCACGATGCGGCTCTTGAGATGCGGCAGCTCGGAGAGCTTCACGAGGTCGGCGCTGCAATCATTCCAGGTCACGCCGCCGTCGAGGCTCCGCATGGCGCCGCCGACCTCGAGCGCGGCGTAGATGTGATCGGGCTGGGCGGGGTCGATCTCGATGCGCATCACGCGGCACGCGAACGGCATCTTCACGCGCTCGGGCTGGACCGCGTTCGGCAGCTTCCGCCACGAGGCGCCCTCGTCATCGCTGCGGTAGATCCCCACCGGCGAGGTGCCCGCGAAGAGCGTCCGCGGGTTCGTCGGATGCACGAGGATGGACCAGACCTGGCCCCCGTCCTCCGGGAAGGGCAGCCGCTCCCAGCGCTCGCCGCGATCCACGCTTCGATAGGGGCCGTTCTGGGTGCCCACGTAGACCACGTCCGGATTGGTCGGGTGCACCGTGATCGCCTGCACGTGCACGTCGTCCGGCAGGCCCTTGTTGCAGAGCTCCCAGCGCGCGTCACCGTCCCCGCGCCGGAACACCCCGCTCTTGCTCCCGCCGGTCCACTTCGCCGCTCCAACGTAGACGTGAGAGGGACCCGCTGCCGTCGTCATAGACGCTCCCCTTTCCAGTGCCCCGCGTGGCTTGGTGCGCCAAAGCATAAGCAGACGCGACAGCCTCCGCAAGCACCCCCCTAGAGGGCCTTTCTGTTCGAGCGCCGGCTTCGCCGGCGCAACCCGCTTTCGGGGGAGGCTCGGAGGGGGCCCCCTCTTAGACTTCAGAAGGGGCCCCCTTCGAACTAACTACACCACTCCCGCGGGCCGTCGTCGCTGAAGCCGCACTGCTCGCACGGGTGGTAGAAGTGCCGGGCGGGCGGCATCGCCACCGCCAGGCGCAGGGAGAGCTCGGTTCCGACGTTCTGGATGTGGTGCACGGTGCCGCGCGGCACCCACACGATGTCGTCCTTGGCCGCGTCCACCACCACGCCGCCGGTCAGCTCCCACTGAAGCCGCCCCGCCAGCACCACCCACCACTCGTCGAACTCGCGATGCCAGTGGGGCCGGTTGCCGCCGCCGGGCGGAGAGGCGATGAGCGTCACCAGGTTGCGCTCGTCGGCGATAATCCGGCGCGCCCATGGGCCCGGGCCCATATGCGCGACGACCTCCGCGACCCGCGTGCGGAGCGGGGTCGAGCCGGTCCCGCCCGCGGGGGCGGTGGGGCCCACGGCCAGGCGGTCGATGACGATGCTGATCGGGGATTCGACGATGGACATGATGGCGCCTCCCGAGCTGAGAGCATACCCGGCGCCCGCGCGGGCGCAAGCGGTTGCGGGCGCCCGACCCGCTCGCTTATGATCGGAGACCCGGAAGGAGGGTGCGCCATGTCACTGACGACGAGGAAGCTTCACCCCCAGGTCGGCGCCGAGATCGTGGGCGTCGACGTCAGCCGCGTGGATGAGCCCACGTTCCAGGAGCTCGTCGCCGCGTTCAACGAGCACTCGGTGCTGCTCTTCCGCGGCCAGGCCCTCGCCGACGAGGAGCAGCTCGCGTTCAGCCGGCGCTTCGGGCCACTCGAGACCACCATCCGGAGCATCAACACCCTGGCGAGCACCCCGCCCCAGATCTCGAACCTCTCCAACGTGGACGGGGATGGCCGCCTGATCCCGGCGGGCGACAAGCGCAATCTCTTCAACGCCGGCAATCAGATGTGGCATACCGACAGCTCGTTCAAGAAGGTGCCCGCGCACGCGTCGCTGCTCTCCGCCCGCGAGATCCCGCCGGAGGGCGGCGAGACCCAGTTCGCGAGCATGCGGGTGGCCTACGACCGCCTGCCGGTGGACATGCAGCGCTTCCTCGAGGGCAAGGTGGCCATCCACAGCTTCGTGTACTCGCGGGGGCTCGTGGACGACGGGCTGATGCCGCCCGAGCACGCGGCGCAGGTGCCGCCCGTGCGTCAGGCCCTGATCCGCGACAATCCCGTGAACGGACGCAAGGCGTTCTACGTGGGCTCGCACGCGTGCGAGATCGTGGGCATGCCGACCGCGGAGGCGCGCGCGCTCCTGCGCGAGCTGCGGGAGGCCGCCACCCGGCCCGAGATCGTCTACACGCACCGGTGGCAGGTCGGGGATCTGGTGATGTGGGACAACCGGTGCATGCTTCACCGCGGGCGGCCGTGGGACGAGTCGAAGTACCGCCGGGTCATGCACCGCACCACCGTGGCCGGCGAGGGGCCGACCGCCCCCGACGCGGGCCCCGCGATGGTCAGCCCGGCCCGCGAGGTAGACGTGACCTGGGGCCGCTCGCAGCTCGAATTGGTCTGAGCCCTGGACGACGTCGTCGTCATCGGCCATCCGCTCGTGCAGCACAAGCTCGGCCTCATGCGGAAGCGGGAGACGAGCACGTCCGAGTTCCGCAGCCTGCTCGCCGAGATCAGCATGCTCCTGGCCTACGAGGTGACCCGCGAGCTGCCCACCCACGAGGTCGCGGCGGAGACCCCGGTGGGCTCCACCACGATCCGGCTCCTCGACGGCAAGAAGATCGTGCTGATCTCGATCCTGCGCGCGGGCAACGGCCTCCTCGACGGCATGCTCCGCATCCTGCCGAGCGCGCGCGTCGGCCACGTGGGCCTCTACCGAGATCCGACGACACTGCAGGCGATCGAGTACTACTTCAAGGTGCCGCATGAGATGACGGAGCGGGACGCGGTCGTGCTCGACCCCATGCTCGCCACCGGCAACTCGGCGGTCGCCGCGGTCCGCCGGGTGAAGGCCACCGCGCCGCGCTCGATCCGGTTCGTCTGCCTCCTGACCTGCCCGGAGGGGCTCGAGCACTTCCATCGCGAGCATCCCGACGTGCCGGTCTACACCGCGGCCATCGACAGCCACCTGAACGACCACGGCTACATCGTCCCGGGCCTGGGCGACGCGGGCGATCGGCTCTTCGGCACCAAATGAGACTGGCCGGGAAGGTGGCCTTGATCAGCGGCGGGGCCCGCGGGATGGGCGCCTCGGAAGCGATCCTGTTCGCGCGGGAGGGCGCCCGCGTCGTGCTGGGCGACATTCTCGACACAGAGGGCAAGGGGGTCGAGGCCGAGATCACGGGCAAGGGCGGGGAGGCGGTCTACGTGCGCCTCGACGTGACGAGCGAGGCGGACTGGGAGCGCGCGGTGGCCACCGCGGTGTGGCGCTTCGGGCGGCTCGACGTGCTCGTGAACAATGCGGGGGTGGGCGGGGGCAGCCTGCTCGAGCACACCACCGCGGCGGCGTGGGACCACGGCATGGACGTCAACGCCAAGGGCGTCTTCCTCGGCACCAAGGCCGCGATCCCCGCGATGCGCCGGAGCGGCGGCGGCTCGATCGTCAACATCTCCTCGCAGCTCGGGATGGTGGGTCTCGAGCGCAGCAGCCCGCAGTACCAGGCCTCCAAGGGCGCGGTGCGCACGCTGACCAAGCTGACCGCGGTGCAGTACGCGCGCGAGCGTATCCGCGCCAACTCGGTGCATCCCGGTCCGATCGTGACCCCGATGACCGAGGCGCGCCGCGGCGACCCCGGGCACTACGAGTACATGGTCTCGCGCATCCCGCTCGGCCGCTATGGCGAGCCGGCCGAGGTGGCCTACGGGGTGCTGTACCTCGCTTCGGACGAGTCGTCGTTCGTCACCGGGAGCGAGCTGGTGATCGACGGAGGATGGACGGCCCAGTAGCGGGAGAGCCGCAGCGCCTGCAATGCCCACGCAGTCACAGGAGGAGTGGAGCCGTGATCTACGAGATCCGCACGTACCGCGTGAAGGTCGGCAGTCTCCCCGAGGTCGAGAAGCGCTTCGGCGAGGGCTACGAGTACCGCAAGAAGATCTCGCCCCTCGCCGCGTTCTGGCACACCGAGATCGGGCCGCTGAACGAGATCATCCACGTGTGGCCGTACGAGAACATCAGCGAGCGCAACCGCCTTCGCGCGGAGGCGGTGAAGGCGGGCAACTGGCCGCCCAAGATCGCCGAGTTCATCGAGACCATGCAGTCGGAGATCGTGGTGCCGTTCGCGTTCCTGCCCGACCTCAAGCCGGGCAAGATGGGCCCGTTCTTCGAGATGCGCTACTACGCGATGAAGGCGGGCACGCTCCCGGATCTGATCAAGCGCTGGGAGTCCAAGATCGAGGAGCGCCTCAAGATGTCGCCGATCGCGCTCGCCGGGCACGTCGAGCACGGCGAGGCCAACCGCTTCATCCACATCTGGGCCTACAAGAGCCTCGACGAGCGGACCGCGGTCCGGAACAAGGCGCGGGAGATGGGGGTGTGGCCGCCCCCGGGCGGCAGCGACACCCTGCTCACCATGGCCAACAAGATCATGCTCCCGTCCACCTTCTCGCCCGTCCAGTAGCCGGCGAGATCAGGGTAGCGAATCGAGGAATTCGAGCAGCACGCGGTTGAAGGCCTCCGGCTGGTCGAGGTTCGAGGAGTGTCCGGCGCCCCGGATCACCTCGAGCCTCGCGCCGGGGATCTTCTTCGCCATGTACTCGCAGGGGGCGAGAAACGGCTGGTCCTGATCCCCGACGATGATCAGGGTCGGCGCCCGGATGCCCGCGAGCCCGTCGATCACCCGCGAGCCTTCCTGGGCGAGCATCCCGCGCGCGGCGTGGGCCAGGCCCTGGGCCGAGCGGTGGAGGCTCGCCGATTCCTGGACCTCGCGGCTCTTGCCGAGGGCGTCCAGGCCGCGCGTCTCGAGCGATACCGCGCGCTCGCGGGCGCGTGCGTTCCATGCCTCGCGCGCGTCCGGGCTGCGGTAGCCGGGGCCGGAGTCGCAGATCACGAGCGCGCGCGTCATCTGCGGATGCTCGAGCGCGAAGCCGAGCGAGGCGTACCCCCCGAGAGACAGCCCCCCGATCACCGCCCGCTCCACCCCGAGGTGGCCGAGCAGGGCCTTCATGTCCGCGATGGTGAGTGGGGCCGAGTACTGCGCCGGATCCGCCGGGCTCTCGGTCGCGCCGTGCCCCCGCATGCTCCAGCTGATGACGCGGTAGCGGTCGCCGAGGGCGCGATGCTGATCGTCCCACATGCGGCGGGTGGCGGAGTAGCCGTGGCTCAGGAGCACCACCGGGCCGGCCCCGGTCGCCTCGTAGTCGATCTCGATGCCGTTCAGATTCCCTCGCGCCATCGGGGCCGCTCCTTTCGCGCCGGACTGCGCCCGAGTATGACAGAATCGCCGCATGCAAACCATCCGGCGACGCGTCGCGCGGTGGGCGATCGGGGTGATGATCATGGCCATGGCCGGGATGCCCGGAGGGACGGGGGCGCAGGAGCTGATCGAGCTGTCCGCCGGGGAGGCGGCGGCGCGCATCCGGGCCGGGACGCTCCGGAGCGAGGATCTGGTGCGCGCCCTCGTGGACATGACCGAGCGCCGACGCGACCTCAACGCCTTCATCACCTTCGATCGCGAGCACGCCCTCGTGGCTGCGCGCAAGGCGGACGGGCTGGCGGCCCGCAAGAGCTTCGCGGGGCCGCTGCACGGGGTGCCGATCGTGGTGAAGGACAATATCCACGTGGCCGGGCTGCCGAGCTCGGCGGGGACGCCCGGGCTCCAGGGTTTCGTGCCGGCCCGCAACGCGCCGGTCGCCGAGAAGCTCATCCGCGCGGGAGCGATCGTGCTCGGAAAGACCAACATGCACGAGCTCGCGTTCGGCATCACCAGCAACAACGCGGCGTTCGGCCCGGCGCGCAACGCCTACGATCCCTCGCGCATCGCGGGCGGCTCCTCGGGCGGCACCGGCAATGCCATCGCCGCGCGCATGGCGCCGGCCGGGCTCGGTTCCGACACCGGCGGCTCGGTGCGCATCCCGGCCGCGCTCAACGGCATCAGCGGGCTCCGGCCCAGTCTCGGGCGCTATTCGCAGGAGGGCATCACGCCCATCGCCCACACACGCGACACCGCCGGGCCGATGGCGCGCGAGGTCGCCGACCTGGTGCTGCTCGACACCATCATCACCGGCGCCCGCGACAGGGTGGCGCCGGCCCAGCTGCGCGGCCTGCGGGTGGGTATCTCCCGCGCGGTGTTCTGGAAGAACCTGGACGCGGAGACCGAGCGGGTGGCCACCGCGGCGCTGGATCGGCTGCGCGACGCGGGCGCCGTCGTGGTCGAGGTCGAGATGCCCGGCCTCGCGGAGCTCAATGGCAAGGTCAGCTTCCCGGTCGCCCTCTACGAGGCCAACGTGGACCTGACCCGGTATCTCAAGCGGTACCGGATCGCGCTGGACATCAAGGGGCTGGCCGAGCGCATCGCGAGCCCGGACGTGAAGGGCCTGTTCGCGAGCGCCATCGTGCCCGGGGCGAAGGACGCGATCCCGGAGAAGGTCTACCGCGACGCGCTCGCCACCCGGCCGGCGCTCCAGCGCCTCTACGCCGAGACGTTCAAGACCCACGGCATCGCGGCGCTCGTGTTCCCCACGACCCCGCTGCCCGCCGCGCCCGTGGGCGACGACCAGACCACCAAGCTGAACGGAGCGGACGTGCCGACCTTCCCCACGTTCATCCAGAACACCGATCCGGGCAGCAACGCGGGCATCCCCGGCCTCACCGTGCCGATCGGCCGCACCGCGGCCGGCCTCCCGGTGGGGCTCGAGCTGGACGGGCCCGCGGGCAGCGACCGGCGCCTGCTCGGCATCGGGCTCGCCCTGGAAGCGCTGTTCGGCCGCCTGCCCGCGCCGTGAGGAGCCTGCCATGCGGCTGCTGAGTGCCGACGAGATGAACCGACTCCTGCCCGCCGAGACCCACGCCTTCCGCGGGCCGGTGCCCACCCAGATCGTGTCCAGCGAGGAGTATTTCCCGACGCCGCAGACCGCGGCGCAGCGCGAAGTCGAGGCGCGGCTCAAGACACTGGGCGACGAGCTGGGCGCGCGCCAGGGCCTCCCCCGTCGCGCGTTCTTCCGCACCGCGGCGGGCATGGCGGCGGCCTACGTGGCCATGAACGAGGTGTACGGGCCGCTCTTCGCGG
>Ga0137403_10006005_pt1 | contig 13957 bp, 9 predicted proteins | sample CZOMad2_1_16fung_FD_122057 | JGI IMG/M metagenome (GOLD analysis project Ga0137403, IMG submission 122057) | Vadose zone soil fungal communities from Angelo Coast Range Reserve, California, USA - CZOMad2_1_16fungal (Hybrid Assembly) | ecosystem: Environmental > Terrestrial > Soil > Vadose zone... | reverse complement strand
TCTCGGCCCGGCTGCCACCGGACGGCCTTTTGAGCCATGTTTCCGTGTGAGATGGCGCGGTATATAGCGGGATTTTCCCGAGAAGCAAGGAATTCCAGGCCATTTTAGCCGGATGGGACGACAAATCGTCCTCCCCGCCTCGCGATCCGGAGGCCCGGAATACGCTCAAGGACCGCATGCACAAGTTGCGGGCGCGTTGATCGTAACGCTTTGTTTTCACCCTTTAAGGTAGAATTTTACATGGGGCGCAGGGTACTCGACAGCACGGTTGTTTGGCCGACAGGTCCGATCGTCACCATCCGGCGCTCCAAGGTGCCGCCTCACGTGTTCGATCCCGTCATACTGCCGCGATTGTTGAGAGAGATTGATGTCCGCGCATACGGTCCCCTGCTGCCCCGGCACCCCTCCAAGCGCCGGCCAAACGATTCCCCGTCTCGTCAGGATGTTTGCCGCGTTAAGCGCGGCGAATGAAGCAGTCCTGCGAATCAACTCGCAGGAGAATCTTTTCCAGCAGGTCTGCGAAGCGGCGCTGCACAGCGGAAATTTCGTCGCGGCGGCAATACTTCTCCAAGAATCCGGAACTGATACGTTAAAAGTTGTGGCGGGAGCTGGCGACGACGCGGAGCTCCGCGCCCGCACCTATTCGATCTCGGCAGACGTGCCGACCGGAAACGGTCTCGTTGGGATAGCATTCCGCACCCGCAAACCTTGCGTGAGCAACGACCTCCTCAACGACGAACGGCTGAAGTCCTGGCACCAAGCCGCGAGCCGCGCGGGGGCCCGCGCCGCCGCCGCGCTGCCAGTGATTCGTGCCGGCGTAAGCGTCGGCGTGCTGGTGGTGGTGCTTGATGAGATCGACGCGCTCGACGAAGAAACAGTGGCGCTCCTTACCCGCATGGCCGAGAACCTTTCGTTCGGGCTCGATAACATCGACCGCGAGACCGAATGCAAGCGCAATGAGCGAGCCGCTCGGCGTTTGGCGAAAATGTTTGCGGCCCTCAGCGCCACCAACGAGGCCATCCTGCGCGCCAAGACCGCGCCCGAACTCTATCAACTCGTTTGCAACGCCGCCGTTCACGTCGGCAGGTCTCTGGCGGCCACTGTTCTGTTGGCCGAACCGGACTCTTCTTGGTTGCAGCCGGTGGCCGGCACCGGCCAAATCGTCAAGTTGGTCAAGCAGACCCGCTTCTCCATCGATCCAGAAAATCCTTACGGCAAGGGAATTTGTGGCAACGCGTTCCGGACCCAAAAGGTCAGTGTCAACGAGGACCTCCTCAACTCGGAACAAGGTCAGCCTTGGCGAGAATCAAGCCGTCAGGCCGGCATCGTCGCAAGCTGCGCCGCACCGCTCACTAAATTCGGGCAAAGCATGGGCGTAGTCCTGTTTTTCGTGACCAAGTCGTGGGCATCCGACAAGGAGATTGTCGCGCTGCTGGCCCGCATGACGGAGAACGTTTCGGTAGCGCTCGAAAACTTCGATCGCGCCAATGAAAAAGTGCAGGCGGACCATCGGATTCAATATTTGGCGACGCATGACGACCTGACCGGTTTACCCAATCGCGTTGCGTTCCAACAGTTGTTCGGGCAATCGATCCGATCGGCACAGCGCCGCGGCCGTCAATGCGCCCTGCTCTTTATCGATCTCGACAGATTCAAGGTCATCAACGACTCGCTTGGGCACGCCGCCGGTGACATGCTGCTCATCGAAGTAGCCGACAGGCTCCGGGGTTGCGTGCGCGAGAGCGATTTGGTCATCCGATTTGGTGGAGACGAATTCGTCGTCGTTCTCGAGGAAGTCACCGATCAGAACGAAATTTCGCTCGTCGCTTCCAAAATTCTTTCAACTCTACTGCCCCCCATGATTCTGGCGGGACATGAGTGCCGCACGACTGGAAGCATCGGCATTGCGGTCTTCCCGGATAACGGCAGCGATGTGCAAACGCTGACCAAAAACGCCGACATGGCCATGTACCGCGCCAAGGAAGAGGGAAAAAACAATTTCCGCTTCTTCACGCCCGAGATCAAGAGCCAATCCATTGAGCGGTTGACGCTGGAGGCGGACTTGCGGCACGCACTCGAGCTCAACCAGTTCGCGTTGCATTACCAGCCGAAGCTCGATGTTGCGACCGGCCGAATTACCGGCGTTGAGGCCCTGCTGCGATGGACCCATCCCAAGCTCGGCAACCTTCCGCCCACGGAGTTCATTCCACTCGCCGAAGAAACCGGTCTCATCATCGCAATCGGCCGATGGGTTCTCATGACCGCGTCCGCCCAAAACATGGCCTGGCAACGCCAGGGGATTCCCGCAATTTCGATGGCGGTCAACCTCTCGCCACGACAGTTCCTGGATCCAAACCTGCTCGGCGATATTGACACGGTCTTGGCGTCGACGGGGATGCCTGCCAGTCTGCTGCAGCTTGAGATCACCGAGAGCATGGTGATGCGGAACGTCGAACGGGCGATCAAGCTTCTCGACGAGATACGGAGCCGCGGCGTTCGGTTGGCGATCGATGATTTTGGCACCGGTTATTCATCGATGTCGCTGATGAAGAAATTTCCGATCGACACGATTAAGATCGATCGCTCATTCGTTTTGGACCTGGTGCAAAGCGCGGAAGATCGCGCAATCGCGACGGCAATCATCAACATGGGCAAGGCACTCGGATTGACCGTGGTCGCAGAAGGCGTGGAGACCAAGGAACAGGATGCTTTCCTGCGCGGGCACGCGTGCGACGAAGTTCAGGGTTACCTATTCAGCAAACCTGTGCCGCCTGAAGAAATCCCGTTGCTTTTTCGTCCCACGGTGTGCTCACCGCCACTTCAGCCGTCGGATCTTCCGTCTTCCAGCCCTGTCAAGGGTTCGAAGCGGCAACCGAAGCACGCAAGCTGAATACTGACGTCCGGGTGGCTCCAAAAGACAGCCTCCCGCTACAGGCAACGGCCATCAATTCATTTCAGACAAAGCGCGTTCTCACGCAGGTGTTAGGCGACGGCACGATTCCCAGCGACTAGATTGCCGCCGGAATTCGGTGGTCCAAGCCAAATCGGGGGAAGTGCGAAATGAGGTATTTGCTGTCTTTTAGCGTCGCCGCGTTATGTTTTTCATCGGCATCTTCGGTCGTCTCGGCGCAGAACGTCGCGCCTGTCGATCTCGTCAAGCAGGCCGTCACCGCCGCGGGCGGTGTCGAGGCGTTACGTGCCGTCAAGGGCGTCATACTCAAGGGCGATGCGCGGCATTGGGAGCCGCAGCAAAGCTTCACCCCCGACATCGAGCCGCGTTTCATCGGCGATTCCAAGGTCACGATCTCGTGGGACAGCGAGAAGAACATGGTGCGATCCGACTGGGATCGTGACCTGAAATATCCTTTCATTGAAAGGGCGAAATACAGCGAGATCGTAACGCCCATGTTCGGCGCCGTGTCCACGGCGAAGGGCGACCTGCCCATGTCGAATATCCGATTTGCCGCTTATATGCGCGAGTTTGAGCGGATTTCACCAAAACTGCTTTTGAAGGCGCTTGATGCCCCTCAGAAACTCTCCGCGCTGCCGGAACAGAAGCTCGACGGCAAGCTTTTGCCGGCTGCCGCTTTCGCTGATGGCGACTTCAAATTCACGATCCTGTTCGATCGCACGACCAAATTGCCCGCCGCGATCCGCACCCTCGACGACGACCAAATTTACGGCGACGTCGAATACGATCTTGTCTTGAGCGATTGGAAGCAAGTCGGCGGAATCAAGGCGGCGTACACCAATGTGTACAAGGTCAATCATACCGAAGTTGGCCGCGTCACATACGGAGAAATCGATATCAATCCGTCGATCCCGCCCGAGACCTTCGCGATACGCGATGAAGGTCGTAAGGAGGCCAAGATGCCGGCACCGGGGTCGGTACCGTATCAATGGGTGGTCCGGCGCCTGTTTCTCGGTCGCTTCCTCGATAGCGATACGGTGAACTACCCGTCATCCGCCCCGGGGCTCAAGCTCGTGGAACTGGCGCCGAATGTGCAGTTCGCGTCCGGCGGCACGCACAATAGCCTGATCGTGGCGCGCAAAAACGACATTGTCGTCTTTGATGCGCCGATCAACGAATGGCAGTCGCGCTGGACCATCGATGCGGCAAAGGCGAAGTATCCCGGCAAACCGGTGAAATTCCTCGTACTCACGCATCACCACAACGACCACACCGGCGGCGCACGAACCTATGTCGCCGAAGGGGCGACCGTCGTCGTTGCTGCGCCCAACAAGAAACATTTCGAAACCTTGTTTCGGGCAAAACACTCGGTGAATCCGGACGAACTCCAGAAGAACCCGAAGCACGCAAACGTCGTCGAATTCAATGACAAAATGGTCCTTAAAGACGAAGGCGGCGACATCAGCCTTTACAAGATCGCCAATCCGCATTCTGACGGCATGCTGATCGGACACCTCGTCAATGAGAATATCGTGTGGGTTACCGACCTGTATTCGCCGCTGCGCGACAAGGACCGGTCGGAAGGCTTCGTCGCCTTCTACGAAAGCCTGAAGAAGCTCGGCATCGCACCGGATCGCGTTGTCGGCGGCCATGGCGGCTTCGCGCCGGCTTCAGCCATGGAAGCGATTATGGCGACGAAATAAGAAATCACCCGCGCGGACGGCAGAGGCGGTCCGCGCGGGTGGTATCTCGGAGCAACTCGAACTGCGAAAGCCGATCGCGTTTGTCTCGCTTCCAAGCAGCACTTTAGAGCGTCTGCACGTCCACCACGCCCGACACCGCCTTGATCGCGCCGGCGATCTGCGGGGAGACCTTGAAGCGGCCGGGTAGCTTCATTTCCACCTCGGTTTCGAGGTCCAGCATCATCACCAGCGACACGTCGCCATCGGCGCCGTTTACAGGCGTCGGCCTCACCGATTGTCCCTGCTGGACGGAGCCCCCCTGACCCGCCTCCGGCATCTGCAGGCGTTTGGCGATGGAATCGAGGGGCTTGGTGTCGCGGACGAAAATCCGCAGGCCCTTCTGGGTTTTCGCCGCCGCGTCGTCGAGCAGCTCGGCATGAAGCACGCGCGCCCGAACGTCCTCGCCTTGCAATTCGGCGCCGAGCTGCAACAGCACGGCCGCCCCCGGCTCCAGCACCTCCCGGTATTGCGCGAGCCCTTCGGAAAACAGAACGGCTTCGAAATGGCCGGTCGGGTCCGATAGCCCCATGATACCCATCTTGTTGCCGGTTTTGGTCCGACGCTCCATCCGCGACACAACGGTCGCGGCGACCTTGCCAGCGGTGGCGCCGGTTTTGACCGCGCGCGAAAACTCGGCCCAGGACTGCACGCGCAGACGTTTCAACACGGTGGCATAATCGTCGAGCGGATGGCCTGACAGGAAGAAGCCGATGGCGTCGTATTCGCGCCGCAACCGCTCGGCCGGCAACCACGGCTCGACCTGCGGCAGCATGATTGCCGGTGCATCGGCCGCGCCGCCGAACATGTCGTTCTGTCCCATCGTTGCGGCCTCGTGACTGCGTTGGCACGCGGCGAGAATGGCTTCGGCACCGGCAAATACCCGCGCGCGATTGGAATCGAGCGCGTCGAAGGCGCCTGCCGCTGCCAGGCTCTCGATGACGCGCTTGTTGATCGCACGTGGATTCACGCGGGCTGAAAAGTCGACGAGCGAGGTAAACACGCCGTTCTTGCGCGCCTCCACGATCAGCTCGACGGCCTGATGACCGACGCCCTTCAACGCGGCGAGCGCGTAGTAGATCGTGCCATCGCTGACTTCGAAGGTCGCCCCCGAACGGTTGATCGAGGGCGCCTCAACCTTGATGCCGAGCCTTTGCGCCTCACTACGAAATTCGGAAAGCTTGTCGGTGTTGTTGAGGTCGAGCGTCATCGACGCAGCAAGGAATTCGACCGGGTAATGCGCCTTCATATAGGCGGTTTGATACGAGAGCAGCGCGTAAGCCGCCGCATGGCTCTTGTTGAAACCGTAATCGGCGAACTTGGCGAGCAATTCAAAAATCGTGTCCGCTTGCCCGCGCGCAATGCCGCGCTCGACCGCGCCGGAGACAAAGCGCTCGCGCTGCTGTTCCATTTCTTTGCGGATTTTCTTACCCATCGCGCGGCGCAAAAGATCGGCTTCGCCGAGCGAATAGCCGGCCATGACCTGCGCAATCTGCATCACCTGCTCTTGGTAGATGATGACGCCGAACGTCTCTTTGAGTATCGGTTCCAGCATCGGGTGCAAATATTCCGGCTCTTCATCGCCGTGCTTGCGGGCGCAATAGGTCGGGATGTTGGCCATCGGACCGGGACGATAAAGCGCAACCAGCGCGATGATGTCCTCGAAACGGTCGGGCCGCATGTCGACCAGCGCACGGCGCATGCCCTGGCTTTCCACCTGGAACACGCCGACCACATCACCCTTCGCCAGCATCGCGTAGCTTGGTGCATCGTCGAGCGGCAGTTGCGCCAGATTGAGGTCGATGCCGCGCCGCTTCAACAGCTTCACCGCAAGATCGAGCACGGTGAGCGTCTTCAACCCGAGGAAGTCGAATTTCACGAGCCCCGCGGGCTCGACCCATTTCATGTTGAACTGGGTTACCGGCATGTCCGATTTCGGATCGCGATAAAGCGGCACCAATTCGCTGAGAGGCCGGTCGCCGATCACGATGCCGGCGGCGTGGGTAGATGCGTGTCGGGTTAAACCTTCGAGGCGCTGCGCGATGTCGAAGGCGCGCGCCACCACCGGATCCTCGTCGCGAAACGCCTGTAATTTGGGCTCGCCCGCGATCGCGGCCGCGAGCGTCACCGGCGCCGCGGGATTTTGCGGCACGAGCTTGGTCAGTTTGTCGACCTGCCCATACGGCATCTGCAGCACGCGCCCGACGTCACGCAACACGCCCCGCGCCTGCAGCGTACCGAAAGTGATGATCTGGGCGACCTGATCTCGGCCGTAACGCTGCTGCACATAACGGATCACCTGGTCGCGGCCATCCTGACAGAAGTCGATGTCGAAGTCGGGCATCGACACGCGTTCCGGATTGAGGAAGCGCTCGAACAGGAGACCAAACTGGATCGGATCGAGATCGGTGATGGTGAGCGCATAGGCGACCAGCGATCCCGCACCCGAGCCGCGGCCCGGCCCTACCGGAATGCCCTCGGCCTTCGCCCATTTGATGAAGTCCGCCACGATAAGGAAGTAACCCGCATAATTCATGCGGATGATGACATCGAGTTCGAACGCGAGTCGGGCGCGGTAGTCTTCTTCGGATGTTCCCTTAGAAAGGCCATGAATTTTGAGACGATTGCTCAAACCTTCCTCGGCCTGGCGGTGCAACTCCGCGGCCTCGTCGCTTTGCGCATCCGCGGCATTGGCGCCGGCACCGACCGTGAAGCGTGGCAGGATAGGCTTGCGCATGACGGGACGGAACGCGCAACGTTCCGCGATTTCGATCGTGGAGGCGAGCGCTTCGGGGAGGTCGGCGAACAGCACCGCCATTTCCGCGCGCGTCTTGAAGCGATGATCGGGTGTGAGTTGCTCGCGGTCCGTCTCAGCGACGAGCCGCCCACCGGCGATGCACAGAAGCGCGTCATGGGCTTCGTAATCGTCTGTGGTCGCGAAATATGGCTCGTTGGTCGCGACGAGGGGGAAGCCTTTCGTGTACGCCAGATCGATCAGCGCGGCCTCGGTGCGGCGTTCCTTCTCGATGCCGTGACGCTGCAATTCGATGTAGAGGCGGTCGCCGAACAGGCTCGCCAGCCGCTCGCAACGAGTGGCCGCGAGGCTTGCGTGATCGGCGGCGAAAGCGAGCGCAATCGGGCCATCAGGGCCACCGGTCAGCGCGATCAGGTCCTCGGCCTCGCTCTGGAGCCACTCGAACTTGATGTGCGGGGCCTGATGGGTGGGCGTCTCAAGGAACGCCCGCGAATTCAGCCGCATCAGGCTGCGATAGCCGCGCTCGCGCGCCGCCAGCAATACGATACGCGCCGGCCCCGCCGCGAGCACGTTGCGCGCGTTCGGGTCTTGATCGCCGAAATCGACCGCCAACTCGCACCCGATGATCGGCTGGATGCCGTAGCCGGCCATCTTGTCGGAGAACTCCAGCGCCCCAAACATGTTGTCCGTGTCGGTGAGCGCGAGCGCCGGCTGCCGGTCCGCCTTGGCCAACTCGCCGAGCTTCTGGATCTTGATCGATCCCTTGAGCAGCGAATAGGCGGAGTGGACGTGAAGATGGACAAATCCGGCATTGGACATGGTCGTTAGCGGCTTCTCGATCATGGGCAAGAATGATTCACCAGGGCTTGAGGGAGACGAAGCACGGCCCGCGAAAGGCCGACTCGTCTTTCAATGGTGATGCTTCGAAGGGACCGAGTCCACGCGGAAGGCGCGATCGCAGGCCGTCATCCGGCTTTTCCCCAAGGCGTGCCGTCTGGCGCCGCCGGAACTCGTTTTTTAGAGCTGCGGAAGCAGTTGGGCCCACACGGCGATCATCCCAACGAACAGCGTGATTGACGCGAGTGCCGCGGCTTCTTCCACGAAAATCTTCAACATGCCCACCTCCTAATACAGGAACATATGAAGAACATTGTTCCTTTTTTGTTCTAAGAGTCAAGGTGAGGTAGTGGGTCAGTTTGAAAAATGACCCCTGTGGTTAATTCTTGACTGGCCGCCTTCCTCCCGAAACTCCGCAGAGGAACATGATATGAAACTTGGATGTCCCAAGAACCAACCCTTAAGCAGATGGCCAAGCGGACCGGAGTCAATCTGGCCGCTCATGTGGCGATGCAGGCTATACTCTGGTCATTGCCCTTCCTGTTATCGGCAATGACCGTTATGGCCGGTTATCTACAAGCCGTTCCTTGGATGTATGTGATAGTCGCTGCCACCTTTGTTTTCGCATCGGCTGCGGCGGGAGCGCTGAGGCTTTCCGAGCTTTGGGCAAGGATGACAGCACAAAACAAACTCATACTTCAGCAAATTATGCCTGCGGCCGATTTTATTCGTGACAAGAAAACAGGAAAAATAAAAAACATTGAGAAAGTACAGATGTGCATTGTGCTACAAAATACAGCGCACTTTCCAATTTCTTATATTATCGATGAGATATCGACCTCGTTTGAGGGGATGGTGAACCCACGCCCCATGCGCAATATATTTGGTGCCGATATCCCTCCGTTTTCCGTCGGATGGTATCGTGACGTTATAATCGACGCGAAACAAATGCCAATTACGAAGAACATCTTTGAGGGCCACATTAAATTCAAACTTCGGTATGGTTTACCTGGGAACGAGAAGCATCCGATGGAGCGCAATTTAAATCTCACGTTGACATTTGATGACAAGGCTGGAGGTTTCAGTCAGGTTGCGCTTTCAGATGTTATCGAGAATGCGGTGCGAGATAGATAACATTCATTTCTGATTTTGGACTAGCCACGCTTGCGACTTCTCCTTGATCCATGCGCAACGCATCGTCCTCCCTTTCAAATCCGAAGATCGTATCGACTTCACCGCCGCGCCGAAGAACGCTCACTGAATGTCCCTTCCCGATTGCGTATTGCCGGACCACGAATTGATATTCCGGCTTGAAGTTCGCTAACTCCCACTGTTCCAGCATCTCGACGATATCTGACACTTCCCAAAGCTTGTCCGTCACGCCGGCAGCCGTTGCAGGAGTGACCTTGAGCGTCTGATGGATGCGGACGAAATTGTAATACATTGTATGAAGCGCAATCGCCGCGGCGTGGTTTTCGACCTTCTTTGAGAACGCGTTCGTCAATCGCGTGAAGCGGTGCATGTGCGAGCTGGTTGGGGTCCCTAGGGCGTTTGGGAGTCATTTGGGCCATCTTTGATTTTTCGGAACATCGGTATCCGAGACCCGTTCCAAGACTCCAGGGCGCGCGCGCACGAACACTCGGCGGAATCGTTGTCCCGAACCGTCAGCTTAATCGTCGTGCGCTCATAAACTGCACCGCACTCACATATGATTATAGTTTTAGCCATCCGCTCAATATGCGCTCGGAATCGGCCATTTTCTGCCCCGGACGGCCCGCTACAATCAAAACCCACTACCCAAGCTGAACCGATCGCATCGGATGGGGATGTAATCCGCTTGGTTAATCCGCAACAGCGGCGGCCCAGGGGTCATCTCCCAAACGCCAGCCGCATTTGGCCCGCGCTCGTAATTTCAAAGCCTTGCTGGGCTTCTTTAATGTAGCCTAGCTCAAGCAGGCGATCCGTCAGGCTTTTCGAAACAGGCCAGTTTTCGCCCTCGCCGATTTGCTCAAGGGCGTCAAACTCGGTAGCTGTGAGAAATTCATCTAAACGTGCCATTGTCCCGATATGCGCCCGCGGCCACCGGTTCAACCCAGAGCCGCTGGCATCGCATCCTCCTATTCCAGCTCCACGACCTCGCCGTTCACCAGCGACACCCGCCGATCCATGCGGCCGGCGAGCTCCATATTGTGAGTCGCGATCAGCATTGCCACCTTCGTCGCGCTGACGAGTTGCATCAAGGCGTGAAAGACGTGGTCGGCGGTTTTCGGGTCGAGGTTTCCGGTTGGTTCATCCGCGAACAAAACCCGCGGCGCGTTGGCCACCGCGCGTGCGATCGCCACGCGCTGCTGCTCGCCGCCCGATAATTCCGCGGGCCGATGGGTAATGCGGTCGCCGAGGCCGAGATAGGCCAGAATTTCCGTGGCGCGTTTGATGGTTTCATTACGTTTGAGGCCGCGGATCATCTGCGGCAGCATGACGTTCTCGAGCGCGGAGAATTCCGGCAAAAGCCGGTGCGATTGATAGACAAAGCCGATGTCGGTGCGGCGAATCTGCGTGCGCTCGGCATCCGAAAGGCCCGAAGTCGGCGCCCCGCCGACATATACTTCGCCGTCATCGGGGCTTTCGAGCAGACCGGCGATGTGCAAAAGCGTGGATTTGCCCGCGCCCGACGGCGCCACCAACGCGACCGATTGCCCCTCCCACAGCGCGAGCTTCGCGCCGTTGAGTATCGTCAAGGTTGTCGCGCCTTGGGTGTATTGACGCTTGATCTCGTGGAGATAGACGACCGGCACATCTTCCGCTCCTTGCTCCATCTCAACCCTCACTCGTACCGGAGCGCATCGACGGGATCGAGGCGGGCGGCGCGCCAGGACGGATAGAGCGTGGCGAGGAACGACAACGTAAGCGCCATGATCACAACCGCACTTGTTTCGCCGACATCGATCTCGGCCGGAAGTTTGGAGAGGAAATAAAGCTCGGGCGAAAACAGTTCGGTGTTGGTGAGCCAGGACAGAAATCGCCGGATCGATTCGATATTGAGGCAAATCAACAGGCCGACGAAAAATCCGGTCAGCGTGCCGACCACGCCGATCGCGGCGCCTGTAATCAGGAATACCCGCATGATCGACCCTTGCGAGGCACCCATGGTGCGCAGGATCGCAATATCGCTGCCTTTGTCTTTCACGAGCATGATCAGGCCCGAGACGATGTTCAGCGCCGCGACCAAGACGATCATCGTCAGGATCAAAAACATCACGTTGCGTTCGACCTGCAGCGCGTTGAAGAAGGTGGAATTACGCTGCCGCCAGTCCACCAGAAACACCGGCCGTCCCGCCGCTTCTGTCACGGCTTTGCGAAACGCGTCGATCCTGTCGGGATTGGTGGTGAACACCTCGATCGCGGTCACGTCATTGGTGCGGTTGAAATAGGCCTGCGCCTCGGCCAGCGGCATGAACACGAAGCTCGCGTCATATTCCGACATGCCGATCTCGAACACCGCGGCAATCCGGTACGGCTTGATGCGCGGCGTCGTCCCCATCGGGGTCACGGCACCGCGCGGCGCCACCAGGGTGACGCTGTCACCGGCATGCAGCGACAATTGATCGGCGAGCCTGCGGCCGATGGCTACCCCCTGCCCTTCATCGAATCCCTCGATCGTGCCCTGTCGGATATTCTTGGCAATCGAGGTGAGATTGTTGAGATCGTCGGCGCGGATGCCGCGAACGAACACGCCGGACGCGTTGAAGGGCGAGGACGCCAGCGCCTGGCCGTCCACCACGGGTGCGGCAAGGCGTATGCCTCCGACCTGACTGATGCGGTCGGCAACGTCTTTCCAGTCGGTGAGCGGCGCTTCGAGGGGCTGCACCAACAGATGTCCGTTGAGGCCCAAAATCTTATCGAGTAATTCCTTGCGGAAGCCGTTCATGACGGCCATCACGATGATCAGCGTGGCAACGCCAAGCATGATGCCGAGGAACGAAAAGCCGGCGATGACGGAAATGAAGCCTTCCTTGCGACGTGCCCGCAAATAGCGTCCGGACAGCAGCCATTCGAATGGCGCGAAAGGTGGGGTTCGAACTGGCTCGCTCATGGCTTCATCCATAGTTCGATTTTCACACGATTCGGGCTAATTGTGGTCGTAACGGCCTCCGTCCCGACATCCACGGTGGATAATTCGGCCCGGTTCTATCGGGTCAATTTCGCCACCACCTCGGCCGGGCTTAAATTTTCGCGCGCACCATCGCTCCGCCGCTTGATCTCGAGTTTGCCTTCTGCGAGCCCCTTCGGACCAACCAGTATCTGCCAAGGAACGCCGATCAGGTCGGCGGCAGCGAATTTGGCGCCGGCGCGCTGGTCGGTGTCGTCGTAGAGGACCTCGATGCCCTTGGCGGTGAGTTCGCGATAAAGCTGTTCGCACGCCGCGTCCGTATCGCTCGCGCCCTGCTTCAAATTCAGGATCGCCGCCTTGAACGGCGCGACCGCCTCCGGCCATTTGATGCCGGCTTCGTCGTGGCAGGCCTCGATGATCGCCCCGACCAGCCGTGAAACGCCGACGCCGTAAGAACCGCCGTGGATCGCGACCTCAGCGCCGTCCGGGCCCGCGACCATGGCCTTCATCGAGTCCGAATATTTGGTGCCGAAGTAGAAGATTTGGCCGACTTCGATACCGCGTGTATGCACCTTCTTGTCGGCCGACACTTCTCGGTTGAAACGGTCGGCGTCGTGGACGTCTTCGGTCGAGGCATAGACCGAGGTCCATTGCTGGATGATTGGCGTCAGATCGGATTCGTAATCGATCTCCTCCCCCGGCACCGGCAGATTGAGGACGTCGCTGTCGCAATAGACCGCGGACTCGCCGGTCTCGGCGAGCACAATGAATTCGTGGCTGAGATCGCCGCCGATCGGACCGGTTTCGGCGCGCATCGGAATCGCCTTCAATCCCATCCGCGCGAAAGTCCGCAAATACGCGACGAACATCTTGTTGTAGGAGCGCCGTGCCGCCGCCTCGTCGAGGTCGAACGAATACGCATCCTTCATCAGGAATTCGCGGCCACGCATGACGCCGAAACGCGGCCGTTGCTCGTCGCGGAATTTCCACTGGATGTGGTAGAGGTTGAGCGGCAAGTTTCTGTACGACTTGACGTAAGAGCGGAAGATCTCGGTGATCATTTCCTCATTGGTCGGCCCGTAAAGCAGCTCACGCTTGTGCCGGTCGGTGATGCGCAGCATTTCCGGGCCGTAAGCATCGTAGCGGCCGCTTTCGCGCCATAGGTCCGCCAACTGCAACGTCGGCATCAAAAGTTCAAGCGCGCCAGCGCGGTCCTGTTCCTCGCGGACAATCTGCTCGATCTTCTTGAGCACCCTCAAGCCCAGCGGCAGCCAGGCGTAAATGCCCGCGGCTTCCTGCCGGATCATGCCCGCGCGCAGCATCAGGCGATGCGAGCCGATTTCGGCTTCTTTCGGGTTCTCTTTGAGGATGGGTAGAAAGAAACGCGATAATCGCATGGTCACACTCAAAGAATCGGGACGGTGAAAGGGTTCGATGGCGAGCAGTGAAACCGGATCGGGCTCAAAAACACAAGGGTGGACTCAAGAAAAGCCGCTAAGGTATCGAATTTCCTCGTATTTTACGGGATGAGACCGTGTGATCGCAGCATCGATCCACCGGAGGCTGCCGTTGCCGCCTCATTTTTTCATGGCGGGCTCCGGCAT
>Ga0137403_10006004_pt1 | contig 13957 bp, 15 predicted proteins | sample CZOMad2_1_16fung_FD_122057 | JGI IMG/M metagenome (GOLD analysis project Ga0137403, IMG submission 122057) | Vadose zone soil fungal communities from Angelo Coast Range Reserve, California, USA - CZOMad2_1_16fungal (Hybrid Assembly) | ecosystem: Environmental > Terrestrial > Soil > Vadose zone... | reverse complement strand
GGCCTCGGCACACGCCAGGACATCCTCGCCAACTATAGGCTCACACCGCGCAGCTCATGGCGACATTGGAATCTCAGAAGAAGGACTCGATGAGCCTTGACTTCCGCTCTCTACTCCATCTGTGACGGCGCTGATACTCTGGGTCGAGCTTATACCGTGGCTCTGGGTCACCCCCTTCCTCCGGGATAACGGTTTCGTGAAGCATCGAGAATATGCCTGCCAGTGAATAGCGAGTTGTCTCAGTGACAATGCGTATCTCGCCTTTCACATAAAGACTGTTGAGTTCCTCATCAGTGGCTTTAGGCTTCGGATCTATGTCCCTGAACGTGATCCTCTCGCCTGGCAGAAGTGGTATCCTACCTGGCTCTGATTCCTTTTTCGCCACGCTCTTTTTCACTGTGGTTCCTCCAGCCGCACATGAAAATCAAATTCCTCGATTGGCTTGCCCAGAGTCCGCTTAAATTGGTCCGCCTGCCGCTTTCCACGCGAAGACAAACCGGCGGAGCAGATCGTTAGCAAACGCAACTCGCACTGTGCCTCACGCAGCGCCGTAAGCATGATGTCCTTTGGGCGAGCTTTTCGGTCGTGGATGCCCCCAAACCGGATCACGAGCTTGGCTCCCGGTAAGCAGGCACGAGCGACGTTCGTCCAAACAGACGCGAGTTGCTCCGCGAAGCGCGATGCAGAGGCGTGAGTCATCTGGTTGGCGTGCCGGTAGGTGACAGTGGTGGGACCCCCAATGAACCAATACCGAAGCCATTGGTCCGGGACGTACGTCCGCATACCGAAATATGGTGGCGATGTTACAACGCGAGAGAATTTGCGGCCAAGCGCAGTAAGATCAAGCGTCCTGCTATCGCCGCAAATCACACGAAACGGCACGCTTGGAGGTACTGACGTGAAGTAGTGACGTGCCTTTCGCCTCACGAGCTCCCCGACATCCACCTATTCGGGCCAAAGCCCACTCTTGGTCCAGAAGCGTACCGCATACTCAGGCTTCGCTGCATAGGTCCGTGGCATCTGATTCGACAAACAGCTGGGTGCACTTTTATTTCTTGGTCCGTGAAGCATGCCAAGGACTAATGCTCGAAGAGCCTTGCGCTCTGGCGAGCTGGAGTCCTGGATTAATGCCGATCTCAGGCGGCTGAGATCACTGAGCGTATGTGAGTGATAACACAGGCTCCAAAACTCCCCCTGGGGCACCTCAACCTCGGCACTGCTCGAGAGAATCTCCATGCAGGATTTCTCAATGTCTTCAGCCGATGTAGCTACCATCGTTCCCTCTGCGATGGCAGTAGCAACAGGATTGCTATCGACACCAACAGACGGTAGTCCAAGAAGGCGAGCCGCATAATTGGTGCTGCCACGACCACAGAAGGGGTCCAAGACCCAATCATTGAGCGCCAAGCCTATGAGTTGCCTTGATGGCACCGAAAGCGGGAACATGGTGAAGTAAGGGCAGATCGCATTTAGCGTCTCACGCCTGGACAATGATTTACGAGTTTGGCTATGCAAGATTCCACCTTTCTCACGCCTGACTTATACAGCAAACACAGCCGGCCGTCTACCATGAGCCACAAGACTGCTGAGCCCCTCCGGAGTGGAGAAGATGCGGGCACCCTCGCGCAACACCGACATTTACGGGACTGTCTTACGAGTGTTTTGGGTGAACGAGCCGAATCCCTACGATAATTCTCAGAAAGCTGTACGAACTCATCACGCACGTTCTGGATATGGCTTCCTTGAGACGGGCTAACGCTGATTAGCTAGCTGGCTGATCCATTGATGCCCGAAACTCCTCCAATGTATGCGCACGGGCTCCGATGACGCGGTCAAACCAATCGATGAACTCAGCTAGCAGTGTTGCATGGTGCTCGAAGGCGATACAAACCTGAGTTTGTTTAGAGCCGAAAGCAGTCGTGAGAGATAGCAAGGCTATGCGGTCGTCTACTATAAGCACGTCGATGCCCATCGGAGAATCAGTTTTCAGAAACCTTGGTCTTGTAAACTCGGCGACCCCGTGTTGGGCATAAATGGCGGCGCGGCTAGTGAGCGCCCGTGCGAACTCGTCGGGGGTAATACTCTTGTCAACGACTATGACGGGCCAGAGCCGTATAGGTTTTCCTTCTTCTTCTCGCCTCTCGATATGAGCTGCCAATTTGTGTGCGAATTGGTCGGGTAGCTTGTACTCGGCCCCTAAGGCGTGAACAAAAAGTCTGATGTTCTTATTTGCCCTTAGACATCTGAGGCAGCCCCTCAGTTTCACAAGCAGCTGAATTCCTGTAAGCATCCCTGCGGTTCAGACGGTGAGACTCGTACCGCAGGAGAGCGCGTGTGCAGGCAGGACGCAGCACACACGACAGGCAGTGCGGACGAGCGGCACTCGCAGGGCGCATGGACGAGGTCTGCGGCGGCGAGGTCCAGGCGCCACGCCTGGCCTCGCTGACCGATGGGGTCGATGGCGTGCTGCAGGCCGCCAGCCTCGGGGGGCACGCTCTCGGACAGGGGTTGGCCGTGGCTCAGGGACTGGCACCGCGCCACGCCCTCACGCCAGTCGACTGGTGGCTGTCTCACCCCAAGCGGTCGCTGGAGCAGGTCTTCGGCGGCGGGGTGCCCGTCGTGGGGGGAGAGCGGCGGGAGCGCGTGGTCCACTGCGCCTGGACGGCGTGTGAAGACGCGGACCAGTGCCCGGTGGTGCGGGGGATGCCAACCGAGCCTGGGCGCCGCCCGCCGCTGGGGTGGACGACCGTCACGCGCGCGGCGCGCCAGGAGCAGCGCTACGCCCCTGCAGACGACCTGCGGGTGGTGTGGGCCGCGGTGGTGCCGAAGCACGTCCGGGGCATGGGGGTGGCTGACCGGGGCGTCTCTGACCGCACGCGCTATCGCGTCCGGACCGAGGCGTGGGGGTGTGACGACATCATCCGCTGCCGCGGGGTGGTGTCGGTGGCGGAGGCCGCTGGGGAGCGGCGACAGGCCCAGGCCTGGCGGGGAACGGCCGGGCGCCTGCGCGTGGTCCGGCACGCTCGGGGCACCGCGCCGCGCCCTCTCGGGCCCGTCGTGGTCGGTGTCCAGGACCAGGCCATGCCGGAGCCCTGGTGTCTGCTCAGCAGTCGGCCAGACCGCACGGGCGTCGAGCTCAAGGGCAGCTCTGGACGGCGCTTCACGGTGGAGGAGACGTTCAGGGACGTGCAGAACCCGCGCGTTGGCCTGGGACGCCAGCAGGCCGGCATCGACCGCCATGACCGGCGAGACGCGCTGTGCCGGCTGGCCGTGCTGGCCCCTACGGTGCTCACCGGGCTCGGCCAGGCGGGACAGGAGCTGGGCCTGGACCGGATGCTGGGGGCGACGCGACCGGGACAACGGTCCCTCTTCCGCCAGGGTCTGATGCGCTTTGAACGCCTTCCCAAGAGGCGGGAAGATCGCCTGCGCGCTCTGGCCAAGACATTCGGCGAACGGCTCCAAGATCATGCCCTGTTTCCCGGCATTCTGGGCGTAATTTGACAACTGAGGGGATGCCTCAGCTTAGACATAGCTTCTCCATTAACGCAGTCAGTTCCGGCAGGCCGAACGTAACAGTGCCGATTACTGTCTTTTCATGCTGGGAGCGCGTGAAGTGGCGGTTCATCTCTTCGGCTTCGGCCATCAGGGAAGAAGGGAAGAAGTCTGTTGCAAGGTTCGCGTCGCGCAGGCGCCGCACCCCCTTTCCTGTAATGGTTTGATTTGGATCTAGCATGCCGATTACCACCCGAGAAACCTTACGGTTGATCAACCATTCAGCGCAAGGAACGTTCGGTTGATTTCGTGTGGTGCAAGGCTCTAAGGTGGTATAGACGGTCGCTCCCGCAAGGGCTTTGTTTGATAACTTCCCTTCTAAAGCTATGAACTCAGCATGGTCACCCGCGTGTGGATGCTCTCCTCGGAAAGCCGTTGCCAGGATGTTATTGCCCTTTACGACAACAGCACCAAGGCATTTGAATTGCGAGCCTCGGCCAAAGCGAGCTGAATAAAAGCAGTGTCCTGGTCCGTCATGGTTACCTCCTGGGACCGGCTTGCGCTGGCTAACGTATTAGCGTTAAGCTGCAGCGGAACAGACGCGGAGCTGTACCCCCGAGCGACCCGCTGCAGCTTCAACGCGTTGTTGGACTACCCGCGCACCGAGTCGGGCACAACGGGCCTATGGAATTTCTACCGGCCGATCCACCTTGAACGGTCCCTTCGAGGGTGGCGAGTCGCACAACAGAACCGGTGGCGTGCCGAACACCCGCTGGGCTGCGTCGCGTGATGGCCGGCGAGCTTCTTCCACGGCAGCGTGTTCCGCGCGGTCAGGGCATACGCCTCCCTTCCCCAGCGAGAGCAGGCGCCTGGCCCCTGGTCACGCCACCACCTCCCAGGGGATGGCGCTTGGCGGTGGAATCCTCGCAGGAAGGATCACGCCGAGGCACACGAGCTGGCGACCACACACCGGACAGCGTTCGGGATGGTCGTCTCCGCGGGCCTGGCACGCCGTCTGCCAGTCCAGCACCGACGGCTCGACCACTGGCCCTTGTCCCAGTTGCGCTCGGCAGACCGCCAACGCCTCACGCTTGGTCGGCGCGTACAGCCCATAGCAACGGACCACCTTCGTCCCAGGCTCCGGCACCTGCAAGAGATAACGCCGGATGAACTCCGCAAGGGGCAAGGTCAGCAGGCCCTGCAGCTTGCGGTCGGACGTCTCCCCATTGATCCGGTAGCGGAAGGTGACCTCCCCCTGTTTGCTAGCGACCAACCGCTGATTAGCCAGCGGCCCCCCACGGATGTAGCGCGCCAAATAGGTGAGCACCCCTGTGCCATGCGGATACCGCTCCCGGATGTGCACGTTCCATTTCTGGCGGCCTAGGTTGTTGCGCAACATGGCCCAGTGCCGCAGAGGCATCCCGTCCGGCAGCGTGAGCGTCCCCTTATGGACGGCGGCATCCATGGCCGCGAGCAGCTTGCCCCGAAAGACCGCCATCACCACGCGTACCGGCAGCAGAAAGCCATTGCGCACGGGGTTCCATTGCCCCGCGTCCGTGAGCCCACCTCCAGTGACCAAACAGTGGAGATGCGGATGCAACACCAACGTCTGACTCCAGGTATGGATCGCGGCGATGAGGCCAGGGCAAGCCCCCAGATACTTCGCGTCGCCGAGGAGTTGGTCCAACGTCGCGTGCGCCGTGGCAAACAATCGGTTGGTCATCGCGCGTACATTCGCCAGCCACAGCCCTCTCAAATCATCGGGCATCGTGAAGATGACATGGTAGTGCTCGCAGGCCAGGAGCCGCGCCTTCTGTCTGGCCAGCGTTCGACCTGGATCCAGGCACATTGCGGACGCAGCCGGTGGCGACACGAGTTGTACCAGACGTGTTCGACATGCCCCTCCGGACAGGCTTGGACGTGACCACCCAAGCGCGCGGTGCGACAGGCCAGCAGCGCCCACGCCGCCTTCCGCACGTGGGCCGGGAGCTTGTGGCTTCGTTCAACGGCCGCGTAGCCCTCTTGCACGATCTGCTGCACCGTCACCCATCCTATCTCCCGAATCCAGCGCTCTGACCCACCCTCCCCCGCAGATGCGGGTTAGTCCAACGAATAAGCGTTTTTGCGGCGCGGAGCCGACACAAAAACGGTGTTGAACGGAACCGCTACGCTGGCCCGTCTGGAATTGTAATCCAACCGAGGCCGTTTGACGAGAAGATTTGCGCGGACCTCGGAGGCGAATGTCTGCTCATCGGGGCGATGAAGGGGTGTGGAAGCTGGGGCGATCAGTCGGCACGATGGCCATCAGGGCGGTCATGCCAAGGCAGCCCGGGGAGGGGTGCCAAGAGATGGACGGACCGGTGCCAGGGAGCCACGGCTCGCAGGAGCGGTGGCCGTGATGACCCGGCAGGGGGGAATCCAGCGGCCGGCGGGGTGGCTCATGGGGGTCCCCTTGGAGGTCGGGGGAGGGAGCGGATCACGACCAGCAGCCCCTGACCGCAGGACGGACAGGGGTGACCCGCTCGCGGGGATGGGCACCCGGCCTCGGCTGCCTGCGGGGCTGGTTCAGGCGCAAGGGGAGGGGGGGCAGCTGTGTGCCCCGCCCGGCAGAGCTGGAGTTGATGCAGGCGCGGACGATGGACGGGACTCCACACGCCAGAGTCGCGGACGTTGTGGAAGCCTTGGGGCAACACATGCGGCCGAAAGCGGCGCATGACCTCCAGCGCTGGCAGGGTCATGGTCTGCCAGCGCTGGTCCTGCGTATCCTGATAGCGGCAGCAGACGTGACCATCCTCGATCGCGAGCCGCCGGCTATGGGTCAGCGCGCTCCGGTGACCATCCCGGCCCCAGTAGTGCAGACCTCGTTCCGGGCCTTGCAGGGCAGGTGTGCCGTAGACGACCCACCCCTTGGTCCACACCGACGCCGGGATGGTCAGGTCCGGCCGTTCCTGACGTACCAGCGCCCGAAACACCCCGCGAAAGCGTGGCGAGAGGGCGTGGACGGGCACCAGATCGGACCTGCGGGCTGGCTGCCACTGGGTCCGCTCGGCGGAGACCCCGCCGGCGGGCACGAGGCCGTGCACGTGCGGATGGTCGGCGAGGGTCCGGGTCCAGGGGTGCAGCACCCAGAGGACCCCGATCAGCCCACCGGCATCATGCGGAGCGGCCGCGAGCGTGATGAGCGCTTGGGCCGCGGCGCGCAGCAAGATGTCCTACAGGTCCTGTTGCTGCCGCCGGATGATCTCCCGCAACTCCTGGGGCACCGTGAAGACCACGTGAACGTAGGGCACCGGCAGGAGTTCCCGCTGGCGCTCTGCCAGCCAGGCTGCGGTGTCGCGGCGATGACACGTGGGGCAACTGCGGTTGCGGCAGGAGTGGTAGACGGAGTGTGCCTGGCCACAGCGATCGCACGGTAATAGCTGCCCTCCCAACGCGTCAGTCCGGCAGGCTAGGCGAGCCGCGAGGGCCCGGCGATGGCGAGGCAGCAGGTCCTGCCCAAACCGGTCCAAGGATTCGTGCCCATAGCGCCGGCAGACGTCCGCCACCTCTGGCATGCTGATGCTCCGGCCCGGTCAGAGAGCAGCCATGAGGGCGGTGATGGTGGCGGGCACGACGGCTAAGGTCGGGGGCGTCAGATGGGTGTAACGGGCGGTGGGCCTGGGGCTCTGGTGACCCAGCAGTGCCTGCATGACCCGCAGCGACACGCCCCGTTCCCGCAGAGGGCTGGCCTAGGAGTGCCGCAGCGGATGGATGGAGGCAGCCTTGGGCATGCCGCTCTGGCGCACCACCGCTTTGCAGGTCTTTTGCCGGGAGTTGGGGGACCGAGGTGCCGCCCGGTCCCGGGCGGGGAACACCCAGGGGCGGGGCCGCTGGCGCTGCCAGTACTCCCGTCACAACGTCAGCCCCCGGGGGGCCAGTGGCCCGCAGCGGTCTTGGCCCCCGTTGCCGCAACGTACGTGCACCAGCATCCGTTGCGCGTCAATGTCTGAAACCTGCCACTGCGTGCCCTCCGTGAGGCGCAGCCCCCAGGCGTAGATCAGTCGCAGACCCATCTGGGCGGTCGGGTTCGGGACCCAGGCCAGGAGGGCCCGCACTGCCTGCGGACTCCACACGACCGGCAGTTTTTGGGGGTGCCGGGGCCGCACGAGGTCGAAGACCGGCCACGGGCGCGTGAGCGTGCGTTCGTAGCAGAACCGGATCCCGTAGAGGTGAATCCGGCAGATGCGCTCGGCGACTTGCTTCTCATGGCGTACGTAGAGGCAATACTGGCGGAGCTCCGCGTCGCTGCGCGGGTCCGGAGGGCGTCGGTCGTCGTGCGCCAGTTGGCGCACAGCGGCGACATAACCCTGTTGCAGCTTCGGGGCAAGCTCCGAAGCTGCAGGTCTTCCCGCATGCGGCGTCGACGTGTGGTCATGGCCATCCCCCTGTTCGTGTGGCACACGATCCTTCGCCAACGGTCGACACGAACAGGAGCATAGATTGCCGCTCAACATGAAGGAAGAGAGAAGGCAAGGTAGAACATTGGTGGGACCAACCAGAAACCTACCGCGCAGCGGTTTCGTTCAACTCTTGAGTATGTGGAAATGTTTCCACATACTCCCCCCAACGGCCTTGCGCGAGATGTGGATCTAATCTTCCGTTGGGGCTGCTTATCTGGAAATTTTTCAGCATAATAGCCCAAATACGGATCTTATGCTTCGAGAATTTCGGCAGCATGGCCAGTGGCAGGCAACGACCTGAGGATTAGGTTCAGGTGAGTCGGCGGAATTCCCCATCAGCGTCAAGGAATTCGTGACTCTGTTGGGTAAATCGCCGTGCCCAAACTGCAACGTCATGCGAGCAAGTGACACTAGAGGAATGGGTTCGAGCTCGCTGGCCTTCAAACGTTGTACGCACAACTGCTTTTCCGCGTGTTTTTGACTTAACCAACAGAGTCATTCGTGGCCATGGTTGTCTCCCCAACGAGGGATTCCGATGCCTCACGTTGCTCTGCCTAACGGGGCACGGCGGAGCGGCGTCCCGCGCGGAGCACGGGATGTCAGCTTCAGCAAGGGGGGGTGGCGCGCCAGCACCGCTCCCGTTAAGCGGCGCGCTGCGCACCGCTTAACGGATCAAGTTCATTGGACTGCCCTGCGGGCCAAAGTTCAGCCCACCCTCTGCGACATCGATGCGCTACTGCTGCCAACCACTCTGCTTCCCGCCCTCCTGGTGGAGACGGTCGACGCCTCCCTGAAGGTATACACCGAGTACAATCTGCAATCCCTCCGCAATTCCGCCATTGGCAACGTGCTTAACCTGTGCGGCCTCTCCGTGCCCTGTGGGTTTACCAGCCAGGGGTCCCCCATTGGCTTGACCATCTATGGCAAACCCTTTCAGGAAGACCTGATTCTGCGTATTGGGTATGCCTTCGAGCAGGCCACCGACCGGCATCGCCGTACCCCGGACCTGTCATGGGTCCATGGATAGAACGCGTTCCTGGGAGTGCCCTTCCCCGCTCTCAGCGACTCGCCAGCGCGAGCATGACCTCAGCAAGAACTCTTGTGCCGGCCGCCAGATCAGACGGGGTAGCGGACTCGGCTTCGTTGTGACTGACCCCGCCCCGGCACGGCACGAACAGCATGCCGCTGGGACAGAGGTCGGCCATGTACTTGGCGTCATGCGTCGCGCCAGAAACAATATCCATATGCACTAAAGCCTGGCGTGTGGCGGCCTGCTTGAGCAAGTCACGGATAGCAGGGTCAAACTCTACTGGCGGCGAATAGAGAGTTTCAGTGACCACCACGCTGCAGCCATGCGCCTGGGCATGGCATACTGCGTCTACCTGGTCGCCGAGGCGAGACAGCACCTCGGCACTAGGATGGCGCAGATCGATGGTGAAAAGAACACGGCCTGGCACGGTGTTCGGCGAGTTTGGCGTGACTTCGAAACGCCCCACGGTAAACCGGACTGTATCGGCGGTGTCGTACATCAGTCCCTGCAGGGCCGTCACCATGCAGATAGCAGCCACAAAAGCGTCCTTGCGGATACGCCGTGGAGTAGTGCCGGCGTGCGCCTCTTCCCCCGTCACCTCGACGCGAAACCACCGTAACCCCTGGATGCCAGAGACAATACCAATGGTGTGGTGCGTCGCCTCAAGGATAGGCCCTTGTTCAATATGGGCTTCGAGATACGCCGCCATGGGGAAACGAAACGCCCGCCGCTGCGGAATCGCCAGGCGTTGCATGGTCTCAGCCAGTGCATGCGCCACGCTGATGCCGGCAGCATCGGTGGTGGCCAGGGCTGTCTCCAGCGGCAGAGCGCTGGCGAACACGGCCGATCCCATGGTGGTGGGCTGAAAGCGCGCGCCTTCTTCGTTGGTCCAAACCACGGCTTCAAGTGGATTGTTGGTAACAATCCCAACATCAGCAACCGCCTCGAGCACCTCAAAAGCCGCGAGGACACCATACACGCCGTCAAAGTTGCCGCCAGTGGGTTGGGTGTCAAGATGCGACCCGGCCACCACCGGGCTTGCCGTTGAGTCCTTGCCGGCACGGTGCATGAATACGTTGCCAATGGCGTCAACACTGGTGCTGAAGCCACGCATGGCAGCCCAAGCGAGCAAGCGCAAGCGGGCCTCCGCGTCCTCTGGCGTCAGGGCCTGGCGGTTAACCCCACCGCGGCCAGTGGCACCGATGCTGGCCATTTCCATATGACGCTGCCAGAGACGGTCTTCGCGCACCGCCTTGACCACGGTGGCTATGGTTGCCGATGACTCCGACATCTCCAACTCTCCTCGTTTCCTGCGCCGCTTTCCGCCCGCGTCTCACAGCGTCCCACAGGCGCCGCGCCGCAGAAACTCACCCATGCCTTCGCGCCCGTGCCAATCCTTCCCGTCCACAATCAGTTGGCCGCGCAGAAAGACCTTTTTGACGCTTCCCGTCAGCGTATGGCCCTCAAACAGGCTGTAGTCAACGCGGCTGTGATGCTCCGAAGCCCGGATAGTCCAGGTGACGCGGGGATCGAACAGGACGATGTCGCCATCCGATCCTACGGCAATAGTGCCTTTCTTGGGAAAGAGGCCGAACAGCTTGGCGGGGTTGGTCGCCGTCAGCGCCACGAAGCGGTTGAGCGACAGGCCACGCTGTCTGACGCCCCCGTCGTAGACCAGTGGCAGACGCGTTTCGATCCCTGGGGCACCGTTGGGGATCTTGCTAAAATCGTCTTTCCCTTGCTGTTTTGAGAACTTCATGCCGAACAGCTGCTCGTTGAAACAAAACGGACAGTGGTCGGTTGAGATCACCTGTAAGTCATTGGTGCTGAGCCCACGCCACAGGGCCTGTTGGTGGTTGGCATCACGCAACGGCGGCGTCATCACATATTTCGCGCCGTCAAACTCGGGCCGATCGTACTTTTCCTGGGTCAGGAACAGGTAGTGCGGGCAGGTTTCCGCGTGCACCGGCAGGCCGGCGTCACGCGCCTCGGCAACTGCCGCCAGCGCCTCGCGCGCCGACAAGTGCACCACATACAGCGGCGTCTCAGCCAATTCGGCAATCTTAATGGCGCGATGGGTCGCCTCGCCCTCCATCGAGGTGGGACGCGTGAGGCTATGATACTTCGGCGCCACCCGGCCCGCCGCCACTGCCTCCTCGACGAGCACCTGGATCACCTGACCATTTTCAGCATGCACACAGATCATGGCGCCATGCCCTCCGGCGAGGCGCATGGCCTTGAACAGTGCGCCGTCATCAAGCATGAGGACGCCGGGATAGGCCATGAACAATTTGAAGCTGGTCACGCCTTCGCGCCTAATGAGGGTCTGCATGTCGGTCAGCGACTGGTCGTTGACGTCGAGCATGATCATGTGGGCACCGACATCGACACTGGCGCTGGCGGCGCGTCTATGCCAATCCTCCAGGCCGACCAGTGGGCTGGCGCCGCGAGTTTGGTTGCAAAAGTCGATGACCGTCGTGGTCCCACCAAAAGCAGCCGCTTTGGTCCCCGTGCCAAAAGTGTCCACGGTGCGTGCCACACCAAAGTCCCAATCCAAATGGGTATGGACATCGATACCGCCGGGCATGACGAGGAGTCCACTGGCGTCGTGCGTCTCGACCTGGTTGCCAACCACCAGTCCCTGGCCAATGGTGCGAATACGACCGTCCTCGATCAGGATGTCCGCCTGATAATCGTCAACGGCAGTCACAATCCGCCCGTTCTTGATCAGCACTGCAGCCATTTGCCTCTCTCCGTCTGGTTGAAAAATCGCGCCAAGTGACGCTGCCTTACCCGTGCCCTCACGCGTAGCGCCACACACATGACGCCGCTGGGCGGCGACGAGCTGGGCGTAGGGCCCAGCGGCCGCGACCAGGTCAGCGTGGCGGCAGCTGGCGACCACCTGCCCGCCCTCCTTCCCACGCCCATGCACAGTAACGATTCTCTCTCCAGGCGTCAACTCTCTTTGCCGTCTTTGAAGTTCCACACCCATTTATCGATAAGGGCGACCCACGGTGTCGCCAGGTGCGCTGCTGGTCCCTGTAGGCCCTCTAGCGACTTGACAATAACGTGGCTGGCAATTAGTCTTGGCGCGGCAGAAGGGTATACGGTGACGCTCTTCTCCCGCCACACTCTGGTCACACCGACCAACACGGCTGAGGGACGCCACGAGCGCCCTTATACAAACCCCTGAAACTGTCTGAGAAGGAGCATGCTATGGAACGCTTAAAGTCTCTGCTCGTGAGTTTGGGCAGCCTGGCTGTGGGAGTGTTGTTCTTGTCGCTTGCCGTTGCAACAGCCCAGCAAGCGCCGCAGTACCCGCTGGACGACAAACTGGCGAACGAACCGGCGCCCTGGACGGTGCCAGGGAAGTGGGGCAAGCATGGCAATTGGGGCAGATGGGGGGAAGAAGACAAACGCGGCATGCTCAACTACATCACCCCCGAGATGATCGTCAAAGCCGTGGGGTTGGTGAAGCAGGGGAAGGTGTATGCCCTTGGGGAGGAGCTGCATAACGATGTGCCCCGAATCATTACCCCAACCCGCATCGGCCTCCAAATCATGCAGGAGCGCGACGGGTATGAACGCACCGCCGCAAAGTCTGGGGAGTTCGACCCGAAGCGCGGTCAGGTGGCGGCCAGTTTCACCTTCATGCATAACCATACGGGCTCGCATCTGGACACCTTTGCGCATATCTACCGGGAGAACGCCCTGTATAACAATATGCCGGCGCCAAAGTCGGATGGCACGGTGCATGGCGATGCGGCGAGCGTCAAGTCTATCGTTGGGCGCGGGGTGTTACTCGATGTGGCGAAGTACAAGGGCCAGGACCCGCTTCCCTCTGATTATTGGATCAGTCTGGAAGATCTCCAGAACACCGCCAAGGCGCAAAAGGTGGAGATCCAAAAGGGCGATATTCTGCTGATTCGGACTGGCTGGCGGAAGATGTGGGACGAGCCAGCTCAGGACGGACGCGTTGACCTGGCACATAACAAGTGGCATCAATCGCAACCGGGTGTCGGGCCGGATTCCTTGGCCTTCTTCAACGACATGGAGATTGTGACCATCGGCTCGGACAACGCGGCGGTGGAATGGGGGTTTCCGGTCAACCCACAGTATACCAGGAAAGCCTTCGGCTTTCTCGCCCTGCCCCTGCACACTGATTTTATCTGGAACCGCGGTGCCTACATCATCGAGATCCTCAACCTGGACGAATTAGCGAAAGACCAGGCCTACGAGTTTCTCTTTGTCCTCGGCCCGCTGCTGTTGCGGGGTGGTATTGGCGTACCAGTGAATCCCCTCGCTATCCGGTAAAGCGCCATGTGACGCGGGAGGGGCGTACAACGTGACACTCCTCCCGCAACTTCCGTCTGGACAGCGCCATGACACACACGCAGCTGGCAGTGACCCTGCACGGGGTGAAAAAATCGTTTCCTCTGGGGAATGGCAGCAACCTGGAGGTGCTCAACGTCGAGCAGTTGGTGCTGCCGGCAGGCAGCTATACTGTCCTGAAAGGGCCAAGCGGCTCGGGCAAGACGACGCTGCTCAATCTGATTGCCGGCGTCTCAGTGCCCACAGCAGGGACAATCCTGGTCCACGACACGGACATTTTTACCTTGCCAGAACCGCAGCGCGATCGCTTCCGGGCGCAGCACATTGGCTATGTCTTTCAAACGTTCAACCTGCTGGCGGCCTTCAGCGCCATTGAGAATGTCATGCTGGCCATGATGTTCTCTCACGCCATCCCGAAGCGCCAGCAGCGTCAGCGCGCGGGCGAGCTCCTCTCCCGGCTGGGCCTAGGGGCGCGTCTCGCCCACAAGCCGCAGCACCTGTCGCGGGGTGAGCAGCAGCGGGTTGCCATTGCCCGCGCCCTGGCGAATAATCCCCCTTTAATCCTGGCGGATGAGCCATGCGCCAGCCTCGATGCTAACACCGCCTGGGAGGTGCTGGCCGCCTTTCTGACCGTCTGCCGGGAGGAACGCAAGACCCTGCTCAT
>Ga0137403_10006001_pt1 | contig 13958 bp, 13 predicted proteins | sample CZOMad2_1_16fung_FD_122057 | JGI IMG/M metagenome (GOLD analysis project Ga0137403, IMG submission 122057) | Vadose zone soil fungal communities from Angelo Coast Range Reserve, California, USA - CZOMad2_1_16fungal (Hybrid Assembly) | ecosystem: Environmental > Terrestrial > Soil > Vadose zone... | reverse complement strand
CGGTCGCCGAACCGGCCTTCGCCGGCGAGGTCGAGCATCTGGCCGCCGACCATGCCGCCGATCCCAGAGGCGCGCGCCAGCGCGCGGGTCAGCAACAGCCGCACAGTGGGGTCCTTGTGGATCTCGTCGCGGGTGACGATGTCGAAGGCGAGCGTCAAAAGCCCGTCACCGGCAAGGATGGCTGTGGCGTCGTCGGTCTTCTTGTGCAGCGTAGGCCGGCCGCGGCGCAGATCGCTGTTGTCCATCGCGGGCAGATCGTCATGCACCAGCGAGTAGCAGTGGATGCATTCGAGCGCGGCCCCGGCCAAAAGCGCGGCCTCGCGCGCGACGCCGAACACGGCCGAACTTTCCACCACCAGAAACGGCCTTAAGCGCTTTCCGCCGCCCAGGCTCGAATAACGCATGGCGTCCATCAGCCGCTTCGGCCGCGCGATCTCGTCAGGCAAAAGCGTATCGGACAAAAGCTTCGCAAGCAGCGCTTCGGTATCCTCCGCGGTCTGGTCCAGGCGCTTCGCAAAGTCTGGGTGTGCTGTGCCGATCATCATCAAAAACAGCTCCTGATCAAGTTGGCCGGACAATCGGTTATGGCGCAGGCTTCGTCAATTCCGCTTGCAGCCATTCAGGGTGTCTTGAAACGGTTGAAAAATGCGGGAACTATCAGTGAGATATCGGTCGAGCCCGCAGCCAAAAGCGGGATGACTTTTCTTCGAATCGTCTTCCGCTTTATCCCTTTGTTTGAGCATGATCTTTTTCGGAAAAACCGATATCCACTTTGCGCTAACGCGGCCTTTCGGGTCCGGATCATGCTTTGAGCCAGAAAACCCCAGAATTTGCGCATTGCCCGAAATTTGCTGCTGATCGTGCTGGTCGTGCTGTTGCTGCCGTATCTGCTGGCAATACTTTATCGCGCCGGCCATCCGGTCTCGACGCTGATGGCCTGGCGCTATTTGACCGGCGCACCGATGTCGCGGCAGTGGATCGATCTGAATGCGATGTCGCCAGCGCTGCCGCGTTCGGTGGTCGCCTCGGAGGACGCGAAATTTTGCAGCCACCATGGCATCGACTGGACCGCGCTGCGCGAGGTGATCGACGACGCCGAAGACGGCGAGGTAGCCCGCGGCGGCTCGACCATCACCCAGCAGGTGGTAAAGAACCTGTTCCTGTGGCCGGGCCGCAGCGTGGTCCGCAAGGCGCTGGAGTTTCCGCTCGCGCTGTGGATCGACCTGGTACTGCCGAAGCCCAGGATTCTCGAAATCTACCTCAACATCGCCGAGCTAGGCCCGTCAGGCCAGTTCGGCGCGCAAAGTGGCGCCATCTATGCCTTCGGCCATCCGGCTTCGTCCCTGTCGCCGCGCGAGGCGGCGCTTTTGGCGGCGATCCTGCCCAATCCTATCCGGCGCAGCGCCCGCAACCCCGGCCCCGGCGTACGCCGTCTGGCCGGGATCTATGTCGCCCGGGGGCAGGCGGCGGAATTGCAGCGATGCTGGAGCGAAAATCGCGGGTTTTGAGCCATTTTGGCTTATTTTGAACCTAGCCTTCGGCCATTCCATCCACTATAAGCGCGGCCTTATCGGCATTCAGCTCGTGCCAAAAGCCGGCCGTCCGCTTGGGACGATGCCTTGCGACAACATCCCTAGAGGACACCGACATGGCCGTTCCCCGTAGAAAAACATCGCCCTCGCGGCGTGGCATGCGCCGTTCGGCGGACGCGCTGAAGAAGCCGACCTATGCCGAGGACAAGGATTCCGGCGAGCTTCGCCGCCCGCATCACCTCGACCTGAAGACCGGCATGTACAAGGGCCGGCAGGTTCTCAAGGCCAAGAAGGAATCCTGATCGGGCATCGGGCAGGGCGGCTTCCGGCCATGCCTGAATTCGGCCAACGAGTGGGGTAAGACGGTTACCGACGGTGAAGCGAGTGGCGCTTCGCCCGGGAATGTTCCGGTTTTCCTTAGCAAGGCCTCGCCGATGTCCATGGTCGGTTTTCCGCTTCTTCTGATTCCGCTCGCGATCTACAACATCCTCGCCTTCCTGATGCCCGGCGTTTCCCTTGCCGAGCCGCTTCTGAAGCTGACGCTGATCTCAGGCGCCGAATGGACACTGACGCTCAGCGATATGCTGCTGGCGCTGGGCATTCTCCTGTTGCTGTTTGAAGTGATCAGAGGCGCACGCCCCGGTGCGAAATATCTCACCGATCATCTGCTGTCGTTGATCATATTCGGCGGCGCCGCGGCCGAGTTTCTGCTGTGGCCGCGGTTCGCCAGCTCGACCTATTTCCTGCTCGCGCTGCTCTCGCTGGTGGATTTCCTGTCGGGGATTGCGTTGCGCGCGGGCCGTGGGAGACAGCTGGCGTCCGCCGCTTCGCGGGGTGCAAGGCGACCCGCCTCGGTCACGCCCGAGTCCAAACCCGAACCCACATTCGTCGATCCCCCACCCGCGCCGTCGGTGCCGGCAGCGGCCTCGACCGCCGACTCGGTACTGCTCGACCACCCCCAGCCGCAAGCCGACCACCCCGCGGCAGCATGGCTGTCGCCGGAGGTGCCCTCTCCAGAGCTGCAACCCGGCAACGGTTTGCCGCGGCCGCCCGAGGCGCCGCGGCGCTAGCTAGTCTCAGATGATTTGCCGTGTCCGGCTGGCGCCGCGGACCGGTCCTTGGCTTGCATGGTAGGCGGTCTCAGCATCGGCAAGTGTTGCTCGCCGCAGGCCGCGTGTCTGCGGTACCTGCTCGGCGGTGGCGATCAATTGCGTGATAAAAATCGAGTTTGACGACCACCGCAAACCGGGACCGTGCGACCACTGCGTCGAGGGGATCACCGGCACCAGCGCGACACAGGCCGGATGTGCCTCCAAAACGACGCCGTCATCTATCGCAGGCTCTGGTCGATCAATACTTGACATCGGAAGTCACGATCTGGGGCTGAACTGTCGCATTTTGGGACATTCCGCCCCTTGCTAGGTTCATCCTCGCAAGGACTATGCCGATTGTGCCAGCTTGTTCCGCGTCATCGCGCGACGTGGTTTCCAAAATATTTATGAACTTTTCATAAGCTCAGGCCGAAAGTGGCCCTATGTTTGAGGTCTGAGAATCACGCAAGACTTTGTCCCGAAACGAGGCGAACTTGACATCCGTTCCTCCCCCGGCTTCCGCCATCCTCGCTTCGCTCGGCCAGGCGGCCTTCGTGTGGGACGTCGCAACAGACGAGATTGTCTGGAGCGACCATGTGATCTCGGTCTTTCCGGACATTCCGATCGAGCAGCTCGCGAGCGGGGCGGGGTTTTCGAATCTGATCGAGCCCTTGCGCTCGGTTCGGACTGATGCACTTGGCCACTCCCAGCCGGCGTACGGCGGAGAGGGCGCGTCGTACCGCATTGAATATGGTGTCCGCGCCAACACCTCTGCCCCCGTGCAATGGGTCGAGGAAACCGGCTGTTGGTCTGCCGGCGCCGACGGCAAACCGGCGCACGTACAGGGCATAGTCCGCGTCAACAACGAAGCCCACGCCCGTGACGAACAGCTCGTGAGGTTGTCGCGGCACGACCCGCTGACCGGCGAACTTAATCGCACGCACCTTGTTGCATCGCTGGCCGAAGCCATCGAGGAAGCCTCCCGCTTCCGCGCTTCCTGCGCGTTCATGCTGATCGGCATCGATCATCTGGCGCGCATCAACGACGCCTTCGGCTTCGATGTGGCGGACGCAGTGATATCGGAAGTGGCGAAGCGCATTCGCATCCGCCTGCGCGGCGGCGACATCCTCGGCCGCTTCTCCGGCAATAAATTCGGGTTGATCCTGAAGCACTGCACTGTCGACGACATGCACGTCGCCGCCGAGCGGTTTCTCGCCGGCATTCGTGACGAAGTGGTGCCGACCAAATCCGGCCCGGTCTCGGTGACGGCATCGATTGGCGCTGTCAGCGTGCCGCGCTATGCGCGCAACGCCGACGAGGCGATCAACCGCGCCCAGGAAACGCTCGATATGTCGAAGCGCCGCCGTGCCGGATCGTTTTCGCTGTGGCGTCCGAATGTCGAGCGCGACGCCCAGCGCCGCGTCAATATTCGCGTCACCGACGAAATCGTCACGGCGCTCAATGAGCGCCGCATCGCCATGGCGTTTGAGCCGGTGGTGGAGACCCACTCGCGCAAGCCATCGTTCTACGAGTGTCTGGTTCGCATGGAGCAGCATGACGGGCAGATTCTGCTGGCGCCGGATATCGTCCCCGTGGCCGAGAAGCTTGGCCTGATACGCCTGGTTGACCACCGCGTGCTCGAACTCGTGGTGGCTGAACTCGCGGCCTCGCCGAAGGTGCAACTCAGCCTCAACATTTCGCCCGACACCACGATGGATCCGGACTGGTGGGCTTCCATCGAATCGCTGATGCGCGCGCATCCCGGCGTCGCCGAGCGGCTGATCGTTGAGATCACCGAAACGGTGGCGATCCAGAACATCGATGACGTCCGCGGCTTCGTCACGCGGCTGAAGAACTTCGGCAGCCGGATCGCGATCGACGATTTCGGCGCTGGCTACACCTCGTTCCGGAACTTACGAAAGCTTGGCGTCGACATCGTGAAGATCGACGGCGCCTTCGTGCAGAATATCGCGCGCTCGGCCGACGACCGCGCCTTTGTACAGACGCTGATCGATCTGGCGCGCCGGCTGGACATCAAGACCGTCGCCGAATGGGTTCAGGATGAGGTGTCCGCGGTGATGCTTCGCGACTGGGGCTGCGACTATATCCAGGGGCGCCTGATTGGGCTTGCGTCTTCCGAGCGGCGCTGGGGCGCGGCGGTCGAACCGGCATTGCCGGCGGCGAGCTAGCATTTCTCGTCGTCGTCAGTGCGTCTTCGCGTTGGAGCGATGAGCGATCGACACGGCCAGGACTCCTGAGGGGCCCTGGCCGGATCGGTGCTGCGGATCAGGTCTCGCCGCCGGCGAAGATATCCTTCTTGATGACCGCGTGGACACCCCAATTTCCGTCAACCACCTGGGTGATGCCGAAGTCGACGCCAATCGTAATCAGCGAGATCGCCTCGTCTTCGGTTAGCTTTTTGGTCGTCATCAGGAATTTGCGCATCTTGCGGAACGCATCGCGCAACGCCAGGTCCACGGACGATTTCGAGTAGATGTCCGACTGCGCCTTGTCGCCAAGTTCGGTGAGATAATTGGCGAAGCTGAAGCCGTGCACCAACCACTCGTCCTTGGTTTCCAACATCGGATAGTCGAGGGCTTCGAGAGCGGTGCCGACGAGATCGGCCTTCTTGTGCAGGATGATCTGGAACGTGCCGTTCAGCGAGCATTCGATTGCCGTGCCGCACAGCTCGGAATCTCCCTGCGAAGCGTGCGAGTCGCCAACCGATAACAGGCCGCCTTCGACCGCAACCGGGTAGTACATGGTGGCGCCCTTGCCGATCCGCCAATTATCGATGTTGCCGCCGGTGTAGCTCGGCGGAATCGAGTCGACGATATCGGCTTCCTTGGGTGCGAGGCCGATGACGCCGAAATGCGGACGGATCGGAATGCGCACATTCTTCAGGATCCCATGGTTCTCCTTGATCGTGGCGTGATCGACCGGAACGCCGGGATAGTCGATGGTCTTGTGCACAACACCGGAAGGGTCGGTCTGCGGAGTCCATCTGAAATTGTACACGGCCTTTGCCCAGTTGCGCGCGCCGGTGGCGTCGACTTCGTAGATCGTGATCACTTCGCGCGGCTTGGGCTCGGTGAGCAGGTCCTTGTAGTGAAAGCCCCACCACGCAGCCGCGTTGCTGCCGAAGGCCTTTCCGGGATATTGCGGATTGGCGCAGGGCCGGGGCGTGACGTCGATGATGCGCAGCTCGATCACGTCGCCTTCCTGGGCGCCGCGCACATAGACCGGGCCGGTGCAGATGTGCACGCCAAGGCCCTCGCCGGCGCCACGCCCGAACAGCGAAGCATCCATGGGTCCGGCGCCGCGCCGGTTGACGCCCTTCTTTTCCTTGGTCCAGAGAAACACGCTTTCGGCGCCTGGATCACCCTTCACCATGCGCTCGGCGTCGTCATTGGCATGGTGGGTCAACGCCTCGATGGTGATGAAGTCACCGGAATCGATCTCGACCTGCGGTTTCAGCTTCTTGCTGAAATAGCCCCAATGCACGGTGTCGGCATTGGCGGGCAAATGGTGATAGGACCGTGTGGCCGGCTGGTTCTTCTCGGCGGCAGCCGCCATCTGTGGCGTCACCAGAGAAATGCCGCCTGCGGTCATCGCAGCCGCGCCGCCTGCCGCCGCGAAGCTCGATCTTAAAAACGACCGGCGTTCCTGATCGAGCGTTTCCTTGAACTTGCGATGGTGCAATTCGAATTCTGGACAGTTCTTGTCATCGCCAGCACACATGCTTTCTCTCCCCTACCTGTGGTTTCGAGAAAATAAGCAAGAACCGTGCCGCTTCGCGCGATATTCACTCTTCCTTTTTCGGCTCTTTCGACATCCGATCGAGGCGGTCCTGCATGTCTTTCATCTGACGGCGCAGATCATCGATGTTGTCATCTTCGGCCGCTGGTTCCGGGACCTTTTCGGGTTCGCTCGCGGCAGCGGCTCCCATGCGCGGCGGCACGAACGGCTTGAACATCGAGAAGGTTTGCTGAAACAATTCCATGTTGCGGCGAACATGCTCTTCGAGCGGAGCGAAAGGCGTCCCGCTGAATGTGTTGGTAAGCTGCTTGCGGAATTTCTCTTGCTCGCGCGTCAGCGTGTCGATGGACTGTTCGAGATATTTCGGCACTACCATCTGCATGCTGTCGCCGTAAAATCGGATCAGCTGCCGCAGGAACGTGGTGGGCAACAGATTCTGGCCCGCCTTGTTTTCCTGCTCGAAGATGATCTGCGCCAGCACCGAACGGGTGATATCGTCACCGGTCTTGGCGTCGTAGACAAGGAAATCCTCGCCGTCCTTCACCATCGCCGCGAGATCCTCGAGCGTCACGTAGGTGCTGGTGCCGGTATTATAGAGCCGTCGATTTGCGTATTTTTTGATCGTGGTGGGTTGGTCTGTTTTCGCCATGGGCTCACATATGCACACCGAGGATGGGAACCCGACGGCATGGCCGAGGGGCTACGAGCAACGCATCGCAGCAAAGGTAAGCATTTTCAATGCGGTTCGGCTACCGTTTTGTGCGGCACGGTTAATTCCAAAGCATAGGCACTGCTCAGGAAAGTGCCAAGAACCTCTTTTTGAATGCGCCGCGGCGAAATTTCGGTCTCCGACCGATTGACATGCCTCAATGACGTTAACAGGATGACGGAGAGACTGGCCCGCCATCCGGCCGCCGGCCGTCCAAGGCTTCAAGCCCAAGAACTCAAACTCAGGAGATGTCCATGTCAGACGATGTCGTCATCGTCAGCGCCGCCCGCACCCCGGTCGGAAGTTTCAACGGCGTTTTCGCCACTACCCCGGCCCACGATCTCGGCGCCGTCGCCATCAAGGCCGCGCTGGAGCGGGCAGGCATCGAGCCGGGCCGCGTCTCCGAGGTGATCATGGGTCAGATCCTGACCGCGGCCCAAGGCCAGAATCCGGCGCGCCAGGCGTCGATCGCGGCCGGTATCCCGGTGGAAAGCCCGGCCTGGGGCGTCAATCAACTATGCGGTTCGGGCCTGCGCACCGTGGCGCTCGGCTATCAGGCCCTGCTCAACGGCGATTCCGAAATCGTCGTCGCGGGCGGCCAGGAATCGATGAGCATGGCTCCGCACGCGCAATATCTGCGCGGCGGCGTCAAGATGGGTGGGCTCGAACTCGTCGACACCATGATCAAGGACGGGCTGTGGGACGCTTTCAACGGCTACCACATGGGCAACACCGCCGAGAACGTCGCTCGCCAATATCAGATCACGCGCGGCCAGCAGGACGAATTCGCGGTGGCCTCGCAGAACAAGGCCGAGGCCGCGCAAAAGGCCGGCAAGTTCAAGGACGAGATCGTCCCGGTCACCATCAAGTCCCGCAAGGGTGACATCGTCGTGGATACCGACGAATATCCGCGTCACGGCGCAACGCTCGACGCGATGGCCAAGCTCAGGCCGGCCTTCGAGAAGGACGGCACGGTCACCGCCGGCAGCGCTTCGGGTATCAACGATGGCGCGGCGGCGGTGGTATTGATGACCGCCAAACAGGCGGCCAAGGAAGGCAAAAAGGTGCTGGGGCGCATCGTCTCCTGGGGACAGGCCGGTGTCGATCCGAAGATCATGGGCACCGGGCCGATCCCGGCCTCGCGCGCCGCGCTGAAGAAGGCCGGCTGGAGCATCGGCGATCTCGACCTGATCGAGGCCAACGAAGCCTTTGCGGCGCAGGCCTGCGCGGTCAACAAGGACCTCGGCTGGGATACTTCCAAGGTCAATGTCAATGGCGGCGCGATCGCCATCGGCCACCCTGTTGGCGCATCCGGCGCGCGCGTGCTGGTGACGTTGCTGCACGAAATGCAGAAGCGTGACGCCAAGAAGGGGCTCGCCACATTGTGCATCGGCGGTGGCATGGGAATCGCGATGTGCATCGCACGCGACTAAACAAGCGGCAGCGAATACGCTGAGTGATGAAAAGTTCAGCTCGCAACCGCACAGTGAGAAGTTAGAAGAAACGCCCGGGGGCGCATGATCGTTGAGGTCGTGCGCCTCTTTATCATTCTGGAGCGCGATCGGATGCATAACCGGCAACCGCCCACGAATCAAGTCCGAGGGCATGCTTTTGCTGATCGCGCTCGATGCCAGGTTTTTATTCTTGATGTTCGTCAAATGGCCCGCTTAATTCGAAGCTACAAATAAAAAAGTAGCTCAAGAAACCGAGGGAGGATTTCAGCATGGCACGTATTGCATTGGTGACGGGCGGGACGCGAGGCATTGGAGCCTCGATCAGCAAGGCGCTGCAGGCTGCCGGCTACAAGGTGGCCGCAAGCTACGCCGGCAACGATGCGGCCGCGGAAAAATTCAAGGCCGACACCGGAATCCCCGTCTACAAATGGGACGTGAGTTCGTTTGATGCCTGCGCCGCCGGCGTCAAACAGGTCGAGGCCGATCTTGGTCCGGTCGACGTTCTCGTCAACAATGCCGGCATCACCAGGGACGGCGCTTTCCACAAAATGACGCTTGAGCAGTGGAACGCGGTGATCAACACCAATCTCGGTTCATTGTTCAATATGACGCGTCAGGTGATCGAGGGCATGCGCTCGCGAAAGTTCGGCCGCATCATCAACATCTCCTCGATCAACGGCCAGAAGGGCCAGTTCGGACAGGTCAACTATTCAGCGGCGAAGGCCGGCGACATCGGGTTCACCAAGGCGCTCGCGCTGGAGAATGCCAAAGGCGGCATCACCGTGAATGCGATCTGCCCCGGCTATATCAACACCGAGATGGTGCAAGCCGTGCCGAAGGATGTCCTGGAGAAGAGCATCCTGCCGCTGATCCCGATCAACCGGTTGGGCGAGCCCGACGAGATCGCGCGTGCCGTGGTGTTCCTTGCCGCCGACGAGGCGGGGGCCGTCACCGGCTCGACACTCACGATCAATGGCGGGCAGTATATGGTGTGAATACTTCCTCGTCATTGCGAGGAGCGTTAGCGACGAAGCAATCCAACTTCGCTATCAAGACCGGATGGATTGCTTCGCGGAGTTTATCATCGGGCGCGCATTTCGCGCGCCCCGTTGGCTCGCAATGACGGCCTCATGACCCCCCGTACCGCCACGCTGATCGGATTGACCGCGATCCTGATGTGGTCGCTATTGGCCGTGCTGACGGTGGCGACGGGAAAAATCGCTGCCTTCCAATTGGCCGCGATGACGTTCGCGATCGGCGCGCTGGTCGGATCCCTGACCTGGATCGGGCGGCCGGAGGCGCTCGCGGCGTTGCGGCAGGAGCCATTGGCCTGGATCGTCGGGGTCGGCGGACTGTTTGGCTATCACGCGCTGTATTTCCTGGCGTTGCGCTTCGCGCCTCCGGCCGAAGCCGGCCTTTTGAATTATCTCTGGCCGCTTTTGATCGTGCTGTTTTCGTCGCTTCTCCCGGGCGAGTGGCTGGCGCGGCATCACATCATCGGCGCGCTGCTGGGGCTTGCCGGCACGGTGCTGCTGTTTGCCGGCAACAGCACGGGCGGCTTTGCGCCCGGCCAACTGCCCGGCTTATTCGCGGCGTTCGTCGCAGCCTTCGTCTGGGCGGCCTATTCGGTGATGTCGCGCAAGCTCAAATCGGTGCCGACCGATGCGGTGGCGGGATTTTGTTTCGTCACCGCGCTGCTCGCCGTGCTCGTTCACGGGCTGGTCGAGGACACGTTGTGGCCCGATACCCCAGCCCAATGGCTGGCGATCGCAGCGCTCGGCGTCGGCCCGGTCGGCGCCGCTTTCTACGCCTGGGACATCGGCATGAAGCGCGGCGATATCCGCGTGCTCGGAGCGGCCTCCTATGCAACGCCGCTGCTCTCGACGGCGTTTCTGATGCTGGCCGGCTTCGCCAAGCCGAGCGCCAATATCGCCATCGCCGCCGTGCTGATCGCCGGCGGTGGTTTGATCGCGGCAAAGGACATGCTGCGGAAGCGCTGAAGCAGTCCGGTTAGAGTGTAGGGCGGGCAAAGCCAACGGGTCGCGCGAAAATGCGCGCCCGATGACAGGCTCCGCGTGCCCACCAACTTGATGGTGACGAAGCCAATTGGTGGGCACGGCGCAGACGCACCTGCCCACCCTACAAATCATCACGCGCTGGATTAACTAGCCGGCTCCCACCCCTTCGGTGCCAGTTCGAATTTGGCAAATTCAAATCCCGGCGCGACGGTGCAGCCGACCAAGGTCCAGTCGCCTGTGCTTTCCGCCGCCTGCCAAGCCTGCGCGGGCACGATCGCTTGCGGCCGTTCGCCCGCGGCGATATCGGGTCCCAGTCTGACCGTGTGCTGCGTGCAGCCGTCATGGGCAATCCGCAAGGTCAAAGCGCTGCCCGCGTAGTAGTGCCAGACCTCGACCGCGTCGATGCGATGCCAATGCGAGGGCTCGCCGCGGGCGAGCAGAAAATAGATCGCGGTGGAGCGCGCGCGGCCCTGGGCGTCGACACTGGCGTCGCGAAATGTCTCGCGATAGTAGCCGCCTTCCGGATGCGGCTTCAATTCAAGTCGCGCGATGATGTCGCTAGCGGAGGGTAACCCGGTCATCAGGATTTGTTCTTGCGTTCGCGCAACTCGCCGAATATTTCGGCCGCGCTTCTTCCCTTCATCCGGACGCTGGCGGCAACCGAAGGCTCGTCCGCACGCAGGAACACGTTGGTCTTTTTCTCCTCGCCAAGCAGGGTCGGAACCGTCGGCTTGTTTTCGGCCCGCAAGCGCTTCACTTCCTCGGCGCGCGCTTTCAGCGCGGCATTGTCCGGTTCGATGGTCAGTGCGAATTTGACGTTGGCAGCGGTGTATTCATGGCCGCAATAGAGCTTGAAATCGTCGGGCAGCGCCCGCAGCTTCAGCAGCGAGTCCCACATCATCGGATAGGTGCCCTCGAATACCCGGCCGCAGCCGATCGAGAACAACGTGTCGGCGGCAAATAGCGTCTTGTCGTTGTCGAAGACGTAGCTGATGTGATCAAGCGTGTGACCCGGCGTTTCCAGCACCCGCGCCAGCAGGCTTCCCACTTTCATGACGTCGCCCTGGCCGGTGCGCAGGTCGACATTGGCGATCCCGGTGGATTTGTCGTGGGGAGCGACCACGCGGCATTTGTATTTCTGCTTCAGCTCGGCGACGCCGCCGACATGGTCATGGTGATGATGGGTGATCAGAATGTCGGTCAGCGTCCAGCCCTCGCGCTCGAGGGCCTTGATGATGGGGGCTGCTTCCGGCGCATCGATCGAGGCGGTCGCCTTGGTCTCGGGATCGTGAATAAGATAGCCGAAATTATCGGTCAGGCAGGGGAACATGCGAATTTCAGCAGCCATGATATCTCCGTCGATCGGGGCCAGGGCGTGAAGGCCTATCATGCCCCTATGTAGGCTTGAAATATGGCGTTAACGCCGAATGAGCAATGCGTTATTCGGCGCGCCTACGGGGCCGGCATCGTGTTAGATTGGGGCCTATGACCATCGACGTGATCGATCTTCGGGATTTCTACTCGCAGCGCCTCGGCATCGTGGCGCGACGGCTGATCAATCGGGGCATTCACGCGCGCTGGCCGGATGCCGGGGGGCAGCGGGTCCTCGGCCTCGGCTACCCCACGCCCTATCTCGGCCTGTTCCGCGAGGACTCCGAGCGTTGCATCGCCTTCATGCCGGCGGCGCAGGGCGTGTTGAAATGGCCGACGGCGCGGCCAACGCTTGCGACCCTGGTTGACGAATTTTCCCTGCCGCTGCCGGATGCCGCGGTCGACCGCATCCTGCTGGTTCATGCGCTGGAAATGTCCGACGACCCGGAAGGGCTATTGCGCGAGGTGTGGCGGGTGCTGGCGCCGTCCGGCCGCATGATGGCGATCATTCCGAACCGGCGCGGGGTGTGGACACGTACCGACAACACGCCGTTCGGTCACGGCCGGCCCTATTCGCGTTCGCAGATCACGCAATTGTTGCGGCAGACCTGGTTTACACCAACGGGATGGGGCGAAGCCTTGTTCGTGCCGCCGGTCGGTGGCGGCTGGTTCCTGCGCTCGGCGATGGCGTGGGAGCGCGTCGGCGCCGCGCTCTCGCTGCCGTTCGCGGGGGTTCACATCGTGGAGGCGACCAAGCAGGTCTATCGCGCCATCCCGGCGCACCGCGAACGCACGCGGCTCATTCCGGCGTTGCCGCCGGTGCTGGTGCCATCGTCATTCCAGCGGGATGATGGGTAGCGCGTTGCTAACTACTCATTCCCCGGATTGAAATCGTCGCCGGGTGCGGCAGGCGGGGCCATGCCTTCGGGGCGCGGCCCGTGCGGCCGGCGGCGGCGTCGCGACGGGAAACGTTCTCCGCCATTGCCTTCGAAGCCACCCTGGCCGCCATTGATTTGCGGCTGCGGTCCGGTGATGAACGAGGGCAGACGGTCAACGCTGGCGTTGTCGGAGATCACCGGCTGCGGCTGGGGCTGCGGCGGTTGAAACTGCGGCTGCGGGCGATGCTCGCGATGGTGCTGCTCGCGCGGCTGGTAGGGCTGTCCTTCGCGCTGATGGTCGCGCGGATTGTTGTCGCGCGGCACGAACGGCTGCTGTTGCACCGGGACGAAGCCGGGCTCCTGCCCGAAATTTGAAAAGCTCTCCTCCTCGTCGCCGTCCTCGGAGGCTGCCACCATTTCGTTCTCGGTGCGTGGCTGCGGCTGGTTCTGACGGAATTGTTCCTGGGCGGCCGCGATCAGGCGGAAATAGTGCTCGGCATGTTGATAGTAATTCTCGGCAGCGACCGGGTCGCCGGAAGAGCGCGCGTCGCGCGCCAGTTGCACATATTTTTCGGCAACGTGGGATGCGGTGCCGCGGATCTTGATGTCCGGTCCGTTGGACTCGAAAACCCGGGTCATCGGGTTCTGGCCGCGCCGGTTGTTATTATTGTTGTTGTTATTGTTATTCCGGTTACGCATCCGCTTGTTATTCTGACCGTTTCTCATGTCGTGCCTTTGATTCCAGCCCTGAAGTTAATAGCCTTGAATGGGTAGCCTTGAATTGCCGTTGTCTTGGTCGCGTCTTGGTTCGCTCGTTTCGACGCACACCTTCCGCGCGCCGAAACGAAAGCGCCGCTCAATTCCACACAGATTTACCGTACGTCGCAGTCAACAAAGGACGCGTCCCCAGCCGCCCGGCGTGCGTCGCCGGTCGCATCAAATCATTCCGCCTGCCAAAACAAGCACAGGTTTCGAGCGTGAGTTTTCGAGCGCAATATCAGGCTTTCGTTCGCTTTGCGGTCGGAAGCAGCGCAGCTCTCTAAAGCCATCGCGCTCAAAGGGACCTGCGTTTTGGAACCTTTCACTCGGAGCGGGCTCTCGCCTTGAGAACTCTGGCCGTCACCCGTAGCGTCTACGGGGCCAGCA
>Ga0137403_10006000_pt1 | contig 13958 bp, 13 predicted proteins | sample CZOMad2_1_16fung_FD_122057 | JGI IMG/M metagenome (GOLD analysis project Ga0137403, IMG submission 122057) | Vadose zone soil fungal communities from Angelo Coast Range Reserve, California, USA - CZOMad2_1_16fungal (Hybrid Assembly) | ecosystem: Environmental > Terrestrial > Soil > Vadose zone... | reverse complement strand
CCGCCAAAATCCTTGGCGACGATATCCCAATCGCCCTTCGCCTCGAAATCGTATTTCTGCAGCGGACCATATTCGGTTGGCCGCGCGACAAAGGCGGTCTTCAATCCCAGTTTCTGGGCGGCCTTCAAATCGTGGTTGTGCGCGGCCACCATCATGACCTGCTCCGGCGGCAGGCCGAGCAGCTTTGCGGCGCCGAGGTAGGTTTCGGGGTCGGGCTTATAGTGTTCGAACAGTTCCGCCGACAACACCAGATCCCACGGCAGCCCTGCAAATTTCGCCATGTTGGTGAGCAGCGCGACATTACCGTTCGAGAGCGGACCGATGATGTATTTTGTCTTCAGCCGCGCCAGACCGGCGACGCTGTCCGGCCACCCATGCAGCCGGTGCCAGCCCGTGGTGAGGTAATCCAGGTCGGCGTCGGTCAATCCTGGAATCGACAACTGCGTGACCAGTTTTTCCAGTGACTGCCGGTGCAGCTGGTCCAATATCACGTAGCCGCGCTCGGGGTGCTTTCGCACCTCATCCATCGACGCCGCATACACCGCGCGCCAGCCATCGACCAGCGCGGTCCAGTCGGCGTTGATGCCGCGCGTCTCCGACCACTTTGTAAAATCCGCGATCAGGCTGGTGCGCCAGTCGACGACGGTGCCGAACACGTCGAACACCAGCGCCTTGACAGCTGAAAGATCGGACATGCCCACTCCCCTTTTCCTTCGTTATTCCGGGGCGATGCGAAGCATCGAACCCGGAATCTCGCGCTGATCATCTCTGGATTCCCCGATGTGCAACGGCACATCTGAGGTTCGCGTCTTCGACGCGCCCCGGAATGACGGCTCGATATCAAAGCACCTTGCGATATTGCATGGAACCAGTGTTCTCGGCCACCTGATCGTAGAGAATACGCGCCTGCGCATTGCTGGTTTGCGTCAGCCAGTGCACCCGGCTGGCGCCTGCCGCCTTCGCCTTGTCATACACCGCCTCGATCAGCGCCCGTCCCAACCCGACACCACGCGCGCTTTCCGCGACAAACAGATCCTGCAGATAACAGTAATTGCCCGGGGTCCAGCTCGATCGGTGGAAGAGATACTGGACGATGCCGGTCAGCTTGCCGTCGACATAAGCGCCGAGCAGGAACATCGGCTCATCAGGATCATGAAATCTCTGCCAGGCGACATCGCTGGCGCCGGGCGCGAGCGTGGCCTTGTAGAAGGCGATATAGCCGTCCCATAACGGCTCCCACGCCGCGCGCTCGTCCTTGCCGACGGGGCGGATGGCGATATTGCCAGCCATGCCAGCGCGCTCAATCGAGGTGGAATTTTTCGAGCTGCCGATGTTCGGCCTTGATGTAGCGCACGGTGCCGGTGACCGAGCGCATCACCACCGTCTCGGTCTCGATGACATCCTTGCGGAACTTGACCCCCGACAGCAGCGAACCGGTGGTGACGCCGGTCGCGGCGAACAGGCAGTCGCCGCGCGCCATGTCCTCGATGCCGTAGATAAAGCGCGGATCATTGACGCCCATCTTGCTGGCGCGCTCGCGTTTCTCCTCGGTGTCGAGGATCAACCGGCATTGCATCTGGCCGCCGATGCAGCGCAGCGCCGCCGCCGCCAGCACGCCCTCCGGCGCGCCGCCGGTACCGATGTACATATCGACCCCGGTATTATCCGGATCGGCGCAATGAATCACTCCCGCCACGTCACCGTCGGTGATCAGGCGAACCGCCGCGCCCGTGCTGCGCACGCCGGTAATGATATCGGCATGGCGAGGGCGATCGAGCACCAGCACCGTGATCGCGGACGCATCGACACCCTTTGCCTTGGCCAACCGGCGAACGTTGTCGGCCGGCGACGCATCCAGCTCGACGACGCCTTTCTTGTAGCCCGGACCGACCGCGATCTTCTGCATGTAAACGTCGGGCGCATGGAGCAGCGTGCCGCCATCCGCCATCGCCATGGTCGCGATCGCACCCGGCATGTTCTTGGCGCACAGCGTGGTGCCCTCGAGCGGGTCGACGGCGATATCGACCTGCGGGCCGGCGTTCATGCCGACCTTCTCGCCGATGAACAGCATCGGCGCCTCGTCGCGCTCGCCCTCGCCGATCACGACGGTGCCTTCGATGGGCAGCTTGTTGAGCTCGCGGCGCATCGCGTCGACGGCGGCCTGATCGGCCGCCTTCTCGTTGCCGTGGCCGCGCAGCCGCGCCGCCGACACCGCCGCGCGCTCCGTCACGCGCACGATTTCGAGCGTCAGAATGCGCTCCAGCAGCAGCTGCGGCGGAACTGAAATATGGGTCGACATCGCTGACCTCCTTTAGAACTTCACTGCGGGTTTATCGGCCCGCAACCAATCGTTTCGCACCTCGTCCGTTCGGACCACGTGCTAGTTTTTTTCGATCCGTATCACCTGCGGCCGGCCATTGATCACCTTGTCGCGCTGTACCGCCTGCAGGGCACGGTATACCGCGTCCTCGCTGGTTGCGTAGGTAATCAGAATGACCGGCACCGGCGAAGCCTTTTTCGCCGCGCCGTTCGCGTCGACGCCATCGGGATGCCGCTGCACGATCGATTCGATGGAAATCTTCTGTTCCGCGAGCCGGGTCGCGATGGTCGCAGCCGTCCCGGCGAGATCACGCGCCATCAGGCGAATATAGTAGCCGCCTTCATGGCGCTCCATTGGCGCCTTCTCGGTCGCGCGCAACAGCACCACCGGACGTCCGAACGGCTTGGCGCGGATACCGCGCGCGACATCGGCGATGTCGGCAACCACGGCCGAGGCGGTTGCCGCGCCGCCGGCGCCGGGACCGACCAGCGTGATCGGCGGAATGCCCTCGCCGTCGATGGTCACCGCATTGGTGACGCCCATCACCTGCGCGATCGAGGACGATTTCGGCACCATGGTTGGATGCACGCGTTGCTCGATGCCTTTCGCGGTCCGCACCGCGACCCCGAGCAGCTTGACGCGATAGCCGAGTTCCTCCGCGGCGCGCAGGTCTTCCGGCGCGATGGAGGAAATGCCCTCGACGTAAACCGCGCGCTGCGCGACCTTGGTGCCGAAAGCGAGGCTGGCAAGAATGGCAAGCTTCTGCGCGGTGTCGTGGCCGTCGACGTCGAATGACGGATTGGCCTCGGCATAGCCCAGCCGCTGCGCATCCTTCAGGCACTCGGCGAACGACAACCCCTCCTGTTCCATCCGGGTCAGGATGTAATTGCAGGTGCCGTTGAGGATGCCGTAAACGCGATTGATGCCGGTACCCGCAAGGCCCTCGCGCAGGGTTTTGATGACGGGGATCGCGGCACCGACGGCTGCCTCGAAATTCAGCGCGCCGCCATGTTTTTCGGCTGACGTCGCCAGCCGCAATCCGTGCCTGGCAATCAGCGCCTTGTTGGCCGTGACCACCGATTTGCCGGATTTCAGCGCCGCCTCGATCGCCGACAACGCCGGATCGCCGGATCCGCCCATCAATTCGACAAAGCAATCGATGCCGGGATCGCTGGCCAGCGCCACGGCGTCCTTGGCCCAGGTAATGTCGCGCAGATCGACCTCGCGCTTTTTTACCTTCGAACGCGCCGTGACGGCAACGACGCGCACGCCGCGTCCGCAACGTGCCGACAAAATCCGGCCTTGCTGCTCAATGAGACGGACGACTTCGGCGCCAACCGTGCCGAGCCCCGCGATACCCACTTTCAGGGGTGCGACCATGACGCAAAAAACCTGCCGGAAACGTTATAACTAGGCATGATCCGATCCGAAAACCGTCTGCATCCACGGGTCAAGCCCGCGGACATGCTTTTCGGGATCATGCCTAACGCCGGTTGGCGAGAGGAACCACGTTGTGCAACGTTTCGAGGCCGCTTTCAAGGAAACGGCGGACTCCGCGGGCAGCCTGGCGAATACGTTGCTCGTTTTCCACCATGGCGATGCGAACATAGCCCTCGCCGTGCTCGCCGAATGCGACCCCCGGTGACACCACGACGCCGGACTTCTCGACCATCAGGGTTGCGAACTGCATGCTGCCGACGTCGCGGAAAGCCTTGGGCAGCGGCGCCCAGGCGAACATCGAGGCACTGGGCGGCGGAATATCCCACCCCGCCCGGCCGAATGATTCCACCAGCGCATCCCGGCGCTTGCGGTAGGTGTCGCGCATCTCGCGAATGCAATCGTCCGGACCGTTCAGTGCCGCGGTCGCGGCCACCTGAATCGGCGTGAACGCGCCGTAATCGAGATAGGATTTCACCCGCGCCAGTGCGGCGATGATGCGGTCGTTGCCGACGGCAAATCCCATCCGCCAGCCGGCCATGGAAAACGTCTTCGACATCGAGGTAAATTCCACGGTCACATCGATCGCGCCGGGAACCTGCAGCACCGAGGGCGGCGGATTATTGTCGTCGAAATAGACCTCCGCATAGGCCAGATCGGACAGAATGAAGATCTCGTGTTTCTTCGCGAACGCCACCAGGTCCTTGTAGAAATCGAGGCTTGCGACATAGGCGGTCGGATTGGAGGGATAACAGACGACGATGGCGAGCGGCTTCGGGATCGAATGGACGATGGCGCGCTCGACCGCCTCGAAGAATTGCGGCGTCGGCTCCGAGGGCACCGAGCGGATCACGCCGCCAGCCATCAGGAATCCAAAGGCGTGAATCGGATAGCTCGGATTCGGGCACAGCACCACGTCGCCGGGCGCGGTGATCGCCTGCGCCACGTTGGCAAAGCCCTCCTTCGAGCCCAGCGTCGCGACAACCTGGGTCTCGGGGTTGAGCTTCACGCCAAAGCGCCGGCCGTAATAGCCCGCCTGCGCCTTGCGCAGGCCGGTAATGCCGCGCGATGCGGAGTAACGATCGGTCCGCGGCTTGCCCAGCGTTTCCTTCAGTTTTTCGATGACATGGGACGGCGTCGGCAAATCCGGATTGCCCATGCCGAGATCGATGATGTCGGCTCCGGCATTCCGTGCGGCCGCCTTGGCCCGGTTGACCTGCTCGAACACGTAAGGCGGGAGACGGCGGATGCGGTAGAAATCTTCCATGGGTCCTGGCTCCGACAACCGGTAAGGACAGAATCGCAGACATTTTTTGCAACGAAACCGAACTCGGTTTCGTCCAGAAATCGCGCTCAATCAATGATTTAGAGCGAATTCAGGCGCAAAAAGCTGATCGTTGTTCCGATTTGCGGTTGAATTGGAGCTCTTTTACCACGGACACCCGGCTGCGCCAGCCGTTACCGCCCTATCGGGTCACTTCGCGGCCGGGTTTTTTGGCGGCCTTGGTGGACGCCTGACGGTCCCGGGCGGCGGACAGTTCTTTCAATACCTTGGCCTGCTCCGACGGCGCCATCGCGGCCTCTTCGCGATCCGGCGGCAAATCATGCACCGGAAGGTAGGTGCCGGCTTCCTTCGGGCGCGCTGGTGCATCGGCCGGCGTCCCTACCAACGGCATATCCGCGATCGATGTCGCGCAGCCGCCGAGCGCGAGCGCCGAAAGCAACAGCACGCCAGCCGCAACTGCCCTTGTTTTTCGATCCACCGACATTAGTCCGGAAGTCTCCACTTCGCTTAACCGAACTTTGCAGCGGTCTGGTGCTTATTTCATCAGTTGTCGCGCCTGACCACGAACATTGTCGCCTGAAGCAAAGTCCCGAACAACAAATAGAACCGCTGAGGCTGCAATATGACAGAACCAAGTTACTTTGTCGCAGTGCAGCAGATTTGATGTCAGGGTTAACCTGGAACTTTTCAGCGTCGATCTGCGCGGTGACGAAGTTGAAATGAACATATAGTGTCCCGCCATGAGCGACCTCACGAGCGAAACCCAGACCGAGAAGAAGTTCGATCCGGAAGCCTTTGCGATGAACCTCGCGCGGGCGATGGAGAGCAGCGGTCAGGCGCTCGCAGCCTATCTGAAGCCGCGCGAGGACGCCGAACCCAAGGACAAGCCGCCCAACGAACTCGGCGAGGTCATCAAGACGCTTAGCGCGGTTGTGGAATACTGGCTGTCGGACAAAGCCCGGACGACGGAACTGCAGATCAAGATGGGCAAGGCCTATCTCGATTTGTGGGGCTCATCGATGCGCCGGCTCGTCGGAGAGCAGCCGCCGCCGGCGATCGAGCCCGCGCCGCGCGACAAGCGGTTCAGCGACCCCGAGTGGAAATCGAACCAGTTTTTCGATTTCGTGAAGCAAGTCTATCTGCTCTCGGCGCAATGGGCGCAGGACCTGGTGCACAACGCCGAGGGGCTCGACCCACACACCCGCAAGAAGGCCGAGTTTTACGTTCAGCAGATCACCAACGCGCTGGCGCCATCGAATTTCGTGCTCACCAATCCGGAAATATTGCGCGAGACGCTGGCGTCCAACGGCGACAACCTCGTCCGCGGCATGAAGATGCTGGCGGAAGATATCGAGGCCGGACACGGCACGCTGCGGATTCGTCAGTCCGATCCCACCAATCTCGCGGTCGGCGTCAACATGGCGACGACGCCGGGCAAGGTGATCTTCCAGAACGAACTGATGCAGCTGATCCAGTATCAGCCGGCGACGGAAAACGTGCTGCGCACCCCGCTGCTGATCGTGCCGCCGTGGATCAATAAATTCTATATCCTCGATCTCAAGCCGGAAAAATCCTTCATCAAATGGTGTGTTGACCAGGGCATCACGGTGTTCGTGATTTCCTGGGTCAACCCGGACAAGAGCCTGGGGGCGAAAACCTTCGACGACTATATGAAGGAAGGCCCGTTGGCGGCGATGGACGCCATCGAGCAGGCTACCGGCGAGTTGAAAGTCCACACCATGGGCTATTGCGTCGGCGGCACCCTGCTTGCCTCGACGCTGGCCTGGCTTGCAGAAAAGCGGCGCGTGCGCGTGACGTCGGCGACATTCCTGGCCGCACAGGTCGATTTCAGTCACGCCGGCGATCTTCTGGTGTTCGTCGACGAGGGCCAGATCTCGGCGCTCGAGCGCGACATGCAGGCGACGGGCGTGCTCGAAGGCAGCAAGATGGCGATGGCCTTCAACATGCTGCGCTCGAACGATCTGATCTGGTCCTATGTCGTCAGCAATTATCTCAAGGGACAACCGCCTTCGGCGTTCGATCTGCTGCACTGGAATTCGGACGCGACGCGGATGCCGGCGGCCAACCATTCCTATTACCTGCGCAACTGCTATCTGGAGAACCGGCTGTCCACCGGCAGCATGGTGCTGGACAACACGCTGCTCGATCTGACCAAGATAAAGGTGCCGATCTACAATCTGGCGACGCGCGAGGATCACATCGCGCCGGCGGATTCAGTGCTCTACGGCTCGCAATTCTTCGGTGGCCCGGTGAAATATGTGCTGTCCGGGTCCGGGCATATCGCCGGCGTGGTCAACCCGCCGGCGTCAGGCAAGTACCAGTTCTGGACCAACGACAATATCAAGGACATTACGCTGGCGGACTGGCTCAAGGGCGCGCAGGAGCATAAGGGGTCATGGTGGCCCGACTGGCGTGAATGGCTTGAAGGCATCGACGCCGAGAAGGTTCCGGCACGCGCGGTCGGCACCGACGCAATGCCCGCCATCGAAGACGCGCCCGGCAGCTACGTCCGGGTCCGCGCGTAGCGCTGCGACGCACATCAGCATATAACGGGCCGTCCCGCCGGGACGAGAGTCGAAAACCGAATTGAGGGGGAACCTATGACGCGCGAATTGTTCTGGCTGACGCTGACGGTCATTCTGACAGGGCTTTTGTGGGTTCCCTACATGCTTAACCGCTGTCAGGTTCGCGGCCTCGGCGGCGCCATGGCCAACCCGTCGCGCAACGACAAGCCGCACGCGGAATGGGCCAACCGCCTGATGTTCGCGCACGACAACGCGATCGAAAATCTCGTCATTTTCGCGCCGCTGGTGCTGATCCTGGCGCAGATCGACTATTCGACCAAGTGGACCGTCTATGCCTGCGTGGTGTATTTCTGGTCCCGCGTTGCGCATCTGATCGTCTACACCCTGGGCTTGCCGGTATTCCGCACGCTGGCCTTCACCGTCGGCTTCCTGGCACAGGCCGTGCTGGCGCTGGCGATCTTCAAGATCGTTTGACGCCGGCGTCACCACCTGGCGAAATCGAAGCGCCATCGTCCGGCTTGTGGGCTGTCGATGGCGCGTGCCGGCTATTTCGGCATGGCGCCCGTCGCGGTCGCCCGCGACGCCAGCGCCCGCGCGTCCGGTAACGCGTCGCGACACGCCGGCGACAGCTTCTCGGCATTCGCGCTGAGGCATCCGAGAATGCGCCCGCCACCCGGTTGGACGTCGTGACAATGCCGCTCGTAATCGGTTCTGCAGATTTGAGCCAGACTGATCGCCTTGCTCCGCATTTCCTGCGGCACCTGGGTCTGGGCGGATGCGATTGTGCCCCACGATGAAGTTGCGCCGATCACTGCGGCAACAACAATGGATCCGGCAAGCGGCGAGCGGAGGTCTTTTGTGAAAACTGTCTTCATCGGATTATCTCCTGTGGTGAAGTTGTTGGGGCTAAAGCAAACTTGCGAACATCAAGCGGGCGGTCCAAGCAGCGCCTTGACCCGCTGGCGTAGCGTCGGTGCGCGAGCGAAATCGCTGATCATGTTGCGCCATTCGCCAAGCGCAATCCTGACCGGGTTGTAACTGCTGATGCCGCGGACAAGTCCGTAACGCAGCGCTTGACCCCGAGGCGCCTCGGCGAAGGTTCCGAATATCCGGTCGAACACGATCAGGATGCCGCCGTAGTTCTTGTCGAGGCAGGCCGGATTCGACGCGTGGTGCACGCGGTGATGGGCGGGCGTGTTGAGAATCCATTCCAGTGGACCCAGCCGGGACACCAGTTCGGTGTGGATGAAAAATTGATAGAACAAGTTGACGCCGAGCATGCCGATCACGGCAAAGGGATGGAATCCGATAAAGATCAGAGGCAGGAAGAACAGGAAATTTCCCGAGATATTGCCGGTCCAGCCGAGCCTGATCGCCGCGGTGAAATTCAGCTTGGTCGCCGAATGATGTACCGCATGGGTCGCCCACATCCAGTTAATCCTGTGTGAAGCGCGGTGTTGCCAATAATAGGCGAACTCGGTCGCCACGAACAGCGCGGCCAGCGCCATCGGCGTGGTCTGCGAGAAGTCGAAAAGCCGGTGCTGATAGACGAACGCAAAAGGAATCGCCAGCAGCGTCGCCTCAACGGCCCGAACCATCGACTGCCCCACCGCCACGCCCAGCGATGCGGCGCTTTCCAGGGGATCGTGGGTGTCGTGATGGGTTAGCCGGCCGAGAAAATATTCAAGGCCCATGAACCCCAGTGCGGTCGCCAGCAGCATCAGGCGGGTGTTGATATCGAACAAGCCTGCGAGTTGATCCATGACGGTGTCCTCAAGGAAATGGGCCGCGGCCAGCAACGGCACCTGCCTTCGCCAGCCGCGGCGCCGCGTTAGCGTGAGATTGTCCTGTTGTAGGAGACCGTACCGCCACGGGGGCCGGTGATGACGCCACTGCCGGAGCAGGTGCCGCCCGAACAGGTGCTCGAACCCTGATGCGATATCGTGCCGCCATAGGGCCCGGTGACACTGCCCTGAGACGAGCAGACGCCGCCTGCGCAGGATCGCGACCCGGAAAACGTCGTGGTGCCGCGGGGGCCCGAAATCGACCCGCTACGCGAGCCGGCATTGGCATCGGCAACGCCTGCCGCAAACAAGGCTCCGGCAATCGCAGAGATGGCGAGAAGCTTCTTCATGGTATTGCTCTCCTCTTGAACCGGTGGCGCTCGGCGTGAGCCCGACCGTGCGGAGACCCTGGCCGCTCGACGTCAGCGCAATTTCAACGGCGCAAGACGTTTGTTGGCGTTTTGTCGACGCCACGTAACACTTTGTAACAACGCGGCAGCTCGACTTGCCGACACCGTTCGATTGTCCGACATTCTCGGCATGACGATGCCCAAGCCGACAATTTTGATTGTGGAAGACGACCCCGAAATCAGGCGGTTGGTCCGCGATTTTCTGATTCATGAGGGATACGACGTCGAGACCGCCGAGGACGCCAAAGCAATGGACACTGTCCTGCAGCGCCAGCGACCCGATCTCATTATTCTCGACCTGATGCTTCCCGGCGAGGACGGTCTTGCGATCTGCCGCCGGCTGCGAGTCAGCGACCCCATCCCCATCCTGATGCTGACGGCCAAGAGCGACGAAATCGATCGCGTGGTCGGCCTCGAGATGGGCGCGGACGATTATCTCGCCAAACCCTTCAGTTCGCGCGAACTGCTGGCCCGCGCCCGCGCCATCATGCGCCGGACGCAGCACACGCCGCGGCCAGCGCAGAACCGCCGCTACAGCTTTGACGCCTTCGTCATCGATATCGATGCCCGTGGACTGAGCTTCGGAGAGAACAACCCGGTCACCCTGACGAGTGGCGAATTTGAGCTGCTGGTCTGTTTTGTCCAGCGACCGCGCCGAGTACTGACGCGGGACCAAATCCTCGACTGGACGCGCGGTCGATCGGCCGATCCCTTCGACCGCACCGTTGACATGCTGATCTCCCGCTTACGCAAGAAGCTGGACGGTGCGAGTCCCGGCTCCAACCTGATCAACACCGTCCGCAACGGCGGTTATTTGTTCACCGCTCATGTGAGACCGCTGACATGATCCTGCGTATGACGTTCGCGGCGCGGATCGGGCTGATCGTCGTCGTCGGACTCGGCATGGCGTGGATCTCCACCATCGCGTTGTATTACATCGCCCGGGCCCATACGGCTGAAAGCAATACCCTGCCCGTTCCTGGCCATATCGCCGCTCTTGTTGAACTGATCGAACGCACGCCCGGTCCGGAGCGGACATTGGTGCTTCGCGTGGCGAGTTCGGAAACATTTGCGGCGCGAATTGATGCCGGCGCCAATACCGGAACGACAGCGCGGCGGATCCTGCCACGGCTCAACCAGCGGGCGATCGAGTCGTCTCTGCAGGCGCTCGGCGGCCGGCCGGTCAGCGTCAATTTCGCGGATACAGGCGAGCGCAGGCGATTGTTTGCGCGTCTTGTTCCACCAACGATCGATGTACGGGTCGGTCTTCGGACCGGAGACACGCTGGTCATCGAAATCGGGAACGCCATACTGCTGGGGCCGCTTGGTCTGCCGGTCGGATTTGGCGCCGGCATTTTCGGTACCCTGATCGCCCTGCTCGCACTGCTCGTCATGCATCGCGAGACCAAACCGCTTGCTCGCCTTGCCGAGGCCGTCGACCGTGTCGATCTATCGCTTGACCCCGTAGCGCTGCCGGAGGCCCGGCGCAGCGCCCCGGAAATCCGGTCCCTGATTGATGCGTTCAATCGTTTGCAAAGCAGGCTCGGCGAGCTGCTGCGCTCGCGCATGGCGATGCTGGGCGGAATTTCCCATGATGTACGAACCTACGCGACGCGGCTTCGGCTGCGCGCCGAAAAGATCAGCGACGAGGCGGAGCGCGATCGCGCGATCGCCGACATCAACGACATGATTCTCTTGCTCGACGATGCGCTGTTGGCAAGCCGGGCCGGGGCCGGCGAACTGGCCGAAGAGATGGTCGAGATCGACGACATCATCCGCGCGGAAGTCGCCGACCGGCGATCCGGCGGCGCGCGCATCGATTATCAAGGGGGTCGCTGGGAGCAAGTCCCGATCGTTCTCGGCGACCGTCTGGCGCTCAGACGCGTCGTGGCCAATCTGGCGGACAATGCCATCAAGTACGGCGGCAGCGCCCATCTTCGCAGCACGATCGTCGACAAGGACCTTCTGCTGACGGTCGACGACGAAGGCGCGGGAATCCCGCCCGAGCACCGTCAGGCCATGCTCGAGCCGTTCAGTCGGCTGGAGACATCGCGAAGCCGCGGAACGGGCGGCGCCGGATTGGGCCTGGCCATCGCGCGCGGCCTGGTCGAAGCCCATCGCGGCACCCTGTCGATCCAGGAAGCGCCATCGGGAGGCGCCAGGATCGCCGTCCGGCTTCCGTTGTTTCAATCGCACTGACGTTGCGGACGCCGCAGGCCGCAGCAACCGTTCACCTCCTTCCCTCATGGTGAGGAGCGCGCTATTGCGCGCCGCTCCTCAGAGCCTGACCGAAAAAGCAGCCAGTATTTTCGGGCTCTTTCTAATCACTTGAAAATGATTCACTTTTCGTCATGGCCGGGCTTCGTCCCGGCCATCCACGTCTTCCTTACTTAAGTGCCGCTAAGACGTGGATGCCCGGCATCGCAGACAAGTTTACGCAGTCTGCGCAAGGCAGACTGCTATGGCCGGGCATGACGAGCTCCGCCACAGAGACCGATTTCATTGGCTGCTTTTTGAGTCAGACTCTCAGGATGAGGTTCAGCCCTCACGGAAACAGCGCGATCTGCTCCAGCCCTGTGGTCTCGGGAAACCCGAGCATCAGGTTCATGTTCTGGATCGCCTGCCCTGCGGAGCCCTTCACCAGATTATCGAGCACCGAAATGACGATAGCGCGGTTCTTGATGCGATCGGCGAACACGCCGATCTGCACATAGTTCGAGCCGCGCACGTTCTGCGTTTGCGGGAGCACGCCCTTTTTGACGACATGCACGAACGGTTCGTCGCGGTAGGCTTGCTCCAGCGCGGCGCGTAGGTCGTCGGCGCTCGCACCTTTGAGTTTGACGTAAGAGGTGCAGAGTTCGCCCCGGCTCATCGGAATGAGATGCGGCGTGAAGTTGACCGTCACGGCTGAGCCTATCGCGACGCCGATCTCCTGGTCGATCTCCGGCGCGTGCCGGTGCGAGGCGATTGAATAGGGCGAAAGCCCCTCGCCTGCTTCGCTGAACAGCGTGTTCTGCTTCAGACCACGGCCCGCGCCGGTGACGCCTGATTTCGCGTCGATGACGATGTCGTCCACGTCGATCAGCTTCACCTTCGCGATCGGGACCAGCGCCAGCAGCGCCGCCGTCGGATAGCAGCCGGGACAGGCGACCAGCCGCGCGGCAGTGATTTTCTCGCGATAGAACTCGGTGAGGCCATAGACGGCTTCACCCTGAAGCTGCGGTGCGCGGTGCTCGTGGCCGTACCATTGCGCGTATGCGCTCATGTCGCGGAGCCGGAAATCCGCCGACATGTCGAGGATTTTGATCGCGGGATTGGCGGCCATGACGGCCGCGGTGATCTCCTGCGTGGTGCCGTGCGGCAATCCGCAGAACACTGCATCGAGCTTGGTCCAGTCGACCTTTTCCCATTCCACGAGCCGCGGCAGCTCCAGCATGAAGAAATGCGGAAACACCTCGTCCATCGCCTTGCCGGCATGGGTATTGGCGGTGAGCGCTGATATCTCGGCATGCGGATGCCGCGCCAGCAGGCGCACCGCGTCGGCGCCGGTGTACCCGGACGCGCCGAGAATGCCGATCTTCTTCGTGCTCATCACATCGCTCCTTCAGGCGCCACCTTGGCATTTGATGGTGTCGCCTGGCTCTCGAACAGTTGTGGCCGCAACACACCCATTTCGTTCGCCAGATGCTGCGCGGCGGCCTCCAGCTGCCGCGCCAGCGCCGTTGTAACAGCGACATGATCGATATCGGATTTGTGCTGGTTCAGCTTGAAACTGCCCTCGACCTCTTCGACGGTCATCACCAGACCCACGATTGCTTTTTTCATCGCATCCAGCCGCCCGGCCGTCATCTTCGACGACGTCCAGGGCAGTTTCGGCGCGAGCCAGCTTTCAAACTTGGCGCTGAGCGCGTCGAGATGCGCACCGAGTTCGCTATCGGACAACTGCCGCACGGTGCCGGTGAGATGCACGGATTGATACAGCCAGGTCGGCACCTGATCCGGCGAGGCGTACCAGTCGGGCGAAACATAGGCATCCGCGCCGTTCACGGCCATCAGCCAGGACGATGTCCCTTTCGCGAGTTTCGCCAGCGCATTGTGGCGTGCGACGTGAAACGCCGCGTGCGGCGTGCCGTCGTTGGCATAGGTGAGATAAAACGGCAGCGAGGATGCGACGGG
>Ga0137403_10005999_pt1 | contig 13959 bp, 14 predicted proteins | sample CZOMad2_1_16fung_FD_122057 | JGI IMG/M metagenome (GOLD analysis project Ga0137403, IMG submission 122057) | Vadose zone soil fungal communities from Angelo Coast Range Reserve, California, USA - CZOMad2_1_16fungal (Hybrid Assembly) | ecosystem: Environmental > Terrestrial > Soil > Vadose zone... | reverse complement strand
CGCGACCAATGCCCTGGAACTGGGCGTAGATGTGGGCGGGCTGGATGCGACCGCTCTGACCGGCTACCCCGGAACCATCGCCAGCGCCTGGCAGCAGGCGGGCCGGGCCGGGCGCGGCGGGGAAGAGTCGCTGTCTATTCTGGTCGCGCATGACAATCCGCTGGATCAGTTCCTGATGCGCCACCCGGAATATTTTTTTGGACGGCCTCATGAACGCGCCATCGTAGACCCGGACAATCGGCGTATCCTCACCCAGCATCTGCTCTGCGCCACGTATGAGCGCGCTCTGGAACGGGAAGAGCTGCCCCGCTTCGGCCCCAATGCGGCGTCCGCGCTGGAAACGATGGGTGTTGTTCGCCTTAGCTTTGGTTGCGGTGGCCGGTGTGGGACGGGCTCTTCTTCCCTGGGCCCTGAGAGATTACGTGAACCGCACATTGGATCGCAGCCCCCTTTACGAAGGAAACATCGGCAAAATCCAGGTCCACCTCTGGCGCGGCGCCTACTCCATCCACGATGTTCGCGTAAGCAAAACCACCGGTAATATCCCCGTCCCGTTGTTTGCTGCAAAGCAGTTGGACTTCGCAATCCAATGGAACGCCCTTTTCCATCACCGGATGGTCGGACGCTTGCTAATCGACCAGCCCGAGTTGAATTTTGTCGATGCCCCCAGCGCCGGCGAAGCGCAAACCGGTCTGGCATGGTGTGTGGATGGTGTTAAGAAATCCGGCGGGTACAGTGCAAAGGCTCATACTGATCTATGCGGTGGGAATGCTGGCATTTTCCGCTTTGACCTCCGTGCTGGCGCTTTATCTCAGCGCGGAGTTCGGGATCACGGAAAAGACGATCGGATACGTCTTCCTGTATGTCGGGATCTTTTCGGTGCTGATGCGTTCGGCACTGATTGGTCCGATCGTCGATCGCATCGGGGAAACCTGGTCGATCCGGACCGGCGCGGCGATCCTCATCATCGGCCTGATCGCTTACCCGATTGCACCCAGCCTCTGGTCGCTCGCTTTCATCGTCCCGCTCGTGCCGATTGGGACTTCGCTCCTGTTTCCCGCAACCACCGCCCTGATGTCGCAGGCATCCGCGAAGTCCGAACTGGGCACAACGATGGGCATTGCCCAGACGTTTGCGGGTATTTCCCGAGTCGTCGCTCCAATCATCTCGACCACGCTTTTCCAACGAGTTGGGCATGGAATACCGTTCTATTTCGCCGCCGCGTCCGTAACGCTGGTCAGTCTGTTATCGTTGCAGGTAGGGGCACAGTTCCGGCCGCAGCCTGCCCGTGTGGTAGACTGACGCTGAGTACAAAAATTATTGAGAGGTGAGGTGAAATGCCCGTGTCAGTCCCAAATTTTGTGTTCTTTAGAGGCCGCGTCGTACCTTATGCCGACGTGAAGTTCGGCGTTCTGACGCACGCTTTAAACTACGGAACCGCTGTTTTCGGCGGTCTTCGGGCCTATTGGAACGCTGACGAAAAACAGCTCTTCGTGTTCAGGCCAACGGATCATTTCCGCCGCTTTCTGCAGTCTGCGAGCCTGCTATGCATGGATGTGACCTACAAGAACGAAGAGCTGGTAAAGGGACTCACCGAGCTTATTCGCACCGAAGGCTACAAAGAGGACCTCTACGTCCGGCCCCTTGCCTTTGATGCCGATGAGATCATCGGAGTGCGGCTGCACGATCTGCATGCCGAAGTTTCGATCGTCGTGCTTCCGTTCGGCCAATACAACAAGAACGAAGAGAACATGCACGTGACGGTATCCTCGTGGCGCCGTATCGACGACAACACGATTCCCGCTCGAGGAAAGATCGCCGGCGCTTACGTGAACTCCGCCTTCGTGAAGACCGACGCGAATCGCGCGGGTTTCGATGAAGCCATCGTTCTCAACAACGATGGGCACGTCTCCGAAGGTTCGGCCGCGAATTTCTTTCTGCTGCGGAACGGTGTTTTTGCCACGCCGCCGACCAGCGACAACATTCTCGAAGGAATCGTCCGCCGCAGCGTCATGCAACTCATCCACGAAGAGCTGAAAATGGAAGTGAAGGAAAGGCAGATCGATCGTACCGAGCTCTATCTGGCGGACGAAGCCTTCTTCTGCGGCACCGGTGCTCAGATCAGCGCCATCACGCGCGTGGATCATCGTCCGATCGGGACCGGCAAGATGGGAGAGGCGACCTCCCGTTTGCGAGACCTTTTCTTCGACGTGGTTCGCGGCCGGGTTCCGAAGTATCGCGAATGGTGCCATCCGGTCTACGACGTGAAGCAGGGAAGTCCTTCACAAGACCGGACTCACGTAACCGTGAAATAACCGGGGACTTCTTAGCCGCAGATTACGCGGATTACGCAGATGGGCGCTTAAAACTTCCTTGGAAGCGCCCATCTGCGTAATCCGCGTAATCTGCGGCTAAGAAACTTTCCTTCTTGTCCTATGTCCAACCTTCAGATCAAACAAGCAACTGAGCGAGACATTCCCCTCATCGTCCGCTTCATCCAGCAACTCGCCGAATACGAGCGTCTTTCGAAGGAAGCCGTCATGACGGAAGACCTGCTTCGCGAAAGCCTCTTCGGCGAGCGTCCGGTTGCTGAAGTTGTGATCGGCTACTACGAAGACAAGCCCGTCGCCTTTGCCGTGTTCTTTCACAACTTCTCGACTTTTCTTGGAAAGCCCGGCCTTTACCTGGAAGATCTTTTTGTTATTCCCGAGATGCGCGGGAAAGGATTCGGCCGCTCGATGCTGGTGTATCTGGCGAAGGTCGCGTGCGAGCGGAACTGCGGGCGATTTGAATGGTCCGTGCTCGATTGGAACGAATCCGCGATTGGCTTCTACGAAAAACTGGGTGCTGTCCCGATGAGTGAGTGGACTGTGTTTCGAATGACAGGAGCGGCAATCGAGCGGCTGGCTAACGAGTCCCCAAAATGATAATGGTCGTTGTAGCCCTGTTTCTTTGACCCGACCCTTTCGGAATCCCTCGAACCGTGCCCGATTCGAGGTATAAGCCAGAAGGAGCGACCAGCTCCCGGATTTTTCTCCCGGGAGCGCTGACCGATAATTGGTTTTGTTCGGCCAGCTCCGACTACCTAGAACGCGAACAAAGCTGTTAACCCCATCCGTCGCTCATCTGCCGGTGTTCAAAGTCACATGAACTACAACGACCGAGGCATACTTTGTCAGAACACACGCATCGAGTCAACGTGATTTTTTTGAAATTCCTAAAATAAATCTTCGAGTAATTCCACAAATTTCTTGCGCGATTTCTCGACGAGTGCGCCACTTGAACTGACGTGGGTTTGGCGAATGCACCGTGCTGTGGAAAACCGTCTCGCGGTCTGAAACCCAGGACTGGCGCGGCTAAACTCATTCAATGATTTCCTTGACGCGGCCCACGATTCCATTTTCCAGCATTACTTTGATTCCGTGGGGATGAGAAGCTGACTTTGTAAGAATTCTTTGTACGATTCCCTCCGTCAGCTTTCCCGTGCCCTGATTTTGCTTTTCGACGACGCGCACTTTCATGCCCGGTCGAATCTGGGAGCGAGTCTGGCCGTCCATTACTTCGACTACTTCGACATTTGGATCACGTCGTAGTAGCCGGCGTTGCCGGAGCGGATTTCTCCCGCTTCGAATGCTTTGAGGAGAGTGGGAATCGAAGAGAGCAGCGATGCCGATCGCAGGCTTCCGAATCCCTGATACTGGACCGCCATGTTGTTGAACACCGAGCGAATGAACATTGCCGAGGAGTCCAGGGGAAGGGCGCCCACGTTTGAATAGAACTTGCTCCAGTCATCGTTTTGCTGGAAGAGGTACTGCTCGACGTTAGACAGGTAAAAAGCGGTTACGGATGCCTCGTGTTCTTTCAGATATTGCGCGACTGCGCGGATTGCCTTCGACCCGGCAAAGTCGCCCACGAGCGGAACGACCAGATTCTTCTTTTCGAGGTCCTGCAGGATGCGGAAGTTTTCTTCCGTGCTCATATAGCTTCGGTTCAGATCCTGCCCGTCGGTCTCCAGCATGAGCTCGGAGTAGGATGGCATACGGCCGCGGCCCCCGGCGAATCCTCCGAGGTTCGGGCCGTTGTATGTAAGATCCGGCCCACCCGCGTAGAATGCACGAAACACATACTCGATGCTCTGTTCATCGTCGGACGAGAGCTTGAACCCATGACGTTCGACCAGTTGTTTTTTCACTGCCTGGAGATTGCTGTAGAACATTTCACGCTCAGGTTCCCGATTCTCGAATGCAGCGAATAATTCTGCAGCGCTGGATCCGGCTCCAACGTCTGCCGGGCGCTTCCTCGAAAACAGCCGCGAGAGAAACTCGGCCCGGTCTTCAGAAAGCTCAATCAGAGCTTTGTACATCAGGTGGTGGAGCATGTTCTGACGCCGTATATCGACAATGAATGCAATTTTCGGCTGAAGCGCCACGATATACGTGAAGTTCTGGTCGGGGCCGACGCCCATGTATACACCGTCGTGCTTCGTGGTCTTCTTCAGCTCGGGAATAACGTACTGAAACATCGTTTCATTCGACACGAAGTTGTCCGATCGAAAATAACCCCCAGGCTCCGAAAAATCCGTCACCAGTTTCCAGAACGCTTCATCGCTGAGTTCCCTGGGAATTTCTTCGCCAAAGCCGAGCGCGCAAAAAAAGACAAAGAGTAAAAGAGCGGTAGCCGGAATTGTGCGAAGACGTCTAATCTTGAGCATTGTTTTGGGGACCTCCGTGTTCGGAAGGTTCATTCTGACCTGAGTTGTAATTACTGGCAATCAGAACATGAGCACACCTGTGAAACGGCTTCACAGGGGAGCCGCAGCCGGTCTGCGTTGAATCAAGGACTTGGACATTGGTGGGGGACTTGCTTATGGTGTCCGCCATGAAGTACCTGAAACTTGTTCTCCTGTTCCTCTTACTCTCTCCCGCTTTGCCGGCGGCCGGCCAGGAGGCCGTTCCGCCAGTAGATCCCCAGGGTATCGTTGAAAGCATCGAAATCTCCGGTGTTCCCGAGGATGACATCAGCCAGGCTGTGCGCGGCATGATGCAGAAACTTGTTGGCCAGAAACTGGATCAGCAAGGGGCGAACGACCTGTTGGATCGGATCGAAATCGAGCTTCCGGGTTTCATCGCAACAACAAAGCTCGCAGTGGGTACCGAGCCTGACCGGATCAAGCTGGTCTTTGTTGTCGAGAAGAGCAACGAGGAGCCCGGGCGGCGGATCAACATCAATTCGAGGTACACGGTTGAGGATGTCCATATTGATGGTATCGACGAATCCAGGCTGAGCAGAGGGATTCGGGACGACATCCACAAGCTCATTGGCCAGATGCTCAATCAGGCACTGGCAGACCGCATTCATCATCGAATGATAAGAGAGCTGCGCCCCAGGTACTCCGTAGTAAAGAGGGTTGTGAAAGGAACCCGGCCGCAGCATGTCGTTGTGGTCTACGAAGTCAAAAAGGCTTCCTGGATACCGTTTCTCGATCTGTCACCCTACATCGTGTATCACTCGAAACAGAACTTCAGCGCCGCTGCCGATGTGCCCATCCAGGTCGGAAGCAACCGCTTCACTTTTGGAATCGTTGACGACGCCGATCAGTTGCTCGAGCGTTTCGCCGGATTTCGGGTTGGATACGAGAACGTCAACGTGGGCACGGAGCGGCTTGGTATCGGCCTCCACTATGGCAGTTTTCACGAGCGCTGGCAGCCCGTCACAACGTCCGGAATCTATCGCGAGCGCCGAACGTTCGATCCATCCCTCACGTTTGCTTTCGATCCCCGGTTGAAATTGACAGCGGGCGTGAGCCTTTCCGAACTGGAGATTCAGTACCCGGCGACTCATTCCGAAAATTCAAATGCAGCGCTGGCTTCTCTGAATTTTCGTGGAGTGTGGGAGAGCTCCGAAACGGACAAGCATGAGGTCGATGCCGGTTATGACCTGCGGGCAGGCGCTCACAATCTTGACAGCGATTTCATCTTCACCCGCCATCTCGGCCACGCACTCTACGCATTCCAGCACGAGAGAAACAAGCTGACCATTTCCGTAATGGCCGGCGGGATCTCCGGCCGGGCTCCCCTGTTCGAGCGATTCTCGCTGGGCAATACGACGACACTGCGGGGATGGAACAAGTTTGATATCGCGCCGCTGGGTGGAGATCGCGTCATCCACGCGACGCTGCAATACGGATTCGGAGACGTGAGAATCGGGACATGGACGAACGATACGGACCAGAAACGTCCTCTCGAAACGGGGTTCTACTTGTTTTACGACACCGGCGCCGTCGGCGATCGCGGCAGCCCAATGAAAGCGAGACACTCGGTCGGACTCGGGTTTGGTCAGGAAAGCTTCTTCGTCGCGCTAGGCTTTCCTATTCGCTCCGAAGGAGTTCAGCCAACCTTCATGATGGGAGCCCGATTTTGAAACGCGCGGGCATTTTCATGCTGGTTTCGATCGCCACGCACGTTCTTGTTCTTGCTGGCCAGTCCCTCTCCGCCCGCATCGATCGCGACCAGCTCCGCGTTCTGGCGCCACGCCTTCATTTCCTCGTCGGCGAACCGCTCACGCGTTTGCGTAACGGCGCCACCGTTAACTATGAGTTTCAGCTCGTTCTCCGTGCAGATCGAAACAGCAGGCCTGTGGCACGCGCCCAGCAGCGGTTTGCGGTAAGCTACGATCTATGGGAGGAAAAATTCGCCGTAGCCAGACTGGATCCGGCGCCTCGCTCGGTCTCACACCTTTCCACGGCTGCCGCCGAAGCCTGGTGTGTGGACAACGTTTCCATATCTGCCACGGCTATGGCTCCCGAGCAGCCCTTCTGGCTAAGATTGGACTTTCGTACGGAAGATCCGAGTGATTCAACCAACCAGTCGGAGTACACGGGCATGACACTCAGCGCGCTGATCGATATCTTTAGCCGGCGTAGCCGCGGTGAACAGCTCCGCGGTTACGATGAGGTGGGGCCGCTTCGCCTGGCCGATCTGAGAAAGAAGAGCACGGGAACGAAGTGAATCGGCTTCGAAACAGACTCATCGTTGCATTTCTCGCAGCTACGATAATCCCATTCGCTGCGACTCTGTGGATCACTACGTCTCTGCTGGAACGCAGCCTCAGCTTCGCAACCACCGAGGAACTCGACAAACTCTCAAGGTCGCTGGAGGAAACCGCTCGGGAGTTCTATCAGCAGGCACGCCAGAATCTCAAGGAAGATGCAGGAGCGGGCAAGGTCCGGCCCGAGCATTACGTGGAGATCAACAAGGAGAGGTGGCCGGCAAGCGTTGCGGAATTCTGGGACAGCGCTGAACCCGAACGATTCGCGCTGTCCGGACCCGGAGGAGGCCACCTCGATTACCTCGTCCGCCACGGCGGCGATGTCTGGGTCTACTCACGCGATCTCGGTAATGTCCGCATGGAGCAGCTCACGAATCAGTATCGGCGCGCACGCGAGCTGGTCGCCGTCAGCGAAGCCCGCGATCTGCGGCGCGGGTTCACGGTGACTCTGATCGTGCTGGTGGCCGCGGTGTGGCTGGTCTCGCTGGTCTCGTTGATCTCTCTGGCGCATTTGATCAGCCGCCCAATTCAGCAGTTGACGGCTGGATTGTCTGAGCTGGCGTCCGGGAACCTGCAGGTGCGTCTCAACACCGAGCGGAACGACGAAACGGGCCGCGCTATAAAGGCGTTCAATCACATGGCGGATCAACTGCAGCAAAGCCGCGATCGGCTGGTGTACTTGACCCAGGTTGCAAGCTGGCAGGCTTTGGCGCGCAAGATGGCCCATGAACTCAAGAACTCACTTACGCCCATACGCCTCACCGTTGAGGAGATCGCTGCGCGGCAGGCGCCGGGCGACCGGCAGTTCATGGATCAGGCGGTTCAGATCGTGGTGAACGAGATCGAAACACTCGAGCGGAGAGTGCGCGCCTTCTCAGAATTTTCCAGCGAGCCCGCAGCGCATCCTGCGGCCCTCGATATCAACGGCGTGCTCGAGGAACGCATTTCGTTTTTGAAGCCGGGCCATGCCGGAGTGATGTACAGCGTGCGCCTGGCTGAGAATCGTCCTAAGGTCTTCGCCGATGCGGACCAGGTGAAGGGAATTCTGACGAACCTCCTCGAAAATGCGGCGGAAGCCGCAGGCCCCGCAGGCCGGGTTCTGGGCCTGACGTATGTTTCGAATGGGAAGGTCTGCGTCGAGATCCACGATTCCGGTCCCGGTTTGAGCGAAGAGGCCGCACGCTTCCTGTTTGAGCCAACCATTACATTCAAGAAGCGCGGCATGGGGCTGGGTCTCTCCATCGCGAGAAAAAGCGCGCTGATCAACGGCGGTGACATTGCGCTGATACATGGGGAACTGGGAGGCGCAGGCTTTCGCGTCATGCTGCCCAGGGCTTAGCAGCGCCGGAAATTCTATGACTTCGAAACGCATTGTCATTGTCGATGATGAGCCCAATATCGGGCTGTCGCTGCAGTTGATCCTCGAGCGGGAAGGTTACTCCGTCCTCATCCACCACTCGGCCGCAGAATTCCGAGCCCGCATGGCGACCGAGCGGGCCGACCTTTGTATGCTCGACGTTCGACTTCCCGACGGCAACGGCATCGATCTGCTGCGCCTGTTGCGGCAAAGCGACAACCGGGTTCCAGTGGTCATGATTTCGGGTCACGGCACCATCAGCGATGCCGTCGAAGCCACGCGAGCCGGCGCATTCGACTTTCTGGAAAAGCCGCTAAGCCGGGACAAGGTGCTCGTAGTCGTGAAGAATGCGATTCAAACGGCCAGCCTCCAGCGGGAAAACGAGCGGTTCCGGGAAATCGTTGGCGAAGGTCCGAAGATGGTCGGATCCAGCGCCGTGTTCCGGCACGCCGTGGAGCAGGCCACGCTCGTGGCCCGATCCGACGCCCGCGTCCTGCTCAGCGGCGAATCCGGCACCGGCAAGGAACTTCTCGCCGCGCATATCCATCGTGAGAGCCCATTCGCCGCGGGTCCATTCGTCAAAGTGAACTGCGCTGCGATTCCAACCGAGCTTCTCGAAAGCGAACTCTTCGGTCATGAAAAAGGCGCCTTTACCGGCGCCGTTTCGATGCGGCGCGGCAAATTCGAGCTGGCAGACGGCGGAACGATCTTCCTCGATGAGGTCGGCGATCTTCACGAGGCTTCACAGGCGAAGCTGCTGCGTGTACTTCAGGAAGGAGAATTCCAGCGGGTGGGGGGCGAGCAGACCGTTCGAGTTGTTGTGCGCGTGGTTTCGGCCACGAACCGAGACCTTCAAGACCTTGTTGCACAGAACAAGTTTCGGGAAGATCTGTATTATCGTCTCAAAGTCGTCCCGATCCGCGTTCCTGCGTTGCGCGAGCGCCCGGACGATGTGCGCCAGCTCGCCGAATACTTCCTCAATGAGTTCTGTTCCCGGAACAACTTCAAACCTAAACGCATCGAAGACGAAGTATTTGAGATGCTCGAGGGCTATACCTGGCCGGGCAATGCGCGCGAGCTCCGGAACACCATAGAGCGCATGGCGATCCTCACACCCGGAGACCGCATCTCCGCCGAATCGATTCCTTTGGAGATAAAGCTTGCGCCGGAACCCGCCTCGCGTCTCAACCTTCAGCAAACCCGCGACTCCGCCGAACGAGAACGCATTCTCAAGGCTCTGGAGGAAACGGATTGGAACGTCTCGGGCGCCGCTCGTGCCCTGGGCATCGAGCGCACGAACCTTCACAAGCGAATTCGGGCCTTAGGACTCTCCCGCGGAAAATGAGGACGGGTCGGGGGAAAATCGGGGTCAGACTGGTGAATTCCCTTTTTTCCGGTTAAGGATTTCTTTGACTGGAAAAAAGGGAATTCACCAGTCTGACCCCGATTTTCCCCCGACCCACGTCAGTGCGTCATGGCGTACATGACGAAATTGATGCCGAGCTTGAGGGCTTCCGCGGACGGTCTTACGGCATAGACCGGCTGGTCGATCAATTCCCAGAAGTCGCCGACGTCGTTGTTGAAGCAGATGATGACGGCGAGATTGCCCTGCTCATTGTTGATCCCATAGAAAACCGCATCGGCTCCGACATTGTAGGGCGATTCGACGTAAAGGCTGTCGATCTTGTAGTACGTATTCAGGATGGGGTGATTGTCTGTCATCCGAAACATGTCGCGATCGGGGAATACACGCTCGAGGTTCTGCCGCATGACTGAAAATTGCCGCGGTCCGTCAAAATCGTCGATCATCACGAATCCGCCGCGATCAACGAATTCCCGGAAGTTCTTCACCTCTTCGTCCGTCAGCCACATCATCCCCGGTTCCGAGATATATCCGAACGGGTATTTGAAAATGTCCTTGCTGCTCATCGGGACGATGCGATACGACGCCCGATCCACGTGGATCCCGGTGGCCTCTTTCATGACCTGGTTGATGTGTTCCTCGGCATCGGGATAGTCGTGCCACCAGCCGCCGTTACGGCCCCGGCCGTACTGCCAGCGGGCAAACACGAACTCCGTGTCTGCCGGAAATTCGTTGTCGTCGTAACTGAAGAAGTTGCGAAAGCGCTGACCGTAGAGTTGGCCGAATGCCGCAAAGGCCAGGACAGTCAAAAGAAGAACTGCCATCCATCGCAGAAGTCGCATGCCCACATTGTTTCCTGATCGGCTCCCACGAGCAAGCAGAAGTTGCTAGCCGTCGAAACGGTATCCGAAGCCGGGCACGGTAACGATGAATCGCGGCTCTTTCGGATTATCTTCTATCTTATGCCGCAGCCGAAGAATGTGAACGTCTACGGTGCGCGTTAAAGGCGCTCGTCGATATCCCCAAACGTGCTCCAGCAGAGCGTTTCGCGAAATCGTTTTGCCGCGATTTTCGGCGAAATAACGAAGCAGCCGTGCTTCACGTTCCGAGAGTTCGATGCTCGATCCGTTTCGGAACAATTCGGATCGATGAAAATCCACCCGCATTCCCCCGAATTCATAGCACGAGATCTCCTGCTTTTTGCTGCGAACCGACCGCGCAAGCAGCGCTTCTATTCGAATGTGCAACTCATCGAGATCGACCGGCTTTAGAAGGTAATCGTCTGCACCGGCTGCGAAAATAGCAATCCTGTCCTGGACATGATCGCGCGGCGCCAGAACCACTACTGGCGCCTCGACATTCCGCTGGCGCAGCTCGGCGCAAATCTCCATCGCATTGAGTCGAGGCCCGGCGTGGTCGATGACGATGAGATCAAAATTGTCGGCAAGTCCGGGATCAGTCGTGAATTCAAAATTTGAAGCGGTGGCGACCGTATAGCCTCGGTTTCGCAGCAGGTCGATCACGTATCTGATCGAGTAAACGTCATCTCTGATCAAGAGCAAATGATGATCCATCCAGTTACTCCCACACCATAGACGCGCGACGCTTCGAAATGGCTGTTACATTTTTTAACGACGACCTTAGTTAAAGGTGTGGTCTAAATAGCACTGTGGACGGCAACGTCCAGGAGGATGTTATGAAGAACACGTTGTATTTCTTTGGGATCGGCATGGTTGCGGTATTGACGCTGTCCACTTCTGACGGTTTCTCCCAGGGTCAGGCAGCACAAAATCGCATCCCCCAACAGGTTGTGATCAATGGACAGATGGTCAATGGGGCATTCGTGACTACGGCTGGAGGGCAACTCCAAAGTTACACGTGTGCGACACCGCAGCATTACGCTACGGCCGACAGTACATCTCAAGGATGGGCCTGCTATGAACAGACCACCGGCGTCTGGTTGCTCAACTCATTGCCGCCCGCGCAAGCTCAGGCCGCGCCGGCTCCTCAGCCAGTTCCCCAACAACAGCCAGTTCCCCAACAGCAACCGCCGGTCATTTACCAGCAAGCGCCACCGCCGGTCTACCAGCAGGCGCCACCGCCCGTCATCTACCAGCAAGCACCGCCCACGGTCATCTATCAGCAAGCGCCGCCCACGGTCATCTATCAGCAGGCGCCCCCCACGGTCATCTATCAGCAACCGGTTTCCACGGTGGTTTACACGGCCCCACCCAGTCCTGTCGTTGTAGAGCCTGCCTATCCGTCATCGGTAGTGCTTGGAAGGGCAGCCATCAATGCCGCGGGAAGAATCGCCTCGGCCGCCATCATCAGTTCGCGTCACCCGCGAGGCTACTACTACGATCGTGAGCCGGTTCGCGGGCGGCATTGGTAAAAGCGATTCAGTCATTTAAACGGTAGCGTCACATGCATCTCAGGTGAACTCCACGATCTTCTAAAGGAGGTTCAATGCTGCTCGCAGGTTTATTCGCGCTTTTGTTGTATCCCGGCGGTCAGGAAATGATGATTCCCGAGGGGACCATTCTTCCCGTCGTTCTCAACGAGACCCTGAATACGGCCAGAGTTCAAGAGAACGATCCGGTCTTATTCTCGCTTGCCGAGGATATACGTGCGGCGGGTCGCCGAGGCCCCATTTTGATCCCGCGCGGATCGGACGTGGTGGGTCGCATCGTGCGATCGCAGCGCGCCGGCCATTTCATCGGACGTTCCCAAATGGATATCCATGTTCAGGAAATCATCACTCCAACGGGAGAGGTGTACGATGGCTTGTCCGCCAAGATCGTGGACGTTGCGAGGAAAAAGGGTGAAAAGGGCGAAGTGAAGGCGGACGGCGGTATTCAGGGTCCGGTTCATCGGACGCGTGACACGTTCCTGCTATTGTTTCCGCCGACAACCCTCGTGCAGCTCCTGTCGATTCCCAGGCGCGGACCCGACATCGTGCTGCCTGTCGAGAGCCGGCTTTATCTGAAGCTGATGACTCCGATCTACGTCGAATCCCTGTCAAGGGTTGCCGCGGCTCCTGCGCCGCAACGCGTTCCTGTCCCACAACTCGTGCCGCAGGCGGTGGCTCCGATATCTGCGAACGGTCTCGAGATCCTGGTAGCACCAGTGGCGCTTTATCCGGACGCCATTCTTCGCGACCTTTTCCGCGCATCCGGCCATCCGTTTGAAATTGTTCAGGCGAACCAGTGGGTCCATCAAATCCGTGATGCCGCAGGAAGTCTCCCCGCAGGCGGTTACGACGAGAACTGGGATTCCAGCGTGAAAGCCATCACTGCGTATCCCGAATTGCTGCAGCGCTTGAGCGCCGAGATTGATTGGACGACGAAGCTCGGCTCTGTCTTCGTCACGCAACCATCAGAGGTACTGAGTGCTGTACAGCGGCTCCGAATCCAGGCGAACTCCTTGAAGACTTCGGCAGGCGTTACCGCTGTGGCTTCGGGTGCGCTGCATTAAATCTGAGAAACAACCAGCAGGCTGCGGAAAATGTTTCAAGGAGACAATCCGACCTGTAGCGGCGGTCTATGACCGCCGGTATTCGTTGATTCCAGGAAAAACCGGCGCTCATAGAGCGCCGCTACAGTTGCTCGATCCGAGCTTTTCCGCATCCTGCTTGGAAGTCTTCACCTGCTTGCGCGATAGATGACCTTTCCGGCACGCAATGTGTACTGTACGGCAGTTAGTGCACGGAGGTTCCTGGAAGGGTCATCTTTCAAGATGACGAGATCCGCCTGCAGACCTGCGGCGATTCGACCCACTTGTTTTGATTCTCCAAATCGCTCTGCGGGCGCAGTCGTGAGCGAAGCAAGAATCTGGCGAAAGCTCATTCCTGCCTCGGCCATCAACGCGTATTCCTCACTGGGATCATAGTCGATGGCGCCGATGTCAGTTCCAAAGAGAACCGTCCCTCCGGAGGCGAGCCAGGCTCGCAACTGGCCGATTTCCGCATTGGCAATCTGCTCCTCGGCCGAGATGCGGTCGTGGCGCATGTAGTACTTGAATATTGTAAGAGTAGGTATGAGGGCCACTCGCCGTTCCTTCATCGCCGCAAGGATCGTTTCGTCCCATGGACCGGACTGCGGCGTTGTGTGAGCGATGACGTCAGCTCCGCCTCGTATCGCGGCCAGCACGTCAGCTCCGCTATTGGGATGTTCAGCATTGTACCGATACTGTG
>Ga0137403_10005998_pt1 | contig 13960 bp, 20 predicted proteins | sample CZOMad2_1_16fung_FD_122057 | JGI IMG/M metagenome (GOLD analysis project Ga0137403, IMG submission 122057) | Vadose zone soil fungal communities from Angelo Coast Range Reserve, California, USA - CZOMad2_1_16fungal (Hybrid Assembly) | ecosystem: Environmental > Terrestrial > Soil > Vadose zone... | reverse complement strand
GCGCGGCGAGCTGGCCGCGGCATTCCAGGCCCTCCTCGCGGAGCGCCGCCGCGCGCGGCCGACCACGACGGAGCGCGAACTGCTCAACGAGGCGGTCGCGATGCTCGTGAACGCGTGATCTATGTGCGCCAGGAGGATCCGAACGGATGCCTCGTCGCGTGCATCGCCATGGTCTCCGGGCTGACCTACGGCGCGGCGATGGACCTCGTGCGGCCGGCATTCCGCGACGGCCTCAACAGCTTCGTCGTCGACGCCGTCCTCGGTGATCTCGGCTTCGCGAACCTCGATCGCACGATGTTCGATCCGAAGTTCAACGCGAAGCGGGACCCGTGGCCCGTGGCGCCTTTCGCGCCCGTGCATGTCGTCCACGCGAGCATGGCGGGCGGCTTCCACGGGCTCGTGATGCTCGCCGACGGAACGATCTTCGATCCATGGAATCGCGACCGCACGTCTCTGTCGCACGCTGATTATCGCGAGATAAACCGAATCAGCGGCTACTGGAAGGTACTCCCGTGACGAACGAGGAGTTCCAGGACGCGGTCCTCGACCGGCTCAAGCTGCTCGGGGCGACGGACGGCGCCGTGCTGATGACCAGCGACGGCAAGGTGCGGATCCGGTTCAACTTCAACGGCGCGAGCTTCGAGTCGAACGGGCCTGACCCGCGCTGCCCGACGCGCACGCAGGGCTTGAAGCTCATGCTCGCCAGCGTCGACCGACTGTTCCCGCGCGGCTGACTCAACGCAGGTGTCGCACGACCTCGGGCCCGGCGCCCAGGCAGAGCGCGAGCAGCGCCACGGCGAACGTCAGCCGCCCAACCTCGGAGGCCTTCGGATTGGCCGCGAGCGCGTACACCAGCAGCCCAAGAACGCAGAGCACCAAGAGGCCAACGTAAATCGTCATCGGCTGAACGTAGCCACGATCGGCACCTTGGGCAAGCGGCGGGCCCGGCGCAGACTGGCCGCGTGGCCCACCCGCAGCACCCCGATCCACAGCTGCCGCACGAGCCCGTGAAGTTCGACGCGGCGATCGCAGCGTGGCGCAAGCGCGATCCGATGCCGAAGGCCGACTGGGAGGCGCTGCAGGCCGACGAGCGCGACTACGCGTGGACCGTTGCCGGCGTCGCGCAGGCCGACGTGGTGAGCGACGTGTGGGACGCCATCGACAGCAGCGTCGAGAATGGGACGCCGTTCGCCGAGTTCAAGGCTGACGTAGGCGCGAAGCTCGAGGAAGCGTGGGGCGGAGAGAAGCCGGGGCGACTCGAGACCATCTTCCGCACCAACGTCAACGGTGCGTACAATGAGGGCCGGCACTCCGTCTTCACGGCGCCGAAGGTGCTCGAGGCCCGGCCTTACTGGCGCTACGAGCTCATCGACGATTCCGACCTCTGCGACATCTGCCAGGACTGCAAGGGCGTCATCCTGCCCGCCGACGACGAGTGGTGGTCGGAGAACCTGCCGCCTCTTCACTTCCGCTGCCGCTGTTCGTTCACCGCGCTCTCGCGCCAGGAAGCCAACGACGAGGGCATCGACGCCGAAGGACCGGACACCGACCCCGACGAAGGCTTCGGCGAAGCGCCCTCCGAGAAGGGGACCGACTGGGCCGACCCGGACGACTACGCGCCCCCGATCGGCGACGTGCTCGACCACGTTCTAGATCGGTAGTTCTAGATCGGTAGTTCTAGAAAGGGCGCTCACCCGAAAACTTGAGCGACCTGCGGCGGCTGTCACCTTGGAGGCTGTCGATGGTTCCAAGGATTCGATATCACGCAAGCGCCGATGGCGTTCCGGCTGGCCTGAGCGCGTCGCCTTTCGACCTCGGCGCTGACGTCGAGAAGCCCGTCGCGCCGACGGAGTTCCGCATCTTCAAAGCGGGGATCAACGCGTCGGACAAGGGCAACTTCCTGTTCGACGAGACGGCGGCGATGTCCGTCATGAAGGCGTTCGAGAAGAAGCAGACGCCGCTCACGATGGACTACGAGCACATGGCGGCGTCGGACCCGCCGGTGAAGGCGCCGGCGAGCGCGTCGTCGTGGGTGCCGGAGGTTCGCAACGGCGAGCTCTGGGCCACGCGCGTGAACTGGACGGCGACGGCGCGCGGCGAGATCGAACGCCGCGAGTACACGCGCTTCTCCCCTCTCTTTCTCGCGGAGCCGAAGACCAATCGGATCATGCGGATCATCAACTGCACGCTCACCAATACCGAGGCCCTCGACGGCATCGAGCCGCTCGTCGCCGCGTCCACCACCGCGCCAGGAGTCGTCGCCATGAAGACCATCAAGTGCAAGGCCTGCTCGAAGTCCCTGAAGATCGCGACCGGTGACGGCGACGGCGACAGCGACGAGGTGATGTGCACCGACCACCCGGTCATGATGACGGCGCTGTCGGCGGTCGGCCTGCGCGGCAAGTCCGAGCACGAGGTCGTCGAGGCGCTCACGGCGCTGACGTCGTTCCAGGCCCAGGCGATCGCGCTCACGGGCAAGCCGACGGCGGCCGAGGCGCTTGGCGTCTTGTCGGCGTGGAAGTCGAACGACAGCCAGATCGCGTCGCTGACGGCGAAGCTCGCCGAGCAGGAGACGGTCAAGCTGCGCGCCGACATCGACGCGCTCGTCAAGACGGCCGTCGACGACGGCAAGATCGCGCCGCAGGGCCGCGCGATGACGAAGATCGCCGACGACATGCTGGCGAAGTACCTCGCCTTCACGGGCGGGAAGATCACGGACGTCGTGCTGACGTCGCTGCGCGCCGAGGTCGCGGGTCTGAGCAAGATCGTGTCGACGACCGCGACCACGCAGGTCGAGGGCGGCGCGATCGCGCTCACCGCCGACGAGAAGCTCATGGCCGCGCAGATGAACGTCTCCGAGGACGACATGCGCAAGCACAAGGTCGAGGCGGCCAAGGCCCACTCTGCGGCGGCGGCGCACTAGGAAACGCGAACCGCGAGCACGGCAACACGCACGGATCACCACTTCAGTAACGCGAGGAAATCCCAATGAGCAACCTCACCGGCGGACGGAACACGAAGCAGACGGGCGTCAACAAGGCCTACCTCGACGCGGTTGTCGTGGGCCTGGCCGCGAACGCGAAGATCTACCAGGGCAGCACCGTCGGCTTGAACGCCGCGGGCGACGCCGTCCCTGGCGGCGATGCCACCTGCATCCGCCTCATCGGCGTGGCCGAGATGGACCCGAACGTCGGCAACGTCGCCGACGCGACGGGGCTCGCGGCCGGTCTGCTCAAGATCCGGGTGATCCAGGGCGTCTTCCTCTTCGGGAACGGCGCGACGATCAACGTAATCACGAAGGCCGACCGCGGCCGCAAGTGCTTTCTCATCGACGACCAGACGGTCGGCCGTACGGCGGGCACGACCGCGGCGCCGAACGGCGGCCAATACCCGATCGCCGGCGTCATCATCGACGTCAGCACGGCGGGCGTCGAGGTCTTCCTCGCTCTGCAGCATGGCGTGGGCCAGGAGGGCGGCGCGCCCGAGGAGATCGCGGCGAACGCGGCGCTCTCACTCAAGGCCCGCACCTCGCGCCTCACCATCTCGGGCACGAAGGCGTACACGCTCGCCGACGGCTATGGCGGCCAGCGCAAGACGCTCTACGCCGTCAGCGCGGGCTCGACGCCCGTCGGCGTCGTCACCCCGGCGCACGCGTCGGGCTTCACGACGATCACGTTCGGCGCGAGCTCGGCCGGCGCCTCCGTCGAACTCGAGTTCGACGACACGCTGGCCACGCCGGCTTGGAAGGTCGTCGGCCAGAACGCCAACGGCGGCACCCTCACCATCGCCTAAGTCGACGGCGCGTAGCAGCCACACCACCAAGGAACACGGAGAAACAAGATGCAGCTCACACCGTCACTCCTGCAGGCCTTTTTCACTGCGCTCGACGTGCAGTACCAGCGGGGCTACCAGAAGCGCCGCACCTACTGGCAGGAATACGCCTGGCTCTCGCCCTCGGGCACGGAGAACAAGACGTACTCCTGGCTCGCGGAGCTTCCGGGCATGCGCGAGTGGATCGGCGAAAAGCAGGTCAAGAACCTCAGCGCGCGCGCCTTCCAGGTGGTCAACAAGGACTTCGAGAACACCTTCGGCATCGATCGCAACAAGATCGAGGACGACGAGGCGGGCATCTACTCGCAGAGCGCCATGCTCCAGGGCGACGTCGTCGCCAGGTGGCCTGACGATCTCGTGACGGCGGCCCTCATCGCCGGCACGACCACCCTCGGCTACGACGGGTCGTTCTACTTCAGCAACAACCACCCCGTCGACGTCGACGACTCCACGCAGGGCACGTACTCGAACCTCCTGACGGGCACCGCGCTCAACCAGGCGAACTACGCCGCGGCCAAGGCCGCGATGCGCAGCTTCAAGGGCGAGTCGGGCAAGCCGCTGCAGGTGCTGCCGACGATGATGATGGTGGGGCCCTCGCTCGAACAGACCGCGCTCGAGGTGACGAAGGCGCAGAACATCACCCGCATCGTGCAGAACGTCGCGGCGACCGAGAACGTGGCGGCGGCGGCGCCGACGAACGTCTATTACGGCGACGTCACGCTCGTGGTGAACGAGCGACTCGTCGACGACACGGCGAACGCCTGGTACCTGTTCAGCACGGACCGGATCAAGCCGTTCATCTTCCAGCAGCGCAAAGCGCCGACGCGCCTCCAGATCATCGACCCGACGAACCCGCTCGTGTTCAACCAGCGCCAGTACGCGTACAGCGTCGAGGCGCGCGGCAATGCCGCCGCCGGCCTGCCGTTCCTCTCGATCAAGTGCACTCCGTAACGGGCGCGCGCTGAGGGCACGCGGGCACCGACCACAACCAGAACGACCGACCAGGAGAACCAAGACATGCGCGTGATGATCAAGGGCGTCACCCCGATCGGCGGCATCCACCAGATTGCCGTCGGTGGCCGGTTCTTTCCGTGTGACAACGACGGCCGTCTCGTCGAGGTGCTCGAGCAGGAGAAGGACCCGCCCGAGGTCCTGATCCCGGTCGTCAACTCGACGACGGGAGCGAGCGTGATGACGCCGCGGCCCGACCCCGATCGCATGGGGCGCAAGTCCTATGAGGAGATCCTCAAGGACGGGCGCTTCCAGGTCATCCAGACGGACGTCGTCGACGCGCGCGCCTCGGGCGCGGCGGTGGCGGCGGCGCGCGGCGAGACCCAGCGGCTGGCGGGCGAGAACTCAGACCTCAAGATCGCGGTCGCGCAGCTCGAGGCCAAGCTTGCGGGCGTGCTCGACGACATGGCCCACCTCGCCAACGACCACGAGGCGCTGAAGAAGCACGCGGCCGAGCTCGAAGAGATGATCGGCGGCGCGGAGCCCGCGAAGGCCGCGTCCGAGCCCGAGGCGCCGGCCTCCACCGACCAAGCGCCCGCCGTTGAGGGCCCGAAGTAGCAGGGCCCGATGTCGGAACCGGTTTACGCCCAGGTCTCGGACTTCTCCGCGTTCGGCATCAACGAGAACGCGATCCGAGGCTACGACGCGACCAAGGTCAGCAAGGCCTTGGCCGCAGCCTCGCGCGAGATCGACGGCTACCTGGCGTCGCAGTTCACGCTGCCGCTGCGCGCCTGGGGCGACGACCTCAAGCGCTGCGCCTGCATCATGGCGACGTGGGACGTCGTCAGCGGGCGCGGCTACAATCCAGAGGCGGGCGCCGACAAGAACATCAAGGACCGCTACGAAGGCCGCATTCGCTGGCTCGAGCAGGTCTCGAAGGGCACGGTCATTCCGCGCGTCACCGACAGCAGCCCGGGGAGCGCCATCGGCCGTCCCGGTGCGCGCCCGCTCATGGTGAGCAGTTCGCAGCGGGGCTGGTCGAACCGCGCGAACGGCACGTCGCCCGCCGGGCTGCCGTCGTCGCCGTCGCCATCTGGACCGTTCACGGATTCAGGCGCCGGACCATTCGAGTCGGACTAAGGCCATGGGCGTCCGCGAGCGAAACCCAGGCGCGCTTGACCGCCTCCAGAAGCGGATCGCGAAGCTGTGCGAGGCCGGCTTCAAGAGCGAGCTGTCGCAGACGATCGCCGCCGCCGCCACGAAGGAGATCGCGGACGAGTTCGCGGGAGAGCGCGACCCCTACGGCGTACCGTGGCAGCCGCTCGCCCGCGGCAGCAGGCCGGCTGCCAAGATCGTCCACGCGAAGATCCTCCGCCTGACCGGCAGGATGGCCGCGAGCGCGATCGCCGTTCCCGCGAGCAACGGCTTCACGGTTCACATCGCGTTCCCCGCGCCCGTGCATCAGAACGGAGGCTACGTCGCGCCGCACTCGCGCGTCGGCGGACACCAAGTCAGGCGCAACGAGAAGACCGGCGGATTCGCGAAACGCGGGTCGAAACGCTACCTCATCGAGATCGCGGGGCATTCCACGTATGCCGAGGGCATCACGATCCCGCGGCGCCAGCTTGTCCCCACCCGCGCCACCGGCGGCCTCGGCGCGCGCTGGGGCCGCGCCTTCTACCTGGAGGCCGGACGGCTGGTCAAGCTGCGGCTGGGGAAGCACACCTAATGGGCCTCATCGACGTCATCGCGCTCGTCGAGGATCAGCTCACGCTGACGATGCGCGGCTTAAACCTAGAGGTCCCGCTCTTCCGGTTCGGAGAGAACGACCTCGCGGTCGAAGACGCCCCCCCGCGCATCGTGTGGGTACCGCGCCAGGGGCCCGTGGGCGCGCCCGACAAGCTCGGCGGCGGCACCAACGCCTCCCGGCTGGGCGATGGTGCCACCTCGCCGGGCCCGCTCTGGGCGCGCGCGCTGGGTATCGACGTGCACATCTGGGGGGCCGGTCCGCCCGTGGCGAACGGCGGCGACCAGCAGCGGGCCGACATCGGCGCCTGCGAGATCATAGGTCGCCACCTCGTCACCGCTCTGCACGCGCAGCTCTACGGGTCCTACAGGGTCACGTCCGAGCGCTGGGACACGACGTCGGTGAGCAATCTTGGTGTCCTCTGGATCCTCAGTATCGTCGTGGGCATGCCGTTCGTCAGGGAGGCCGACACGCTCAGCCTTCCCGTCATCGACTTCCCCGAGACCCCCGTGATTCAGCACTAGGAGCGCCCATGGACGAATTCGAGCATGCCGTTCCGATGCCCGTCGAAGAGACCGCCGCGCCGACGCCGGACGACGGGCAGCTGCGCGACGACTCGGGCGCCGTCATGAAGACGGTCGAGCAGTGGGCCACGGAAAAAGGCATGCTGCCGCAGTTCTTCGGTGGCGCCGAGGGGCGCGTGCCGCCGGGCGCGGCGACGGACTTCGGGGGTAACGCGCGCATCGCCATGTCGGGGCTCACCGGCCCGCGCGGCAACCCCGAGTACGTCCGCTTCGCGCGCGCCAAGCTGCGCTGGCCAGAGAGCAAGGAAGTCACCGAGGCCGAGTTCGACAAGGCCATCGTCGACGCCGAGAGTCACATCTGCCGCTGAGGAGCACACCGCCATGGCACTACCCGACGTCACAATCACCATCCAGGACGGCGCCCTCGGCCAGGTGCCGCCGAGCGTGGCCGGCGCGCAGTTCAAGGTCGGCGTGTGCAGCGCGGGCCTCGTCAACACGATGTACACGATCTCGGACATCGGCAGCGCGCAGGCGGCGCTCGGCCAGGGCCCGCTCGTCGATGCCATCGCGCACACGCTCTCCGTCGCGGGCGGTCCCGTCTACGCGATGCCCATCAACCCGAGCTCGGCCGGCACCGCCGGCAGCGTCACGCACACCGGGCCCGGCTCGGGAACGCTCACCGTGTCGCTGGCGCCGGCGCAGTCGATCGCGATCAAGGTCAGCACCGGCGGCGCGCTCGCGACCGCGCAGTTCCAATTCAGCCTCGGCGGCGGCGCGTACTCGGCGCCCGTCCTCTCGAGCGCGGGCCCGTGGGCCTACGCCGTACCCGGCACGCTCACCACGACGACGATCGCCGCTGGCACCTACGTGCTCAACGACGTCTACACGATCTCGACCCTCGGTGTGATCACGCTCGTCGGCAGCGGCCCCGCCGCCTCGAACGTCACGCAGGTTTCGAGCCCCCTCGATGCCTATAGCGTCCTCGTGACGATGCTCGCCGGCGGCGCGCTCGGCACCGCGACGTTCAACGTCTCCGTCGACGGCGGCAACACGCTCGTCGGCGGTCAGATCGCAACCCCCGGCGGAGGCAAGTACGCCGTCCCGAACACCGGCGTCGTGCTCGTGTTCGCGGGCACGTTCACCCTCGGCGACACCTACGCCTTCACGACGACCAATGCCGGCTTCAGCGGCAGCGACGTCACGAGCGCGTACACCGTCGCGCTCGCGAGTAGCATCCTGTGGGGCTTCTCGCATCTAGTCGGAGCCGCGTCGACGTCGGCCGGCGCCGCCACGATCGCCGCCACCGTCGACACGCTCATGACCACGGCGCAGACCGCCTATCGCTTCACCTGGACCATCGTCGAGTGCCCGACGTCGGAAGCGGACGCGACGGTCATCGCCGCCTTCGCCTCGTTCGCGGGCACGCGCGTGATGGTCTGCGCGGGCGACGTCGGCGCGCTCTCACCCATGAACGGCCGCGTGCTCCGCCGCAACAACGCGTGGATCGTGTCGGCGCACATCAGCGCCATCGCCGCGGGCGAGGACGCGGGCTTCGTCGGCAGCACGTCGCCGATCAAGAACGTCGTCAGCCTCTACTCGAACGGCACCGTGACGACGTGGGATCCGACCGCGCTCGACGCCAACCGCTTCACGACGATGCGCACGCTGCCGGGCAAGCAAGGCTACTTCATCACGAACGGCAACATGATGGCGACGTCGGGCTCCGACTTCAACCTCGTGCAGCGCCGCCGCGTGATGGACATCGCCTGCACGGTCACCCGCGCGTCGCTCCTCAACTACCTGAACGCGAGCGTGCGCGTGAACAAGACGACGGGCTACATCGACGAGCGCGACGCGCAGCAGATCGAAGCCAAGGTGAACGACGCCCTCAACGCGGCGATCGTGGCCACCGGCTTCGCGACGGCGGCGAGCGTCGTCCTCAACCGCACCACGAACCTGCTCAGCACCAACAACGAGCCCGTGAGCGTGCGCGTGACCCCGCTCGCCTACCTCAAGACGATCTCCGTCAGCATCGGCTTCAGCAACCCGGCCCTCGCGGCCTAAGGAGCACCCATGGCCTTCCCGGCATATCCCCTCGTCAACGGCCACCGGTTCTCGTGGGTCTCGATCAACGCGATCTTCGGCCTCATCCCCATTCCGATCCTCGGCCTCAAGAGCATCAACTACAGCAGCAAGCTCACGCCGGGGAAGGTCCGCGGCACCGCGCCGCAGGTCATCGGGCGCACGCGCGGCGAGCACGACGCCGCCGGCGACTTCGAGATGCTCCGTCTCGAGTGGGAGCTCTTCAAGACGCAGCTCGGCCTCGCCGGCATGGGCTTCGGCGAGACCGCGTTCCCGATCATCGTCCAGTACGCCGAGGTGCTGACGCCGGTTCCGTCGCCCGTCATCACCGACACGGTCATCGGCTGCCGCATCACCGAGAACGCGGCCTCGAACCAGGAGGGGACGGACCCCGCCATGATCAAGTGCACCCTTGACGTCCTCGACGTCCTCTGGAATGGCGTCAGCATCGCGTTCCCCGACAAGGTGGCGTTCTAGAAAGGTTGAGGATCTAGAACCGGGGCGTACCGTCGGCTGATGCTGACGGAAACCGAAATCGCGGAGCTCAAGGCGAAGAACCCCGGTGCCAACCTCGCGGAAATCACGAACGAAGCGGTCCTCGGCGACGAGACCTTCGTCGTCAAGGTCCCCCAGGACGCGGCCTGGAAGATGTTTCAGACCCAGCGCGCGAATGATGAGCAGGCGCCCTACGCCCTCCGCACGCTGGTCCTCGGACACATGGTCAAGCCGACGCCCAGCGAGTTCCTGCTGCGCCTCAACGAGACGCCCGGGCTCGTCGAGACCGTGGGCGGCCAGCTCGTCAAGCTCGCTGGCGCCAGCAATGCCAGCACCGTCCGAAAACTCTAACCCGCCTGAGGGCCGAGCGATTCTCGTCTCTTTCGCTCGTCGGCCCGCTGCTGGCTCTCATGCGGGGGGGCGACGAGGCGGAGGCCGAGTTCGGGGCGCTCGTCGTCGCGAACGCGCTCGTGAACCTCGAGGTCATCGCGAAGACGCTCGGCAAGAAGGATGGCGAGTTGCCGCCGCTCATGCCCGGCGAGGATGGGTGACCCGTGGCTGACGTGCGCCCGTCATTTCGATCGGTCAAGACGATCAAGATCGTCGACGGTGGTTACATCGGCGGCGTGTGCAAGATCGTCGACCGCCGCTCGCTGACGAATGAGGAGGCGATCGCCTTGGTCAATACGCTCGTGGACATCGACGGGCGGTCCTTCTCGGTGGTCTCGGTGCATGCCGCACCCGAGGACGGGCCGAACATGATCGGCCTCATGGTCGTGCCCGCGCAGGAGGCGAAGCAGTAGCCGTGGCTGACGAGGACGGGCTCTCCTGGCTCTTCGAGCTCGACGGCGACGTGAGCGGCGCGAAGCAGTTGCTGAGCGTGCTCGGCAACCTCGACAGCACGCTGAAGAAGCTCGACGTCGGCATGGCCAAGCTCGCGCACGGCAGCCAAGCGGCTGGTGAAGCGCACCGCGGCCACGGCAAAGAGGTCGTGAAGGTCACGGGATTCATGAAGGCCATGGAGGCCGCGTTCAAGCCGCTCGAGGAGCACTTCAAGCGCGTGGGCGAGTTCGAGTTGTTCAGGCGCGCGACCGACGTCCTGATCGACCTTCCGTTCAGACTCGCCGAAGGAGTAAAGGATCTCGGCGAAGAGATGCTCATCACTGCGGCCAAGGCCGAGCGAACGAACAAGGCGTTCGAGCTTGTCTTCGGTGCTGAGATCGGGACCGAGACGCTCGACTACATCGAACGGATCGGGAAGTACACGGAGTTCACGCGCGAGCAACTCAAGGGCGCCGCGCTCGATCTGGCCAAGGTCGGCTTCAAGGGCGAGGGCTTGAACCGTGCGCTCGCCGCATCCCTCGACATCAGCGCCTTCTCGAAGAGCGGCAACGAGGGCCAGGGCGAGGCCCTGGGTGCGCTCGAGCGCATCAAGAACAGTGGTCGCGTCGACCGCCGCACGCTCCGGCCGCTCGGCATCGGCGAGGGCGACTTCTTCAAGGAACTGTCGATCCGCACGGGAAAGGGCGCCAAAGAGCTGAAGAAGGAGATGGAGAAAGGCACCCTTGACGCCGACCAGTCCCTTGAGACGCTCTACACGATGATCACGAAGCGCACGCACAAGGATCTCGGCGGCGCCGGCGTTGAGATGGGCAACACGCTCATGGCGCGCCTCGCGCACCTCAAAGAGGTCCCCGAACTGCTCTTCGAGAAGCTCGCCGACCTCCCGGCATTCGGCAAGATCAGCGACCTCATCGGGCGCGCGGCGGAAGCGCTGAATCCAGCGGGCGGCGTAGGGAGCAAGCTCTTCGATGCGCTCGCGAGCGCGTTCACGCGCGTCGGGAATGCCGTCACCGCCGTGGATTGGCCAGGCGTCGCGAACAACATCGCGAAGATCATCGACGTGATCGGTACCTTCGTGGCGGGCGGCATCGCTTTCGCGGACCAGATGATCCGAGGCTTCGGCCGCGTGGTCGACATCTTCACGGGCACGCCCGGGGCGCTCGGCGACGCGCTCACGTCGATCGGCGACAACATACTCGCCGCGAACAAGTGGCTAGGCGACGCCATGGTCAACCTCGGCGCGTCGCTGTGGCACGGACTCGTGGACGGGATCAAGGGCGGCGTCGACGCCGTTGCGAACGCCGCGGGAGACCTGGCAGGCGGCGTCCTCGAGAAGTTCAAGAACATGCTGGGCATCCACAGCCCGTCGGTGGTCTTCCGCGGACTCGGCGAGATGAGCGGAGAGGGCTACGCGCAGGGGCTCGAGGCGAAAGCCGACCGGGCCGCGCGGGCGACTGCGGATAGCTATGGCAGTCCCCAGGTCGGACGCATCGGCGGAGGCGGAAGCATGCACAACGAGGTCAACGTGACCGTGCAGATCAACGGCCGCGACGGCGACGGTGCGAGCCTCGCAGAGGAGATCGCCACCCGCCTACGTGCTCTACTGCCATCGGAGCTCCAATCCGCCTTCGAGCAGATCGCGGGCGAGGCGGGCACATGAGCAGCATCGCCGTCGACACCGGGCGCGAGTTCGGCCCATTCCAGCCGTCGAAGGGCTCGATCCCCTTCTGGGACACCGTAGCCGACACGCTGCCGTCGGGCGCGAGCGCGAGCTTCCTCGGCACCGCGAAGGCGCTCACCGGCGTCACCATCGGGACGGACGCGGGTGGCCACCCGATCACGATCAGCCCCGAGGGCGCCGTATTCGCGCCGAACCCGTGGGACCAGGTCAGCCTCGCGGGCCACCTGCTGCCGGGCGTGTGCAGCGCCAAGGGGTTGCCGACGCTCGCGGTCGACAAGAAGAAGGCCGGCGGCGTCGACGGCGCGACGATCACGGTGCAGGGCTATTTGCCGGGCCCGATCGAGATCGAGTCGCTCATCTGGACGCCGGGGCAGTGGGCGGAGTGGCAGACGATCATCGCCGCGATCTGGCGCAAGCCGGCGAAGAAGTCGAAGGTCTCGGACCTCGCGATCTCCGTGTACACGCCGGGGCTCGACTGGCTCGGCATCAACTCGTCAAAATCTCTGTGACGAGCTACTAGGTGGGAGCAAAAATAGCCGGGAACCACATGATTTGGGATAAGAGCAAGGACCTTGTTCAACGCGATCCAAAGGGGCGGAAAAGAAGCGAACCGAACAAGTGCAGCAATGTTGGCGTATGGCCGGAGCCTAAGCCCCAAACAAAACATGGGTAACGATTTTTGAAACGCAACAAATGCTGGGTCGATTTGATCGCGCCAGCGCATGATTTCGAAGCAACCGTAGTCCGCAATATTCTTGGCAAATATGGGCGGTACCAAATGCTGTTTGTCGGTGCGCGAGTACATATAGTCATAAAGGGGTACTGACCGAACTAGGCCGACCAGCTCGCCGGTTGACGTACTGTCGGTGGTCGCCTCGCATGCCCACGGAGATTCTCGGTCCTGCAGGACTATTTGTGCGTGACTAAACTTGCTTCTTCCAAACAAAGCAATGAGCCACGAATCGATCCCGCTCGAGCGCGTAAGAATGATGTCGCCGGTCTTTGGTTTTCCTACGTCGATGAGGCGCTCGATGCGACGGTTCCACATTGGGTAGAGCCTCCTCACAGTGCGGCCGGGATGACGCCCTATTGACAACCAGCCTAGCGAATCATCCCTGTAATATGCAAAGACGATGTGAAGCGGCGGCGGCTAAACAGCTCCCGTGGTGCTCTATCTCAGTCCACGAAGCTCCATCAAGAGACACTCGACTGCAAAGAGGAGCATACCTTTCGGCGAGCCCAGGGTCGGTCCGCGGTGCATACCGCGTGGCAATCGTCACATACCCCGTTCGCTCACAGGTGTAGCCTCAACCCGGCCATTGGAGGGCGCATTGAAGCGCACGGGCAGCGTCGCCTTGTCCGGCGATATTCGCTCGCTCGTCAAACTGCTCGCCTGACCCTCAGGCGAAGAGACTCGTTTTGGCTCTCAGATTGCTTCGAATTGCAGGGGAGGTACTGCCATGGAAACGCGTTGGGGCGATTTTGCTGACCAAGTTCCCGGACTTCACCGACGAACCATAGGGTCGGTTGCCGAATATGGGGACGACTTCGACATCATGAGCACGATGGGAAGTGCAAAGATGGCGCCACACCCGGTTTACAATGAGCGACACGTTCAGGATGGCTCGCCGATATTTCGCATCGGTCCCGGCCTCAACGCGGCGAATATGTATGGTCGCGGCTGGTTGGACGCGAGTAGGACATGGGTCGCGCCCACCTCGATCTCGTACTACGACACCGACGGCAAGCTGCTGTTCCGCGAGCCCCGTGGAATCGACGGTGGCTACGGCTACCCGCAGTATTCGG
>Ga0137403_10005997_pt1 | contig 13960 bp, 13 predicted proteins | sample CZOMad2_1_16fung_FD_122057 | JGI IMG/M metagenome (GOLD analysis project Ga0137403, IMG submission 122057) | Vadose zone soil fungal communities from Angelo Coast Range Reserve, California, USA - CZOMad2_1_16fungal (Hybrid Assembly) | ecosystem: Environmental > Terrestrial > Soil > Vadose zone... | reverse complement strand
AAAGACGGCTATCTTGATAATACTTCAATTACTATTATGGAGTACTTTGATGAAATATATCGAAGCAATGAACGATTGTTGGCTTTGGTTCGCAATCTGCTGTCTGTCTCTCGTATTGACCAAGGAAAAGTCAAAGATGCTCCTCAAGTTGTTAATGTGGTGGAACTAATAAAGAGTATTACAACTGATATGAGCATCATAGCTGCAAAAAATGCTATTGCGCTTCATCTGGATACAAAACAGACGGATATCCCTTCTCTTGTTATCGATCCATTACGATTTCAAGAAGTCATTGAGAATCTACTTTCAAACGCAATTAAATATAACGTAGCAAACGGGAAAATAGATGTCATTATTGATAAAAATAATGACGTACTGCTTCTCTCTGTTAAAGATACTGGCATTGGCATAGCCACCAAAGATAAACAAGAGCTTTTTACGAAATTCTTTCGTGCTGAAAATGCAATCAAAAAAAATACAGAAGGTTCTGGGCTTGGGTTATATGTCGTGAAATCATATGTTGAGAGCTGGGGCGGCAAGATAAACGTTACAAGCGAAGAAGGAAAAGGTGCTACCTTCACAATAGAAATTCCTTTTACTAATGAAAAGAAAGGAGGTGGTATGCATGAAAACAATTCTTATTATTGATGATGAACTTCCTTATTTAAGGTTATTGCATGACCAACTAACAAAAAATGGTTATGCTGTTATCTCAGCAAATGATGGTGAAAAAGGACTGGCATTAGCCAAACAAAAACATCCTGATCTTATTCTTCTTGATATAAGAATGCCATCTATGAATGGACTTGTTGTCCTTAAAGAGTTACGAAAGGACCCTTATGGAAAAACAGTAAAAGTAATTCTTCTTACTAATCTTGAACCAGATGATAATACGGTAAAAGAAGTCATCCATGGCCAACCATCTTTTTACTTGGTAAAAAGCGATATACAACTTGATAGCCTGATAAAAAAACTCAAAGATCTTTTAGGTGATGAGAAGGAGCCTCAATGAACAAAAAAATTCAGACTGGAATAAAACAAACTACTAAAAAGTTTGTTACCAAAGATGAGGCTGCAAAATTGCTTCATATTTCTGTTAAAAATATTGAGTTATTAGAAAAACAAGAGCTTTTGCATGCACTACCACAAAAAGAGGGATATGATCTTTTTTTAGCATCAGATATTGCTCGGATACAATCTAACCAAGGTTTAAGTCTTGCTCAGGAAGCAGAACAAATTGAAGTGCAACTCCAACGAGAAATTGCCTCGTCGCTTTCATTTGTAAAAAAAGCTCTCTTAATGGCAGCAGGCGGCATAACTACCTACTATTTGGTTGTTGTTATGGTTGCTTTTTTGTTTATCTTTTTCCCTCTGCCAACAGCTACTTGGTTAGGCTATCTTCCTCGAATACAATCCTCCCTCTCTTCCCAATCAACAAATCTTCACGGCAATGTGCTTGCTGCTCAAACCAATAGAGAAAGCCAAAATGCCTCACTTTTGGTACAAATGGTCCTAAAACCAGTAAGCAAAACATCTTTAGATATTGTTAAATACACCAACCCAAAAGCCTATGCTACTGTTAAAAAAATAGCTATTCTTGACGTCAATGAAGTTATGGAGCTTAATGACACTGGAGCCATTACTCCTCTTGAACCAGTTAAATTCTCGCAAAGCGCGCTCCTTCAAATAGCAGATCCCGGACTGATTACAAATTTAAATTCACAATATCTTCAAGGGAAGAAGCCTGGAATAGACGTTGGGGATATTGCCGTCATTGGAGAAAATGGAATCATTGAAGGACGACAAGCCACAACGACTGACAAAAACACCAATGTAACGATCGGTGGACTTACCAATACCAATCTTGCTAATGCATCGGTTACTATTACAACTTCTTCACCACTAAGTGGTGGCGGAACAGTTGCGTTGGGAGATACGATTACGCTTTCTTGTCCTTCATGTTCTACAAGTTCAGTAGCCTCTAATACCATCTCCAGCTTATCATCAACAAATTTCTCAAGCGCCAATATCTCACAATGGACAAACAATACTGGATTTATTACTGCCTCAACAACTGATACACTTACTAATAAAACAATTACCGCAGCTTCAAATACGGTTTCAGGATTAACAAATGCAAATTTATCAGGCACAGCAGGCATTACAAATGCCAATCTTGCAAATTCGTCACTTACTATTTCAACAGGAACGGGTTTATCAGGTGGAGGTATCGTCTCGCTTGGAGGAACCATTTCATTAACCAATACAGGTGTTACTGCTCTGACTGGTACCACAAATCAAATAAGTGTCTCTGGTTCTACCGGTTCACTTACGTTAGCTCTTCCTCAAAGTATTGCAATAAGTTCAACACCTAGTTTTGCAAGCCTTGCACTAAGCAACAGTAGCAATCAATTAGTCCTTGGCGGTAACGGCACACTCACCTGGTCTCCCTCCACAAACAGAACATTAACGTTTCCAGATATAACTGATACGCTAGTTGGTAAAACGACAACTGATACGCTCACCAATAAAACAGTAACTGCTCCTGCCATAAACGGCATTGTTACAACGACCGGCCTAACATTTCCTGCGTTTACAGCAAGCGGCACCATTACTGGCTCTGGCTCTCCAAGTATTACGGGTTTTGGTGCAATCAATGGATTAACATTTTCACCAGGAGCTGATGGATTTTCCATTGCAGGCGGAACAACGACAAGAACGCTTACTATGACAGAGACTGATATTACACTTGGTAGTACAATTAAACCAACAAATAGCGGCGGATTAACAATCCAATCAAATGGAGCAAACACATTGAGTCTTGATACAGGAAGCGCTGCGACACTTACACTTGGTACCACAAACGCAAATGGTATCAATCTGGGCAATGCAACCCAAAATACGACAGTAACACTTAATGGAACCGGACTTACCACCTTAGGAGGTAATCTGACAATCAATGGCACAACACAAACGCTTGGTAACGGATTAAATGCAACTATTCAAACAACAGCAAATGCTGGTCTCACATTTCTTTCCGCGGGAAGCGGCACGATTACACTTGGACAAAATAGCGGTACAGGCAACATCATCATCCAACCAAATGCAGGTGGAAAAGCTGCTCTTATCCTTAATAATCAGGGTAATGGCGATCTTTTTACTGCATCCGCGTCAGGCATAACCAAGTTTGTTCTTGCCGCTAATGGCAATATTAGTGCATTAGGGACATTGAGCGGACTGACAGGACTTACGGTTACAGCAGGAGCTGTCTCTTTCCCTGCCGGCTCTATCGCAAATAGTAATTTAGCAAATTCCTCAATCATCGTCTCGACAGGCGTGGGCTTATCAGGAGGGACAACTGTTGCGCTTGGAGAATCAGTCTCTCTGATCAATACAGGTGTTACCTCTCTGACGGGCACAGCCGCACAAATCAACGTTTCCGGAGCAACAAGCGCAGTTACCTTATCGCTACCACAGAATATTGCAGCAACTTCGTCACCCAGCTTTGCTAGCTTAAATCTCACCAATACTGCAAATCAACTTGTTTTGGGAACAACAAACCTCGGTACAATAACATGGACTCCGTCAATAACACGAACCCTGACCTTTCCCGACGCTACTGATACAGTTATTGGAAAAGCAACAACCGATATCCTCACAAACAAAACATTAACAGCACCAACAATTAACGGCACAGTAACAACCACCGGCCTCACCCTTCCTGCTTTTACTGCATCCGGGAACATTACGGGTTCTGGATTGCCCACAATGACTAACTTTGGCGCACTCAATGGACTAACACTTACATCTGCAAGCGATGGTTTTACTATAGCAGGCGGCACAACCACCCGAACACTCACCTTAACAAATGCAGATATTACTCTTGGTTCAACCATTAAGCCAACATCTAGCGGACCACTGACAATCCAATCAAATGGAGCACATCAAATCGTACTTGATGCAGGTGGCTCAGCAATACTCTATATAGGCACGACAAGTGCTTCAGCTATTGCTATCGGCAGATCAGGTACTACAACCACTATTTCTGCAACCGCTTCTGCTAATAATTTAATAATAGGCGCAGGCGCGACAATCACCAAACATTTATCCGCAACCGCTACGTTTGATGCCGCCAATATCGCTCTTGGTAGTTGTGGCAATATTGGAACTGTTACGGTAACTGGAGTAGTAGTTGGAGATACTGTTGTTGCAACACCGACAGCGGTATCTGGTGGTATAGAGACACTTCTTGTGAACTGGAATGCTTACGTTAGCAATGCAAATACAGTGACTATACGAGCATGTAGCGTCGCAACGATTGGTGGGCAAGATGCAGCTAATCAAACCTGGAGAGCTGATGTTTGGCAGCATTAATTACCAAAAATATGCTAAGATAGACCTATGCTCAAAAAGCTAACAGAGTATTGTCTTCTTGTTATTATCTCGTTTTGTTTTTTTACAGTTTGCTTTCATGCGGTTGCTCGCGCAGATACCATAAGCGGCAATCATTTTTTACTCACAGATCAAACAATTACTCCAGAACCAACACCTAAGCCACCTTTTCATTCTTTTACTGTTCCAACGCCTACTCCGCCCTCGGATCCAAGCCCTACCCCAACCCCAACAAACTTGCCCACTCCGACCGCAACACCGACTCCGACAACTCTTCCAACCACCACGCCAACTGCCACACCAACACCGACAGTAACGCCAACACCAACTCTTACCGACACGCCTCCTCCTACACCAACTGTTTCCCCAACAACAGATTTAGAATCATTATTTATTCACTACAGTAATCAATACAGTGTTGATAAAAATGAGCTTGAAAAAATTGCACAATGCGAATCAGACAAAAATACAAACTCTGCAGGCAATCCTCCTTATCTTGGGATGTTTCAATTCTCACCAACTTCATGGAACAATGTGCGCACACAGATGAATCTTGATCCAAATCCAGATCTTCGAACAAATGCAGATGAAGCAATCAAAACAGCAGCATATATGCTCAGCCGTGGCCAACAATCCGCATGGCCGAATTGTAATTAGGGTTTCATGAGATCTTAAAACATTATATTTTGCTAGCGACAATATTGATGATTGAGACAAGGATACTAAAAAATAGCGCCCACCAAAAACCATCCACGGTAAAACCAGGCACAAGAGTTCCTGCCAAAAGGATTAAACATGCATTAATAACAAGCGTAAAGAGACCAAATGTCAAAAGAGTAATCGGTAATGTAAGAAGAATAAGAAACGGCTTGAGAAAAACATTAAGAATTCCTAAAACCAATGCCACCACCAAAGCTGTAACAAAACTTGCGACATGGATTCCAGGAAGAAGATACGCTGCAATAATAATAACTAACGCGCTTGCTAACCAATTAAGAAGAATCCTCATACAAATTTAGTATACCAGAAAGTAGCAACTACTTTTTGCCGACAAATTGCCAACAGTTGCCTTCTGGATCCAAAAACGTTGCAAACCAAACTTGATTATCTGGCGTTGAAAATGGAGCAAGAAAAGGCTTTGCGACGATTGTGACCTGTGGATTATCTTTCAATTTGTTATACCAATGCTCCACTCCCTCTTCTGGATATAAATTAAACAAATGTCTAAAATTTTCTTTTGCTTTACCATGAATTTCTGAATGTTTGCCAATCCAAACATTATACTCACCAACAACATTAAACATATAACCATAATCGCCAGGAATATTGAGTTGGTCAACGAGTTTAAAACCTAAAACATCACGATAAAACTCCATAAGCTTATCTGGACTTTCTGAATAAATAAGAATTCGATATTTAGTAAATGCCATAGGGAGATTATATCAGAGATATATTTCATCAACATAACACCAAGTGAACTCCTCACCAGGCGTGACGGATTTCATAATCGGATGCTTTGTTGTCTTAAAATGTTTTGTCGCGTGTTTGTTCTTGGAATCATCACAACACCCCACATGTCCACAGGTAAGGCATTGTCTGAGGGAAACCCATGTATCACCAGTCTTTATACAATCTTCACAAACACTGATGTCATGAGGTGGAAAATCTTTTATTTGATCTTTATGTTTACAAACCTTATCGCCCACACAAATAGTCTACACCTCTTTTAATAAAGTAGCAAAGCCTTTTTAAGCTATCTAGAAATACGCTTAGTGTTTAATTATACTTACCCTATGGCTCTAAAATTATCTGTTTTTACAATGATTGCTCTGCTTGCTGCTCTTGCCTTCTCTTCTCCTGTCTTTGCTCAAACAACTGACAAAAATGCAGGTGTTGATGCAGCAGCGACTTTAGGAGTTGCTCGAATGGTTGAAGTTAAAAATAGCACTGTTAAAGATGGAAGTATTCTCTCAACCTCCAACCAAGGAGCATTCCCTTCAAATATTTCGTATGATCCCCAAGTAGTAGGTGTTGTCTCTCGAGACGCTGGGGTTATTTTAAATTCAGACAACAACCCAAATACGAGTGTGCCAGTCATTTCAGTCGGGGCAGTGTATGTTTTGGTCTCAAGCAAAGAAGGTCCGATCAAAAAAGGAGATTTGATTACGACATCAACAATTCCAGGTGTGGGCGTCAAAGCCAATGATGGCGGCTATGTACTTGGCACTGCGTTGGAAGGCTATGACAATCCTGACTCAAAAAGAATCGACAAGATTGCCGTTGATTTGAACCTGCACTATTTTAATAGTAAACCAAGCCTGGCTGGCTCTCTGTCTGATATTTTTAAAATTGCGCTTTTGCCGACAAAAGACGCTCCTGCACCGCTATTTAAATATATTGTTGCTGCACTTGTTGTCTGTGGATCATTTGTGTTAGGCTTTATGAGCTTTGGACGTACCGCTGCAAAAGGTGTTGAGGCACTTGGCAGAAATCCTGCAGCAAGCAAGATTATTCATCTTGGGATTATCTTTAATGTGTTTATCGTCATTATGATTGTTTTATCCGGCCTTACGGTAGCATTTTTGATACTACGATTATAGATTCCAAACTCATCATTGTTAAATGCAGATTAAAAACCTAAAATAGAGCTATGCTGCCTGCACTACTCTTTCAAATTACCAACTTTTTACTCAATCTTGTGATTGTGCTTTTTTTGATCTTTTATCTCATCAAACTTCGTGTAAAAGAAAAAGCAGTTGAAGAAAAAACAACCAAAATCGATACTAACTATCACCAAGTTGTTGATGATGCCTTAAGCAAAGAGCGAAAAATTCTTGCCGACGCAACTTTTGAGGCAGACAAAATCATCACTGATGCAAAATATGTGAATACCTCCTCAAAAACAGCAATCGATCATGCACTTTCAAAAATGATTGATGATATTAATAACGAAACCGTTGATGTCACGCATGATTTTAAAAAAAGTTATATCGCTTCATTAACCCAAGTCTCCTCCACTTCTGTCACTGATTTTGAAAAGATAATGAAAGGGTTGGAGACAGACCTGCAAAAACAACTGAAAGAATTTCATGAAACGCTTCTTCCAAATTTGGAAAAAGAATTAGAGAGCTACAAACAAGCACGTATCAAACAAACAGAACAGACAATCATCCGTGTCATCCAAGAAGCTTCACAAGAAATTCTCAATAAAACGATTTCTCTTAACGACCATCAACATTTGGTTATACAATCTTTAGAAAAAGTAAAACAAGAAGGAGGGTTTGAGTAGATGGAAACGCTTGATCTGTCTAATTTTATCCAAACAAAAGCCGAAGCAAATGATTTTATTTCACGGTTAGGATTTATTGCTGATGCTTGTTATCAAAATAATTTCAGACTTGATCATGCACTGATGGAACAATTTGGTGTCCAAAAAAAAGAAAAATTTCTCACGCTTCTTCGAGAGCATAACATCAATTCTGAATCTGCCTCAGCACTGAAGACTTTTTTTACCAGTCTCTCAGAAAAAATCACAGGACTTACGGTGTTATCTTTAACCATTGCTTTTGAACCAACAGAACAAACACTTAAAGCATTTTCTGATTGGTTTGTTCTTAATTTATGTCAGCAAGTACTGTTTGATATTCGTGTTGATCGCAAACTGATTGCAGGAGCCGCAGTCACATTTAAAGGAAAATACGTTGATTTTTCTATTCGACCAAAATTTGAACAGGTGCTGCAAAGAGTTTTAACGACAACTGCACCGCAGAAGCAAACCCAACCGGCTTCTCCCCCAAACGAGCATCAAACACTTGAAGACATGCATCTTGGAAGATAAACTCATATGGATACACTATTCAATCAATTTCTACAAAAGACCGGCGAATACGGCATCGTACTCCAAGTGAGTCATCCTATTGTGTTTATTGAAGGCTTACCAACGGTTAAAACGCATGAAGTTATCCTGTTTGAAAATGGAGAAAAGGCCGAAGTTTTTGCTATTAATCGCGGTAAAATTGAAGCCCGAACTTTTTCTCACGAACCAATAACCGTTGGCACAAAAGTTACCCGCACCGATCAACTCTTATCTGTTCCAGTCGGTCGCGAGCTGTTGGGTCAGGCTATAAATCCTCTAGGTGAACCACTTGATCCAACTGTACCATACACCAGACCTAAAGAAATTCGAGATCTAGATGCCAAACCAGTTGGCATTGCAGGAAGACAAAAAATCACGACCCATTTGGTAACTGGTATTGCCCTACTTGATCTGCTTATTCCCTTAGGACGAGGACAACGGGAATTGATTATTGGTGATCGAAAAACAGGAAAAACATCTCTTTTGATGACAACAATAAAAAAACAGGTGCATGAAGGCGTTATCGCAATTTATGCAGCAATTGCCAAAAAGAAAAGTGATATTAAAAAAATTCAAGAATTTCTTGCGCAAGAAAAAATTTTGGATAAAGTGATTATCGTTGCTACTTCCTCATACGACTCGCCAAGTCTGATTTATCAAACGCCTTATGCAGGTATGGCCATTGCTGAATACTTTAGAGATCAAGGGATTCATACCCTTCTTATTCTCGACGATCTTTCAACCCACGCAAAATTCTATCGGGAGCTTTCTCTTCTTGCAAGACGATTTCCTGGTCGTGATTCATATCCTGGCGATATTTTCTACACCCATTCCAAGCTGTTAGAACGAGCGGGCAATTTTAAGCATCCAACAGCAACTGAAGTCTCCATCACTTGTCTTCCAATTATTGAAATTGTCGAAGGAGATTTTACAGGATACGTCTCAACCAATGTCATGGGTATTACCGATGGTCACATTTATCTTGATAGTAATATTTATTATCAAGGCATGCGGCCAGCTGTGAATATTCCCCTCTCTGTGACCCGTGTCGGACGGCAAACATTGGATAAACTTACGAGAGATGTCAACAAAAATTTAACTGCTTTTTTGTCACAATATAATAAGCTGCAAAATCTCTCTCACTTTGGACAAGAACTCACAGAGGACGTCAAAAAAAATCTTCGCTTGGGAGATTTGATTTATAAATTTTTTAACCAACCGTACCAGTTGACTATTCCTCTCACCGTCCAACTGATTATTCTTTCTATGATTTTGCAAAATTTGATTGATACCAAAGAAACGCTGGATAAAATTAAAAAAGGCCTTCTTGCTGCGTATTCTCGTGAGGACTGGCAAAAATTTCTTTTTGATCTTGCTACTGTTAATGATCTGAAAACGTTTAACGAAAATGTGTTAAAGTATAAAGAACATCTCCTAACACTTGGGAAATAACATAAAAAAATAAAAATCTATGGCGCAGAGGAAAATTGTTTTAGAAGAGATAGAAGCACTTAATAGTCTTAAAGATTTGGCAGAAAGTTATGAAGAAATTGCCGTTATCCGTATGCAGAATATTAAAGATTCTGTTTTGAAAACTCGTAATTTTCTCACCAAAATCTCTGATGTCTATGTCGATCTCAAATCATCCTATGGACGAGAAGTAAAAGATTTATTGGCAAGACGAAAAAAAGGAGATAAAACAATTCTGCCAAGTTTACAGAAAAATGGCAAGACACTGATGGTCTACTTATCTTCAAACGGCAGACTCTATGGATCTGTTACTCAAAAAACTTTTAAGCTTTTTATCCAAGACCTAAGAAAACCAAATCCCGGCGAGAATGAAATTTTGGTTATCGGAAGCGCCGGACGAGAAATGTATGAAAATTCAGGCGTTGGCAAACCATTTGAATATTTTGAGATCCCAGATACCAGAATTGAGGTAATGCATATCAAAGGTCTTATGAAAAAGTTTTTGCAATACGAACAAGTCCATGTGTATTATGGTAAATTTGGCAATGTTGTCAGGCAAAGTGCAATTGAGACAAGTATTACTGGTGAAGATATTTTTGAGACAGAGACAGTTGCACAGGTACCACGTGAAGACAGATTTATTTTTGAACCAACTTTGGAAAAAATTTTTCATTTCTTTGAAACCCAAATTATGGCAAATCTTTTTAGCCAAACACTTCTTGAAAACCAACTGGCACGACATGCATCTCGAGTAAATGCGATGGAAGAAGCATTAATTAATATTGAGAATGAATCAAAAAAACTCAATCAACAAACAACCCGCATCAAACATTTGCTGCAAAACAAAAAACAACTCGAGACAATTTCAGGTGTCTTATTGTGGGATAGCTAACCAATCCTCTGACAAAATTCATCTATGATATAATCTCAGAGAAAGATTTTTTTATGGGCAGCCTTGAAAATCCGGAAAAAAGAATTACAAATCCTGAACAACCAAAACCATATAAACCTCTATCTCGTGGTGATTTTTTGGCTAAATTTGGCGAACTTCCTAAAACTCCAATCGAGACAAATGAGAAAAGTGCAAAAATATTTAGTGAATTAACACAGGCATACTTACATACCGCAGTATCAGGAGACGAACAGAGACATAGACTACTGACGACCTCAGTTATAATAGATAACTTGAAAACAGCCGTCTTGAAAAGAAAACCTGACAAACTTGTAAGCAGATTTATGCAGACTGAGTTGGATACTTTCCGAAGTAAGCTTCCAAACGAAATCTTGAACCAACTAACTACACCTGAGCAATTTGAACATTTACTTGAAAAATATCGAGCTTCTCAAAGCAAACCGCTAACAGAAAGGCAACAATCTGCGACGTCGCCTAAGTCTTCTTCTTAATGGAGTGTCATTCTATATTGCTCAATTACTTCTCTGTTGACCTTATTATTTCTCACAAAAATCGTCACCAATCCATCTCCATAGACTGGCACCCACTCTTTACCTTGCAGGAGCCGAATTAAAAATGGTCTGATTTTACTTGGGTCATCATCAACATTAAAGACAACCGCATTAATATGATATTTGGCAACTTGTTGATTAAAAAATTGTGAATCAGAAAGCATTCTCCAATACTCATCAAAAAAGCCAGGAGGATATGCCTCAGGTCTGGCATCAACAAATATTTTTTCTTGTGGATACAAACCATAAATTAGATAATTGCCGATGCGATAATTGTTAAAAATCGGTCCGCGCACATGTGCAGCTTTCATAAAAGCAACGCTCTTTTCTGCATATGGCACAAAAGAAAAATGCAGTAGCTGATAATCAAAAAGCCCTTTGATATGAATCAACACAATAATACCAACGCATATTGCAACCGTTCCTTTGACAATATTGGCAAAAGAACTATCCATACTTTTTTGTAATTTTTCTTCCAAAAGCGTAAAAGCTTGCACAAGCGGCACAAAACCAAGCACTGCAAAAAGACTGACACAGCGGACCAATTTCAATCCCAAGATCATCGCAAACAAACCATTTCCCAATGAAAAAATATTTCCCCATTGCTTTATCACAAAAAATCCAATAAGGAAAAGCCCTACCAGGATTTCAAAAACAACAACTTGCAAAACTAATGTATAGGCAACAGTGCTTGTTGTATTGAGATTGTTAAACACATCAAAGGGGCTAAAATTTTCTTCAACACTCAGTCCATAATTATGAAAAATAGTAAATGGCAATAATGCTCCTTTCGCAAAACTTGGATTGCAAAAAATGCCAATGATCAAGCTTGCGCCAACCAAAAAAAACTGTTTATCAAGCTTTTTGTGTCTGAGCCATTCTTCCAACAGAAACAATCCATACATACCAATACCGATAATAAAATAGATATGCATATTGACCCATAATACTTCCAAAGCAGGTAAAAACCATAACAAGTTGCTCTTTCTGGATGTTTTGTATTTCTCAATCAAAAAAATAAAAAGGCTCAGAAACAAATAACTAAAAAGCTCCGGCAGGACAAAAAATCGTGTTGAAAAAACTGTCAGACAAAGGAGCGAAAAAATAGTTACCCAAAATAACGATCCTTTTTTGAGTGCAACAAAATACAGCAAAACAGACGTTGCAACAATGATAATCATTTTTAAAACCAATAATCCGTTAAGACCAAAAACAACTGTTGTCAGATAAAAAATAACTTCAGAAAGCCATTCGTGATTGACGATTGGAAAGTTGGGATTGGTGTAGGAAAAAAGATTCGTTTGTGGGACACAATGACACGTAACGATTACCTCCCCCAATTTGAGATGCCGTCCAAGATCTCCAAGCATTGCAAGATCTTTTTGAAAAAGCAGTAGAAGTAAATAAATAAATGGAATGAATGAAAACAAAAGCGTTTTTTTCTTTGACATGATCAATTCATTTTGTTCTACCAAACCTTAACCATCTTTTGGGATCCTTTCTTTGCTGCTTCATCAAAATATCGGGATCAATTTGATGACAATCAATAGCTGTTCGCTCTGTATTACCAAAAGTTGTCGCTTTTTTCGCTCTTATAATAGCTTTTCTATGTTTTACCTCTACAAGATGTGCAGTGCGTTTGGCTGTTTGAGCAACAAGCGTTTCCGGTAAATCCTCATCATACATTCTTCCCAATACCTGAGAACCTCTTTTTTTTGCATATTCGGAAGGAGGCTCTTCACCACGAGTATCTTCTTCATACTGTTTTGCAGCTGTAGGAAACGCATTTTGCCAAATATGACCTAGTTCATGAATAAGAGCATTTCTTAAATTTGCTCCTAAGACATAGGGCCTCTCTCCTTCTGGACTTGCAACAGGTTCAGTCCCTTTATTAGTGAGTAAGCCTGCATTCAATATAATCATATTACCAAACACAGTCCCGTTTTTGACAAGCATCTTACTTGGATCCTGTCGATCTGGGATAAGAAGCGTCGGATGTCCATGAGGGACAAGCATAATACTACGAAAGCGCCAAACACCGTCTCCCAGCTCTTGCTCTGCTGAACTAAAAGCATCAGCAATATCAGCCAAATGGTTATCTGTTAATGAGGTAGTATCAAAATTATAACATCGTATAGATTGCCTTTCTTTTGTAAATTCGAAACTATCAGAAAGCGTCGTTAAGAGTGTCTTGTGATCTATCTGCGAATTGCCAAATCCTGCAGGATACTGATCTTTAAGCATCTTTCTTAGCTTGGAAGGATTAAGAGACAAAGTATCTGTCAGGAAGGCAAGCTTTTTATAATCCTCAGTATCAATTTCTCTTGCTGGCAAACTTTTTAAACCTATGAGACGATTAATTTGTAATCCCAGATGTCCACCTTCGTTATTCATACGAGCTGGTGCAAAAGGACGTTCTGCTCCTGAGGACTGTTCGGACATACAGATAGTATACCATCTTAAAAGCATTCCTTCCTTTTGACACACCTTAGCTACTCTGGTAAACTTCCTCACTATGGGAATTGAAAATCGCAAACGCGGATCAAGTGAAGAACTTGTACCGTTACCACAGACAGAACTAACTCAAAGGACTCCTTCTTCTGATAACCACCCATCACAAACTTCCAAAGAGCTGACCAAAAGACTGACACCAGCAGAACGTCTTGCAGAAAGTATCACTGATCTTTTTACTCGCGAACAAAAAAAAGTAAGAACAATGACTTATCCTGTTAGCGATGAAGACGGCAAAAAAATGACAGCGTCAATTGCTTTTGTAAC
>Ga0137403_10005996_pt1 | contig 13962 bp, 12 predicted proteins | sample CZOMad2_1_16fung_FD_122057 | JGI IMG/M metagenome (GOLD analysis project Ga0137403, IMG submission 122057) | Vadose zone soil fungal communities from Angelo Coast Range Reserve, California, USA - CZOMad2_1_16fungal (Hybrid Assembly) | ecosystem: Environmental > Terrestrial > Soil > Vadose zone... | reverse complement strand
CCATAACCGCCGTTCCAGGCCGAGCCCAGATCGAAGAACTGTACTACCTGGAAATTCCGTAAGAAAGCGTTGTTGATGGGCTTGTTGAAGAGGGTGGAGAACAGGGGGAGACGCAGCTCGCTGTTGATGATCAGGGCGTTGTTGCCGTTTGCTACGTTTTGTTTGAAACCCCGCAGGTTCACTGCCAGCGACTGGAATGCGTAAGTAGCATCCGGGGCGGGCTGAGGCGCGTTGTTTGCCTTAGGGAATAACCAGCCGTCGGTGCCGCCTAAGTAATAGACTACTTTACGATTGCCCCAGGAAAAGTCTCCCGCAACCCGGACGGCCCAGATGAAATTGCGATAGATGGGCAGGTAATGCCTTGCGTCGAAACCAAAGTTATACATGTACTTACCCTCTCCTGCACCGGGAGTGGTGTTCATCTGTATGTTCCAATCCATATAGGCCTTGGCATCATTCAAGCTCAGGCACACCGCCGGGTGAGACCCGCTTTGGATGAAGCCAGGGTTGCGCCACGACCGCCCCGAACGTTCTTCGACTTTCCCGTCTTCGAACGTCCGGCATTTGGACCCAGCGTCATAACCGGTTTCCGCCACGAAAGCGGCGAACTGATCGACCGTCAGATGGAACTTCCCGACCGCGAAGGGCTTCCCGATCGTCACCCGGTGCTGCGGGCCTTCGTCATTGCGCCGATCCTTCTCGCTTTCCGGCGAGCCCATTGTGAAACTCCCCGCCGGCACGACCACCAGCTCGAGGCAGTTGGCGCATTCGCGGAAGCTGTCCTTTGGCTTGAGCGCGCATTCCTCGGCGGCCGACAGCGGCGCCGCCCCGCGCGACGACAGCGAAACCGTGCTCACGCCCCCGCAAGGGCCGGCTGCAGCCAGCGCGACGCGCTTCTCCGCAAATCCCAGCATGATCCCAACCATTGTGACCCACAGGGTGCACGCAATTATCGTCGCGCGGCGCATGGGCCCGTCTCCCCTTGTTGCCGAAAGCGCAGGAAGCCTAACCAACTGCAGGGAAGGCTAAAAGGCCGGAGCCGCACTCGCGCTCGCCTCCAATCGGTTGGAGGCCCTCCCACGCGGCGGTGTATGACAGCGACGGTCGCCGGAAACTCAATACTCGTCGTCGGCGGCGCTTGCCCGCAAAAGCGGTCAAAACAATCGCAAGTGTGGGAAAGACGCAAGTCGCGCCGCGTGCTTGCTTTGCTCTGTTCTTGAGAAGGATGAAGTTCACCCTCGCCAAGGCCGCCCGAAGTCACCGAGGAACGGAGCCACCACCATGAACGCCACCCGCTATTTACCATTCGTTGGTCGCCTGTTCATCGGCTTGCCATTCGTCGTGAGCGGTCTGAGTAAACTCGCTGCCTACGACGCGACGATCGGACTGATCGCGTCCACCAGCCTCCCGCTGCCTCCTCCGCTGGCGTACGCGGGAGCCGTTGCCGTCGAGATCGGCTGTGGTCTCCTTGTCGTCGCAGGTTATCAGACGCGCATTGCCGCCGTCGTGCTGGCGTTACTCAGCCTGGCTACAGCGATCTCCTTTCATACAAACTTCGCCGATCCCAACCAGACGTTCCATTTCATCAAGAACCTGATCATGACCGGCGGCTTGCTTCAGATCGTAGCCTTCGGCGCGGGCGCGATCAGCATTGACAACCGACATGCCAAGGACCGCGCCCGGGCCGGCAACGCGGCGCTCGCCGGCTAGAGCGGGATGACTTTTCTTCGAATCGTCATCCCGCTCTAGCTTATTGGTGGAGCATGATCTTTTCCGAAAACCGGTACCCACTTTTCGGGATCATGCTCTAGTTCAATCGTCGTTGCGTCGCCGTGTCGCGGTACCAGTCGAACGGCTGGTCGTGGGTCGCGACCATCACGCTCTTGGTGTTGAAATGATCGTCGAAGCTTTCGGTGCCGAACTCGCGCCCGATGCCGGAGTCATCGACGCCGCCCCAGGGCGAGGCCGGGTCGAGGCGGTGGTGATCGTTGATCCAGACGATGCCGGCCTTGACGGCGGAGGCCACGCGATGCGCGCGCCCGACATCGCGGGTGCGGATCGCCGCCGCAAGCCCGAATGGGGAATCATTGGCGAGCCGTAACGCATCGGCTTCATCGGTGAACGGCGTGACCGAGGTGAAGGGTCCGAACACTTCTTCCTGGAAGATGCGCATGTCGGATTTCACATCCGCGAACACGGTCGGCTCGACAAAGAAGCCGCCTTCATGGCCGGGCACGTGAGCGGCGACGCCGCCGGTCACCAGCCGCGCGCCGTCTTCGCGGCCGAACCCCGAGTACAACAGCACGCGGTCGCGCTGCCGCGCCGAGATCACCGGCCCGAGCTGGGTTGCCGGATCGAAGGGATCGCCGATGCGAATGGCTTTCGTCTTCGCCTTCAGCTTCTCGACGAACTCGTCATAGACCCTGGCCTGCACGATATGGCGCGAGGCGCAGACGCAGGTCTGGCCCGCGCCGATAAAGGCGCCGAACGCCGCATAGTTGACGGCCTGGTCGATATCGTAGTCGGCGAACACCATCACCGGCGTCTTGCCGCCGAGCTCCATGGTCTGATGCGCGAATACTTTCGCCGCCGCCCCGCCGGCGATGCGGCCGGCCTCGGTGCCGCCGGTCAGCACCAGCTTGTTGATATCGGGATGCTCGGCGAGCATCTTGCCAGCGCTCTGGCCAAGGCCGAGCACGACGTTGAACACGCCGGGCGGCAGTCCGGCCTCGGTAAAGATCTCCGCCAGTTTCAGGGTCGTCAGCGGCGTATATTCCGAGGGTTTTACAACAGTGACACATCCGCTCGCCAGCACCGCCGCGAGCGACTTGCACATGATCATCAAGGGGTGATTGAACGGTGTGCAATTGGCGACGACGCCGATCGGCGTGCGCAGTGTATAATTCAGATAGGAGCCCTCGACCGGAATGACCGCGTCGCGGCGTGAGAGTGCGAGTCCGGCGAAATACCGAAAAAAGTCCGGCAGCCGCGACAGCTGCGCGCGGGTCTCGTTGAGCGGACGGCCGTTGTTGAGGGTTTCCAGCCGGTACAGCGCCGCCAGATTGGCCTCGAACGCGTCGGCGAGGCGATTGACCAGCCGCGCACGGGCGCGAATGTCCATGCCGCCCCAGGCCCGGCCTTCGAATGCGGCCCGCGCGCTTTGCATCGCGCGATCGATGTCATCGGCGGTCGAATTCGGAATTCGCGCGATGACGTCGCCGGTGGCGGGATTGCGGACATCCAGCATCTGGCCGGCGCCGGCTTCGATCTCGCGGCCATCGACGAAATTGCCGTGGATTTCGACATCGATAGCGGCTGGCGTCGCTGGAATATTCATGCTCCTCTCCCTTCGACCACCACCGCGTTGCGCCTGAGCGCCGGCAGCACCCGCTTTTCGGTTTGCGAAATATGCGCCTTGATGATGCGGGCAGCGCCCCTGCTGTCGCGCCGTTGCATCGCCTCGATCAGGGCGACATGCTCGGCAACCAGTTGCGTCGGGTCGTGGCCTCTCACATTGGCGACGCTCACGCGCACCAGCCGATCGGCCTGTCCGATCAGATCGCACAGCGCCGCCGCCATGCGGCGGTTGCCCGACGCATGCGCCAGCGCCGAGTGAAAGGCCCGGTTGTAGGTGATGAAGTCCTCGTGGTTGCCCGCGAACAGGCGAAACTCGTCCAGTGCCTTCAGAACCTCCGGCGTGGCGTTCTCGATCGCCTCGGCGACGCAGGCGGGCTCCAGCGCCAGCCGGAATCGCAACAGGTCGCGCGCATCCGATAGCGAGATCGGATTGACCCGGTAGCCCTGGCGGGGCTGCACGGTGACGAGATGCTCGCGCTCGAGCCTCAGCAGTGCCTCGCGCACCGGCTGGCGGCTGACGGCATAACGCTCGGCGAGCTCCTGCTCGCGCATATCATCGCCGGGCGCCAGACGGCATGTCAGAATATCAGAGCGGAGGCTTTCGTAGACGTTGTCACGCAAAAGCATGGCATTTTCTCGCTTGTAGCGACAATATGGCAGTCTGTGAAATATCACGTCAAGTGACAAAGGCTTGAATTGCCTGAATTTTGATTTATCAATCAAGGCCTAAACGCACCGCTTCCGCACGGGCATCTCCAACCTTGCAACCTCGAACTTGAAAGAGAGACGGGAATGGACCGACTTCTCGCCAGTGGCACGGTCAACGCGGCGCAGTTCGGCAACGGCCAACCGCTTGTTCTGCTGCATTCGCTGTTGTCGGATCGGGCGAGTTTCGACGCCATCGTTCCGCTGTTGTCGCAGTCGTTTCGGGTGATCGTTCCCGAATTGCCCGGCTTCGGCCAATCCCGGGTGGTCAGCGGAGGCCTTGCCGAAGTCGCCGATCGAATGGCGGAGGCCGTGACCGATGCCGCCGGCGAAGACGAGGCCATCGTGCTCGGCAACGGATATGGCGGCTTCGTCGCGCTGCAGATGGCTATTCGTCATCCCAACATCGCAACCAAACTCATTCTCGCCGATTGCGGTGCCGCGTTCTCGGCAAACGGCCGTGAAGCGTTCCGCAACATGGCGGCGGCATCGAGCGCCAAGGGGCTGGCAGCGATCACCGACGTCGCGATGCGCCGGCTGTTCGCGCCGGAATTTCAGGCTGATCATCCCGAGCTGATGCGCGATCGTCGCGAAGCATTCCTGAGGACCGACCCCGAAGTGTTCCGTGCTGCCTGCGATGCGCTGGCCGGGCTTGACCTGCGGCCCGAGCTCGGGCGGGTCGAGGTCCCCGTTCTCGTTCTGGTCGGCGAACATGACGAGGCGACGCCGCCACCGATGTCGCACGAACTGGCTGCCGGCTTGCCGCACGCGCGTCTTGAAATCATTGCGGGCTGCGCGCACGTCCCGCAGTTGCAGTCGCCCGAGATGTTTCTGGAGGCGATCGGCGATTTCCTGCCGGTGTCATAAATCACATTCGCGGACCGCAGGATATTTGCAACCCAAGCTTGTCAATGTCCTGATATCTCCCTAGCCTAGCCAGAGACAAGAAGCCTGGCAGCAGGGGAGTGGATCATGTCGGATTTCTTCCGAGCTCATAAAGCCGTCGGGACGAAGATACCGACCTACTTCATCGAAAGCACGGCGCCCGAGAATGTCGACGACACCGTTGTGGCATCGTCGAAACTGCCGCCGGAGCTAACAGGGAAGCTAACACTGATCGATTCCGATCTGGCGGTGCAGGAGATCGCCAAAGCCCTGGCGAGTAGCGCGGATCCCAATCTGGTGGTGATGGTTCATGGCTTCAATAATCCGGAGCCGGCCGTGTTGCGAATGTACACGTCCGCTGCGATGACCATCCAGGGCGACAACGCAATTTGCAGCCGGCAAGGTCTGGTCTGCGTCGGTTACCGCTGGCCGTCGGAGAATATGGGGAAGCCGTGGCGCGGCACCTGGGATGCCTTGCCCACGCTGCCAACGTGGATTTTGTATTTCGGCGTTGCTGTTGTCGTGCTGACGTTTCCGCTGTTCTATTTTGCGTCGGAAACCACGCAATGGTGGATAGATCTGTTTCGCTACATCTGGAATCCCAACGGCGTCCACGTGATCACGCTGATCGGCTGGACCGTGGCCGGTCTGGTGCTGATGACCGTGCTGCTGCGTACCATTGTTTATTTCCGCGACAATTACCGAGCCACCAATTATGGCGTTCCGGACCTGGTCCAGGTTATCCGAGCCATCGACAGCGAAATCGCCAGGTTGCGTGGCGACGGCCCTTCGACCAACGACGTCCAGCTTTCCTTCATCGGGCACAGCATGGGTGGGTTCGTTGTTACCAATACGATTCGCGTCCTTTCGGATGCGTTCGCCAGAGAGGTGAGCGCGTTGAACTCATATGGCGCGGATGCTGCGCCGGAACCGACGTCGCGCCCGATCGGCAAAGTCTTTAGCCTGATGCGCTTTGTGCTGGCTTCGCCGGACATTCCGGCCGAGACGCTGTTGTCGAGCCGCGGGAATTTTCTGGCGTCGGCGCTGTCGCGTTTCGAGGAGGCCTATCTGTTCAGCAACGAAGGCGACGAGGTCCTGCGCCAGATTTCGACGCTTGCGAACTATTTCGTGTTCCCGACCAAGAGCCGCAATCACGGCTTCCGGCTCGGCAATGTCGAAATCCTGTCGCGCAATTTCGGATTGATCGACGTGAAGGAGGACGACTTTCTTCGTGTCCTGCGGATCGGAAATATGACGCTGCAGGAGCTTTACGATGCGCTTGAGGACGCCAAGGCCGAGCGGCAAGTGAATGCGGGGCCGGTACCGGAGCAGGCCGCGTTACCCAAAGTGTTTACCTATTACGATTGCACCGACTATGTCGATCAGGTCGATGGCGATAAGCAGGCGCGCCCGCTGCTCAGCTTCGCGAAATGGCGCAAACGCAATGACCCTGAAGCGAAGCTGCGCTGGTATTCGCATTTGTATCTGCTTCTCGCTTACGTTATTCGCGGACAGAAGCCGAATGTGCATGGCGGCTACTTCGAGGGATTATTGTCGCAGCAATTGATCTACCGGCTCGCCTGTCTTGGCTATAGCGGTACCGTGGCGGCTTTCGGCGACGAGGTTGCGCTGGGAAAAGCGTGCGAGCAAAAGCAGATTCGCATGCTGGTGTCGCCAAGGCTGTGGGCGAGCCGGGTCAGTTCGTCCGCCCCGCCTCCGCCGGTTCAGCCGACGATGCGGCCGATGTCACGGACGATCGCGCCGGCACCGCCGGCACCTGCGATCGGCGTGGTTCCGAACCTGGTCGGCAGGTCGATCGTCGAGGCCCGCGCGGTCGTCGCTGAGGCCCGCGCTCGTCATGTCGGGCCGGTGGCCCTGCCGGTGCGCGGCTCCGAACCGCAGCTGTTGCTGCTCGAATTTACAAGGGAATCGCCGGGCAATCCGCCCGGGACGGTGCTGAGCCAGACCCCGGCACCGGGCGGCCGCATGCAGCGGCGCACGTCGATCGAGGTTGTCGTGGCGAAGTAATGGCCGGGGCCGCGTCTAGACCAGGCGCGTCGCGGCGTTGCTAGTGCTCCGCAATTGCTTCCGCTTTAGCGGCACAGCGGACATGGCTGGACCTGTTGCCGGTACGACCCGGTGGCGAATGACTCATCTCAGACATCACCCCTCAGGCACCCCGGCCAAGCGCATGCCTTCGTAGATGCGCCTGGCTCCGGCATGGTAGGTCGGGTTGTCGCTCGGCACGTTGACGCGGAAGCGGCGGAGAGTGAAGCTCGGGTCGAGCGCAAGTCCGGCCTGTATGGCAGCCCCTGCTTCATTCATGTGGCCGAGAAGCGCCAAGGCCGCAGCGTGTTGGAAATGAGATAGGGAATGATTTCGGTTGGCCTCGAGGCCCCGGCGACACCAAGCGAGCGCTTCCGCGTCCGCACCGAGGTGCAAGTTAGCTGCCCCGACAAACATCATCCACAAGTGGACACGGGTATCGCGAGGAGAGAGGCGAAGCGCCTCGCCGACATGGCCTTCAGTTTCCGCGGCACGACCGATATAAATTTTGGCAAGACCGATAAACCCGTGCGCGTGGGCCAAATTCCGATCTAGCGCCAATGCCCGCTCGCATTCGGCAATGCCTTGCGCCGCCCGGTTCGTAGCAATTTGGACCAAGCCCATCACCGCGTGGGCGAACGCGTGCTGAGGGGCCATGGACAGCACCTCGCCCAAGGTCCTCTCGGCCCTCTCAAGATACATAATGCGATCCTCGGTCAAGACGGAAGCGCCCGTTGACGCATCTACCCGCGCTGTGCCGACCAGTGCTTCGACATTTCGAGGATCGATCGCCAAGGCACGTTCGAAAAAGCCGCGTGCCTGCGTCAGGTGCTCGGGGGTTGGCCCCTTATTAAGCCAAGCCATACTCTAGAAATACAAATCCATCGAATCAGGATGAAGTGAACGCTGCGCTCGCAGCGCCTCGGCTTCGATGAGCTGGGCATCCAGTGCATTGGCAAGCCGGGAAACGATTTCGTCCTGCATGTCGAAGAGGTCGGCGACCGGCTTGTCGAAACGCTCTGCCCAAAGGTGATTGCCGGTTTCCGCGTCGATCAATTGCGCGTTCACTCGCAGCCGGCTGCCACTATGCTGCACCGAGCCCTCGAGCGCGTAGCGGACGTTCAACTCACGCCCAATTTGTTTGAGACCGATCCTATTACCTTTGTAGCTGAAGGCAGTATGTCGACCGATCACGAATGAGCTTCTGATTCGCGATAAATCCGTGGTTAGACTCTCGGTGATGCCATCTGCGAAATAATCCTGCTCTGCGCTGCCACCGAGACTGGCGAACGGAAGCACCACGATGGATAGGGGTGGCGCCGAATTTCTTCCGATGACCGTGCCACGCGCTGTGAGGTCGTCAGATAGGGCAACGGCCGGCTTTGGTCGTTCTTCCGGTTTGTCGGCGAGTGCCGCGACGGCAGGTCCCGGCGCTTCCGGCACCTGTCCGACGAAGCGAAATCCCTTGCGCGGCAGTGTTTTGATGAGGCGCTGCTCCTTGCCGGAATCGCCGATCGCACTTCGAGCGACATTCAGGCGCGTCGTCAGCGCTGCATCGGACACAATCCGCCCATTCCAGATGGCGTTAATGAGGTCGTCTTTGGTGACGACGCGCTCCCTGTTGCGGATCAGGTATTCGAGCAGGTCGAATACCTGAGGCGCGATAGTGACTACATCCGCCTCGCGATGCAGTTCGCGCCGGTCGGTGTCCAATGCGTAGTTCTCGAAGAGATAGCGCAAGCTGCCATTCCCTGAGGGTGCCCTCCGATCCCTAGCACCGATTGCAACGCAAAGAATAAGCCGCCGGTGAGGAAAATGTAAGCCGGAGGGAAAGCGGACATCAGGAGGATCTTACCGCATGTGGCTGCGACTTGCCGCTCCCGATCAATGGCGGCCGGGTGTTTCCTCCCGGTCCGCTAGCCGCGACATTCCTCGCTCGCTGAAAAAAATGGTCCGCTCTGCGAACCGTTTTTCGTTTTGGCGTCCTCTTAAGGGGGCAACCTGAGGGAGGAATTCATGACGGATTATCAGAAGCACGGCGACATCTCGACGGCACCGGCCCTGCTCGCCTTGGCGGAAACCGAGGCTCAGAAGTTCTTGTCGTTCAATCGCGCCACGGAGCGACAAGATGGCGCGATCCCGCGCAAATACCGAGAACTGATAGCGATCGGCGTCGCGCTCACGACCCAATGCGCTTATTGCCTCGACGTGCACACGCGGCATGCTCGGGCGCATGGGGTGACCAAAGAGGAGTTGGCAGAGGCAGCGTTCGTTGCAGCCGCCGTGCGGGCCGGTGGAACGCTGGCGCATTCGCTGATGGCGCTTCGAATGTACGACGAGGAGCCGGACTAGGCGCGTCGCGGCGTTGCTAGTGCTCCGCAATTGCTTCCGCTTTAGGGGCATAGCGGACATGGCCGGACCTGTCGCCGGTACGACCCGGTCGCGAATGACCCCAAGCCGACCTAGATATCGCAATGCAATGACACAGCCGAGCATCAAGGTGCGCACGTGGGTGCCGCGTTCAGGAAGCTTGAGAATGCGATAATGAGAATACGGATTGTTGCCGCGGCGGCCAAACAGCGAATCCGCGGTCGCGGTGCCGTCGCCGCGATAGAGCCTGAAAAATGACACGGGCATTAGCGCGCAGGTCGGCAGCCGCACCCCGGGCCGACCCGGCGCGCACGGTCAGGTCCGCCGCTTGCTATTGTAGATTGCCAGCATTTCTTTCTCGCCCCAGCTAATCGCCTGGTCGAGCGTCATCCGGCCGGTCGCGTACTGCGCGAACATGTCGGGGATGATGTAGAGATCCCAGACCTGCTGCGAGCCCGCGGTGGTCGGCCCTGGCCAGGACGGCGGGACCGTGACCCTGGCCACGTCGGGAATGTGCCGGTACTGCGGGTCGCTCCCGTAGACCGGATGGTTGGTCAGGTTGTTCAAGAACGGCATGTTGAAGCCGTGGCCGGCTTCCACCCACTTGGCCTGGTTGTCAGGCTGGAAGTGGAACCGCAGGAAGTCCTTGGCTAGCTCGACGTTTTTCGAGAAGTTCCAGATGCCGACGCAAAAGAAACCTGTTGTGGCCTTGCGGTCCTTCGGACCTCGCGGCGTGTTGATGTGGTCGATCACTTCGGCGATCGGCTGCTGCGTGCCGGGCACCAGGATCTTGTCTCTTTTCGCCGATTCGAACGCGCTGATCGGGTTGTGGATGGCGATGCATTTGCCGGCGTTGAGGCAGCGGTTGTTGCTGGCGTCGTCCCAGGCCAGCACCTCGGGGTCCATCGCCTCGATATAGAGTCGCTTCACGAACTCCATCGCCTCGCGCGTCTCAGGCGAGTTGATCGTCACCGTCTCGCCGTCCTTCGCCACGTAGGAGCCGCCGTAGGACCACAGGATCGACAGCAGCGTGGTATTGGCATCGGCGCTATGACCGAGCGCGGTGCCGAACGGATGCCCGATCGCCTTCCCCTTCTTGCCGATCCGCAGCCAGTCCTCCCAGGTGTCGGGGCTCTTCTCGCCGATCTGCTCGAGGAGGTCGGTGCGGATGGCCATCGGGAACGGTGGCAGCCACCATGGCAGCAGCGTCCACTTGCCGCGGATCAGATAGTCGTTCGGGCTGAGCCATCCACCGTTTTGCGGCGCGACGTCGGCGGAGACATCGCTGAGATCGGTGAGGTGGTCGAAGTAGAGGTCAGCGTCGCCGAGCCCGGGGCCGAGGGCCGTGAGGTCGTGCCCGGATCTCGCCTGGACCTCCGCAGCCTTCTTGGTCTGCAGCTGCAGGTGCGCGATGATGTCGAGCCTGACCTTCACCTTGTTTTTTGCGCCCCACTCCTCGAACTGGCGCTTCAGTTCCTTGTCGGTCTCCGGCACAAAGCTCGCAATGGTGAGGAAGGTGAGCTCGCGGGTCTGCGCATAGGCCGGCGGTTGGCGCAGGGCGAGTATGCTTGCAAGGCCTGCGGCGCCGCCCGCTGCCGTGCGCAGGAATTGCCGCCGTCCCGGGCAGCGCGGATTGCTGACGCTGGATTTCGCCATGTGGTTTCCTCCATGTGAGGCGCGGGCCGAATTGTTTCTGGCGCCGGCCTGCGCGCGGTTGCTGGCGCGGTTATTTGATTGCTCCGGCGGTCAAGCCGGAAACGTAGTAGTCGAGAAAGAACACGTAAGCGATCACGATCGGCAACGAGCCGATGCAGGCCCCCGCCATCAGCGAACCCCAGTAGTAGATGTCGCCACGGATGAGTTCGGAGAAAACGCCGACCGTCATCGTCTTGAGCTCGGCAGGCGAGACGAACACCAGGGAGTAAAGGAATTCGTTCCACGACAGCGTGAAGGCGAAGAGCGCCGCGCAGATCACGCCAGGAAGCGCGGCCGGCAGTAGGATGAGCAGCATGCTCTGCAACCGGCTGCACCCGTCGAGCATGGCGCATTCCTCGATTTCCTTGGGTACGGTGCGGAAGTACCCAATGAGGAGCCAGGTACAGAACGGGACAAGGAAGGTCGGGTAGATTACGATCAGCGCCCACAGGGTGTCCGAGAGGCCGAGCCAGTTCACCACGGTGCTGAGCGGCAGGAACAGCAGCGAGGGCGGCACCAGGTAGGTGACGAATATCGCAACCCCGAAGGAGTCGGCCCCCGCGAACCGGAGCCGCGCCAGCGGGTACGCGGCGAGCACGCCCAAGGCGACCGAGATCACCGTCGACGCCAAGCTGACGATCAGGCTGTTGGCGAACCAGCTCCAGAACGGCGTATCCGTCGACAGGAGCCTGTAATGGTCGGCGGTGAGCCCGCGCGCGATCCAGAAGGGGACTGCGTTGACGTCGTAGAGCTCGGCGCTGCTCTTGAGCGAGGTCACCAGCATGAAGTAGAGCGGGAAGAGCGCGAACAGCACATAGGGCAGCACCGGCAGGTAGACCGTGAACAGCGGCCGGATGTTGCGCGCCCAGCGCGCCCTGCTTTTTCTACTCATAAAGCGCCGCCTTGCGCACGAGGCGCAGTTGCACGAACACGACAGCGAGCAGGATCGGGAACAGGAACAGCGAGACCGCGGCGCCTTGCCCGATCTGCCCGCCCTGCAGGCCCAGCGCGAAGGAGTAGGTCGCGAAGAGGTGCGTCATGTTCATCGGCCCGCCCCTGGTCAGGACGTACACGATGTTGAAATCCGACAGGGTGAAAATCGTCGAGAACAGGATCACCACGGCGAGCACCGGCATCAGCAACGGCAGGGTGATGTACCAAAAGCGCGCGATGGGGCCGGCGCCATCCGATTGCGCCGCCTCGTAAAGCTCGCGCGGGATTGCTACCAAACCGGCGAGCAGCGTGATCGCAAAGAAGGGCAGGCCGCGCCAGACGTTGACCAGGATCACCGTAAACATCGCGAGGGAGGGGTCGGACAGCCACGGGATGTCGTGGTCGATGACGTGCAGACTCTTCAGCGTCCAGTTCACGACACTGTAGAGCGGCTCGAACATCCACCACCAAACCAGTGCGCTAAGCGCGGTGGGCACAATGAACGGTAACAGCACGGCGCCGCGGATCAGCCGCTTGAAGTGCACGACGCGGAAGAGAAGCAGCGCCAACCCCATACCGAACACCGTCTTGACAGCCAGGGCCGCCGCGGTGAACACGATGGTGTTCTGCAGCGTCTGCAGGAAGATCGAGCTCGAGAGCAAACGGCTGAAGTTGGTGAGCCCGACGAAGCTCCCGGTGTTGCCGACGCGGGCGTCGCTCAGGCTGAACCAGACCGAGAGCACGAACGGGTAGGCGACCAGGACCACGAGCAGGAAGAATGCCGGTGCGATAAACGCGTAGGCGACGTGCGAATCACGCCCTAGGAATCTAGGTCGACGGCGCGCCACCCGGGCCTCGCCCGCGATGCGCTGCTCCACGTTCAGGTAAGCCACCATCAGCGTGGTCCCGCCCGCCGGATGCGGAGCCAAAGACCCGAGGCAACGTCCCCGCGACCGGTCAGATGCCAAGCATATCCGGTGAATGCGGGCTGAGACAAGAGGTAAGCAACGTAAGTGTAAGCAATGTACCTCTGACGATCGTCGGCCGCCAATGCCTGGTTTGGCGCTCGCGGCTGACCGCGAGGCCAGGCGAGATCTCAAGGCCGGTGCCGGACAGCCGGCTCTCTTCTTTCGACGTTTGCGCAAAGACGCGCAGCGCCGCTGCGCCCTACATATAAGGTACTTTCAGTCAACGCTCTTCATCGGCGGAATGTTCTGCGCAATCTATAAAGCCTCGTTATCACTCGGCGCCGGTACAGAGAGTGCCCTCAGAGCCCTAGATCTCAATATCCATGTCCCTTGAGCCATGTCCCTTGTTGGCACATCGCGACATTTGGCTGCACCGCAAAGATCGGCTGGTATCGGGGGAGAGCGGACACCAAAAGGGTCTCTCCAAAAGACCTCGATTGATGATTACTGGGCTGGACTGCGATGGCGTCTCCCGATCAAGCGGCAGTTTGCGCTAGCGCAACAATGCCTCGCGGCATTCGTCCTAAATGATCCAAGAGCGGCCCTTCGGGGCGGACGATCAATGGAGGACGAAGATGCGCAAGGTTATGACGCTGGCAACCATGGCGGTTCCGATGACCGTTGCCGGTGCGGCGGTCGCCGCCGCAAGCCGCCGCGAGATGAACAGCGCGCATAGCCAAATGGAGCGGTCGTGACGGCGGTTCCCCGCTTTCGCAGCCATCAGGGCTGGCCGCTTTTCGGAAACGGCTTTCGTCCGTTCTTTCTGTTCGGCTCGATCTATGCCAGTCTGGCAATACTGGTCTGGCTGCCGGTGTTCCATGGCGAGATAACGCTGACTTCGGCGTTTGCGCCGCGCGACTGGCATGTGCATGAAATGCTCTATGGCTATTTGCCGGCGGTGATTACCGGCTTCCTGTTCACGGCGATTCCGAACTGGACCGGGCGGCTGCCGATACAGGGCACGCCCTTGCTGGTGCTCGTGATCGTCTGGATCGCGGGACGC
>Ga0137403_10005995_pt1 | contig 13965 bp, 15 predicted proteins | sample CZOMad2_1_16fung_FD_122057 | JGI IMG/M metagenome (GOLD analysis project Ga0137403, IMG submission 122057) | Vadose zone soil fungal communities from Angelo Coast Range Reserve, California, USA - CZOMad2_1_16fungal (Hybrid Assembly) | ecosystem: Environmental > Terrestrial > Soil > Vadose zone... | reverse complement strand
CCGCGAACGGATTCGACCGTCATGATGTTGCCGTCGGGCGAGAGCGATAGCGTCTCAATGCGCACAACCTTGCTTCCACCCGCCACAGCACTTTCGCTGGTCCAGGCGGTTACTAGCTTGTCGCCATCCCACTTGCTGACGGTCTCGCTTGGGCCGGTCATCGGAAAATCGTTGTTGGCCGGTTTCCCGGTCAAGTCGTAATGCGTTTTCATGTCCTGGTTGTTGCCTTGAAACGTGGTGTGCGTCGTCTCATCGAGAGCAGCATCCGTTTGCTGAATGGTCCGAGTCATTTTGGCCTGCGTCATCATGCCGATGTTCTTGCTTTTTCCGGCGTTAAATTCCCATGAACCGGCGAAATCAGGGTGCTTGGAGGCGAAGGCCGCCACCGTTACCAGGCAAACAAAGGCCAATAAACGTGTTTTCATTATTTTTCCTCTTCTTTAATCTCTATGCCGCAGCCCATGCATGCAGGCGAGGCACGGATTCCTTTTTGCAGCCGTCCGGGATATTTTGCCCAGCTAAGCTTAAGTACAGTCTGGAGCCGATACCTGGGTATAAGGTCAAGAAGTTTTTCTAGAGCCGCCGGACACTATTTTGCGGGAAGAGGCGGATGCCGGACAGGTCGCTACGGTGGGGGATTCGAGCTTCCGCAAGAGTGAAGCGAGTTGTCGCCGCATGGTGTGGAGCGTTTGCACTTTCTGGTTGATGGCGTCCAGCCGTTCGCGTCCGATTTCGATGATCCCGCGCAATTCACTGGGTTTGCGGCGTAGCGGAAAAGCCATGGCCGCCACGGCCTGATGCAGGTTGACGAGTTGCTTGATCTCTATCAGTGTGAAGCCGAGTTCCTGATTGCGCTTGATGAACGTTACTCGATCGAGATCGCTGGTTGCGTAACAGCGGTATCCGGAACTGTTCCGCGAGGGAGTTGGAAGGATCCCCTGCCGCTCATAAAACCGGATGGTCTGGATGTTTACGGCGGCCTTGCGCGCCAATTCCCCGATGTGCATGCGAATATTGTGAACCCTATACATAGGTACAAGGCAAGGACCAAAAAATCGGGGTAAGTCTCAGTTTCAAACTGAGACGCTACCAAAATCGGAGATCGATTGACACGGGTAAAATAACTCACAAGACAAGCACTCCGGTCGAACGAAAAATCACCTCGTGGAGTTGGATGCCATTGGGCCGGCCCCCGGCAGCCCTCACTCTGCGGGAGCGAGCGCAGGTTGCTCTGGATTCCCACATCAGTACTGAGAATCAAAAACTGGCTGAGCGTCGACTCGAACTTTGGACCGAACAGCTCAAGGTGTCCGCCGCGGACGTTCTTCGCTGCTGGTCGGAGGAGCTCGAACTGGAAGAGCCTGATGTCCGAAAGATCATTGGCGCCACGGCATACGCCGGGGCCACTCTACCATGGAGAATTCAGGGTTTATGCGGGCAAAAGAATGGCTCCTCAGGTAGGACTCGAACCTACAACCCTCCGGTTAACAGCCGGAAGATTAAACCTGGAGTACGTGTACATTCAATGACTTAACTGGAGCACAATAACGATTTTGGAGCACGTTCGGCGATGAATGGGCTCCAAAATGGGCTCCAAATCCGAAATGAAATAACAAACAGGGTTCACGTTGGTCGCGGAGAATTTCTTGTTTGTTGTCAAGCCGGGGCGAATTGTTGCCCTAAATCTTCCAGGAAGGTCAGCCAAGTTGAACCAAGCAAGATGTTCTTTCCTCGATGGCCAGGGACGGAATCGGTCGGGGACACCGTGTTGATAATACATAAGTGATTGATTCTATAAGCATACAAAAAGGATAAAACGGCCAAAAAGACGATTCCATTGTACGTTTATTGTACGGTGAGTTTTTGTAAAAATCAGACGCAAGCTCGTGAAATCCAGAACGAAAGAATGGAAAGAGACGCGCTTGGTATTGGGTTGCTTCAGGTCGAGCTTTATTTCATCCGAGCTTTTCTTTTACTGATAAAGATCCCGTACCGGCAAAGTCGCTAACCAACCTGGCCCGGAAATAGGAGTCCACCGGCAAAAAGAGCAGGGTTGCCGAAACAAGCACCACCAAAACCCAGAACAATTCTGCGACGAAAAGATGCACAATCTGAAGCCACATGGGAGCGAGTAACATTATGTTTAGAATGCCCAACCCGATCTGCCCGATCAAAACTCCGGCAAGCATTACAACCTGGCTGGAGGAGTGACTCCGGTTCCTTATCCTTTTCTGAATCAACCAGACAACATACAACGCTCCTATCGCGGCAGCCACCGGATGGAGGAAGCGGAGGCGCAAAAGGATATTTCCTGAAGAAAAATCCTGTATTAATGATGCTCTCAAGGAAGTACCGGGGAAAAGCGTGTCTCCGAGAGCGGCAACCGATCCGGTAATACCGATGCACATTGTCGCGAGCAAGCCTAATACAACCGCGACAATCTCAGCTCTATTCTTGACAACCGAAAGGCGACAGTGGCCTTCTGAGAGCCAATGCGCTGTCAGCGCCAACGCAGCCAGGAGGAGCAGCGTATTGCTAAAATGCATACAGAGAAAAAACACTCGCCCAGGAGACCGGTCTTGAGCGACGTGCTCGAACAGCACCAGTAAGGCCCCAAGTAGCGCCTCATTGAAAAGCAGCACGATTGCCAGCAGTGATGAGCGGCGTGCCCAGTCGCCCTTCGACGTTTTTCGCCAGCACCAGACGAGAAGAGAGGACACCATTAAAATCGCCAGACCACTGGTCAAACGATGCGTAAACTCGATGATCGTTTGTACCTGGGGCGCCCTCGGTAGAACAGTGCCATTGCACAATGGCCAGCGGTTTCCGCAACCGGCTCCCGATCCGGTGGCCCGCACATAGGCACCCCACAGGATCACAGCAATGTTATAAGCGAGCGCGAGCCATGCGAATCGCGTGAGCGGACGCATGGAGGCTTTACGACTTTCGACGCCGGGTTCAGATAAAGTCATCCGCATTCAAGCCAGTCGGCGTCAACTACGTATGGCTGAGCGCCGCTGCCATAACTAGGATACATGTCTGTTAGCCTTCTTGATATCTGCTGAAATGCTCGAATCCGTGCGGCCACGAGATCGGCGCATGAGCGATTCAGAAGAAGCGCACACTCGCGATCGGAATAGCCCTCCAGCACGGACATTACAAATGCAAAGCGGTCGAAGTCCGGCAGTTCCAGCAGGCATTTGATCGAAACATCCTGGTCACAATTTGGACCACTGCGATGGCCCAACGAATAGGGTCGAACTGGGCCGAACGGCGCCGGCGACATGCATCTGATTGCGATTTTGATTACATTTCGGCGGCTCCAGGATACTGCTGAATCCTTGAAGACTAGGCCCCGTTGTTCACAGGAGTCGAACGCCGCAAGGAGGCATTCCTCCGCCGTGAGTTCATCGCCGGTCAAGAGCAGCGCCAACGAGTACAAGCGGTCCAGTTGCTGAAGAAAAACAGCGCAGAAATCTGAATGCGCTGCATAGTCTTCTCTTCCCTTGCCCGCCGATCGCATTTTCTTTGTCCATCGCAGCATGTTCAAACCAGCCTGAGAGCGTGCCCCATCTTTTCTTTCTTGGTGCGCAAGTAGGGAAGAGCATGGATATTTGGCGTCATCTCACAGCTAATGCGTTCTGTAACCTCAATGCCGGCTTGCACCAGTGCTTGATGCTTCTTCGGATTGTTCGACAACAGTCGGACTCGCGAGATCTTGAGATCACGCAAGATCGCTATGGGCAGACCGAAATCACGACAATCAGCATCGAACCCCAGAGCGTGGTTGGCTTCGACGGTGTCCAGACCTTTATCCTGCAAGGCGTACGCCTGGAGTTTGGCCATGAGTCCAATGCCTCGGCCTTCCTGATGCTCGTAAATCACCAAGCCGCATCCTTCTGCCGCGATTGTCTCCATGGCACTTTCTAACTGTTCTCTGCAATCGCAGCGGAGAGATCCAAGAATCTCGCCAGTGAAGCATTGCGAATGGATACGTAGCAACGGAGCACCCGCTGTCAGATCACCCATCGTGAGCGCGAGGGCGGTCTCAATTTTGCCGGGTAACTCACGTTCGAAGCCGGCCAATTGAAACAGCCCTGACTTTGTGGGCAATTGGGTGGAGACAATCCGTCGCACCGCTTGTAGTATTGGCATCATCTCGCGCTCTTAGACATCGACAACTCGAGACACCGCTTACGACTTCACGGCAATTCAGCGTAGGCAATGCCGCTCAGGTTCCCTTCTGCGAAGAACAGCGCCTTCTTATTGGACCCATCAAGATTAGCGCTGTAAACAGAGCCGCCCAAATCGGTGATGAACATGCGTCCGCCATTCAGGTCCAAGGCCAACCCGATTCCTTCCATCAGGTTGGTAAAGACAATCTCCGGTTCCGTCTTGACGCCAGGGGTTGGATCCATTGGCGCACGATTCACCGTGTTGCCGCGTGGTGGATCGCCACGATCTGTCCAATACATGATTCGGTTGGCAAGATCGAGATCCAGATCAATCGGCTCCGGAAGGCCATCAAAAAGGAGTTCGATATCTTTTCGGTTGGCAGGAGTTTGGCCTTTGGGGATTTCCAGATTGGTACGGAAGATGCGGCCTTCGCCGGCATTGTCAGGCCCTTTCTGTGTCCAATAAAGCTTGCCACCATCAACGTCGAGTGCGATTCCTACGCACCATTTCCTTATTTCCTTGCCCGGACGAGCCTCACCCTGGCTGGTATCCACAAGCGTTTCGATCTTGGAGCCGTCCAGGTTCGCGCGCATCACCCGCATGCCTTCGCGGTCCGACCAATAGAGTTTGCCGTTCTTCTTGTCGAGCTGGAGTTGCTTGGGGGTGAAGGTGCCGCCCGGCGGAATAACGTGGGTGAGATTTTTTCCATCGAGGTCAGCGCGTTCGATGGAACCATCGTTCACGCTTGGGTTGCCCATGTTGGTCCAATAAATATGACCGGAAGCCACATCAACCACAATGCCGTCCGGAAGTCTTCGCCCTTCACTGACGATAACTTTCAGATCAGAACCATCAGGTTTTGCAGTAAGCACTCGGCCGGCGCTCAGGTCTAGAAAGAACAGGCGGCCTGTAGTTGCGGGAGGAACACTTTTGGCGAGATTTTGCTTGGCCACGGTGGTGGACATTGAATTTACCTACTCCTTTTCGAGATCTCAATGAATACAACCAGATTGATTTGCAAAGGACGTGCCATAAGCCCCGATCGGCAATAACTCCACCTTCAACGAGATACCGATGAGCAACGAGTCTGCCGCATGTCAATGGTTTATCAGGTGTCAGAGGATTGGCAGCCCTCAGCCTTCATGCGGGCTCACTTCCAGGCTGTATATCTTCTGGTCCCATGGCATCCATCCACGCGAGAGCAGCCAAGGTTAGGAGGCTGCTTGCCGCAAGGGGTGCGAAAACCCCGTAACGCAAGAACATTGCTCCCGTTGCCGCTCCGGCAAACATGGTTATGACCGCCGTAAGTCTGGTTCTCCACCGCGGGTTGGCGCCGCCCGCAAGCGAGGAATCAGAAGCAATGCCGGTTACGGTCAGCGTGAGAACTGTCGTGGTGAGGTCCGGCACCGCGAGCTTTCTCACCACAGCATTACGAACACCCATCGCCAGTGCCAGAGGAACAATCAACCCATACGTTAGGCTTGGGGAGATTTCAGTTTTGCTCCCGGCACTCGAAGCGAAGGCGGTGGCCAGGAGTAACAGAAGAGCCTCGATCACGATTGCGCGCTTCAGAAGACGAATTTGTGTCCAGTGCGAATGCAGAACGTTGATGACGCCACCAAAGAGCGCGCCTGCCATGAACGCCAACAGCGATGCACCCGATCGCGCAGCCGAAAGCCCTGTTGCCCCACCTACGGCGAAACCAAGGAGCACTATGTTGCCAGTCATATTCGCTGTAAACACGTGTCCAAAAGAGATAAAACTGACAGCGTCAATTAGCCCCGTACTGAATGTGAGGGCAGTCAGCGCAATCATCGTTGCGCGACCGGTGGCTACTGCGGACTGCACAGACCTTGGTCTTGTGGTCATCAGGCCTTCACCAATTCTGCTATGCTCCGTGCTCGTCGCACCGCTATCGGTTGCCGTCAAAGCGATGTCGGTAGATTCGGTCATCCAGGCTCTCCCGCAAGAAAAGACGTTCGGGCGTATAGTGTCCAGCTCTTCGTTACCTAAAACTTGTACCCAGTCCACAGCGCCCAATAGTTCAGATTTCGTCCAGGGCTCTCTGCTTTCAAGAACTTGCCCGCATAGAAGATTCCGTAATCGGCCTGAGCCCACATGTGGCGATTTATCTGCCAATGAATCTCAGTTCCCGGCCTGTGCCCAACAAACCGCTCCCGGCTGTTTCCTGCTGGAACAATAAGAAAGCCTGGCACGGCGTAAACGCCATCTTGCAGGCTCTCTCTCCATTGGAAAATCCAGTCGAGAGACCAACTCACGTCATGCGGAAACGAGGTTTCGATATGAGGATGCAGGTCAATGAAGTTCACCGGACCAGGGCCGGTTGTGGCCAGAACACCAAAGTAGTTACCTTTAGGAAACAAAGCGTTAAACGTTCCCAACATATGCGAGCCGGGATGATCCCCACTAGAAATGTCAGCTTTGACGCTAAAACGAGGTTTCAGCCGCACGTTAGGAATCCGATATCCGGTCTCCGAGGCAACGGTCCAGGCGCGAATGTTTTCTGCACCGAAGATACCGAACTGCCATACAGCTTCATAGTCAAAATCCCAAGCAGCACTGTCGGTAGCGACAGCGCGTGAAACTCGTGCGCCGATAGAGTGCCGCACTTCTTGAGCAGTGCCTCTTTCGAAGACCGCGCGCTTGCGTTCTAAGCCGAGATAGTAGACATCCAACGCTGATTTTCTGGTGGAGGGCCGCGTCGCGTAAACGCCCCAGAAACCAACTTGCGAGTTGGGTGTATTGTCAAAAAATCCTGGCTTGTCTTTATCGGGCCGCATGGCAAATCCGTCAATTTGCCATGAATTGATTTTGCTTCTTACAAGAAAGCCATCGAAACTCAAGCGCACGTTCGGACCTTCGCGTACGTCAATCAATCTCCCCGAGCCATATTCCAATTCTTGCCGGCCGACCCGAAACTGGACCGAGTTCGGCCTCTCACTGGTGCTTATCTCAAGAAAAGCAGCCTGGAAGTCTAGTTTCTTTTCGTCAATAGGTCTCGGGCCGCCCGCGCGGAGGGAGTTCAATCCACTTTTGAATTCGACAAATGTCCTGACGTGTTGACCGTAATGGACATCGAAGTTAAGCATGTATCGTTGATTGAGATATCCATTCATGATGGGGGATAGGCCCCAATTGTCATTGCCGATCTGCTCCCAAACTTCCCGCGCTTCTCCTCCGATACTCATGTACAAGTCATTTGCGTTGCGGAGGGGGATGTATTTGATGGAATCCCAAACGTCCTGTCGAAGCGCCGGATTCTGGAGAAAGCTCCAATTCTCATCTTCCCGTAGCAGCTTGTAATTTCGATTCGGCTCGGCAATCGTCGCCTCCGTAGACTGAGCCAATGAGCAAGGCTCACCAATAGTGATTAGGAGCAAGAACATCAATATTGGTACGCTTCGCATCGCTCCGATTCCTCAGCGAGACGTATTCGCCTTGCTGGCCGAGTGGATTTCCGCGATATAGCCCCCAGGAAACTGCACAATGGCAGAATCCCGGTGATCCGAAGAATAGGCGGGGACTAATATCTGTACTCCGGCCGCTTTTGCTTTTTCGAGAATAGCGCTCAGATCTGCCACTTCGTAGCCGGTGAGTTCCCGGCCATATGGATAAGGGAGATGCCCATCCGTAACAAAGACCGTTAGCTTGCCGAACTTGGATTCAATTCGGATGCGCCTGTAATTGTCATTCGGCCTACCAATCTCAACGCCTGGCGCGCGGGCTTCGTCGGAGACAACCTTGCCGTGCGAAAAAGCCGCGAAGCTCCGCACGAACGCTTCCGCTCGGTCGGCGGAAACATAGACCCGGTTCTCCGGGATGGATTGAAGCGGAGCGTAGGATGGTGGCGTCGTGTGCCAGTAGAGCTGCGTGTTGACGCCTCCCGGAAATTGGATGACGGTGTCTTTCCCAATCGGATCATCGTACGGCATGACCAGAACGTCGGCGCCTGTTGCGCGAGCTTCACGAATTGCAGCATTGATGTCGGTTACGAGATAACCGGTTCGCTCGACGCCGAACGGATATGGGATGGGTGTCTTGAATCCGAAGACCGACAGCATCCCCACCGGTGTCAATACCAATTGCGAGATCGTGCTGCTGGCAGTGGGCGTCACCGTGAATACGCCCTGCTTTCCGGTTGAACCACCGAAGGTCGCGATCAGGCTGGCGACGAAACGGTCGAAATCTTCCGGCGCGACATAAACGTGAGTGGTGTCATACTGAGGCGCAACGGCTACATTTGTATCGTTGCCGAGAGTACTTTGTGCTGACAAATCCACGCACAAAAGTTGCGCCGCAAGAACAGCGCTGGCAATGGCTGTGAAGACTTTCGTCATTCGCATGGTCAACTCCGTTTACCTTCCTCGCAAGCTTGCCATCTGTATCTCAGGATCACTCTCCTGAATCTGCAGCGGGCGATCGAAGCGTTGGCCGACAAGGCAAACCGAAGCGGCCTGGCTTACATTAACGTTTCTGGTGTGAACCCATGTGCCGAACTGCTCTCCCAGAACCATCCCGAGTAGACCCAGCAAGGCCACAATAGGAGGCGCCGGACTCTTCACCCTAATCAGACCGTACAAAACCCCTACGCCCAGACCAACTACAAAGGACAGGAACAAAACTTTCATCGCATCTCTCCTGCACAACCGTCTTCAAAAGGCGAAACAATCGCATCCCAGCTGCCAGAGCCCAAGATCACCCAGCACGGAAACGTGGTGACTCTTCGTGCTCGATCCGGGGCGGACCGCAGAAAGGGCTTGAGAATGTGACGCTCCCACCGTTTCTTTTGAGGTATTCGCGTAGCCGCCGTACTCTTTGACCGGGGACCAATCAGGACTGACCGGCAGAGCGGGAGGCGCGAGTTGAGAAAATTCACCGGCGGCGTACATGACTTTGCCGCCAACCACGGTTAACAGAGATTCAAGCTGCTTGATTTCTTCTTCCGGGATAGAAAAGTAATCTCCCGTGAGCACGCTGAAATCGGCGAGTTGACCGGGATTGAGGCGCCCTTTCTTCCCGTCTTCTGTGGAGAACCAACTGCTGCCCACGGTGTAGAGATGAAGAGCCTCGGAGCGGCTCAGCCGGTTATTTTCCGGATAGAGTCTCAAGCCTCCAATTGTCTTTCCTGTGATCAGCCAGTACAGCGAGAGGAACGGATTGTAACTGGATACCCTAGTGGCATCGGTACCCGCTCCTACGGGAATACCCATCTCCAACATCTGGCGGATGGGGGGACTGCGCCGGGCCTGTTGCTGGCCATAGCGCTCCACAAAGTACTCACCCTGGAACGCCATTCGGTTTTGAACAGCAATTCCGCCCCCCAATTTCTTGATGCGCTCAAGGCTGCGGTCGGAAACCGTTTCACAGTGATCGAAGAACCAATGCAAGCCCTCCAAAGGAACTTCGCGGTTTACCTCTTCGTACACGTCCAGGGCACGGGAGATTGTTTGGTCATATGTGGCATGCAGGCGGAAGGGCCAGCGGTTCTCGGCCAGATGCCGAATGACCGCTTTCAATTCACTTTCCATGACGGGCGCCAGGTCCGGCCGCGGTTCAAGAAAATCTTCAAAGTCTGCTGCTGAAAAGACGAGCATTTCCCCCGCGCCGTTGACGCGATAGAAATCGTCGCCCTGGCCGGGCTTTGTCATCCTGGTCCATCGCTGAAAGTCTGCGAGCTCCTGTTTTGGCTTCTGGGTGAAAAGGTTATAGGCCAAACGAATCGATAACTCGTTTCTCTGATGAAGTTCGTTCACGACTTCATAGTCATCGGGGTAGCTCTGGAAACCTCCACCCGCATCCACTGCACTGGTGACGCCGAAACGGTTCAATTCACGGAAAAATAGACGCGAAGAGTTGAGCTGATCTTCGCGGGAAAGCTTCGGCCCCTTGGCCAGTGTCGAGTAAAGTATGTTTGCGTTGGGCCTGGCCAGGAGTAGACCTGTCGGATTGCCGTGCCGGTCGCGCTGAACTTCGCCAGCAGGAAAATCCGGGGCATCCTTCGCGTAGCCAAGCGCACGCAGAGCTGCGCCGTTCAAAAAGGCACGATCATATAAATGGAGAATGAACACTGGTGTGTCCGGAGCGGCGGCATTGATCTCCTCCAGCGTCGGCATACGCCGCTCTTCAAACTGGAACTCGCTCCAACCGCCTACCACGCGGACCCATTGCGGCGGTGGCGTCCTTCTTGCTTGGTCCTTCAGCATCGCGAGAGCTTCTGCGAGAGAGGGCACGCCATCCCACCGCAACTCCATGTTGTAGTTGAGACCACCGCGAATGGGATGCATGTGGGAATCAATCAGGCCTGGAATCACGGTCCGCTTATGCCCGTCGATCAGATGCGTTTCAGGCCCGCGCAGACGAACAATTTCTTCATTGGTGCCGAGGGCGGTGATTTTTCCCTGCACTGTAGCAATTGCCTCAACGAAAGACGGGTTTCCATTGGGTGCGATCTTGGCGTTGTACAGGATCAGGTCAGCCGGCATAGGAATCTCCTGAAAGAAAAACAAGTTGGAAGGGCAGGCGCGAACCTGCCCTGTGGAGTTACTTGTGGGCTGCGGCAGCCGTTGGTATCTGGTATTCGGGAAAGGACGTTGCAGGAGCGCCATGCACCATGGTGTAGGCGTATTCGACGCCAATTCCGTAAGCCCCATAGTGGCTTTTCACAATGTCCATGACCGCATCGTAAGTCTCACGACGCGCCCAATCGCGCTGCCATTCGAGCATTACGGAAAGTGAAGTCACGGGTTTCGCGCCCGCCTGAAAGACACGCCGCATAGCGTTATCGTGGGCGAGTTGGCTCACATCGCCGCAGCAGTCCTCGACGACGTAGACTTCATAGCCATCGTGAATCGCCTGAACGGTGGGAAGTGCCACGCATGTCTCCGTCCATAAGCCGGCCAGAACAATTTTCTTTCGTCCGGTTTTCTCAATCGCTGCGACAAAGTTCCGATCGTCCCAGGAATTCATGGAAGATCGCTCAATCGGGTCCTGACCGGGAAATACGGCCCGGAGCTGAGGCCACATGTTGCCGCTGAAGCTCTTCGTTTCCACGGTGGTCAGGACCACAGGCACATCAAAAACCTGTGCAGCCTTCCCCAGTGCCACGGTGTTGTTGATAATCCCCTGCCGATCAAAGTTACTCGTCCCGAACAGCATTTGCGGCTGGTGGTCAATCAACGCCACCACGCAATTGTCAGGAGTTAGCAGCCCTTTTTCACTGAGTTTTGGAATACCATTGTTGTGAGACATCCTTCGTTTTCCTCCATTTGAGATCGGCTCATTTGATGGACAGCCCAGAGCCGAATTGCTTCTCCATTTTCGAAATCTTCGCCGAGACCACCTATGCGGGTGCAAGATGCTTGCCACGATTTCGATCCACGGAAACGCCGTAAATTCAACGAACCCGGACGACGTGCTTCTTGGTTGGTGATAAGGGTTTGGCATTTGCGCAATTGTTGGCTCCTAAAGAAAGCGTTTGCGGGAATGCCGCGTATGCAAACGGCATGTTCTGAGATAGAGGACGTGTTGTGAGCAATACACCTGATAAGTTTTGTGAGAAAGTGGAGTATTCAGGGAGAGAGGCGGCCGAGCGCGGCAAGTTGGTGGGCCGCGAACTCTACGCGCAGGACTGCACTTCTTTTGAGGCCGACGATGAGATCGTCCGTCGCGACGATCTCAAATAGAATCGCTCACGCAGAAGTCTCTTGAGCGTCTAGCCGGGGCTGCTTGTCTGTAGAAGCAGGCGCACTCAAGGTCATGCGAATCTGGATTTCGCCCAGCAGCGTTCGATGAACTGGACAATGGTCGGCGATCTCCATAAGTCTTTGCCGCTGGCTTTCAGATAGAGAGCCGATCAGCGAAATCTCGAGGTCAATTTGATCGACTAGCCCTTCTTTGGTATCGCATGTTGCGCAATCTTTGGCATAGATTCTGGAATGGCCCAGACGCACCTGCACACCCTGGAGCGGCCACTGTTTTCGGTCCGCATACATGCGAACCGTCATGCTGGTGCAAGCTCCCAGCGCGGCCAGAAGGAGCTCGTAGGGATTGGGCCCCAGATCATTACCCAAATCGGCAGGCTCGTCCGATTGGAGGTGGTGTTGCCCAATTCGTATCGTTTGAAGAAGACCCTTGCGTTCCGAATTTACTGCAACAGTTCTGGACATATCTCACCATTGCGTGCACCAGGGACGATGCGCGATCTCTAACTTACTGCCCGTTCCTGACGCGCCCAAAATCGTTCACGCAGGATTCTTTTCAGTATTTTGCCGGAGCCGCTCTTGGGTAACTCAGTTTCAAAGAATTCGACTCGCCGGGGCACCTTGTAATTGGCCAACCCGCGCTTGCAATGGGCGATGAGTTCGGCCGGGCTGAGAGCTCTTCCCGGCTTCAACACGACGCAGGCCATTACGATCTCGCCCCACTGCGGATCGGGTACTCCAAACACAGCGGTTTCGAGAACGTCTGGATGCTGGTAGATGACCGCCTCGACTTCGCCGGAATAGACGTTCTCGCCACCCGTAACGATCATGTCTTTCAAGCGGTCCAGGATGTAACAGTAACCGTCGGCATCCTGATAACCAACATCTCCCGTGCGAAACAAACCGTTACGAAATGCAAGCGCGGTTTCTTCGGGATTGTTCCAATAGCCCCGCATAACATTTGCGCCGCGAGCCACCAGCTCGCCGTGATGGCCGTTTTCGACCCGCTTGCCTGACTCATCCACCACTTGCACATCCACACCGGGACAAGGCCGGCCGCAAGATAACATCCTGTCATCGGCATGCTCCTGGTCCTTGAGGCCAGTGAGAAAACCGGTTTCGCTCAATCCATAGACTTGAACCAGCTTGACATGCGGCAAAATCTCCCGAATATGGCGGATGAGCTCCGGCGCCATCGGTGATCCGCCATAAGCCAGCACTTCAAGGCTGCTCAGATCAAAGCTGCTGAGATCTTTGAATTGCGTCAGCAAATTGATCATGGTGGGGACCAGGACTGTGTGGGTGACGCGTTCGCGCTCGACCGTCTCGCAGAATGTTTGCGGGTTGAATTTCGGAATCGTTACCTGATAAGCGCCGAAGGCAGGAGCTGCGAACATCGCGGGAAAATCGGCAATGTGAAAAATAGGCGCAGCGTGGAGATACACTCCGCCTTCTGTGTATCCCATCCAGTAGTTAAAGTTATGCACATCCGCCAGTACGTTCGCATGGCTCACCATAACGCCCTTAGCTCGGCCAGTTGTGCCGCTGGTGTAGATAAGGGCCAGAATCGCTTCCGGATCATGATGGACCTCGGGAGGTGAATCGCCTGCCGGCTTCCAACATTCCTGATCGAGCACACGCTCCCATGCGACTGGCGTTGTTGGGCGGGGCAGCGCTGAGTGGCGGACAAGACCACGCGGACTTGCATCCGCGAGCACTCGGTCTATTTCGACTGTAGAAAGCCGTGTATTCAATGGGACTGCAATCACTCCGAGCCGGCTGCATGCATATACCAACTCGATGTACTCAGGTCCGTTCGGGAGCAGGAACGCGAGCCGATCACCAACGCCAAAGCCCTCTTTGCTCAGTGCCGCCGCAATGTCGCCAACACGACGATGAAGCTGCCCGAAAGTTATGCGATTTCCATCCGGAGCGAGCGCCACACGCTCCGAATAGTACCGCGACGCCCGACCTAGCGAGTGAATGTAAATCATTCTTAAGAAGCCTTCGCAGCAGCCGGCTTTTCCTTCGTTCCGGTGAAGTCCGGAGCACGCTTCTCCAGGAAAGC
>Ga0137403_10005994_pt1 | contig 13966 bp, 9 predicted proteins | sample CZOMad2_1_16fung_FD_122057 | JGI IMG/M metagenome (GOLD analysis project Ga0137403, IMG submission 122057) | Vadose zone soil fungal communities from Angelo Coast Range Reserve, California, USA - CZOMad2_1_16fungal (Hybrid Assembly) | ecosystem: Environmental > Terrestrial > Soil > Vadose zone... | reverse complement strand
AAGAAGCTGGTTACGAAAGACTCCGAGAGAGAGAAAATGTTCGCGCGAACATTTTCTCTCCCTCGGAGCAGCAATTATAGGGGCTTGGCAACTATAAATATCTCGCTCCTAACGGAGCGAAGACAAGAACCGTTCAATCACTGCCGTATCTAACTTCCATTCGCCGGATGCGTGTGCCGGCGAGGAACAACACCAACGCTGTGACGATCAATAACCCGGGAATTGAGATCCAGGCAGGAGTTGGTTCGGCTACGACTGCGAATGGTCCTTCCGAAACCGGTACCGGAACCAATGAATTCAAGTAATGGATGACGCTGATCTTTTTCAGCAGCGGCGGCAGCAGAAAGTTGATCCACTCCCAACCGTAGAGTACCAGCGCGGGGATGATTGGATTGCGAAAGAACAATCCCACCACCAGAAAGAAAGCGCCGTAACCAACGCACGCCAACATCGTAATCGTGACGTACCAAAAGAGTTGGCTCATGCCCGGCCCATCAAGGAACAAACGCGAGCTCTCTGCATAGTAATGCGAGAAAAAAACCAGGAGCATGCAAACAACCGTTACGGTCGTGAACAAGACAATCGACGTTAACAAGCCTGACAGATATTTGCCGGCCACCAGGACCTCGCGTCGCACGGCCGACAAAAAGTAATAATGCAGGCTGCGATCGACGATCTCACCGCGGAACAAATTCATGAAGATCCAGGCGCAGCCAAAAAAGACAACCGTGCGCAGGATCATCGAGTTGTAAAAAATCGAGTAGATGCTGAAGAGCTGATTCGAAGTGCGGCCCAGCGGATTGACTATCTCGACTAACACCAGCAGACCGATCGGCATTGCGGCCAGGAGGTAAACCAGGAGCGAACGCTTGCCGAAGAAATTCTTCTTCAGATCAAGCCGCATAATGGCGCCAATTTGCCGCAGCCACAGCGACAAACCGGCGCCGGCCGCTATCGAGCCATTCGTTTGAATTGATTCAGCGGTTGAACTCATAAAATCAACTTCCCAGTCGTTTAGAGGCGGACTACCGCCCGCCTGGCAATTCGTAGTATCCGGCGGGCAGTAGCCCGCCTCTAAACGGTTACTGCGCTCCGATCAAGTACTCGTAAACCGCGCTCAGATCATCGTCAACCGGCACGATTGATTCGACTTCGACGTGGCCTTCAGCCACCACGTCGTTGAGCGCCAGATAAAACTGATCCGGGTTTCGGATCTTTACAAACAAGCCGTGACGATCATCATGAACGCGTGCTTCGATGACATCCGTGCTTTGAAAAATTCGCGATGCCAGCACCGAAGGATGATTACAACGAATCAGAACCTGCACTGGGTGTTCGATGTCCATCTCGTCGCGCACACCCTGGATCGCGCCTTCCGCGACCACGTAACCGTTATTGAGCAAGACCACGCGGTCCGACATCATGTCGACTTCGTGCAGGATGTGACTCGAGATGATCAAGTGCAGACCGTCGGCGGCGAGCTGTCTGAAAAGCGCGATCGTTTCCGCCCGCACCATCGGATCGAGACCGTTGAGTGGCTCATCCAAAATCAAAACTGAAGGTTGATGCGCAAGCGCTTGCGCCAGTCGCGCGCGCTGGCGCATGCCTTTGCTGTACGCACCCAGCTTCCGGTCGCCGGCCGGCAACAAGTCGACCCGCTCGAGGGCCTTCTGTGTCAATTCATCGGCTTGTTTTGTAGTAAAGCCTGAGACCAACAGGAATGAGCGGATGAACTCACGACCCGTTAGTCCGCGCGGAAAGGAATCGAATTGCGAACAGTAGCCGAGTCTACGAAACAATCTGTCCGGCTGGTCTGTCGGAATGCCGAGCACGCTGACACTTCCCCGGGTCGGGCGTAATAAGCCGGCCATCAAATTCATTAACGTCGTCTTCCCCGCTCCGTTCGGACCAACGAGACTGGTGATGCCCGCAGGGATATCGAGGCTCACTCGATTCACGCCGAGTATCTCGCCGTAAAACTTCGAGACGTTGTCGAAGACAATCAGTTGTTCAGACGAGGCACTCATAAGACTAACTACGTACGTTTAGAGGCGGGCTACTGCCCGCCATTTTTCCAGGCAACGAGCGGGCGGGCGGTAGCCCGCCTCTAAACAATCACTTCACTACTTCATACGCTTTGACCTTGCGCGACAGCAGCCAAAGGCAAAGCGCGCAGATCAGAAACAGAATCAGCCATGACGCCCACAGCGGCGGCTCTACCATTGCCGTTTCGACAATTACACCTCCGCGCATCCGCTGCACCTGTCCCGCTTGTTGCACGAATGTGCCAAATAGTCCGGCCCAGACATTTCTAATCAGAGAGCCCAAACTCAAGAGGTTTCCCCAACGCGTTGCTAACATCTCATTCAAAATCGCCGCAAAGACGGACGGAATAAAAAAGAGACCGATCAGCCCGGCACTGGCCGCCAGCCGCCACTTCACCCAGGCTGAAATCGTCTGCGTCAGTAGCGCTAGCAAAAGGATCCAGACCAGGCTGCCGAGAAAAATCGCGCTGGCGATCGGAATATTTTGCGAGAACCACGACCAGCCTTCGAGATAACTTTGCAGCAGAAACAAAATCAAACCTGGCACCCAGGTGATCGACGAAAGCAGCAGAATCACAATCGACATTTTGCCGACGACGTATTCGCTGCGACTGAATGGCCGGCAAAGATAGAGAGGCAACCCGTTGTTGGTAAGATCGCGCGCGACCTGTTGTGGCCCGACCAGCAGGGCCAGAAAGAAACCGACCCATCCTTGTATTTCGACGAAGGTTAGAAAAAACGTGGCATCAATTGGTAGTAAATTGGCGGCGCTGAGCCTCATGATCGCGAGCGCTTCGGTGTTGTGACGCAGGTAAATAAGAATTGCGAAGAGGAGCGGCGCCATGAACGACAATGCATATAAGCCGGTAAAGAGTTTCGAGCGAAACACATCGCGAAAAGCGTGCCGCGGAATGATGAGGAAACGACTCCATTCCGGCGACAGCGTGCCTGCGTATCGTTTATATGATCGTTCAAGTACGGCCATAGTAGGTGTCAGAAGCCCGACCGTCAGGGAGGGCCAGTCTCATAATCGAGATCGGTGGATGCCATTGTTGCCCTCCCTCACGGTCGGGCTTCTGACACTGGAACTCCGTTCTCCATTGCCTTCAAAAAAATGTCTTCAAGTGAATCGCGCTTATAACTTAATCGCCGAATCTGCACTTGCGAACCGGCGGCGAGTCTATAAAGATCGCGAACCTCTGTTCCGTCCTGCAGGATAATCTTCAGACGGTGATCGCTCGTCATGGCGCACTCGCAACCCAGCGAGCCGATGCCTTCGACAAAGCTTTTGAGATCGCCGCGCGTCTCGAGCATCAGAAACTTTTTGTTCGCCTTCCGCTCTTCTTCCAGGTTGCAATAAACGACAAGACGTCCGTCTTTTAGAATTACGATCTCTTCACAGCACTCTTCGACATCGCGTAACAGGTGCGAAGACAAAACAATATTCGCCTGACCGCTGTCGCGAATCTCTCGAATCATTTTGATCATTCGTGACCGCGCCGGTGGATCCAAACCGTTGGTCGGCTCATCAAGAAAAATGAGACGTGGCCCATGCACGATCGCCTGTGCCAACTTTGCCAGTTGCTTCATCCCGAGCGAAAACGTGTTGACGTTGCGATAGCGCGCTTCTCCCAGACCAACGAAGAAAAGCGCTTCATGCGCCCGCTCCAGCGCCGCTCCCGGCGGTAGTCCGGAAAGCTCCGCCATAAAACGCACGAAGTGAATGCACGACATTTTCGAAATGAAAGAATCGCGTTCCGGCATATAGCCGATCAACGACTTGATTTGATTTGCTTCGCCGCGAATGTCGCTGCCCAGGATTCGCGCGGTGCCCGATGATGGCTGGTGAAATCCAAGCAGAGTATGAATCAGCGTGGTCTTGCCCGCGCCGTTTGGTCCCAGCAAACCGATCGCGCGTCCACGCAGATCGCCGTTGAGACTTTTCAGAATTGGACGGCCGCCGAAAGTTACCGACAGGTTGTCGAGAGTGATGACACCGGGGCTATCGTTGAGGTGAGAACTTGTAGCTGGCGCTTCGAGTGTCATTCTTTTTCGCGAGACTCCTGAAGGTCTTTAAGGCTGCAGGACCATTCAGTATCAGGAAGAACGTTCCCCAGAATAAGCCGATCGATGCTCTTACGAAAAGATTGTCCCACGAGTTCAGAAATAAGATCGAGAGGCCAAGGGCCAAAAGCGTTATACCATTAACGAGGACGCCGCGATCGCCTCGCGAACCAAAGGCGGGCTGGCTGGAAATAATGTTCAACGGACTCTCCTCCAGGATTAGGCGACGGTGCGGCTCATTGCCGCTCCAGCACGATCAGATCGTCGATCTTGCCATCGGCGCTCGCATCGTGAGCCTTAATACTCAGGATGCGACGGTCATTTGAAAGCTTTAGCGTGCGAGTAAAAGTCCCGCCATCGTCAATCCATTCCAGGATCATGGCGTCGGCGCGGCGGACAACTTTGGTCTTAATGCGTTCATCACCGGAACCATTTACCGTTTCAGCGCCATCGAGGGAATAATTGATGGTTCGAGTAGACTCGCCGGCTGCGTTCACTACTTTGATTGTCTCGCGCAACGAACCGTCTGCGCGTTCAAAGCGAATCACAACATCGTTGGGCGCTCCGTGGTTCCCCGTAAATTCGCTCCGCGACGCATCCATCTTCCAAGTACCGATAACATCCTTTTCCGGCTGCGCATGAACTAAGACCGCAGCCAGAGAGATCACGACGGCGGCTAGAGACATCAATATTTTTCGTCGCATCCTCGTCTCCATCAAAACAGAAAATGCCACAGACTCGCGGTTGTGCATTTCATCGAAGCGTGAGCACCAAAGTCACAGAGTTACAAGGAAGTTTTTCTTGTAAGCCTCTGTGACTCGGCGCCTCTCTGGCAACACCTTGATTAGTTCTTCTTCATTCCCTGCTCCAGAATGTGGTGCAGTTCAAAAGCGTTCGGCATTCCCAGCAACGTGGCCGGACTCAACCCAAACGGACCGCCTTCAGTGTTCGCGGCGAATTCGATTCGATCACCAAACGCGTAGGCATAAGCCAGGGTCGGCTCCATCGTGGCGGCCATCGTCAGCGCGCGCTGCGGACCTGACGGCATGTTCGCCGCCTGATTCGCGAAGGGCTTGGCCAACTGCGCCAGGTTCTGATAAATGAGCGCCGAGAAATTAACGTTTCCGTCCGCCGGCAAGCCAGCCGTGAATTGTGGCGAATGCAGCAGCGTGCTGCCTGAATCGTGAAAGCGCAGTGCTTGATCCACCAGCGCCCGCGTCGGACCGGCAATCAAATAGCCGTTCGCCATGACGTAATTAACTTCCACGCCGCCAAAGTCTTTCGATCTCAGCGTATAGAAAGTGCGCCCGCCGGAATCAGCCTTGTCCCATTCGAGACCCTGCTTGCCTTCCTTTGCCAGTTGCTTGTTCACTTCGGTGACGACTTGCTCAAACGTCTGTTGCAAATGCGCCGGGTCGTTCACCTGGATCACCAGCTTCCACGAGGGAGTCGGCAAAATTGGCCCGTCAATCGCGAACGCATAATCGCCACCCAGAGGCGCGGCAAAATCGTTGCGCAGGTTGAGTCCATGGTCCTTCTCCAACTCGTCGAGGTGCTTGTTCAGATCCGGACAAACGTTGCTGACCACTGCCAGCAGGTCGTCGACGACGGCGGTCGGATTCTTGATTACAAATCCGGCAACCAGATTTGCATCCGGCGAAATATATTCCAGCGATTTCATCGGCGCCGGCGCCGCGAGCCATGAAGTAATTCCGTGGTCCGCCTGATTGTAGGAAAGCACCGCGCGGGTGTGCGTCTTGCCATCGGTGTCTTTCTGATCGAGCACGAATGATTTCATGTTAAAGACACCGAGCTGGTTGAGTGCCTGCTCATGGCTGCTGCCAACAGCGATCCGGCGGACGCCGCGAGTGTGCGCGATGATCTTTTCCAGATCAGCGCCCAAAACGATCCCGGCGCCTTCGTGATAAACCTGCGCGATACGCGCGTAGAAAGGCGTCGCAGAAAATCCACTGCCGCCTTTGGCAATTGTCTGCAATTGCTCCAGCTTCGGAGACCCGACGAGCACGTCGCCGGAAATCCACACGTACAACTGCTTGTCGCCGCCGGTTGAATTCGTAACGGGTTGAGCACTGCGTGGATCATCAACCCAAACGACCTGCGGCGCCTTGCCATTCGTGCTTAGCTTTTGCACTTCAGCATCAAAGAAGGCACGAAAGCCCGCCGGATTTTTGAGTTCAGCCAGCACGATCGGTTCGGTCGGCTGTCCTTGATTGCTCATGCCGGCGCCCACCGCGATCTCTTCACCCAACTGATCTCCAAAGTCTTTGATGATCGCGATGGCCTGATTCATTCCCGGGCCACGCGGCTCATGCCGGTCGGCAAACCAGTCGCGCAGCGCCGGATTCTGTTGAATGCGCTCTTCGATGATCCGGTTCGATTCAGCGATCGACGCCGCCAGATTCGGCAGGGCCGCATACATCACCGTACTTTCGGGCATCATGTCGAGCAGTCGCGTCGAGGTGCGCACGCCGGGTTTTGGCACGGCGTTTAGCTCTTTATTCAGCGAGGCCAGCGCGTCAAGCGTTTGGGTATAACGCGCCGCATTGCGACTCCATGAAACCTCATCCTTGACCGGCACAGTTTCGATCGAAGCATTGGTGGTGGCCTGGTCCCCCGCGCGCAGCACCTTATCAGTGCCATTGCGATCGAGATGAACTTCGCCTTCGATAACACTGACGCGCGAGCCCTTCGTTCCGGCATTCACAGAGAACGTCGTTCCGGTGACCGACACAAGTGAGTCGCCAGTGTCGACGTACAGGTGGCCCTTTTGTTTAGCCGCTTCGACAATCACGCTCCCACTGTCGAGGTGGACCGTGGTGCCGCGCATTGTTTGACTCATCGAGAACTCAGAACGATCCTTCATCTCGATCGTCGAACCGTCTCCGAGCCGCACAACTGCGTGCGCGTCCCTGGCGGTGCGAATTACATCGCCGCGCCCAATTTTTTCACCCACACCCAGAGGCCGCGTTTTGGAGTCAGCCACCACATACAGTGGACCATCGGCAGCTTGCACGGTCGCTTCCAACGATCCAAACGGCACGTAACGTTGAATCAAAGGCAGGGCGATCAAGCCGAGCCCAATCAGCAACGCCGCCGCGATGCCCCAACGCAAAACGACGGGCCGCAGACTGTACGCCTGCTTCTGCTGTTTGCGCCTGGCCGGCACCACCGGCGCGACGCGCGCTTCCCGCGCCTGCTTCAGGGCCTTGCGGCAAGGAATGCACTCGTGGGTGTGATCGACGAGCAGCAACGAGCGCGCCTCAGAAAGGCCGCTGCTCAAGTACGCCGGAATCAACGATTGAAAATCCGCGCACCCTTCGATGCGATCGCCGGCTGCCACGACGTTTAGAGGCGGGCTACCGCCCGCCAGTCGCGATGACGCGTCTATTCGCGACCAAACACGCCCAGTTGCTTCGTTCACTGCTTTGTCGTCAACCTGCTCAGAACGAATTCCGGCAGCGATTTTGTCCAACATGTTGTCGAGTTCTTTCTTCTTCATGGCTTCACTCCAATGATTGCTAACAATGATCCTGTTCCGTTTAGAGGCGGGCTACTGCCCGCCAATCCCGAGGGCCGTAGCCCTCCGCTAAACGATTTACTCGTGACCTTTCAAATACTTTCCAATCTCTTTCCGTAAGCGCGCGCGGGCGCGATGCAACGTGACGCCGACGACCAAAGCCGACGTATTCATGATCTCGGCGATCTCGCCGTTGCCGTAACCTTCGAAATAGCGGAGCGCGAACATCTGCCCGGCTGTGTCGCCAAGTTTCGTCACTGCTTCGCGAATCAGCTTTCGCAGTTCCCTATCTTCGTGATGTGTTTCCGGATTCTGCTTTGAAATGCCTGGCGCTAAGCTGGCTTCGTTTTCGAGATCGTCAATCGCGATCGATCTCGATCTCTTTCGGCTCCGAAGCAAATCGAGCGAAGCATTGATCGCGGCACGCGAGAAGTAGGCCTCGCCATTCTCCGCCGCCGCGGCGGTTTCCTGTTCGCGCGTGATGCGCAAGAAGACTGTCTGCAATACATCTTCGGCATCGGCGGCGCTTCCCGTCACGCGATACGCCGTGCGAAACACGCGTTGATTGTGTTTGAGGAAAAGGATCTCGACGCCGTCTGACGCGGGTGTTAATGAGCTCGCTGTGGCCGTGCTCAACGGCGCTCCGGAATCGGTCGATCCAAGGTAACCTGCAGATGATTTGAGCGGTTTTACAGCAGCCAGCACAGCTTCCTCCTGAATATCTTCTCCGCTCATAAAACGCCCCGGCGGGGAGATTATTAACAGGAGCAGCGCAAAAAGAAAGGAGTCGGTCTAACCGCGGATTCTTATCGTCCCGGAATTGCTTGCGCGCCCATGGGCCTGGAGCGTAACCACGCAACCTCCACTGGCGACGTTGTCCGGAAGTCGGAACGTGACCTGGGTAAGACCAAAGTTCGGCACGGTGCGCACATCCTCGGCGGGAAGATCCAGAACGCGATTGGCGCTATCGACTAACCTCACCACGACGGACGAGGCCGTCTCGCCCTGCGTTAACTGCAGATTTGTCGCAAATAAGATAACCCGTGCATTCCGATCAGTACCTGCGTTAAGCCAATCCGCGCCGTTGACTACGTCAAATGGGTCTCTCAATAACAACAGACTTACGGCGGCAGCTTCGTTCGACGCAGACTCGTTCACGAGTAGTTGCGGAGTGGAACTGCTCGAGAAGACGATATCGATTATCGGGTGAAGCTCAATGCCGTTTGGCGCCACGCCGGTTTGCCCATGCAGGAAGTCGAACATCGCCACGCCAGTTACCTGGACCGGAACGTTCGCGAATTGGAAACTCGTACTGGCTGTAAACATCGCATTGAATTTCATGCGGGCGTTGACGATGCTCGCAGCGAAGGGGCTGCCGGACCCGACACAGCCAGGATTCGGAATCTCGCCGATAATTGTGTTGCCAGACTGATCCTGCAACACGATATGGTAATCAGAATCGTCTTCGAACTTGTACTCGAGCAAGTTGGCATTGATGGTCCACGTGGTTGTTTCGAACGGCGCGACGCGGTTGTTCGGAGGGATCGGCGACGGCGGCGTCCAGCTTCGCATGGTAGCGATGGTCGTCGGTTGCGTAACGAAATTGATCGCGGACGCGTCCGGATCGGATCCGGTCTTGACCGACCAGCGTTCAACTCCGCAGTTTGGCGTCGGGGTTGAGGACGGAGTCGGGCTCGGCGAAGGACTTACACCACAGGTTATCGCCGGCGAAGAACTGTTGCGCGGATTTGGCGCGCCCGTTACAAAATCCGAATCGTTCTTGTCGGTGTCCGTGCAGCCGCTGTTAATTCTTAATTCAGCAGTTGTGTTACTCGGCGCGTTGGTGGCGGCCGATCCCTCAAAGCAGTTGGCGCTGCCATAACCAACCAGATCGATCACTGAAGATCCGACTGGGCACGATCCAGACAGAGCAGTTGTGCCATTGACGAGCGCGACTTTGCCGGCAGTCGCACTCATTGCAATCACGCCGGTTGCATCAGGCGAAGGTAGATCTGTGGAACCAGCGGCGCCTTGCGCTTCCTGAATCAAAAAATAGTGTCCGGGCGCAATTGTGCACGTGCCGCCACACAGATTAGTTACTTGCCAACTCGTGCTGGTGGCTGCTGCGTATTGGATGGACCAGTTGGAAACGTCGACGCTGGAGTTGCCGGCATTGAACACTTCAATGAAGTCGTTCTTCAGCGTCGCGCCACTATTGCCGCCGCCACCGTAAATCTGGCTGATGACCACGCTTGCTGACACTGCCGCATGCGCCTGCCTGTGGGACGTAGTGGCGCGCAGCACGATGGCCGCGGGCAGCACCACTGCGCACAGCATCAACAGCAGTCTTTTATGGCGGGACAGAACCTTCATCAGCAAACCCGGTGCAGTTTTCAATTCCGGAAAAGTTTTTTGTGAGAGCGCAATAAACCCTTTCCAGCGTCGGGTTTAGTAAGGTCTGCAAAACGCCGACCGCTCAGCGGAAGTCATTTTCCCTGGGGGCTTGCAAGAAATTTATCGTTGAGCGATTAAGGCAAGACTACACGCAGAGTCGACTGCAGGCAAGACGAAGAGAAGGCGAAGGTTGAAGGAAGATGCAGAGTTTTTCTCAACAACAAATCAGACACGAATATCACGGTCCAAAGCGTTGTCGATATTCGCTCGACGCGAGGAATGCCTTGACCATTTCCGCGTCGATATAGTTGCCGTTGAACTGATTGAGTTTGTTCAGCCAGAAGTTGTAGCCCTGATAATCAAGAGTCGGTTCCGGTGGGTCGTAAGGATTTCTTTCCAGATAACCGAAGTACTGCATCAGCACGAAAGCTTCGTTGAAAAGTTTGTTAGAGACTGAGTTGCTCTCGGCGACACTCCGCAGAGCGCTGGCGCGACCGGCATCGCCGCCTCCCGCGCTGTTGAAGGCGTTGATTGCCGCCGATGTTTCAGTGCCGATTGGAGTCACAGCAACGTTCGCAAAAAGCGAACTGACGTAAGTCGCCGCATCCTGGCTGGCGTGCGCAGTTTGAAAAGCCGGCCGCTGAACAAACGCGAGTGCAAAGGCTTGCTTGTTCGTTTCCAACTGCGTTTGCCAGTTACCTTGCCCGACGATGATTTGCGTCGGGGTAGTTTGTATTTGCCGCGTGTCTGCGAGGAACGGCGTACGATCCACCGGCACAGGTTTACCGGAGAGGTTGCCAAACCCGGACTTGTACATCTTGTAGACAAGATTACCCGTCTGTTGAAATTCGATTGAGAGGAAAAATGCGGCTGAGACATTGATGCGCGTGGCTTCAATGCATGACGTATTCGAACCGCACGATGTAATTTGATTCGTCCAGAAATCCAAACCTGACTGGTCAGGTTGCCGATTGAGGAAATCAAGATACTGTTGCGTAACCAGGAAAGATGCGCCATCAATAGGATTACCGACTGCTTGATTGATCGTCAGGATCGCTCCGGAAACATTTATCGTTCCCGATCTCGCGACTCCCGTGTTTGCCGCTACCGCGTAGGTGACAGTGCCGCTCCCATTGCCGCTTAAGGATGAAGTAATAGAAATAAAGCCTTGGGTGCTCACTGCTCCCCAACTGCATCCCGGTTGGGTTGAAACGTTGACGGTTCCGGGACCGCCGGCTCCGGGATACGTCTGACTAATTGGATTCAATGTAACGGTGCAGTCTGCGGCCTGGCTCACCTGAAACGTCGCGCTGGCAATCGTCATGGTCCCAAAACGTTGCGCCCCAGAGTTCGGGGCCACAGAGTAAGTAACGGTTCCGTTCCCAGTTCCGCTCGACCCTGAAGTGATCGTGATGAAGCTCGCATTGCTGGTTGCCTGCCAGGAACATCCTGTCTGGTTAAAGACGTCCACGCTCCCGCTGCCTCCGGCTGCCTGAAAGCTTGAGGAGAACCGGTTCAGGCCAAAGACACACGTCGGAGTGGGCGTTGGTGTTGGAGTTGGTGTCGGAGTCGGCGCGGCGCCACAACCTGTCCAATTGAGCTTTACTGTTCCCGCATCACCGCCCCATCCGTCAACCACAACTCTGTATGTTGTGCCAGCGGTGGCATTGAAGGTGACGGTGCTGGATCTGATCACTCCATCCTGCACATCGTCATTGAAAACCAGTCTCGTTAATGAGCCGACACTGCTGCCCGTATAGACCGCGAGAATCGTGTCGAAATCGCTGCCACTAGTCGTAATCGTAGCACTGCCGGACGAAGGCGCTTGCCATTGATACCAGACAGTGTGAGTGGGACTGAGCGAACTGCTGTCCGTGGGATCGTGGCTCGGCTCTCCGGCTTCCCTCGTAGCGCCAAAACTGCTTCCGTTGACGCTACCCGTACAGCCGCTAATCGCCTGCGCATTCGCAAAATTGTCGTTCGCTGGAGGGGTCGGCGCCGGTGGTGGCGGCGGCGGCGGATTGCTGTTCGTCAAATTATATCCGAACGATGTGAGCGCTAGGGTGTCGCTGCTCGTAATCGTTCGCCGGCATCCGTCAGGAATCGCCGGATCCATAATGCCTATTGCGCCGGCACAGTTCGCTACGTGTTTCCAGTGGCTCGATTGCCAACCATCGCCGCCGTTCGCAGCCGAACCGGCCGGACCACCCGTCGATAGTCCCAGCTCAGCATTACCCGGAACAAAATCGAATTGCAGTGGATCAGGCGAACCCCCAATCGTGAGAATCCTCTGCGCGGTAGTAAACGTCGACGATGTAGTGCCGGTGCGAAAACGATAAAGATCCCAAATCGAAGGCTTGGCGACGTTCAGACCTGCGTCCGAATCGAATCCTAACGCGTGACCAATTTCATGGGTGGCAACCGCATCGAAATCTATAGCGCTCGCGGTGATGCCATCACTCGGATCGAAATCAAAGGTGAAGTTCGAATTGAACGCAATTCTCGCGGCCGCGTCCGTCGGCTGGGCCGTCGCTGGTAATAATCCAATCGCGCGCGCAGTTGAGTCTGAGACATCGGCCGCGCCGGCATCACCCAGATCGGTGGGAACAGTATTGGAAGGCAACGAGTTAAATATTCCCTGCTTCGTCGCATTTCCCTCGCCCGTCGCTTCCGCAATTAAGTTCGCGCGCACAGATTGATAAGGATAGGAATTGCCGGGTGCGCTGGTACTGCCAAGGACCCCAGTGGGCCAGGCTTGACCAAAATTCGTGGTGCCGTAGTCAACGTCTAGATAGATCGTGACCGGCGACATGATTAGCGATTCCCAGTTCTGTGCAGCCCGAGTGAATGCTGCGGTCGCCGCTGGATTCTGTTGCAGCTGCTGGGTAGCACGGAGAACGATCGTCAGATTTGCAGCGGCTGGAGCCTGGCTGGTGCTCGATTTGCCATCAGGAATTTCGAGATGGTTGATCTTGCGGAGCCCAAGCCCTTCCAAATCGGCCTTCGCGCGTTGAGCAATCTCCGCTGGAGTGGCTTCGCGACAGACAGTTTCACCTTCCGGATTTCGATAAACCGTAAACTGACGGCGAGCCGGCTTTGCATCATCAGACGCTTGAGCGGGCGTAACGAAACTGACTGGCGTAACCGGGGGCCGGGAGGGCGAGGTTTTGATCCCGAGAATATGTCGCGCCTTTTCATTCAGTCGCGCTGCAGAAACGAGCGCCCTGGGTGATAGAGAACTACGTGCGGCCAGAGCGGTTCCACCCACAAATAGAGTGAGCGCAGATAGCGCAATAAAGCAGAGCTTTCGGCGATCGTAAGGATTCATGAAATTACTGAGACTAACGGTCGGGAAGTCTTAGGCGAATTAGGCCGGTACCGCTGAGGCCGAGGCGGCATCGGAAACAAACCAAGCCTTAGAGACCCAATACCCTGAGACCGTTGCCAGTAATATCATGAATTCTATCAACAAAACCATGGCCGAACGACTACTTGAGCATGTTCTTGCCGAGAGAATCCAGACGCGTCCGCGCCGCGGCCACTTCAGGACTATTGGGATATTTTCGCAGGATCTCGCGCCAGGCCCAGCCTTCGTAATGAAACTGTTTCTTGGCGCGATCGAAAGTGAAGATGATGCCCTGTCGATTATAGCGATCGAGACCGCTGTAATTCAGATAGTAACTAAACTCAGGCGCGCCGCCGGCCGGCAGCTCTCGTCTTTCAAATCGCCGTTCCGCTTCGCGCGTCAACTTGGCCGCGGCCTCTTCAGCGGCGTCGCCATAAATCAATAATACTTTCGTTCGGGCCGCCGAGCGCGGGAACGCATCGAGAAAGATCCTGGCGCGCGCCACGCGATCGAATTCATCCGCGCCGTCCAGGAGGCGCGTGAGGCGCTCATCATCGCCCGCCCGCCATGATGAAATGA
>Ga0137403_10005993_pt1 | contig 13967 bp, 13 predicted proteins | sample CZOMad2_1_16fung_FD_122057 | JGI IMG/M metagenome (GOLD analysis project Ga0137403, IMG submission 122057) | Vadose zone soil fungal communities from Angelo Coast Range Reserve, California, USA - CZOMad2_1_16fungal (Hybrid Assembly) | ecosystem: Environmental > Terrestrial > Soil > Vadose zone... | reverse complement strand
CAGTCTCCCTGTTGGCCGAGTCGGCGAAGCTTCCGAGATCGCGCAAGCCTATCTGTTCTTGATGCAGGAAGGATTCGGCACTGGGCAGACCGTTGTCGTTGATGGCGGTACGGTCCTGGTATAGCACCACGACGATAAGCCGCGATTCTTCTAGCAGCGAAAGGATCAGCACCGGGTAACACAGTAGGGGCTAGCACCGCCGGAGCCGCACGTACTGTTTTCACCACGATGTTGCAGAAACGAGGAGGAAAGAGAATGGAGTATTCTCCTGACGACCAATCTGTCAAATCAATTCGCAAAAGTCGGAGTAGGAATCATGATTACTCACAACCCCCTCCACGGATCCGGACGAGCGGTATTCCCGCATCCGGCTCTTGCCTTAGGTGATGACGCCCATGCGGCGCAGGGGATAGGGATGACAGACCGTAGGCAGAGGCAGCCAGCGAGTGAGGAGGCGCCGCATACGCTCCCAGTGGACGCGACCGTTCTGGCTGCGCCGCGACAGCGCGCGATGCCACAGCCGTCCCACTTGGAATCGAAAAAGTGCCAGCGCCGAGTGGTTCATGGGCACGCCGTAATACCGGACGTGTCCACGTACCACCGCTTGCAACCACTTACCCAGTTCGGGGATGGATTCATGCATGCGTCGCTGAAGTTCGGCTTTCACCTCGTTCAGCTTCGCCTGCAACCTTTTGCGTATCGTTTGCCGCAACACCGTATACATTCCATTGCTTCTCTTCTTCACGCAAATATGCGTAAAGCCGAGGAAGTTGAACGTCTCCGGCTTCCCTTCTCCGCGCCTTTGCCGATTATTGATCGCAAACGGACCAAACTCCAGCAGCCGCGTTTTCTCGGGATGCAGTTCCAAGAGGAACTTCCTCATTCGCTCGGTGAGTTCCGCTCGGAACTGATCGGCATCCGCTTTGCTGTTAAATCCAACCACGATGTCATCAGCGTATCGCACGACGATGACATCGCCGTGTGCCCGCTTTTGTCGCCATGCTTGGACCCACAGGTCGAATACGTAATGAAGATAGACGTTCGCCAAAAGCGGCGAAGCACTTCCACCCTGGGGCGTCCCTTCCTCCGTCCGCATTCGTTTCCCATCCTCCAGCACGCCGGCCCTCAACCATTTCTGGATGAGCCGCACAACGCGCCGGTCTGCGATCCGATGCTCGATGAACTTCATCAGCCATTCGTGGGAAATGCCATCGAAAAAGCCTTTGATGTCCAGATCGAGCACCCAGTTCACTTTTCTCGTCAGCAGTCCGTTGTACAGAGCATCCAGCGCTTGATGCTGGCTTCGCCCTGGTCGGAACCCGTACGAAAATCCAAGAAAATCCGTTTCGTAGATAGTGTTCAGCACCTCGACCGCCGCGCGCTGAACAATTTTGTCTTCCAGCGCCGTGACTCCGAGCGGTCTCTGCCGCCCGTCGGCCTTCGGGATATACACCCTACGCACCGGCTTCGCTCGGTACGCTCCTCGCTTCAGCCTTTCGGAAAGATCTTGAAGGCTTCCCTCCAGCGTCTCGCCGTAGTGCCGCCACGTTTCCCCGTCCACGCCCGGCGCAGCTTCCTTCTTCAGTCGGAAGTAGGCCATCCGCAGCGTTTCCAGGTTGTAGATGTGGTGCAGGAGCGCCGTGAACCGCAACTTCTTATCCTTTCCTGCTGCTTGACGTACCCGCTCCAGCGCACTCGGCGCGTCTTTCCGGCTCGGTGTCCGGGACGCGTTTTGCTGTGGCAGGTTCCCTTTGGCCAGTCCTCTTCCCTCCATCCCCTCCGCCACCGGTTGCCCGACTTTGTTTGGGGACTTCTCAGGTACTACAGGTCTGTCCGACTTCCCAGGTCCGTTCGTCATCGGCGTATGTCCTTAGACTTCCCGATGCGTCCCAAGACTACTGCTGCTTTGGACGGCCCTGGGATCTCCCGGTTCCCGCGCGAGGTGTCTCCGTACGTGCACAGGGTCTCTGACCGCGCGGGACTCTGGCACACCTCGCGATATCGGTGCACCAGATGTTGCCTTCCGCTAGCTCCTACAGCGTCGGCGTCCCGGAGTAAATGTCTTACGCGGCTGAATACCCGGCCCATACGTTCCCCTGTCAACGCTTCGACGCCGCCCTTGCGAGCGGCTCCGCATGACTCGGGGCCGATGTGGGTCGCTACTTCACATTCGTATGACTTTTTCATTCACTACACCTCGCCGGTTTTAACCGGCGCACAGGAGCAACCAGAATGAATCTGATCGAGTTGAATCGTTCCTTACGGCAACTGCGTCTCGGCGGCATCGCTGCGGTGCTAGAGACGCGCCTGCAGCAAGCCCAAGTGGAACCGATGGCCCCCATCGACTTTCTTTCCTGTCTGGTATCCGATGAACTGACGCGTCGCGGCGACCGACTGTTGGAACGGCGCCGGAAACAAGCGCAATTTCGCGATCCACAGGTGACGCTCGACAACTTCGATTTCAACTTCAACAAGAAGATGAATCGGAGCCTGGTCTTCGATCTGGCGACGGCCACGTTCATCGCTCGCCGCGAAGATGCACTTTTCCTAGGCCCACCCGGCACCGGGAAAAGCCATCTGGCCCAGGCCATCGGGCAAGCGGTCATCGGCCAGGGCTATCGGGTGATCTACCGCGAGGCGCACATCCTGCTCGAGGAAATCGCCGAGGCGGCTCTCGATGGAAAACGCAAAGAGCACATGGAAGTTCTGACCACCGTGCCCCTGCTGATCATCGATGACTTGGGGATGCGTAAGTTAGGGCCCACAGCAGCGGAAGAGCTGCTGGAGATAGTCATGCGCCGTTACGAACGCACGAGCACGTTGGTGACCTCCAACAGACCGGTCGAGGACTGGGGAAAGCTACTCGGCGACAGCGCGGCCGTCACCGCCATGCTCGACCGCCTCCTCCACCACGGCCATATCCTCAAATGTGGGCCGCGGAGTTGGAGAACCAAAACAGGCTTGCCTGATCAGGAGAAAACGGGATAAAAAGGATCACGTCCCGGGCCATTTCACATGGCCGGTTTTGAAGTGACCCCGCATGGCCGGTTTTGCACTGACCCCCGAGGCCGTTGGTCTGTTTGCAGTTGACGGGGCCGACCGCCAGCATCGAGATTTCCGAATTGAAAAGTACATTGACTGAAGAACATTGAGACGAAGTCAAGGGCAAATGAAACCCAAGCTTATAGTTCTTTCCGTTCTTGTTGTACTAGTGGTGACTTTAGTGATAGCAGGTTCACTCAAAACTCGAGAACAGACTAGGGTTTCTGCTGTTCATTCGACGCCGGCAACTAACGAAGAAATTGATCGTGCAATTGAGAATTCGATGCTGCGAGTTTCTACTCAGGACATCGATCGGCTTCAGACTACTTTGTCAAACACGCGTTCCTTTCAGTGCTGGATGAGAATTGGAAATCGTTTCCAAGACCAGGAAGAATTTAGAGCTTTTAGCGATCTTTCCTCCAAAGCTGACGGGGCGGTGCGTTCTTTGAGAACATTTAGACATTACGATGCAGAAGAAGTTGGGAAGTACCGGGTCTTGGTTACTCTACAAGTTTTGGCTTACTCCCATATATTGGAGGATTCAGAGTTCCGGAAAGTTAACGATTTCTGTGACAGCCCTCAGAAAGTCCAGCAGGCAGTCCCAGCGAATTAGCAGCTTTCGGTTACCCCACAAGGAGAATCTATGGAACGGAACCAGACATTCAGGCTAAATTGCTTGCTGCCCTTGGAGAAATGAAATGTATTTCGATGAAGACCAGTTGTCGCCCAGTGGCGTGTTGATTGCGTCAGACTTCAGGGCAAATCTGATCATTGATCGATACGATCCAGTCTTCACGGACATGCGCGCAAGCAAACTCAAACACTTGCGGAGCGCCAACAGCGAGGACGCCGTCACTTGGAATGTTTTCCGATCACTGCGCCAAATCACGCCAGACGCATGGTTGCTACCGCTATGGCAACGTGCGTTTCCATCCATCGCGTGTCCGGATGATCGCAGACTGGCAGTCAGGCTGTGGGAAAGTATCCCGCCGCCCATTGGATTACTTGAGGGTGGCGATGAAGGTGCCTCAGAGATCGACGTTGTCATTGAAGCTCCGACCTGGATATGGTTCATCGAAGCTAAGTATCGAAGCGACATTTCAACCGGGACAACAACGAGACCGGAGCGCGACCAAGTGCTTCGGAACCTGGATGTTGGAAGTTACCACGCAGGGGTTCGCCAATTCTACTTTAGCCTTTTAATCTCGTCGGAAAGAAACTCACCTCTGGGCGCGAAGCGGATACTTGAGTACGAGAATCTCTTGGTTCCAAGGACGAGGCTCCAAGCACATCGTCCGGACGGTTTGCAAAACTTGAGGGCTGTCAGCCAGCTGACGTGGTCAGCACTGGCAGACGTGCTCGCCGAAGCGTCAACAACGTCACTGAGGGAAGACGAGCGCGCCTATGCAACGCGCGCAGTCGCTTGGTTGCGTGAGCGAGGGCTTCAACAAGTCCCCGATGTAACGTCGCCTGAACCCGACGGCTCTGCGAGCGGTCGCCGTGATTGAGGCGAATGGCGGGGCCAATTCAATCCGCTATGTCCTGATCAACGCGCTTACATGACAAGTCGGATCACCACCTGGCACTTGGTAATCCGGGAATTACAAAGTGTGCTTGTTCGTCAGACGCCGCCGCCAATGCGGGGTTCGCTCAAAAACCTTCCAGCCAATGGATCAAAATATCTGGCGCGATAGAAGTAGAGATCGATGGCGCTGATTTTGTGAGTCACCTCGCCGGCGAATCGACTTGCTTCGCGCTGGGCCTACGGGTGAAGGATTGAGACCATACTCTTTGTGATACCTTGGTTCGGGCTTCATTATGTACCTCTACTCGAATCCTCTGTAATGTTGGCGCGCCCGTTTTTCCAGCCCTCTCATCTCCATCCTCGATTGCCCTCTTAAACGTTTTCTCATCTTCCTTCACAAACCTTGGCTTGAGGCAGCGATCATAGGACAAGGACAGCGCCCCCCCTCCTTTGATCAAGTCAATTTTCACAACCTTTGAGTACAAGCTAGCAGGGTCATTAATGGCGTAGGGGTACGTATCGTCGTTCCATGAACCCGAAGCGAATCTCTCAACATAAACATCCACGTAAACGTCCTGCTTTGAAACGTTGCGGATGGCAAGATTCACACGCGCACACGAAGAATACTCGGACTTCAATTCTTCGATCTCAACCAGGCTCGGCGGTGCAGACTCTTGAGTTTCTCTGGGGACGGAATTAGGCCCGCACGCTAGAATACCGAAAAGAATTGGAATGGCACAAAGTAGGCTCCAAATCATTGTCTAGTCCCACCGTTTGTAGAATCGGTCGTGTATCGAATGTTCACCAAAATGGATCCTAAACCCTGTTGATGATACTTGCTGAACCGGTCATAAAGGTCATCGCAAGTCTCTACACAGCCGTGCGTATACCCCTTTGTAGAATTATGGAGATAAAAATTGTTACGTTTCGAGTTCACTTTTACTTTTTCTAGACGGGCACGCCAAGTGCCCCAACCTGCAGGAATTACCGAATTGCTATCCGGCAAATGATAGTGATCGCGGATAAGTTGCACTCCAAAGTTCGAGTATAGGTTGCTTCCATCCGCGGCAAGTGATGCGAAGCGACTCGGGTTCAACTGCAAATTAATCTTATAGAGACCCGCTGGAACCGGGCCTGAGAAGCCGTCAGACCGCTTAGGGGCGTATCTCCAAAGTCGTCCCAACCGGCACCAGCGGCCATATTTCATCGATCTCTGAGTTGGTCACGGCGATGCACCCGTCTGTCCAGTCCACTTGGCGTTGCAGGCTACCGACCCAACCGTACTTGCTACCCAGGCCGTGGATTTCGATGTCGCCTCCAGGCTTTACTCCTAGCTTCCGTGCTTTCTCCCGGTCGGTGGCATTGGGATACGAGATGTGTAAGGCGAGATGGAAACGGCTATGCGAGTTCTTCGAGTCGATCACGTACAGGCCCTCGGGCACCCTATGGTCGCCTTCCCGCTCCTTTGCTCCCACAGGCTCGCGGCTCAGCGCCACCTTGTAGGTTTTCAGAACTTCGGTGCCGAGCATCAGTTTCATCGTCCGCGCCGACTTCTCGACCACGATTCGGTCTGCCCGCTTTATTGGCGGCGTGATAGTTTGACCCGCAGCCCAGCTCCCCATACACGCCAGAGCGAGCACCAGCGCCGCTCGAAGCGTGCCGGATTCTGCGCGACGAACCATGCTGATGATTTTTGGCCCTTAACGGCTCGCGCTGATCGCAGTGCGTTTCAGGAGCAGATTGCTGCTGGTCCATGCACCCGCAGCGGAACAAGCTCCGGCGACGACACAGATGCCGATGTCCCACCACTCGAATTGGGTCTGCTGAAGAACGCCATTCAGTAAAAATGTGATCGCGGGAGCGACCGCAAAGACTACCATCGCAGCGCGCTCCTTGTGGCTTGATAAGCTCGACAGCAGCGCGCCGATCAAAAATGGCATCACTCCCACTCGAATTGGAACTTCCCAAAGCAACGAAGGTTTGATGTCTGCGTAATGGAAGTGCAGGATCGCTGGCCAGATTTCAAGCAGCCCCAAGAACGCCAAGACATAGACGATGACGAGCGCTAGTTGGTACACGAAACCGCCTCCCCAGGTTATGGAACCACTTGTAAAAAGTTCGAACCTGTTTGCGAGTCCAAAAGCTGCTGAAGTTGGTGATACTGCTGCATCGCGCTCGGGTCGTCTTTCAGCACGTTGATGCATCCAAGGGTTCTGTGGCCCGGATGCAACTCGAATCCTCCTCGTTCGAGTCCCAAGATGACCTTCCACCCGGGAATCGTAGGCTGGGGCTCCAACCTGTAACGGTCAGTCTGACCCGGTCGAGTGTCTGGATTCATCTTGTAGTCGCCGGGCTTGATCGGACCCGTGAACAATTTGTCTCCACACTTCGGATTGTCTTTGCATTTACCGTTTCCGGAGGACACGTTGTCGGGCCCCACGACAACTTGCTGCGTAGGCCCAACCGGTGGCGAATAATTCGAAGTACAGACCAATGTGTGCGTTGAAATCGAGTATACACATTTGGCCAAGCCGAGAGGGTCAGTGAAACTCGCTGGATTGTTGCCGACGTAACGATAGAAGTTAAAATCGACAGCGAATCCTTCTGGGTCTTCGTTCAAGAAGCGCCCGACGCTCGGATCGTAGTAGCGCGCCCTTGAATATTGCAGGTTGGTCTCGATGTCAAAATCGCGAGCGGTAAACCGGAACGGATTTACAAGCGAACCGGTAGATGCAGTCAACTTGCCAAAGCTATCGTACGTGTAGGTGTTCACTAGCGCTCCAGCGGCGCTGCTCAGCGACGTGACCGAACCAAGGCCGTCCGCTTGGTAGTAGCTTGTCGTGGACGACCGCAACACGGCGAGCGGTTCATCGATATCCTCACCCTGTGTGTACCGTGCGACGACCGTTCCGCTGCTGTTCGTCTCTTCCGCGAGGTTATCTCCGTCATACGCATAGATGGAAGTTCCATTCGATGACGATTTGTAGATTCTTCTTCCGAAGGGATCGTATTTGAAGGTGACTGTGCCGCCCGCGCCCGGCAACGTCACGCCGGTTAGCCTATTCTCGAAATCCCATGCGTAGCTCGTCGGGCCCGTCGAGTCCGTTTTCGTGAGCATGTTGCCGTTGTTGTCGTAGGTATAGGTGACGCCGGGACGGGAACTCAATTCATTCGAGGAATTGTAGGCCCAGCTGGAGCTGCCGAGAGCGCTCAGGCGGTTCCCGGTGGCATCGTAAGAATAGCTCTCCTTGGTGGTGCTGCCCTGTGTGACCGTTGATAGCTCATAAATCGGGTCGTAGGCGTAGTTTGTTGCCATGCCGCTCGGCAGTGGAGTGCGGCTTGTGCGGTTGCCGGCGGCGTCCACCGTATAGCTGGCGCCATCGAGCGTCGCTTTGCTGGTCGCGTGCGTGACCGAGAGCAGACGGGAAAGAGAATCGTAACCGTAGGTCGTGTTCACTTTATTCGGGCGCGTCAATTGGGTGCGGCGGCTGAGAACATCGTAGGTGTAACCGAACGAGCCCCTGACGAACGCAGTCGGGGGCGTCAGCGTTTGCAGCCGGTTCAGCGTGTCGTAGACGTAGCTGGTCGCGCCGCCCTCTGGATCCGTGAAGCTAGTGCGATTGGAAGCGGCGTCATAGCCGTAAGCCTCGGTCAACGTCTTGCTGGTTAAGAAAGAATACTTGCTGCTGGTCTGCGTCAGCCTGCTCATGTTGTCGAAAGTGAACTGGTAGGTGCCTGTGAGGTCGAGCACCTGCGTCAACCGCGAATCGTTGTCGTAGGTATACGTCACGCTGGTGGAATCAGGATATGCCTTCTGCGCGAGACGATTCAACTGGTCGAAAGTGTAGGTGATCGTGTGGCTGTTGCGGTCGGTTTTGGAGGCGAGGTTCCCGTTGTTATCGTAGGCGTAGGTCTCGAAGAGATTCGAGGGGAACAAGGTTTTGGTGACGCGGCCCAGAAAATCATAGGTGAACGTTGTGGTGTGGTTCAACGCATCGGTGATCGAAGTGAGATTGCTTTCCGTGTCGTAAGCATATTGAGTGGGATTCGTGGCGGCATCGGTGACAGTGGTGAGGCGGTCGGCATCATCGTACGCGTATGTGGTGGTTTTGTTGTTCGCGTCGGTAACTGAGGTCCGGCGACCGCGCTTGTCATAAGCAAACTGCGTGGCGGAATTGTCAGGATAGGTGATTTTGGTAAGGCGGTTCATTCCGTCATAAGTGAACGTCGTGATTTTGCTGAGAGCGTCCTTGACGGTAAGCCGGTTGCCACGACCATCGTACGTGTAGTTGGTGGTGTTGCTCTGCGCGTTGGAAATGGTCTGGATCAAGCCTGTCGGGAAATAAGCGATGGTTGTCTTGTGCGTTAGCGGATCTGAGATGGTCAGAAGTTGGCCCTTGGCGTCATAAGTGAATGTGGTCTTGCTCCCCGCTGTGTTGCCGCCATCGGGTGAAGGAGTAGTCGTGGTCAGCAGGTTGCCCTTTGCGTCGTACGTGTTCGTGGTCGTGCTTCCCATCGGGTCTTTGGCTGTTAGCACTTCATTGAAACCGTTGTATGTGTAAGTCCACGTGCCCACGGCATCCGTTCGGGTGAGGACATTGCTAGAGATGTCGTATGTGTACGAAACTGTGTTGCCGTTGGGGTCTGTGGAGCTCAAACGGTTGCCCGATGCATCGACGGTAAAGGACTGGTTATTGCGTCCGCCGCAGCTGTCACATCCAGGGCCCTGAATGCCGGTCATGTAGTTCCTGCCAGAGATTGTCGAGTAATTGTAGTTGGTTGTGTTGCTGTTCGAGTCCATAAGCGTCGTGCCGCCAGTCGAATACTGGGCGGTCAAGGCATCGACCCCGCCAGCGCGAGCAGAAGTCAGACCGCGGCCACTAGTATCGTAAGTATGTGTTTCGACGACTTTACCCTGATCATCAGTGATGCTGGTGACGTTGTTTGAGGCGTCGTAGGTGTAGTTCAACTGTCCGCCGTCTGCGTATAACGCTTGCGTCAGCAGGCTGTTGGAATAGCTGTAGCTAGCCGCGTTTCCAACTGAGTCTTGAATGGAGGTGACGCGATTGGGATCCAGAGCAAGTCCGTACGAAAAGGTGAGCGACTGTCCGCCCGGCGCCGCAACCCTTGTGATCCGGTTTGACGAGTCGTAGGTTATGGTCGTGGTGTTGCCGTTTCGGTCTTGAACAGAAATCAGATACCCAGAGGCGTTAAAAACTTTCATGGTGCTGTCCGCGAACAGTAGGGTATACAAATTGGTGGTACTGTTAAATGATAACGATCCTCTTATGTTCGGCGGGGTAACTACGTTATAGTTGCACCAGGGACAGCCGGTCGGCTGGCCAAAGACCCAGGCATTGCCTAAACCGAGCCAATACTTGATGTGGGTAGTATCCAAGGTCTGCAGTCGCTCTTCGAAGTCACTTGTCCAGCCAATCCCGAACATCCCTGCAGTAGATGGAGGGTTATTTTGATTCCGTAGGCTGTTCCACGTCCGGGTCAGTGACAAGCCACCAGATAGGCCGGGCACCGAGTAATCAGTTTTCGAGGTCCAAACATTTCCCGTGGTCAGGTTGATTGGATGGCCAGCAATCGCTTCGCACTCCGTGCAAGGACCCGAATCCTTGCCATTGGTGTCTAAGGCCAATAGAAGGTAGATAGTCATGGGAGACGTCCAGGTGATATATGGATTGGGCTGACAGCAAGGATAATTTATGTTGGGATAGGTCTGGGTCCAGGTCCCGTCCACGCTGTAACACCCGGGAGCCATTCCGGCAACATTGAACAGAAGCCACGCCCCACCGCTACCGGGGTAGGTGGGCTGCTGAAGACTCGCAACGCTTACCCATGACGAACTAATATCTACGGAATCCATCGTAACATTTGACATGACCAGTGTGAGACCGCCGGACCAAATCTGGGTCGCGGGAGAAGTATTCAGCAGAGAAATGTCCAGATTGTATTTAGCATTGGGGGTGGTGTTAAGGAAGCACTGCTGAGGGGTCTGTGCATGGGCCGATTGGCCAGTACCATGGATTCCTGCGATCAGAAGAAAAAAGGCAATCAGAGATTTGAGTAGTACCACACGAATTCTTGCTGAAATGCACGTCCGTGCCATTTGGAACCTCTCGGTTGTCAGGCCACGGACCGTTCGGGAATAACCGGTGGGACGTGGGCGATGTTTATTTGTCTAAACGCCCGCCGCGATTCGCAGGATAGGACGTCTTATATAGGAGTATTCTAACGGTGTCAAGGATCCTTCTTAACATTAGCTAGGAAAAGTCGTAATAAGAATTTGAATACCTTTGCGTGGGAGCCAAAGCTGCGATCCCCCTGCGGTCCCGGAGCGAAGCCGAATCTTGAGGGAATCTGTTATTGAGATGGCTGCAAAATGCGTCGCGTGGACTCGCGTGATTCGTAATGATTCCACCTGCCCTGGTCTATTGGGGAAAGAGACCACTAAAGCCATCCACAACAATACTCTCAGGATTCAGGAACCCGATCAGGTCAGCGAAGATTTCTAGGGGCCATCGGTAGCGAGTTGGGGCGCACGCGTGCGATCTACAACGCGAACAGCCAACTCCACACAGTGGGGGACGTCGAACCCCTCCTACGAAGTATTGCGCCCTAAATCAAGCGCAAGATACAAGATAATGGACCAAGTTGTGATTTCTGTAAGCCAATGTTCATCCAAGCGCTGCGGGCAAGTTACGCGGCGGTTACGCGAGAGCAGAAAACTCTACGTAAGTCCTGCGAAATGAATGGTGCCGGCGGGGGAATCGAACCCACCGCTCCCATTGATTCTACGTAAGTTATTCATTCTATGTAACGCCATAAACGCCAAAACCGCTCAAAACGCCCAATGCGGTTACGCGGCGGTTACGTAGGAGCATGTCAGGATCGGCCCCCGGTACCGAAAAGTTTTTTCGAAAATCTTGTGTAAGTACACGAACCGACTAAGCGCCAGGGAGTCCCCGCGCGGGGCTCGACAAAAACATCCAACTCCTTCTCGGAATGAACGTATTGCCACGCTATTTTTCTCTAGGGAGAATCCTCACTGTTACTGGACGGGCGAGCGCCACTTTGTAATCTTTCACTTTGCCAATCCGCAGGTAGCTTCGACAAATTCCATCGGTTTTGACTCTGATGATTCCTACTTCGGGCAGAAGATTTTTTAGGGAGCGGATCAACCCAATGCGCTTACAAGCCCTCTCCGTAAGCGCAACATAGGAGGCAATACGAATGCGCCGGTAGTAATCTGTTGCCTCCATCCATCGCTTGAGGCGCATGGGAGTGGGTATTTTTTTACTGTAAGCATCAAGAAATTGATCCCCGAGCGTCGCGATAGTGGCGTGGTAGGCCGCAACCTGGCCAAACGCATGGCCGATCTTTGACGCTTTGCTGCTCTTCTTGCACTCCACGAGCCTGAATAGTCTTTCCTTCTTGTCATACGCCACTACGTCGAAAATACAATCTCCAACTTTGACTTCGCGAGCTGCAAAGCGGCCGAGTTTCCACGCAACCGCCTGTGACATGTGCGCCTCGGTCTCCACGGAATTGGGTCGTTTGCTTAGTGGCACAGTGTGTGTATCCCCTGCGGGCGTACACAACACAGAATAAGCCAGACTTCAGTACGCCACAACTTTGGGCCGTTTCGTTGCCGGTACCAAAATGTTTTTTCAAAGAAACTTGTGCACCTACACGAACCGACTAAGTAGCCGAGGAGTCCTCACAAGGCCAAACCAAACCGGCTCACTGCCAATGTCCGTGCCACTATGAATTTTGGCTGCGGGGAACCCGCTCTGATGAAGCAAATCCGATGACTAATACCTGCCCAGTGCAAGCAAAAATGCGTATTTCTCGCCAGCGTCGAGGGATCAAGCGGTTGCCTGCTTAGGTTACTTGTTCACCGTGCGTTTCCATTCTGCCGCCGCGCGTACGCCTTCACTGACCACTTGATCAAAGTGGTAGCGCGCCACTCGAATGTTATTGGTCTGTTCTTGAACTGCGGTTTTTGATTCCTGCAGCTTGAGTTGGTCATCCTTCGAGAGTGAGCCAGTGCCCTCCTTAGCTCGAATAAAGCTGAAATACTCGCGGGCCGCGTATACAGCCGTCCGAACCGTCTTTACCAGTTCTTCCTTCTGCGCGAAAAGCTTCGTTGCCCATTTGTCGCGGCCAGGAAACTGCACATCTCCAACTTCTACGTCACTCAGTTGCCGCTCCGTCTTGTCGGCTAGACTGTGGGGGAGCCATCTTGTCAGAGGAGTATACTGCCGAATAGTGTCAATGCGAAGCTTGAGAAGCTAGTGAGGTGCAGCATGTTCCGGAGAGCCTTCTTTGCCGTACTTCTCTTTGGCTACACGGCATCCGCCGGCGTCGGCCAGAAGAGTGCGACAGACAATCCATTTCCAGAGAAGTTCAAGCGACTTCGTCCCTCAATTGTTGAAGTCCAAGTCGGTGAGCGGCGAAGCGGGACGGGATTTTTCGTCAGTGCAGACGGTTATGTGCTTACTGCACTCCATGTCGTAGGTAAGTTTGAGGTGCAGGACAATCGCTTTGTTGTGACCTTCCTCGAAAACATCCAGGTCGTACTCAACGACGGGCGCAAACTGCCAGCGCAGGGGGTTCCGAATCCGGCAGAGGATTCAGCCTTGCACGACATCGCCCTGCTGAAAGTTGACATTAAGAATTCAAGCTTTCTTCGGCTCGGTTCCTACAAGGACGTGGTTGTCGGAGAGGATGCTTACTTCATGGGTTTTCCCTTCGACGCGCCGGACGTAGTGGCATATAGAGGAATGATTTCGGCCAAGTTTCCGTTCCAAACTGGAGCTCTCAAGGGCAAGGCTATTGTGACTGATACTCTTCACGTAGAGGCTCCCATCGCTCGCGGTTTCTCGGGTGCCCCTCTCTTGCGTCAGTCTGACGATACAGTTGTGGGCGTGGTGACGAATCGGCTCGGCGGCATTTCACCAGCTCTCAATGCTGTTGCGGAGCAAATCGTAAAAGGAAGGTCAATCGGCACAGTTCAGATTGCGGGAGTCAACCCAAACGAATCCATTCTCGAAACAATACGTGTCTTGGACTTGTATCTAAGTGCTGGCGCAGGTTGGGCGGCATCCGTGGCCCACATTGAGGGGCTTCTGCTCGAGAAGAAGGTTGTGAAATCGCACTGAGCGAAGAGTGCAAGCGTGCAGCGAGGCCCGCTGCTTAGCTCTCCACAACAGTTCCAAGCCACACGTCTGCGAGTGCGTTGATGTTCACTTCAAGGCGTTTACGGCGTGCTTGCTAGGAAACTGCTTGAGGGCTAAGGGTCGGGGCGAATGGATTTGAACCACCGACCTCCTGGTCCCGAAGAAGGTAGCAGAAAACTCTAAGTGCTGCCTCTGGTGTCGCTTATAGG